>Ga0136611_10000502_pt1 | contig 25672 bp, 20 predicted proteins | sample AntDrymUQ2232306_2_FD_106645 | JGI IMG/M metagenome (GOLD analysis project Ga0136611, IMG submission 106645) | Polar desert sand microbial communities from Dry Valleys, Antarctica - metaG UQ223 (23.06) | ecosystem: Environmental > Terrestrial > Soil > Desert | place: Antarctica: Dry Valley...
GGATATTGGCAGAGCGTTATCGAAATCGGAGAAGACGACTCGGACTCAGATTTAATCTGATTGCAGGCATCTACAACTTTGAACTCAAGGCAGTCAAAATTTAATTTCGCAAGAGGTCTAATACTTTTTTTCTTTTTGCTTCTCTCCTTAAACGGTTATTCGGAAAAGCAAGCGGAGACGGGTTTGATTTTATTTATCATTTGGGTTTTATTTTTCTCAACGGCGGCGGCTGTCTGCGCTGTATTATCAGCAAGTTTTCTGACTGCCAAAAAATCTTTGAATCGGATTGCCGCGTCGCTCGTCTCGATTTTGATTTTTGTCTTCATCGGTGCGATTTTAAATTTTGTCGGCACCGTCGCGGCAATCTTTTTAACAGAGACTTTGAGGTAAAAATATATGGCGCAAGAAACGAAAAGAATTGGAAATTACGCGGAATTTTGGGATTTTTACGTTGCTGAACACGCGCAGCCGTTGACGCGCTATCTTCATTTCGTCGGCACGTCGCTCGGCGTTGTGATGCTCATCTGGATTGTTCGCAGCGGTAATTGGATTTACTTTCCTCTTTGTCCGGTCATCGGTTACGGCTTCGCCTGGTTCGCGCATTTTTTTGTCGAACATAACAAGCCGGCGAGTTTTAAATACCCGCTCTGGTCTTTTATTTCCGATTACAAAATGATGTTTTATATGCTCGCAGGCAGAATGAACGCGGAGGTCGAGCGAGTTGCGGCGGGAAAAAGCTGACGAGTTTTATTGTTCTTTTTCAAGCGAAGATATTTCGGCGTAAAGGCTTTCCAACTTTCTAATGTAATCGTCAATCGCAAATTTCTCCTCAACGGTCGCCCGCGCGTTGCGCTGCAATTTTTTCCAATCGGCGCGGTCGGAAAGTAAAAATTTTAATTTCTCGACGACTTGCGCCGCGTTATACGGCTCGACCATCAATCCGTTTTCGCCGTCCGCAATCACGGCGCGAACCGACGCGACATCCGCCGCGACGACGACGCATTTTGCCGCCATCGCTTCGAGAATCGCCAGCGGCAAGCCTTCGCCGTAACGCGACGGCAGCAGGAAAATATCGCTCGCCGCGAGTTCCCGCCATTTTTCCGCGCCCGAAACAACGCCGCCGTAATAAAATTTATCGCCGAGAATTGCCAACATCTCGCCGACAAAAAAATCTTGCAACGCGCCCGCCCCAAAACAATTAAACTGAAAATCAAAGCCTTCATTTTTTAAAATGCGACAGGCTTCGACGATCTCGTGCAAGCCTTTTGATTCGTGAAATCGTCCGAGGTAAATAATCGTCTTTTCCTTTTTTAATTCGCGTTCGGCGTTGGAGGCTTCATCAATCGCAATCGCGTTCGGCAAAATCCGCACGTCCAAATTTTCCCAGCGATTCGTCAAAACTTGCCGCTCGTGTTCGCTTAAAACCAAAACCAGGCTCGCCGCCCGCGCCATTTTTTCCGTCAGCCAGGCGAGCGGACGGCTATCGAATTTTTCCATCAAATAACGTCCGCCGTTCGGGTGCAGCAGCACGGGACGACCGGCGAGCCGCGCCGCAAACGTCAGCGCGGCATCACGAACGATGGAAAGCGGCACGAGAGCCGTGTTGATATGCACGAGGTCAATTTTTTCGCGGCGAATTTTCAGCCAGAAGCGCGGAACTAAAAATACTTGTTGAAGAAACCAACGCGCGCCGATTTTTTCATCGTCGCGTCTCCCCGCTTCAAAGTGGAAAAACTCTGCGTCGCCGTGTTCGATAATTTGACGCGCGAGCGTGGAAATTCCACTGACGTTTACATTTTCGTCGAGACTCGGCGCGGTAATTAAAACTTTCATTTTCTCCCGAGGTTAAAGCGCAAGTGTAAAGAATAGCGCAGCGTCGAAGAAATGTCAGCCGAATGAGAATTTAGGCAGTGTTCCAATCTTATGGTGCTGGAAAACAATTGTTTTTTAATAATTTGCAAAAAAAGTTAGAAGTGTATCATAAGTCAAAAAAGAATGATTGGTTTCAAGATTTTGGTAATAAGACGGTTTATGGCGCAAAGCTGCAAAAATCAGGCTGTGTTTTACTGATTTTTAATTATTATTTACTGAGATGAAAAAGAATCTGAAAAATGGGCGTTTTTGAGATTCTTTTTCAACTTGCGGCTGATGTCCTTTTCGGTTAATTACTTCGCTTCACGCCGCTTATTCAGTCGAAAGTATTATTCAAGAACCTTAGACTGCATAATTTGAAAAAACAACTCTTCATCGAGTCTATAGAATTTGTCAATGTCGAAGAAAACAGTTAAAATGTTTGTGCGCGAAAATTCCTTTTTACGCGAAAATTCCTTATTGATTGAAATAGTTTTGGTCAACTAAATTGTATTGAAAAAGAATCTCTCGCTCATTTATTTTCCCCAACTTACGTTACATGATGAAATAAATGCCAGTCACCGAAATTTGAAATTACACACAAGCTTCATTAATTCAAATTATCCGTATCGGCAGTAAAAAGAGTTTTCGGCGGAAGATTTAGGCGGCGTAAGCAAAGCACGATCTTTAGAGGCAATTGGTGAAGTTTGCGCTACTGGAAAAACAACGTCTCGCTTGCCAAGTCGAATGGTAAAAATGAAGCCACAGTTTTTATGAAAAATTTAAAGTTAATTCTTCTAATGTCAAGAAATACTATGAAAACTACACCCATTTTCAATTTGCCGGTGATTCAACTAATCCGCTTCAGCCAAATTTTGTCGGTATTGATTATAATTCTGGCGGCGCAGCAATCATTATTTGCAGCTCCCGGCGATCTGGACCCGATTTTTGACGCAGACGGTAAAGTTTTAACCAACATCGGCGCGGGAGCTGTTACCGGGCGCGGCATGGTTATTCAACCGGACGGGAAAATCGTGGTTGCCGGTGCGACCGATTTGAACAATCCGGGTTCAGATTTTGTCGTGACTCGCTACAACACTGACGGAACGCTCGATGCGACATTCGACGGCGACGGCAAAGTTACGACGGATTTTAACAACAAGAGCGATGCGGCGTTTGCCGTGGCGTTACAGTCGGACGGGCGCATTGTCGTCGTCGGCGTCAGCGGAACCACCAACAGCGACAAGGATTTTACGATTGCTCGATATAACACGGACGGCTCGCTCGATTCATCCTTTGACGGCGACGGGCGAGCTGTCACTGATTTTGGAAATCTGAACGATGAAGCCTACTCGGTGGCGATTGCGCCGACCGGAAAAATCGTCGTCGCCGGAACGACTTCGAGCAGAAACGGCGATTTTGCGGTCGCCCGCTATCTGGCAAACGGCTCGCTCGATGCGTCTTTCGATTCTGATGGACTAGTCACGACCGATGCGTTTTGCACCGGAAACTGCGGCAATACCGTTGATAGGGTGCGCGGTGTGGCGATTTCCCCGGATGGTAAAATTGTCGTCGCCGGCGAAGCCCGAGCGACCGTTTCAAGCGAGTCGGTCCGGTTCGCAGCCACCCGTTATCTTGATTCGGGCATGATTGATACCTCTTACGGCTTCTTCGGTCGAACTAATACATTCGGCATCAACAACCTGGTGGTGACGGCGATGACAATGCAGCCGGACGGCAAAATTGTTATAGTCGGCGGAGCTTCGCAATTTTCTAATCAAACGCCGAGAGGCTTGGTGATGGAGCGTCTCACCGCCAATGGTTTTACCGATTTTGATTTTTTTGATACTAACCTAACGATTCCGAACTCCGGGTCAAATAGTTACCAGCTAAATTCAGTTGCCGTCCAATCCGACGGTAAAATCGTGGCTGTCGGAAATTACGGCGCAGGCTTTTTAGTCGCGCGGTATACGCCGAATGGATTGCGCGATGTCTTCTTCGGTAACAATGGAATTATTACCACGGAAATGAATGCGGCGGCGAGCAGCGGCGGAGCGTTTGCCGTCGGTCTTCAAGCGGACGGCAAAATTGTTGCCGCCGGACATCAACAAAGCGCGGCGGGCGGAGAAATCGCGGTTGCCCGGTATGCGATTGATGGTTGTGCCTACGCTCTTTCACCTACCCAAAGCTCTTTCCCGCGCGTCGGCGGCAATGGAACGGTGACCGTAATGACGCAGCCCGGATGCGCCTGGACGGCGGTTCCGGGAGCAAGTTGGGTGACTGTTGTTTCCGGCGGCACGGGAAGTGGTAATGGAACAGTTACCTATAACGTGGCGCTTAACGACACTATACAGTTCCGCACGACGACTCTGACCATCGGCGGAAAAGTTTTGAACATCCAGCAGTCTCCGGGGCTCGGCGCTCCGCGACGCGTGAAGTTTGATGTGGATAATGACGGGCGCGCCGACATCGGCACGGTACGCGTCATCAATGGAAGCCGGATAGATTTTTATACGCTCGGCTCGATGCAGGGATATCGACCGTGGATGTTCCAGGGCGCGCAAAGCTCATCGCTAGCGAACTTTAAACTTGCACCGGCGGATTACGACGGCGACGGAACATCGGATCCCGCGATTTGGAAAACGGAAAATCCGAGTCTCGGCGTTTTCTACATCAACGACCAATTCGGCACCCGGAACATTCCGTTCGGCATAGCGGGAGACGTGCCTCTGCCTTCGGATTGGGACGGCGACGGGCGCGCGGATGTTGCCGTCTATCGCGGCGGAACCGTAAACAGCCCGCAGAGTTATTTTTACTATCGTCCGACAAACACGCCCGGCGTGAATTTTATTACAGTGCCTTGGGGAACGGCTGGCGACAAACCCGTAATGGGCGATTTTGACGGCGATGGGAAAACCGACGCGGCTGTTTTCCGTCCTTCAAGCGGAGTTTGGTATGTCCTGCGCAGCTCGGACGGCATTGTCTCCGCCATTCACTTCGGGATTGCGACCGATAAACTCGTTCCGGCTGATTACGACGGCGACGGTAAAACCGATGTTGCTGTTTTCCGCGACGGCATCTGGTATATTCTGCAAAGTCGTGACGGCTTTCGAGGCTCTTCTTTCGGCAACGCTACGGATATACCTGTTCCGGCTGATTATGACGGCGACGGTAAAGCCGACATCGCCGTCTTCCGCAACGGAATTTGGTATTTGCAGCAGTCAACAAACGGCTTTACAGGTGCTGAATTCGGACTCGGCAGCGACGCGCCGCTTGAAGCGGCTTATCTGCAATAACAAGCAGGATATTGTTCAACGTGAGTTCGGGATTAAGAAAACAAGAGATCTCAAATTTATTCAACTCTTTATTTTTCAATAACTCTTATCCCAAACTCACGTCATTTAACACAATCAAACTGACAGAAAAACGTTCCATAAACGACCGTTTTCCCTGGTTTTTCTGAAAAGTTCTAAGCATCAGCCAACAAGTGATTTTTTAGTAATTTGTTAAGATTTTAAAGTAACAAAGATGTGTCAAAACGGTCGTTTTTGACCCTGCTTTTACGAAACATATTTCAACTTCAAGTTTCGAGCTTGTTACTCGTCAAAAATTGGGGTTTATGTTTTCGTTGCTTCAAAATATGTCGGAACGCTAATATAAATAGTAATTCCGTTTCCGATTAAACTCACTATGCGTTTTTATCTAGATTCGGATTTCTCGTTCGTCCGGCGAGGTTTGCTACTGCTGCAACGAGTTCCGCCGGTTCGACTGGTTTGGCGAGGTGCATTTGAAAGCCGGATCGAAGCATCTGCACACGATCTTCGGCGCGAGCGTACGCCGTCAATGCGATAGCCGGCACAGTGCCGCCTTGCTCGTTAGGCAAGTCTCTGATTTTGCCGATTAACGAAAAACCGTCTTCATCCGGCATTCCGATGTCGCTAATGACAACGTCGAACTTCTCACGCTTAATCATCTCGAATGCCTCGCTTGCGGAATTTGCCGTCATGACCTTCGCGCCGCACGCGTCAAGCACAAGACTAAATAAATAGCGCGAATCCGCATCATCATCGACGAACATGACGCTCAAATCAGTAAGCTCCGGCGGGCAATCTGTCGTCGCTACACTAATTTGCATTGGTGGATTCACGCTCGGCGGCGCATCACTAGCCCGTTCTCTGCTCACGGGAAGCAGCGGAAGAGTAACCGTAAAGGTCGCACCCTGTCCTTCACCGGCACTGCTCACAGATACTGTGCCGCCGTGCAGTTCGACGAGTTGACGGACGATTGCCAATCCTAACCCCAAGCCTCCGTGACGGCGTGTCATCGAACCGTCGGATTGACGAAAGCGGTCGAAAACGTTCGGCAAAAATTCCGGCTCGATGCCTTTGCCCGTATCGCTAATCACTATTTCGACGTGCGAGTTGATTTGCTCTAAACGTATTTGCACGCGCCCTTCCTTCGGCGTAAATTTAACGGCGTTCGAGAGCAGATTCCAGACCACCTGTTGAAGGCGGTCGGGGTCCCCCAAAATCAGTTCCGCCTGCGGGTCGATCAAAGTTTGTAGTCGAAGGTTTTTAGCTTCGGCAGCTGGTCGAGCGGCATCAACCGCCGCTGAAATTACGCCCGGCAAATCAACGGCGCGAATGTCGAGGCGGAGTTTTCCCGTAATAATGCGCGAAACGTCAAGCAGATCGTCAATCAACCGGTTTTGTGCTCGCGCGCTGCGCGTGATTGTGTCGAGTGCTTTATTCGTTTCGCTTGCGTCGAGATTATGAGTTTGAAGTATTTGCGACCAACCCAAAATGGCATTGAGCGGCGTTCGCAATTCGTGCGAAACCGTCGTCAGAAACTCGTCTTTCAAACGGTTGGCTTGCTCTGCTTGCCGACGTGCCGCCTGTTCTCTATCCAGCAATTTTTCTGCGGTTCGTTTGCGCTCGGTCATGTCGCGCGCGATAGTCGAAATGCCGATGACTTCTCCTTGTTCATCATTGATAGGCGACATGACCACTTCAAGAAATAGGTGGCGTCCGTCACTATGCTTCAGCTCGGTATCGAATATTTTAACTTTTTTGCTATGCTTGATTTCATCAATGTTAGTCAACACCTCATTAAAGTCTTCAGGAAGTGTGAGCATAGTCAGAGGCTTGCCAATCGCTTCATCCGCCGAATAGCCGTAAAGCAATTCAGCCGCTTTGTTCCAACTGGTGATAATTCTCTCGAAGTTAATACTGATGATGGAATCTTGTGTAGACTCGACGATCAAAGCTAAAAAGTCCTTTGAATCTTTTGCTGGTCGGTGCAAAAAGTTTTCATCTGATTTCTTGTTCTTCATAATGAATTACCCGGTCGTTTTTGAAACGTTTTTCCGTGAAATAAAACCCTTTCAATCTCTCGAATGAACGAAGAATATGTCAAAGTACCAGTGCGAATCGGACCTTCCACTTGCTTTAACTGCTTGGCTGAAAGGATTGTTGACAATGTAATCCTTTGCCCAGTTTCTTTTCATTGCCGCTAAATCATTTTGCAGCAAGGCATTTACTTGTGCCTGTTCAAGTTTTCTGATTTCCTGCTCAAGCGCATCGTTTTGTTTTGTGCTTTGCGCTGACACCAATCCAGTTGCAGCAATAATAATGGCTATCACCGCCAGAAACAATTTCATCTTTTTCTCGTTCTACTCGCAATTTAATCTACGGCAAAGCGCCATAACTTTGTATTTATCGGACAAAAGCCGAATTGTTGGCAAAATAAAAAAACTCTTTCAATTCATCTCAAAAAGGGTCGTTTTTGACACAAATAAGTATAGCACTACAAAATTAGGACAATACGAGAATTAAGACCGGGAAGCTCAGAAACCGATATTCAATAGACATTATCGGAAATAAAGGAAATTTCACGGAATGCATCATTATTCACTATTCACTGCTTTTTAATAAAAAGCAGTGAATAGTGAATAATGAACAGTTTTCATCTATCAGCTTATTTCCGATAATGTCTATTTTGTTGATTTGAGAATCGGCAAACCTTTAGGCGTAAATTTTACCCTTTTCATTAATGGAACGACTTGCGTTAGATTATATTAACGTAAGGATGAAAGCCGAAACCGCAGTCAAAACCAAATTAGTTAAAACCGAAAATCGCGTTCCGGCGTTTTTGATGCCGCTTGTCAAAACGCTGATTTTTACGGTTGACGCTCTTTTGGCGACGGCGTGTTTTATGCTCGCGTTTATCTGGCGCGAAGGCGACGCGGTTTTTTCGCCGACGACGTGGGCGTGGTCAAAAGAATTCGTCCCTTACGCGGGCGTGTTGTTTTTTATCGTCCCGGTTCGTTTGGCGATGCTCGTTTATCAAAGAGTTTTTCGTCTGCACGGCGCGTTTTCCTACATCAACGAATTCATCAAAGTTTTTAAAGCCGTCGCGGTCGGATCGCTTTTGATCGTCAGTTTTACATTTCTGTTTCGCGGCGGTTTCGCGTTTCGTGAGTTTTCCTATTCGCGCGGTGTTTTTGCGCTTGATTTCGTTTTAGCGTTAATAATTTTTTCCGCTTTTCATTTGGGTTTGCGACGTTTGCAAACGCTCGTTCGGGCGAGAGATATCAACCTGATTCCGACGCTGATCGTCGGAACAAACGCCGAAGCCGAGCAGACGATTCGGGAACTTCAGGAGCGGACGGATTTGGGTTATCGCGTGGTCGGTGTTATTGGAGACGCGGAGACGGAAATTTCAGGTTTCAGGTTTCAGGTTTCAGGCAGAGAAGGCAACGGACAACGGACAACGGACAACGGACAAGATGTTTTGATTGTCGGAACGCTCGAGGATTTGCCGGATGTTATCCGCGAACTTGAAATTCAGGAAGTTATTATCACCGACAGCAGTCTGCCGAGCGAAAAACTTTTTGAGGCGATGATGCGTATCGGGCGCAAACAGAAAGTCGAGTTTCGGCTCGCGCCGTCAGTGTTTAATTTTCTGCCGCAAAAAACCAGCGTCGAACAAATCGGCGTACTGCCGATGGTCAGGCTTTTCCGCGAACCGCTATCAGAGGCGGAGAGATTTACGAAACGCGCTTTCGATATTTTAATCGCCGCCGTTTTAATTATTACGCTATCTCCGATCTGGCTGGTGATTGCGCTTTTTATCAAGCTCGATTCAAAGGGAGCAACCCTTTTCAAGCAAGAGCGCGTCGGAATGGACGGCAGGCGATTTCTCTGTTATAAATTTCGCACGATGAAATCGGATGCCGACGAGAAGCTGCACCGCGAAGCGTATCGAAAGAATATCGAAGGCGCGGCGGAAGCCAACGCCGGCGACGACGAAAAACCGGTTTTCGGCAAGGTCAAAGATGACCCGCGAGTGACGCGCGTCGGACATTTTCTTCGGCGCACGAGCCTTGACGAACTCCCGCAATTTTTAAATGTTTTGCTTGGTGATATGAGCGTCGTGGGAGCGCGTCCGCCGATTCCATACGAAGTGGAAGATTACGATTTGCGGCATCGCAAGCGGCTCGATATGAAACCGGGCATAACCGGTTTGTGGCAAGTTTCCGGCAGAAACCGTCTGCCGTTTGAGGAGATGGTCGAGCTGGATTTATATTACATCGCCAATTGGTCTCTCTGGCTCGATTTGAAAATAATTTTGCTGACTCTCCCGGCAATTTTGCGCGGCGACGGCGCAAGGTGAAAAAGGCAAAAGCCAGGAAAACAAAAAGCAATACAGATGAATTTCTTCAATACATTTCGCGCCCGACTGCTAATAATTTTGGCGTTTTTACTCGTCTTTACGCTCGGCGTTCAGCTTTACATAAGCGTCAATAACCGGCGGGAAAATATACGACTGCGCGAGTTGCAACAGGAGGCACTGGTCGCAGGAATCGCGCTCGGCTTTAACAGTATGCAGTCAACCGACCGGCTGGAGGATTTGGTCAAGCGCGAAGGTCAATCGTATTTCGACGAGCAAACGACCGAACGTATCAAAGACATCATCGTCATCAACAATAAATGGCAAGTCAGCGACACGCTCAAATCCACAGAGTATTTACCGACTGAGGACGATAACGGTGAAATAAAGTATCGGCAATTGAGCGAACTAACCGATTTACCGCCTCTCAACAAAGGCAGCCGCTTGGGTGCCGACCTCGGCAAATTTCCGAATGCCAATACGGTTTCAACTGATGAAACCGACGGCGAAGCACACGCGATTCCAATTGAGACGAGCCAGGGTCGCTGGTATGTAATGGTGATTCTCAAAACCGACAAAAGGGAAATTTTTCAGAAAGCGACCCAACCGCTCATCTACACGCTGCTGATTCTTTTGTTTTCGACGGCGATTACGTTTTTTCTCGTGTGGCGATTTACGCGCCCGATTGCGAATCTGTCGGCGGCGGCGCGGCGCGTCGCCGAAGGCGACTTGCGTTTTCGCCTGACGGATGCGACGCGCACTGACGAAATCGGTCAGCTCGCCGCGCAATTTAACGAGATGACCGCCAAACTGGAAAAAACGCGCGACCTCGAAGCGCAATTACAGCAGGCGGAAAAATCGGCAGTCGTCGGACGATTAGCGTCGGCAATCGCGCACGAGATACGCAATCCGCTCAATTATATCAATCTGACGCTCGACCATCTACGGGCAAAATTCGCGCCGACGGAAAACGGTAAACGCGAAGATTTTGAAAAGCTGACCGCGCAACTAAAAACCGAAGTCGGCAGAATCAACAATCAGATTTCCGATTTTCTGCGCTACTCTCGCCCGATAAAATTAAACTTACAGCCGATTGAAGCCAGACAAACGATTGAAGATTCTTTGCGTATCGTCGAGCCTCAAGCCGAAGACCAGAATATTACAATCAGCGTTGTCGAGAGCGAAGACGTTCCGCATATCTTCGGCGACGCGGAAGTTCTGCGCTCGGTTTTCAACAATCTTTTCATCAACGCCGTGCAAGCGATGGAAAAAGACGGCGGAAAATTAAGCGTCATCATTTCGCCCGACGGCGAATCGGTTGTAATCGAAATCGCGGATACGGGCGGCGGAATCCCGGCGGAAAATCTAGGCAAAATTTTCGAGCCGTATTTTTCCACCAAAGAAACGGGAACGGGTTTGGGCTTGGCGATTGTGAAGAAGATTGTTGACGACCACAACGGCACGATTGAAGTCGAATCGAAATTGAATGAAGGAACAAAATTTACGGTGAGATTACCAAGAAAAGATTAGCCGCGAACAAACACGAAAAGACACGAAAAATTATTTGATTTTATTTCGTGTTCTTTCGTGTTTGTTCGTGGCTAATCCGCTTCTGTGGCAAAATAAAATTATGGCAAGAAAAAGTATATTAGTCGTTGACGACGAGAAAAGTCAGCGCGAGATTCTGGAGATGATTTTGTCGGGCGAAGGCTACGACGTGACGACGGCGAGTTCGGGCGAGGCGGCGATGAAATTTGTCGCCGACCGGCATTTTGATTTGGTGTTGACCGATTTGAAAATGACGGGAATGAGCGGGCTTGATTTGTTAAAAGAGCTGACCGATTTTGACAAATCAATTATCGTGCTGCTGTTGACGGCTCACGGCACGGTTGATTCGGCGGTTGACGCGCTCCGATTGGGCGCGTTCGATTATCTGCAAAAACCTTATGACCGCGACAAATTGCTGGACACGATTTCACGCGCTTTGAACAAACTTTCGACTTTGGACGCGGAGATTGTTTCCGAGTCGCCGGAAATGGATCGGGTTAAAAAGCTGATTTTGAAAATCGCCAACTCGAATTCGACCGTGCTGATTCGCGGCGAATCGGGAACGGGCAAGGAATTAATCGCGCGTTCGATTCACAATAATTCACCGCGCACCGACCAGGTTTTTCAAGCTGTTAATTGCGCCGCGATTAACGAAAATCTGCTGGAAAGCGAATTGTTCGGTCACGAAAAAGGCAGCTTCACCGGCGCGGTCAACGAAAAGAAAGGCTTGTTTGAAGTCGCCGACGGCGGAACTCTTTTTCTCGACGAAATCGGCGAACTCGACATCGCTTTGCAGGCGAAAATCCTGCGCGCTTTGCAGGAAAAACAAATCCGTCGCGTCGGCGGAACGAAGGAAATAAACACGGACGTGCGCGTCGTCGCGGCGACGAACCGCGATTTATTGGCGATGTCGCAGGAAGGACGTTTTCGAGAGGATTTGTATTATCGTCTCAATGTTTTGTCAATCGAACTGCCCGCGCTTCGTGAACGCCGTTCCGACGTTCCGGTTTTGATTGATTATTTTTTGGGCAAACACACGCGCGGCACGAATCGCAAAATCACGATAGAAACGAGCGCGAGAAAGTTGTTGGAAAATTACAGTTATCCCGGCAATGTCCGCCAACTTGAATCGGCAATCGAACGCGCCATACTTTTATCGGAAAACAATCAAATCACGCTCGAAGATTTGCCGCCCGAAATGTCGCAGGCTTCGCGTCCGGCATCGGCAAACGAATTATTCAAACTACCTGCCGAAGGCATCAATTTTGAAGATGTCGAGCGCAGTCTGATTACACAAGCGATGGAGCGAACCGACAATAACATCACGAAATCGGCGAAACTTTTGGGTTTGACGTTTCGCACGCTGCAATATCGCCTGGAAAAATTCGGCTATAAAAAAGAAGCGGAGGCAAGCGAAGAAGAAGAATCCTAAACCAATAATTTTTCGGGAAACTTTTATGTCGGGCAAAATAGATTACACAGCGGCGTGGATTTTTTTATTGTCTGTGGTTTTAGCGGCTTTCGCAACCGTCGCAATTCCGGTATGGCTGATTCAGCCGTTCGCCCCGCAGACGGAAAACGCTCTGCGAATTTCATATTTTCTAAAAACCTGGTCGCCGCTTTTTACCCTGTGCGGCTCTCGTTGCGTCCGTCGCGCTTATCATTTACATCTGGCGCAATTCAAGACGCTGGCTTGGAAAGGCATTTGCATTGCTGCCGTCATTTTAATGTGCGTTTGGTTTGCGCGGCAGAATCATTTTGAATGGATGTTTAATCCGCTCAATCAGACCGAGTTTGCGGCGGCAGGTGAAACTGATTTCGTCGCCGATGACGATATGGTGATGACGGTCGAAATCAACGGCGAAGCGGTCGCTTATCCGATTCGGCAGATGGTTTATCATCACGTCGTTCAGGATGTCAGCGGCGGCAAGCCGATTACGGCGACTTACTGAACGCTGTGTCACACCGGTTTGGTGTGGGAGTCCGTCGTGAACGGACAAACGTTAACTTTTCGACTTGCCGGAATCAACAATCAAAACTTTATTGTGCGTGACGAAGAAACCGGCTCGTGGTGGCAGCAGGTTTCAGGCGAAGCGATTCAAGGCTCGCTCAAAGGACAGAAACTTGAAAACGTCTGGCTCGACGAATTGAGTTTCGGCATCTGGAAACGCGAAAATCCGAATGGTCGCGTGCTGCGTCCCGACGAAAAAATTCTTCAGGCAAACAAGTATGAGTCGGCGGATTGGGAGACAGATGTTGCTAAAATGCCGGTCAGAATCGGCGATAAATTAGACGCGACGCTTGAGCCGCGCACACTCGTTGTCGGCGTTACCGCGGGCGGAAAATCCAAGGCTTACCCGTTTTCTGCTATTGAGAAGCAAAGCCTGATTCTCGATTGGGTCGGCGGACGCGAAATCGTCGTGCTGCTCGGCGTAGACCGAAAATCCGTCAGAGCGTTTGAAATAAAGTTGAACGGAAGAACGCTTGAATTTTTCGTCAAACCTGATTCCTCCGAAATCGTTGACGCGGAAACGGGCAGCGTCTGGGATTTTTCGGGCAAAGCCGTCAAAGACGAATTAGCGGGCAAGCAGCTCGAAAAAGTTCAAGTTTTGAAAGATTACTGGTTCGATTGGAAAAACTACAATTCTGAAACGCAACTTTATACGCTCGGTTCTCGTTGATTTCGATTTGAGATTTGAGATGTTCCGAATATGCAAAAATCACCTGCCGAATTAAAAAAACGGGCGCGGAAATTGAATGATAAAAGCGTTCGTAAAAAAGCGAAATATGTTTTGTGCTGGCTTCAGCAAAACATTCGCGCCGCCGACAATCCGGCGATTGACGTGGCGATTGCAACCGGCAATAAGTTGAAACTTCCCGTCGTCGTTTATCACGCGCTCGGTCAGCATTATCCACACGCCGACGACCGTCTGCACAAATTCATCATTGAAGCATCGCGCTCGCTGGCGCCCGAAATTGAAAAACGCGGTGTGCGCTGTATCAACTACATCGAACGCCCGGCAAAATACGAAAAAGGTTTGGTTTACCGGCTGGCAAAAGACGCGGCGGCGATTGTGACCGATGATGTTCCGGCGTATGCTGCGCGGCGACAAGCAGAAACGGTCGCCTTAAAAGCCGACTTGGCAGTGATAGCGGTTGACGCTTCGTGCGTTGTACCGATGAATGAATTTCCATATAAGGCTGAAGCGAACGCCTTTTTTCGCCGCGCTCACACGCCTTTCCGGGAAAAATATTTGAATGCGAAAACCGAAATGTCGCCTGACGTTGCGCGCTACGAGGACGATTTCGATTTTGAGCCGGACGACTTGGCGAAACTTGATATTGATAAACTGATTGCCGAATGCGACATTGACCACACCGTGCCCCCGGTCGAACATTTTTCCGGCTCGCGCGAAGCGGCTTTGCGGCAATTGCAGTGGGCGTGCGAAACGGTTTTGCCGGTTTATGAAAAGGTGCGCTCGAATCCGTCTCATCCGCTCTGCGGCACGCGACTTTCGCCTTTTTTGCATTTCGGCGTTTTGAGTGCGCGGGAAGTCATCTGGGAAATTCAAAAACACGCGGACGGGAAACAGAAAAACTGGCGCGTGTCGGATGAAATTATGTCTTGGCGCGAGTTTTTTCATCATCAGGCGCGGTTCGAAAGCGATCCTGCTGCTTACGAAACGCTGCCGGAATGGGCGCGAGAAACTTTGGAAAAGCACCAGAACGAGCGGTCTGGCACGCCCACACTCGCGCAAATAATTCACGGCGAAACCGACGACGAGACGTGGAACGCGGCGCAGAAACAATATCTTTTGGAAGCGTGGATGCCCAACAACATCCGTATGTATTGGGGAAAAAGAATCGTCGGCTGGCGGAGGACGCCGCAGGAAGCGTGGCGCACGGCGTGTTATTTGAACGACCGTTTCAGCCTCGACGGGCGCGACGCGTCAACTTACGGCAACATCGGCTGGTGTTTCGGCAAACTAAATCACCCGTCGGGCGAGCAAGCAGTTTACGGCAAAGTCGGGCGACCGTGGGACGCGACGATGCGTAAACGCGCAGGCGTTCCTGAATGGCTCGCCGAGCAAGCCAAGCGCGAAACTTACCGCGTTTTCGTTCCCGAAGAAATTTAGAACGTGACGGCTGAAAATTCGTAGTATGATGCGAGGTAGTTTTCGGCATTAATAAGGAGAAAATATGGATTGGTTTTCAACTTTAAGTCTCGCACTTGGCACAGCTTGGACTTCGGGCATTAATCTTTACGCGACAGTTTCGGTTTTGGGACTGTTGCAAAGGTTCGGCGCGACGAAATTGCCTGGCGGTTTGGAAGTTCTCGATAATTGGTGGATTATCGGCGTTGCCGGATTTCTATATTTAATTGAATTCTTCGCCGACAAAATTCCCTATGTGGATAGCGTTTGGGACGTGATTCACACATTCATTCGTGTTCCGGCAGGCGCGATTGTCGCTTACGCGGCGACGAATGATATGGACGCGAGCGTCGGCGTGCTTGCGACCTTGCTCGGCGGCAGTCTCGCGTTTTCGTCGCACGGCACAAAGGCGGCTTTACGGGCGGGCGCGAATCTTTCGCCCGAACCGGTTTCCAATTGGACGCTATCAATCGTCGAAGATGTCATCGCATTTGTCGGTTCGATTCTAGCCGTTTTCGCGCCGGTTTTGATTGCGATTGTGCTGGTGATTTTTGCGATTTTCTTTCTCTGGTTCGCGCCGAAAGTTTTTCGCGCCGTCAGAAAATTATTCAACGGCATTCGTGCACTCTTCGCGGGCGAAAGTTTTCGGGAAGTGGCGCGTAAGGCTTCATAATTTTTCGTTCTAAACTTATAAAGTTTTGATCTGGGAAAACAACTTCCAGTCTAATCTCAGCAGTCGCAGCAATTTTGAATATGCTTTTGCCGTTTCCGCTTTTGATTGTTTTGCCAATTTATCTTGCGATACGTTACCTTTTAAGAAAGAATCGGAAATGAAAAACAGCCGACGAGATTGCTCGGGAAGAAATTAGAACGGAATAAAGAGAATGGAAAGATTTTTTCAAATTACAGCGGTGATCCTGATCGGAGTCGCCGCCTATTTTTTGTGGCAAGGAAACAAGGATGGTGCATTCATCGCGGTGGTTCTCGGCGCGGTCGCTTTTTTCTTGAGCGTTCGGTTTCAGGTAAAAGGAAGATTAAAACTTCAGGAGACGGAAGAAGCGGCAAAGACGCCGAAAGAAAATTTACAGGGACAGCGCGATTAACCGAGGATAAATTACGTGTTAAATTTCTTATCTTTGTTTATGCTGTTGTCCCTGTAAATTTTTGAAGAATCATGGCGAAAATAGTTTTATCAACTTTCGGCTCGCTCGGCGACTTGCACCCGATGATTGCGCTCGGCATCGAATTACGCGCTCGCGGACACAAAATCGCTTTCAACACGCTGGAAGTTTACCGGGAAAAGATGCACGCGCTTTCTTTTGAATTTCATCCGATGCGCCCTGACCTCGACCCGGAAAAAGACCGCGAACTCGCCCGTGAAATAATGGACGCGAAAGGCGGCACAGAGAAACTTCTCAAAGAAATTCTCCTGCCCAATGTGCGCCCGATGTATGACGATGTGACGCGAGCCGTCGCGGGCGCGGATGCTTTTATTTCCGGCGAAGTCGTGTATCCGGCAGCCTCGGTTGCCGAAAAAACCGGCATTAAATGGATTACGACCAGCCTCGCGCCCGCGTCTTTTCTCTCGGCGCACGATCCGTTCGTTCCGCCGACGGCGCAGTGGCTCAAACATTTTCGCTTTCTCGGCGCGACGTTTCACACGGGGATTTATTCGCTGGTTCATCGCCTGGTCGCTTCGTGGCTCGGCTCTTACCGCGAGTTCCGGCGCGAAATCGGCTTGTCGGAAAATCATGATCCGGTTTTTAAAGATAAATTTTCAAAACTTCTTCATCTGGCGATGTTCTCGAAAGTTTTGGGAAAGCCGCAACCCGATTGGCATTCGCCGACGCTGCAGACCGGATTTTGTTTTTACGACGGACAACAGGATTTGGGAAAGATGCCGGAAAATTTACAGAACTTTCTCGACGCGGGCGAGCCGCCCATTGTTTTCACATTAGGCTCGGCAGCGGTGATGGATGCGCGTGATTTTTTTGAAGAGAGCGGACGCGCCGCCCGGATTTTGAATCGCCGCGCCGTTTTGCTTTACGGGATATTCAATGAAGTTCCGAAGATTACCGATGAAAACATCGCTGCTTTTGATTACGCGCCGTATTCGCAAGTTTTTCCAAAAGCCGCCTGCGTCGTTCATCAAGGCGGAGTCGGGACGACCGCGCAGGTTCTTCGCGCCGGAGTTCCGCATCTCATAATGCCCTATTCTCATGATCAGCCCGATAACGCGGCGCGATGCGAAAGGCTCGGCGTGGCGCGGACAATCTCGCGCGATAAATACGCGGCTGATGCGGCAGCGAAAGAATTGAGCGAATTGCTTTCGGATTTAAGTTACAAAGCAAAAGCCTCCGAAGCGCGAAAAATTGTCGAAGCCGAATACGGAACGCGCGTCGCGTGCGATGCGATTGAACAAGTGTTGAAGAAGTGAGAAGTCAGAGGTGAAAAATGAGAGGTAAGAAATGAGTAATGAGAATTAAACCCGTTAAAGTTTTAATTTTTATCTCTCACCTCTGACTTCTCAATTAATAATTTATGAGCAAACTCGAAAAACTTCTCGCCGCCAATAAAATCTGGGCGGCGCAAATGAAGGAATCGGACGCGCAGTTTTTTGAGCGTCTTTGTGAATTGCAAACGCCGAAATTTTTGTGGATCGGTTGTTCCGACAGCCGCATTACGCCCGATGCCAGCACCGGACTTTTGCCGGGCGAGCTTTTCGTGCATCGCAATATCGCTAATTTAGTTGTGCATACGGATATGAATTGTCTTTCGGTGATGCAGTTTGCCGTCGAGGTTTTGCGTGTCGAACATATTATCGTCTGCGGGCATTACGGCTGCGGCGGCGTGAAAGCCGCGCTCGAAAATACGCGGCTCGGATTGATTGACAATTGGCTGCGTCATATTCAGGATGTCGGACGCGATTACCGGCTCGAACTCGAAGCGACGGAAACGTCAGAGGCGCGGCTGGACAAATTATGCGAGATAAACGTCATCGAACAAGTGCTGAACGCCGGGCAGTCAACCGTGATGCAGGATGCCTGGCTGCGCGGGCAGACGGTTTCGATTCACGGCTGGATTTATCATATTGCCGACGGAATTTTTCAGGATTTGCAGGTGACACTCGACAGTCTGGAAGATTTGAATGATTTGGGATTGAAGATGAATGAGAGGCAGAAGGGAAAATAAAAACGGTGAATTTGTCAGCGAAATAAAGTAAGCTCATTTATTGAAAATGAAATACTCAAATTCGAACGTCGCCTTCCGCCCATCAAAAAATGAAAAGTAAAATCAGTTTAATTTTAATCGTTTTGTGCTTTACGTCTGCGATTTTCGCGCAGATGTCGCGCAAGCCTTTGCCATCGCGCGAACTGACCGGCGCGATGGCGAAAAAGCTCGATTCGGCAAAACGTTCTTTGCTCGAAGTAAAGTCGCAGGAAGATTTCGACTCAATCGCCAGAACTTATCACCAAAACACGCCGTATGCTTTGCCGCACGCGATGTTCGTTATTGACCGCCGCAACAGAAATAAAATCTATTACGTCAATTCGCAAAAATACCGTTTTCATAAAGATTTTCTGCTGGCGAATTATCTGGTCGCGCGCGGCGGCGATGTTTTCGAGACGATTTACATTCGCCAGGATCGGCGCTTTATCGTCGGCACGATTGCGTGGCAGAAGACGGTCGAGAAACACACATTTGAGCTTTGGGAAGGCGATTTGGCTTCCGCCGATTTGATAAAGCTCGCCTATGACAAAATCAACGAAACTTTTTACGCGGACGTTTCCTTCAAACCGAATTCGTCGCGGCAAGACGACGCGACGGTGACGCTCGGAATCAGCCGCGTGACGGCGGACGAGATTCAGAAAAATCAGGAATATCTCGCCCTGAATACGGGGAAAGCCGTCGGGCGCATTCACATTATCGAAAAGCTCGACGACACGGTGGAAATCGGCGATAACGAGATTTTGATTCTCAAAGAACTGCCGCTCAATCTGCCGCCGGTGCGCGGCATTATCGTCGCCAAACCGTCCACGCCGCTTTCGCACGTTAACATTCTGGCGAAGGGCTGGGGCATTCCGAACGTGTATATTAAAGATGCCGACAAACTCTTTAAAGAACTCGATACTTTCGTCGTCGAGTTGGAAGCGAATTTGACCGATTACGACATCAAACGGGCGGACTTAGACACAATCAAGGAATCATTCAGATCGCCCGACGAGACGGTCGCGCCGTCGGACTTGACAGTCACGAAACTCGCTTCCCTTCGTCAGATGCGAAAAAAAGACAGCATCGTTTACGGCGCGAAATCGGCGAATCTCGGCGAAATGGTGAACGCCCGTATTCCGACGCTGCTCGTGCCGGATGGTTTCACCGTGCCGTTTCATTGGTATGATCGGTTTATGCGCGAGAATAAATTTAACGACCGGATTGACGAATTTTTGGACGATCTCGACTTTGTTCACAATCCGCGTGTTCGCCGCGGACGATTGGAAGAATTTCGCGCCGAGATTCAAACCGGTGAATTCGACGCTCGATTAAAAGCGCAAATCATCGCCAAATGGAAAACTCAGCTTAAAGGTCAAGCTGTGTTCGTCCGCAGTTCGTCGAACGCCGAGGACTTGCCGAATTTCTCCGGCGCGGGACTTTATTCGAGCGTCGCCAATGTGAAGACCGAAGAGGAAATCATCAAAGCCGTGAAAAAAGTTTGGGCTTCGCTTTGGAATTTCGACGCTTACGAAGCGCGCGTTCGCAACTATGTCAATCAGCGCGAAGTTTATATGTCGGCGTTGATTCAGGTCGGCTTGGATATGGAAAGCGGCGGCGTGTTAATTACCAAAGACCCGTTCGACCCGGAAAATGAAAACGCGATTTACGTCGCGGCGGTTTGGGGACACAACGAGGGAATCACGGCAAACAAATTCGTTCCCGAACAAGTTTTGTTCAATCCAAAATCGAACGCCGTGCAGATTTTGACGCTCTCGCAGCAGGAATCAGTCTTGAAATTCGGCGCGGACGGCGACTTGATTGAAACTAACGAGACAACGACGCGCCGCGTTCTGACCGACCGAAACGTCCGCGAACTCGTCCGCACCGCCGGACAAATCAAACGACTTTTCGGCGGCAAAAAAGAACAGGACATCGAATGGGGAATTATGAACGGCAGACTTTATATTCTTCAGGCGCGTCCGTATTTAGAGAAGTAAATAAACTTTAAAGAAATAAAGGCATCGAAGTTATGTAGCTTCGATGCCTTTATCTTTTTCGCGCGTGAACTTACCAGTTTGACCTGTTTAAGGCACAAAAGCGTTCGGAACGGGTTTGTCGTCGCTCGCGCCAAATGCCACGCCCGTGAAACCCGTCTGGCTTCTTTGCAGATACCAAACGCCGTTTGACGGTCGAAATACTGAAATGTCCGCTTTGCCGTCGCCGTCGTAATCAGCCGCAACGGGCAAGTCGGTTCCTTCGCCGAACGCGATGCCGGTAAATCCAAGCTGACTTCTCTGCAGATACCACGCGCCGTTCGACGGACGAAAGACGGCAACATCCGCTTTGCCGTCGCCGTCGTAATCGGCTGGCGCGGGTTTGTCCGTCGCCTCGCCGAACGCGATACCCGCAAATCCCAAATTCGAGCGTTGTATATACCACGTTCCGTTCGATGGACGGAAAACAGCCACGTCCGCATTGCCGTCGCCGTCGTAATCGGCGGCAATGGGTTTATCTTCGCTCGCGCCAAATTGCACGGCATTCGTTTGATTGGTCGTTAAGTTGTAAATATACCAGATTCCGGTTGACGGGCGATAAACAGCCACGTCGGTTTTACCGTCGCCGTCGTAATCTGCGGGAACAGGAATGTCCGAAGATGTGCCGAAGGAAACGCCGGTAAATCCTGACTGGCTGCGCTGCAAATACCACGTTCCGTTTCGATAGACCGCGACATCGGTTTTACCGTCGCCGTCGTAATCTGCGGGAACGATTTTGTCGGTGGCGAAACCAAACGCGACACCGGTAAAACCGTTTGCCGATTGCTGCAAATACCACGCGCCGTTTGAAGGGCGAAACACTGAAATGTCAGCCTTACCGTCGCCGTCGAAGTCAAATTTCGCCGGACGATTAACCGTTTGGGTAGTAATGTTCGGCAAAAAACTGAGACTGAAAAAACCGGAAGCGGCGGAAGTCGTAACTAAATCAATTTTTTGATCGCCGTCGAAATCAGCGGATGCGATGTCGCGCAAAGCACCGGTGCTTGCCCACAAGGTTCGTCTCGTCAAAGCCCCGCTGCCGTCATTTTCCAGAACGGTGATGACCCCATTGTTCGTTACGGAAACGTCCGGTCTGCCGTCGCCGTTAAAATCGTCAACCGTCAATCGCTGGTCGTAAAGCCAGACGGTTTTATAATTGACCGGCGCGGCGAACGTGCCGTTTCCGTTGCCGTTGAAGACGCTGATTTTGGCGGTATCGGCGATGAAACTTATATTGTTGGCGACTATCAAATCCTGTTTGCCGTCGCCGTGTAAATCCGCCGCGACAATTTCGGTCGGCGCAGCGGTCAAGTCATAAGCTGCGCCGACGGAAAAACCGCCCGTTCCGTTGTTCAGTAAAATGGCGATTCTGTTGTTGCTCTGCGCGACCGCCAAATCCAACTTTCCGTCACCGTTAAAATCGCCTTTAGTGACGCTGTTGCCGATCACATTCGTTGTTAAATAGCCGATTGGCGCGGCAAACGCTCCGCCACCTGTGCCAAGCGCGACCGAAACTGCCGGAACGATGCTCGACGCGGTTTCGCGGTTTTGCGAAAAAGCCAAATCGAGAACGCCGTCGCCGTTAAAATCTCCGGTGATGACTTTCGTGATCGTTCCGCCCAGGCTCAGAGTTGACAATAAAGATAAATTGCCCGCGCCGTCGTTAGCGGCGATGATGACATTTACAGGCGCGCTCGACGGCGCGCGTCCGGCGACGACAACATCGGTTTTTCCGTCGCCGTTAAAATCTCCGGCGGCAATGGTGCGCGGCGCGATGCCGTCGCCGCCCATTTTCATTCGGTCGGCGGAATTAAATTTGATTTGGCGTGCCGGGCGATCAAACCGGGAATCGGGTTCTTGCAAAATCAACAGCACCTCGGCGTTCGTCGTGTCGCCGGTCAAAGCAATATCTTTTAACCCGTCATTGTTAAAATCGGCGATGGCGAGTTCTTCGCCGCCGAACGGAAATTCCAAAGAAGGAGCGGTCAAGAATTTTCCGTCTTGCAAATTCAGCAAAACGGCGAACTCTGATGATGCGCCCGAAGCTGTCCCCTGTAAGCCAAGCGTTTGCTGCGTCGCCAAATCCGTCCAACCGTCGCCATTGAAATCGCCTTTAAAAAGTCTTCCGCCGCCGATATTGTAGCGCTCATCTTCGGTGAAAGTTCCGTTTCCGCCGCCCTTGAAAATGACGATTCGACCGGTGAGAACAAGAGCGACGTCGAGTTGTCCGTCACGATTATAATCGCCCGGTAAAACGATTCTAACGCCAAAATTGGCGACCGGGATATTAGTGACCGCGCCGGGACTAAACGTATAATTGCCGTTTCCCAGCCAAACCCGAATCGTCTGATTGGTGCTGCCTTGAACCGTGCTAAAATCAAGTTTGCCGTCATTGTTAAAATCTCCCGCGGCGATCCCTTCAGAAGCGACGTTTGGACTGATCGTTTGCGGAACACCGAAAGTGCCGTCGCCGTTGTTCGGCAAAATTGTCAAATCCATCGGCGAGCGGCGTGAATAAATTAAATCCGAGCGATTATCATTATTAAAATCACCGACGGTCAGAGAGAAAAAAGCCTGCCCGCCGAGATTATAGATAACCGGCGCGGCAAAACTGCCGCCGTTGCTCAAGAAAATCGCCACTTTGTCGCCGTCGGTCGTCGAAAAGCTGGAGCCAACCGCTACATCGGGTCGTCCGTCGCCGTTAAAATCAGCCGATAAAAATTGGTCGGGTATAAAAAAGAAGTTCGACACGGTGGTAAAAATGGGCGCGGAAAATCCGCCGCTGCCGTTGCCCGGCAAAAGCATCAACGCCCGCAAGCCTGTTCCGCTGCACGAATTATCTTCAATCCACGCCGTTATGTCAGTCTTCCCGTCGCCATTAAAATCGCTGGTTAGAGGCTGCTTAAAAGCATTTGATGAAAAACTGGCGCAGGTGAAAATCGTGGTCGGTGGCTGGTTGAAAAACCCGCTTCCGTTTCCTGACAGCAGATTGATGCGGTCGGCTTTGGCACTGACAACATCGAGATTACCGTCGCCGTTGAAATCGCCGGTCGCAAAGCCGACTCCGCCGTCATACGCGCGGGCGGCAAGAAAATTAGTGTTGCTCTGCTGCGGAAAAGCGGCGGTGACGTTTAATAATAAAAATCCGACAATTAAAAAAAGCGGAAAAAACTTAATATCGCTAAACATAATTTTATTGTGCCGTTTTCGGCTTTAACTAAAACTGAAATTTTCGGGATTGTCTGAGAAATGACGCTGGTAATTTGCGGCGGTGTTGCCGAACTGGTAACGGTTGAGCGTTTCCGCCTGAACCGTTTTTTTACAATATACCATAAAGAGAAACAAGCTGTCTTCTTAAAAAAACGGCTTGTTTCTACTTGATTGTTAAGGAATAAAAGCGTTTGGAACAGGTATATTGGTTGACGTGCCCGAATGGAAAGCCCGTAAATCCTGACTGCGAATTTAATAAATACCAGCTTCCGTTTGATGGGCGAAACGCCGAAACGTCGGCTTTGCCGTCGCCGTCGAAATCAAACGGCTGGTCGGAATGTTTTCCAAAACGAACGAAGCGTCGGCAGTGCCGTTCGCATTTAGACGAGCCACGCTGAAAAAAGACATAATTTTATATTTAACTGCTGAAATTTTGTTGAATTATAAGATCACCGGTTCAAGTGAACTTATCCTCCGAATTGTCCAATCATTTCGTTGAAAAAGGTAAATTGAATCTTGAAACGGTTAGTGAAAAACTTTTAAAAGCGGGTTGATTGAATGAGGCTGTATCACTTTCCCGAAATAGAACGCTGGCAAATTGTCGGCGTTCCGATATTAAATTTACAAGCCAGCCATATCCCATTTGCGAACGACTTCGTTTATCAGATTCGCCACCTTATCGGTAACTTTTTTATAATATTCGTCCGCCTTTTTCTGATCGAATTTCGGGTAGCCCTGACCTTTCTGATAAAGTCCGATTGAAGAAGGAAACGGAACTGCCGACCACGTTCCCGCCGCCGGATAGGGCGTTGCTAAATCGTCTTTGTATAAATCTTTCCGAACGAGCGTCGGGTCAATCGCTTGAATAAACGCCGTCTCGTTCAAACCGGCGTGTCCGCCGTCTTCGCCGAAAACCGCTTTTGTTTCGTCAGAGGCGAACGACCACCAATTTATCACCAGTGTTCGCACCTTTTTTTCGCTGGCTACTTCCGCCGCGACCGATTGCAAAACTGCCGTCTGTCCGCCGCCGTGACCGTTTAAGATGATAATATTTTTGAATCCGTTTTTCGCCAGACCTTCTAAAATCTGTTTAACGAACGGGCGATAAGCCGCTTCGGAAATCTGAAATGCTCCCGGATACGCTTCCATACTGCCGGTCATTCCGTAAGGCAAAGTCGGCGCGATCATCGCGTTCGTTCTTTGCGCGATGGTTTTCGCCATCGCCGTCGGCGCGGTATTGTCCGCGCCGTTGTTGATAACGCCGTGCGGCTCTAAAGTTCCGACCGGCAACAGAACGGTTTTAATTTTCGACGGCACGACATCACGAAATTCCATCCAATTGATTCGGTCCATCTCACGCGTGGAAACCGCGTCTTTTGTAGGTTGTCCGAAAACACCAAGAGTCGAAGAAAGAAACAGAACCACAAAAACAAATGTTCGATTCATATTTTTATTTTCTCAGGCGGGCTATTCTGATTCGAGCGCGATGTGTTCGTCATCGTAAATATCAAAGATTGGCAGAACGCCGCTCAAAGTTAAAACTTCTTCGACTTTCGGCGGCAGATTTGAGAGTTTTAAACTCCCTTCGGCGCGATTGATTGCCTCAGAGAGAGCAATTAATTCGCCGACACCGCTCGAATCGAGATATTTCACGGCGGAAAAATTAAGCAGGACGTTGATGTTTCCCGCTTCGACTGCGCGGCGAACGTCTTCGCCGAGACGCTTGCTTCCGCCGCCCATAATGACGCTTCCCTTCAAATCGAGAATCGTCGTTCCGTTTGTTTGTCGTTCATTAATGTCTAACATTTTTCCAATCTCCCAGATTTGACTGATTAATTCAACTCGCGCCGCGAAGTAATCAAAAAAAACAATAACTAAACGACTCTGCACTGGAAGTGCAGAGGTTTGAAAAAGGACTGAAAGTCCAAACCTAATCATCTTCAAGGATGAACGGATTGTTATCCTTGTTTGATTGCTGCCGATGATGTTCCA
>Ga0136611_10000503_pt1 | contig 25652 bp, 23 predicted proteins | sample AntDrymUQ2232306_2_FD_106645 | JGI IMG/M metagenome (GOLD analysis project Ga0136611, IMG submission 106645) | Polar desert sand microbial communities from Dry Valleys, Antarctica - metaG UQ223 (23.06) | ecosystem: Environmental > Terrestrial > Soil > Desert | place: Antarctica: Dry Valley...
ACTTCTTCTCGAGCCCTTCGAGCAGCCGGGTGTAGGCCGCGAGCGCCTGCTCCCCCGCCTCGACGAACTGCGCGTGCAGCTCCGGGTCGTCGGCGATGACGGAGGGCTCGACCATGGCGGCGTCTCGCTCCGGGACGTAGCGCTGGGACAGCTGGCTGTAGGAGAAGTGGCGGTGGCGGATGAGCTCGTGCGTGAGTGATCGCGAGACGCCGGTCAGGTAGAAGGTCACGCTGCCGTGCTCGAGCACCGACAGGTGGCCGACCTCGAGGATGTGGCGCAGGTAGCCGGAGTTGGTGGCGGTCGCCGGGTTGGGCTTGCTCCAGGACTGGTAGCAGGCCCGGCCGGCGAACTCCGCGAGCGCCTGACCGCCGTCGACGTCGGTCTCCCACGGCACGTCCGCCGGGGGGACGAAGGTGGTGTAGCCGATGACCTGGACCTGCAGCGGGGCGAGCGCGACCACGAGAGGGACTCCGTACGTCTGGGGCGGCGGGGTGGGTCTGGATCGGCGGGGCCGAGGCGGGTGACAGCCGCCGTCAGAGTACCGGCGCCCTCCGAGGAAACCCGGTACGTGCCCCGCCGCGCCGTGTGGTGCCATCGAGGGCGTGCTCACCCCGTCCGTCCCTGCCCAGGCGACCTCCCGCACCGGCCTCGCCGCCCTGGGGCTGCTCGCCGTCACCGCCGCCTGGGGCTCCACCTTCTTCCTGCTCAAGGACGTGCTGGACCGCATCCCGGTCACCGACTTCCTCGCCGTCCGCTTCGCCCTGGCGGCCGTAGCGCTGTGGCTGATCGCGCCGCGCTCGGTCTTACGGCTGACGCCGCTGGAGCGCCGCCACGGCGTGCTGCTCGGCCTGGTCTACGGCGGTGCGCAGCTGCTGCAGACCGTCGGCCTCCAGACGACCTCGGCGTCGGTGTCGGGGTTCGTGACCGGCATGTACGTCGTATTCACGCCGCTGCTGGCCGCCCTGCTGCTGCGGGCCCGGCTCGGGGCGACCGTCTGGGCTGCGGTCGGCCTCGCCACCGTCGGGCTGGGGGTCCTGTCGCTGCAGGGCTTCTCGATGGGCACGGGTGAGGCCCTCACGCTGGCCTCGGCCGTGCTCTACGCCGCGCACATCGTCGGCCTCGGCGCGTGGAGCTCCAGCCGCAGCGCCATCGGCCTGACCGTCGTGCAACTGCTGACCATCACGGTGGTCTGCGGAGCCGGCGCGCTCCCCGGAGGCATCACCCTGCCGCAGACGACCGGCGACTGGCTGGCGCTCGTCCACATGGCCCTGGTGGCCGGCGCGCTGGCGCTGGTGGTCCAGACCTGGGCGCAAGCCCACCTGGCGGCGACCCGGGCGGCGATCATCATGACGATGGAGCCGGTCTTCGCCGCGCTGTTCGCGGTGCTGTTCGGCGGCGAGGTGCTCGGGCTGCGGGTGGTGCTGGGCGGGACCCTCGTGCTCGCGGCGATGTACGTCGCGGAGCTGGGCCCCCGCCGGCCCGGCGAGCAGGACGTCGCCGAGGAGGTCGGCGGGGTCACGCACGTCGGGCCCGTCTGACGCGGCGGCCGTAGGGTCCACCCATGCGACTGCTCGTGCTCGGAGGAACCTCGTTCGTCGGCCGCGCCATCGTCGAGGAGGCACTGAGCCGCGGCGACGACGTGGCGCTGTTCAGCCGCGGCCGCACCGGCACCTCGCTGTTCCCGGACGTGCCTCGGCTCATCGGTGACCGCGACACCGGGGACTACGTGTCGCTCTCGGGCGGCGAGTGGGACGCCGTCGTCGACGTCAGCGCGTACGTCCCGCGCCACGTCCGCGAGGCGGGCGAGGCCGTCGGCGACCGGGTGGGTCGCTACCTGTTCATCTCCACCGGCTCGGTGTACGACCGGCTGCAGGCCCCGGTCGCCGGGATGGGCGAGGACGCCCCCCGCCTGACACCCGAGACAGGCACGGAGGAGGTGACCGGCGCGACGTACGGACCGCTGAAGGTGGCGTGTGAGGACGAGGTCACGAGCCGCTTCGGCGACCGCGCCACGATCGTCCGCCCCGGGGTGGTCGGCGGACCGCACGATCCCACCGACCGCTTCACCTGGTACGTGCGCCGGGCCGCGCGCGGCGGCCGCGTCGCGCTGCCGGCCCGCCCCGACCAGCCGGTGCAGGTGGTCGACTCCCGCGACCTGGCGCGACTCGTGGTCACGCTGCTGGCCGACGACCGCCCCGGCACCTACAACGCGGTCGGGCCGGCCGAGCCGACGACGCTGCAGCAGCTGCTGGCGGTCTGCGCGGTGGCGGCGGGGACGACCGTGGAGGTGGTGCCCCTGGAGCTGGACCCGACCTTCCCGCTGGCCCTCGGCGATGCCAGCTGGGACCCGATGTTCCGGCGCAGTGCCGAGCGGGCTCGCGCGGTCGGTCTCACCGAGACGCCGCTGCTGCAGACAGCCACCGACGTGCTCACCTGGGACCGCGATCGGGGCGAGCCCGAGCTGTCCGTGGGGCCCTCCCCCGGGCGCGAGGCCGAGCTGCTCGGCGGCTAGCGCCCGGGCCCCGCCACGCGTACGGTCGGTCCCCCTGCCGAAGGACACCGCATGGCCGTCTTCATGATCGAGCGGCGTTTCGCCGACGAGCTCCACGTCGACGCCGACGCGGCGGAGGGCGTCAACCGCATCAACGCCGACGAAGGGGTGCGCTGGCTCTACTCCTTCCTCTCGGTGGACAAGCGGAAGACGTACTGCCTCTACGAAGCGCCTTCTGCTGAGGCGATTCGACGCGCGGCTGAGCGCGCCGGGCTCCCGGCGGACGTGATCGTCGAGGTCGACGGCCGCATGCAGCCGGACGGCTCCATGGTGGGGATCTGACCGTTCGCGACCCGACCTAGCCCAGCAGGTGGTGCTCGGCGGCGTACATCGCTGCCTGGGTGCGGTTCCCGGAGCCGGTCTTGGCGAGGATGCTGCGGACGTGGTTGGCGGCGGTGTGCTCGCTGATGACGAGGCGATCCGCGATCTCGCGGTTGGCGAGGCCCTCGCCCAGCAGTCGCAGCACCTCCGCCTCGCGCGCGGTGAGGCCGGCTGGGCGCTGCTCCGGCACCGTCGCCGGAGGGTCGCCGAGCAGTCGTAGCGGACGGACGAGGCCGAGCGGCTCCGCCAGCGCACGGGTCTGGCGCACCAGCACATCGAGCCCGGCGGTCATGCCGGCGCGCCGGCGGTGCACGACCAGGGCGGCGAGGGTGTGGGCCTCGTGGACCGGCGCGCCCGTCCGCCGGTCCAGGGCGAGGGCGGTGGCCAGCCGGCCCTCGACGCCCGGGCGGCCGAGCAACGACTCCACGGCTCCCAGGTAGCGGTCGGCGCTGCCGAACAGCGCCACGAACTGGCCCGCGACGAGGTTGTGCCCGGAGTAGGGCTCCAGCTCCGGGAGCAGCTGCTCGGCGGCCGCCGCGTCGCCCAGGTGCAACGCCGCCTCCACGAGGAAGGCCAGCACCGCGGGCCACTGCGCGGAGTCCCGGTAGCGGACCAGCTGGTCGGCCAGCAGGTGGCGCAGCAGCCGGCCCGCGGGCTCGTCCAGGCCCAGCTCGGTGTAAAGGGCGAGCAGCCCGGGCGCCCAGTGGTCCGCAGAGCGCTCGGTCCCCGTGATGAGCCGTCGTACCTGCTCCACCTGCCCCGTCTCCCGTCGCAGCATGAAGGTCTGCACGGCGGATGGCCCCTCGGTGCCGTCGGTGCCGAACCGATCACCGAGCTCGAGCAGCCCGTCACACGTCCGTGACGCGGCAGCGAAGTCACCGACCACGAACTGGCGTCCGTACTCGAGGCAGCCCGCCATGTACTCGAAGAAGCCCTGGCCCGTGGCCTGCGACATCCGGCGGAGGTCTGCGTTCGCCGCGGCCCACCCCTGCGGGTCGGCCTGCACGTACGAGATGACGCCCCGGTAGTAGGCCGCAGGCCCGAGGTGGCCGAGGTCACCGGTGCGCTGCGCCAGCTCGGACAGCTCGGTCGCGCGGGCCAGCTTGGCCGGAGCGTCCTGCGGGCGCAGCCCGTGCCAGAGGCTGGCCTGGAGCGCGTGCGCCAGCAGGTCGTCGTCCCCCAGCAGCCTCGCCGTGCGCACGGCGGACGCGCCGACCTCGGCCGCGGCGTCGGTGTCGCCGGTGAACGCCAGTGCCCGGCCGAGGCTGGCCAGGGCACGTACGGCCAGCGGGTCGTCCTCGCCGCGCGTCGCGTCGGCCAGCGCGCTCCGCAGCAGCTCCACGGCGCGCGCACCGGGCAGACCGGGCCGCCAGGAGGCGGCCTCGAACAGCACCGCCGCCTGCAGCCGGCAGCGCGAGTCCGCCGAGACCGCGACCTGCTCGGACAGCGCGCGGGATCGGGCGAAGTCGCCACCGAGCAGGTGGCTGCGAGCGGCCGACAGGTGCAGCTGCTCGCGCTCTGCCGGGTCCACGCTGATCCGGGCCGCCTGCTCGAACCCGCGCGCCGCGTCCTCGTGCGCCAGCGCCCGCGCCGCGGAGCGGGCGGCCTCGACCAGGTAGTGCACGGCCTTGTCCTCCAGACCGAGCACGTGAGCCTGCTCGTAGTGGTAGGCCAGCGCCTGGACCCGACCGGGCGAGCCCGCCCCGCGACCCTCCAGCACCTGCGCGACCTTGGCGTGCTGGTGGGCGCGGCGGGACGCGGGCAGCAGGTCCACCACGGCCTGCCGGGCGAGGGCGTGCGGGAACCGGTAGCTGCCCGGCGCGAGGACCTCGAGCAGGCCGTACGCGACGCCGTCGTCGAGCGCGCTCAGCGTCGCCTCCCGGCTCCACGTCGACGCGGCCAGCACGGTGGCGACGTCGACGTGCTCACCGATCACCGCGGCCAGCTCGAGCGTCTGCCGCTGGGGGTCGGTCAGGTCCAGCAGGCGGCTCTGCAGCGCGTCCCGGACGGACGCCGGCGCGGGGAGGGCGCCGGAGTGCAGAGCGGGCACGCCACCGCGCGCCGACAGGTCGCGCCACAGCTCCCGCAGGAAGAACGGGTTGCCGCCGGTCTGGTCACGCAGCAGCGACGCCGCGCCGCGGGCCCTCGCCGTCGGGGTCCCGGCCTCGAGGCACAGGTAGTCGGCGATGTCGTCCGTCTCGAGCCCACCGAGGTCGAGGCGCCGGACGCCGTCCAGGCGGTAGAGCCGTGAGACGGCGCTGACCAGCGCGGACGAGCGGTCAGGAGCGGTGGTCCGGTGGGTCGCGAGGATCAGCAGCCGGGCCTCGGTGCACCGCTCGACCAGGTAGGTCAGCAGCTCGAGGGCGGCGGGGCCGGCCCAGTGCAGGTCCTCGAGGACGAGCACCACCGGCAGCTCGCGACTGCGTCGGACGAGGGCGTCCAGCGTGCTGGCGTAGACCTGTCGTCGGTGCTCCGGTTCGGCGACGCTGCCGAGAGCGGCGGTGCGCCCTGCAACCACGCGCAGGCCGGCCAGCTCCTCACCGGCCGCGGCACCGAGCAGCGCCTCCACCGGCTCGACGAACGGCTCGTACGGCAGGCCGAGCTCCGGCACGCAGCCGCCCACCAGCACGCACGCGCCCTCGGCGTGCAGCACCGTGCCGGCCTGGGCCAGCAGCCGGGACTTCCCCGCCCCCGGCTCGCCGCCGACGACCACCAGCTGGCGGGTGCCCCGCAGCACCCGGGCCCAAACGTCCTCGAGGACCTGGAGCTCCGGGCGACGGCCGACGAAGGCCGGCTGCGCGGCACGAGTCCAGCGCAGCGGCAAGGAAGGGCGTGCCGACTCCGCCACCGGAGCGACGCTAGACCCGGAGGCGGCCTCCGTCGAGGGATGACCAGATCTGGTCATGCCGGCTCCGCTGACCACCGCCCCGAGTGGGCGCTTCCTGGTCATGACGCGGACCGCCTGGGTCTCTAGCGTCCGGAGGCAGCGGACGACCCGACAACGGCAGGAGTGCGGCGATGCCCACGACAGCAGCAGGACATGCTCTGGACCATGTGCAGGGCCAGGTGATCCGCCCGGGCGACGCGGACTACGAGACGGCCCGCCGGGTCTACAACCACATGATCGACGCGCGACCCTCGGCCGTCGTCCGGTGCGCCGGCGTCGACGACGTGGTCGCCGTCGTGAGGTACGCCGCCGAGACGGGCACCGCGCTGGCCGTGCGGGGCGGTGGCCACAGCGTGCCCGGCTTCGGCACCGCCGACGGCGCCGTGGTCGCCGACCTGTCCGGCATGGCCGAGGTCGTCGTCGACCCGGCGACCCGGACCGCGCGAGCTGGCGGCGGCGCCACGTGGGGCGCCTTCAACGACGCCACCGCCCCGTACGGTCTCGCCACCACCGGCGGGATCATCTCGACCACCGGCGTCGGGGGCCTGACGCTCGGGGGCGGGATCGGCTATCTGGCACGCGGCCACGGACTGTCCTGCGACAACCTGCTGTCGGCCCAGGTCGTGACCGCCGACGGCTCCGTCGTCACGGCCAGCGAGTCGGAGCACCCGGACCTGTTCTGGGCGCTGCGCGGCGGCGGTGGCAACTTCGGCGTGGCCACCGAGCTGACCTTCCGGCTGCACCCCGTCGGCGACGTCTTCGGCGGGCCGATGTTCTTCGAGCTCTCCGACGCAGCCGCCCTGCTGGCCTACTTCCGCGACCTCATCGCCGATGCCCCGCGCGAGTACGGCGGCTTCCCGGCCTTCCAGATCGCCCCTCCGCTGCCGTTCGTGCCCGAGGACCGGGTCGGCGAGCCGTTCGTCGCGGTGGTGTCGTGCTGGACCGGCTCGGTCGCCGAGGGAGAGCGCATCGTCCAGGGCTTCCGCGAGGTCGCGGCACCCGTGGCCGAGCACGTCGGCGTGATGCCGTACGCCGCGCTCAACAGCGCTTTCGACCCGCTCGTCCCGCCCGGCCTCCAGCACTACTGGAAGGCCGCTTTCGTGACCGAGCTGACGGACGAGGCCATCCGCGCCCACGTGGAGCACGGTGCCCGGGTCCCCACCGTCAACTCGACCGTGCACCTCTACCCGATCAACGGCGCGGTCCACGACGTGGCCGCCGACGCCACCGCCTTCGGGCACCGTGACGCGGTGTTCGCACCGGTCATCGCCGGCATGTGGCCGGACCCCGCTGACAACGAGGCGAACACCGCCTGGGTGAAGGACTACTACGCCGCGGTGGCTCCGCACTCGCACGCCGGCGGCTACACCAACTTCGCCTCGGCAGACGACCAGCAGCGAGTGGCGGACAACTACGGCGCCGGCTACCCGAGGCTGCGGGAGATCAAGCGCCGGTACGACCCGAGCAACCTGTTCCACCTCAACCAGAACATCGTCCCCTGAGTGCTTCCCGCAAGACCAGATCTAGGAGACCACCATGAGAGTCCTGCCGTTCGCAGCGCTGAGCGCTGCCGTCGTCACCCTGCCCCTGATCGCCGTCTCGGGCGCGGTCCCGTCGGTCGCTCAGAGCGCTCCGCCACCGATCCTCGTCGAGGAGCTGACGCCTCGGAGCAGCTTCCCCGACCGGGTGTCGCTCCAGCTGAGGATCAAGCACGACGGGCAGCCGACCCGAGTGGTCCGCGCAGACCCCTCCCGGATGGTCGTCGCCCGGATCACCGTCCAGCCGGGTGCGCAGTTCCCCCTGCACACCCACCCCGGGCCGGTCGTCGTCAACGTCGTCAGCGGCGAGCTCACCTACGTCGACCCCGACAGCTGCGAGGAGCGCGTCTACCCGGCCGGCACGGCCTTCACCGACAGCGGCTCCGACGGCCACACGGCCTACGGCTCCAGCTCCCAGGTGACGGAGCTGATGGCCACCTTCTTCGGCGCACCCGCCACCGGTCCGCTGACCGTCCGGGAGCCCGTGCAGACCACGACCTGCTGACCCGAACACGACCGCACACGACCGCACACGACCGCACACGACCGCACACGACCGAGGAGAGAAGCATGCGCGTTATCAACCGTACGGACCTGCCGATGGCGATAGAGGGCGGTGGTGTGGAGTTCCGCACCGATCGTGCCGGTGAGCAGAGCATCGCCTGGGTGCGGTTGCCGAAGGGCGCCGACCTCCGGCCGGGCCTCGAGGGCCTGCCGGGCGATCGCTGCCCGTGTCCGCACTGGGGGTACATGATCTCCGGTCGGCTACGGATGCACACCGCGGACGGCGAGCAGACCTACGAGGCCGGACAGGCGTTCTACTGGGCGCCCGGCCACGCTCCGGAGGCGCTCGAGGACTGCGAGTACGTCGACGTGTCGCCGACCGAGGCGCTCGCCGACGTGGTCCGCCACCTCCAGACCGGCGTCCCGGCCTGATCGGACGTCATGGCGCGCCCGGACCGGAGGGGGCCGGGCGCGCCCACTCCGCCACGTGGTCGGGGACGTCGACCGGCCGCCGCAGGTCCGGCGCCGGTACCGGCGCTCCCGGGACCTGCCGGAGCGGGAGCACACCCGCCCAGTGGGGCAGCTCCAGGTCCTCGTCGTCGTCCGAGGGCGGGCCGCTCCGCAGCTTCGCCGACACCTCCTCCAGGTCGAGGCGCAGCACCGTGGTGGCGGCGAGCTCCTTGCGCGACCCGGGACGCACGTGCGCGGAGCGCCCTGGGACGATAGCGTCCACGAGAGCGTCGAGCGCATCGGCCTTCTCGTCGTCCGGGACGACGAGCGCTCGCCCGAGGACGACCACCGACCGGTAGTTCACCGAGTGGTGGAACGCCGACCGGGCGAGCACCAGGCCGTCCAGCAGGGACGCCGTGACGCAGACGTCCAGCCCGCCGTCGCCGGCCGCCCTCAGGGCGCGGGCACCGGTCGATCCGTGCAGGTAGAGCCGCTGGTCCACACGGGCGTGCAGGTGCGGCAGCACGACCGGCCGACCGTCGACCACGAAGCCGACGTGGCACATCACCGCCTCGTCCAGCACCGCGCGGACCGTCTCGGCGTCGTACCGAAGCCGGTCGGGGTTCCGGCTCCCGGCGGTGCGCGCTCCCGCGGGGTAGTCGTCCGTCACGCCAGCACCTTCTGCACGGTCGCGATCCGGCCGTTGGTCCGCGCGCCGAGGGCGTCGTTGACCGCGATCATCGCGGTGTTCTCCTGGGCGTTCCACGTCGACACGTAGCTCGTCGCCGGGCTGAGCCGGACCAGCTCCGCCAGGGAGGCCAGCTTCAGCAGCGTCCCGAGGCGCCGGCCGCGGTGCTCGGAGCGGACGAGGGTGTCCCACTGGAAGGCCCGCTCGGGACGGGACCGCGGGAACGCCTGCTGCGTGTAGGCGACGAGGCGACCGGTCGGGACGTGGACCGCTCCGGCGTTGACCACCGTGCGGTCCATGTCCTGCGCCAACGACTCCTCCCGACGGACCCGTGCGGCGTCCCACACCTCCTCGTGCCAGTCCAGCCGGTCGAGCGGCACGTCGGTGGACATGACGCGGCTCAGCTCGGCCCGGTCGTCGACCAGGTCGTCGGGGCAGCGGTCGACCCAGGTGCGCAGCTCGTAGTCCCGCGCGTACGGCAGGCAGGTCCGCCCGAGGTCCGCGACCCGCTCGGCGTCGAGCGGCAGGTCGAGATCGCGACGCACCTCCTCCTGGACCACGTCGTAGCCCAGTCGGAGGCAGGCGAGTCGACCCGGCGACCGGCCCTCCGTCCCGGGCGGCTCGTCGCTGAAGCCGGCGATCGTGGTCCGGCCCTGCTCGCCTGTCCGCCGCTCCACCTCGGCGAGCAGCGCCCGCCCGAGCCCCCGGCGGCGGACGGCGGGGTGCACCGCAAGGTCCAGCTCGACCATGTGCTGGTTGTCCCGCTGCGGCAGCGCGAGCCGGGCGATCCCGACGACGGCACCGTCCTGGCGGGTGGCCAGCAGCAGGTACCGGGTGTCCGGGTCCGGGCCCGTCCCGTCGAGGACGCTCCGGTGCAGCTCGCCCAGCAGCGAGTCGTGCTCGCCGGGGCGGTCGAAGAGCTCGGCTGCCTCGAGGACCGCGAACCAGTCGGCGAAGGCGCCGGGGTCACACGGGTCCAGCGGCTCGACGTCCATGGCTGCAGGCTGCCACCCGAGCCTCGGCGTGCCCACCGGTTTTCAGCCGTGGGAGCCCCTCGGCGGAACGCTCACACGTCGCCACTCGGTCCTCGGGTCACGCGATCGAGCGCCTGGTCGACGAACTGCCTGATGTCGGACCGGTCGAGGGGTGCGTGCCCGAACAGGAGCCGGAGGTAGATCGGACCGTAGATGCCGTCCAGGACCAGATCGCTGTCGCAGTCTGGGCGCAGCTCGCCGCGGTCGACGCCTCGCTGGAGCACCTCCCGGCCGGCGTCTCGTCGGGGCCGTTGCCAGCCATCACGGAGGGCTGTCGCGAGGTCGGCGTCGGTCTGGGCCTCCCCGAGCAGCGCGAGGACCAGCTGGCCCAGCCGGCGCTCGGTCAGCAGGCGCGACAAGGCTGCGGCCTGCTCGACCAGGTCGTCGCGGGTCGAGCCCGAATCCGGGAAGGCGAGGTCCGGTTCCACCGTCGCGAGGAAGGCCTCCATCACGACTGCGGCCTTGTTCGGCCACCACCGGTAGATCGTGGCCTTGCTCACGCCCGCACGGGCGGCGATCGCGTCGATGGTCAGGCGCGGGTACCCGACGGTCTCGAACAGGTCGATCGCCGCTGCCAGCACGGCACGGTGCGCGCGGCCGGAGCGGCGCAGCTGCGCCGGCTCCGCTCGCCCAGCAGCGACGGGACGGGGGGCGGCCACAGCAGCGACGATAGCAACTTGACGAGACGATACGAGTCGTTCATCCTCGTGAAGCGAAACGCCTCGTTTCGTGAGCGGCGCCCGTCACCGCCAGCACCGTGGAAGGGCCAGCAATGGACAGCACCGACAGCATCGCTCTCATCGTCACCCACCATGCGCTGCCTGGTCGGCGCGACGCCGTCCGCACGGTCTGGGAGCAGCACATGGCGCCCGCCATCGACGCCAACCCGGGCCACCTCGCGTACTACTACTGCTTCGACGCGAACCAGCCCGACGTCATCACCGCGTTCCAGCAGTACCGCAACGCCGAGGACGCGGCCGCCTTCCTGCAGACCGATCCGTACCGCGCCTACGAACGTGAGGTCATGCCCCTGCTCGCCAGCGCGCCGCAGGTCCAGCGACTCACCACAGCCTGGACCAAGGTCAGCGTCTGATCGTGGCCTCCTCCTGACGACCGGTACGGCATCGGATCCGCCGTACCGGTCGTCAAAGGGTGGACGGGACCGTCTCGTTCGCTGTTCAGAACAGCTCGAGCGGGGACTGCCGCCAGAGCTGGACCTCCTCGTCGAGGACGATCCCGAGCCCGATGAGCGTGCCCTCCTGCTCCGGCAGGCCCGACAGGGTCAGTCCGATCGGCAGGCCGCGCTCGTCGAGGCCCACCGGTACTGACAGCGAGGGGAACCCGCAGATCGACCACGCCTTGGCGAGCGCGATGGTCGGTCCGGGACCTCGACCCTCCGCCCCGACGACCGCGGGCGGCTGCGGGATCGTCGGGTGGGCGACCGCGGCCAGCCGGTGCTCGGTGATGGTGCGTCGCCAGTCGTCGGCCCAGCGCACCCGGTCGCGCTGCGCCTGCGCGTACTGCTCGGGGGTCGTCTGCCGGGCCTCGGCAAACCGCTTGCGGATGTTGTCGCCGTACCGCTCCTCCCCCTCGGCCAGCCACTGCGCGTGGTGCTCGAGCGCCTCGAGGTGCATGGTCGCTCCGTACACGCCTGGCACGCCGAGGACCTCGGCCACGTCGGCGGGCGCGTCGACCGCCACCAGCTCGGCACCGTGTTCAACGAGCCGAGCAAGGCCGCTACGGCAGCCGGCGGCGACAGAGCTGTCCACGTCGTCCCAGAAGAACCGCAGCGGCAGGCCGATCCGGACGCCACCCAGGTCCTCCCGCGCACGGGTCGGGTAGTCCGGCGGCGGCTCGTCGAGCGAGTGCGGGTCCTGCGGGTCGTGACCGGCGAGCAGCCGCAGCGCGAGGCTCACGTCCAGCATCCGACGGGCCATGGGCCCCGGCACGTCCAGCGTGTGCGACAGCGGCAGGACGCCGTACGAGGACACGCGTCCGTGCGTGGTGCGCAGGCTCGACAGGCCGCAGGCGGCAGCCGGGATGCGCAGCGACCCGCCGGTGTCCGTGCCCGTGGCGAGCGGCACCATGCGTGCGGCCAGCGCGGCCGCAGAGCCACCGGACGAGCCACCCGGCGTGCGCTCGAGGTCCCACGGATTGCGGCTCGGAAAACTTCCTGTGCCGTAGGCGAACTCGTGGAGCGTCGCCTTGCCGAGCAGACCCGCGCCGGCGTCCCGGAGTCGGGCCCACACCGTGGCGTCGAGTCCCGGTTCGTATCCGGTCAGCACCGCGCTCGAGGCGGTGGTGGGGACGCCGCGGGTGCAGTAGAGGTCCTTCAGCGCCACCGGTACGCCCGCGAGCGCCCCGACGGGACGGCCAGCGGCCCGCGCCTCGTCGGCCGCCTCGGCTGCGGCCCGGGCGAGGTCGGGCGTCAGGGTCACGAACGCCTGCACCTGGGGCTCCCACCGCTCGACACGCTCCAGGCAGGAGTCCAGCAGCTCGCGGGCGGACAGCTGCCGGGCGGCCAGGAGCGGCAGGAGGTCGACGAGGGTCAGGTCTGCCGGTGCGGTCATCTGCTGATCCTGCTCCAGGAGCGGCCCGGGAATGCCGAAGCCCCTCGTGGCGCTAGGTTGGTCAACGGCCCGCTCAGCGGCCGCCCGGTGCGCACCGTGCGCCCGGTCCCCCGGTCCACCGCCGGCAGCCGTCCCTCTGGACGCGCCGAGGCAAGAGACCGCAACGATCCGCAGGTCCTGTCGTCCTCGGGCGCGCAGGCAGCAGTGAGGAACACGTCATGACAGACGACTTCGGTCCCTGGGACGACTAGTCCCGCGGCGTCCTCGGACGCCCACCCCCTACGACCCGACGGGCCGGCCGCAGCACGACCGCGGCCGGCCCGTCGGCGTCGGGTCTCACACCCGGGTGCGGTCCGGCAGCTCTGCGGCGCTCCGCTGCGCCGGCGGGCTCGGCACCTCGCGCAGCAGGTCAGCCGCGCGCTCCGCGACCATGACGACCGGGGCATTGGTGTTGCCGCGCGGCACGTCCGGCAGCACCGAGGCGTCGGCGATGCGCAGCCCGTCGACCCCCCTCACCCGCAGCTGCGGGTCGCAGACGGCGCTTGCTGCGGCGCCCATGGCCGCGGTGCTCGTCGGGTGGTAGATCGTCTCGGCCCGCGCCCGGACGTGGGCCCGGAGGGCGGCATCATCGTCCGCGCCCGCAGCGGGTAGGAAGCGGCCCGAGCTGTGCCGGGCGAGCGGCGAGCGGGCGGCGATGTCGAGGTTGAGGCGCATCCCCTCCACCAGCACGTCGAGGTCGGCCCGCTCGGTGAGGTAGCCGGCCCGGATGGCCGCCGGCGCCAGCGGATCGGCACTGCGCAGGCTGACGCTCCCCCGGCTCTGCGGCGTCAGCAGGTAGCAGCCGACCGTGAAGCCGTGTCCCGGAGCGTCGACCCGGCCGTGCTCCACGAACATCGCGGGGGCGAACAGCAGCTGCAGGTCGGGCGCCGGCAGCTCGGGCGAGGTGCGGACGAAGCCGCCCGCCTCGGCGATGTTGGAGCTGAACGGTCCGCGCCGGCCGAAGACGTAGCGCGCGACGTTGCCGAGCCGCTTGTCGGCGTCGAAGTAGGTGACCGGCAGGCCCGCCGTGTGGACGGCGGCGACCGCGAGGTGGTCCTGGAGGCCCCTGCCGACCAGCGGGGCGTCGACGACGACGGGGATGCCGAGCGCCCGCAGCTCGTCGGCGGGTCCGATGCCGCTGAGCAGCAGCAGCTGCGGCGTGCCGATCGCCCCTGTGCACAGCACCACCTCGCGGGCCGCCCGGAAGACCTCACGTCGACCGCCGAGGTCGGCCTCCACGCCCACGGCGCGACCGCCCTCCACCACGACGCGGGTGGCCTGGGCGAAGGTCCGGACCTCGAGGTTGGGGCGGCGCAGTGCCGGTCGCAGGAACGCCGTCGCGGTGCTCTCGCGGCGCCCCTTGCGCTGGGTCACCTGGTAGAGCCCGACGCCGTCCTGCTGAGCGCCGTTGAAGTCGGGGTTGCGCTCGAGCCCGTGCTCCGTGGCGGCCGCCAGGTAGTCCTCGACCAGCGGGCTCGGCGAGCGCTGGTCGCTCACCGCGAGCGGGCCGTCCGAGCCGTGGAAGGGGTCGGCACCGCGGCTGTTGTCCTCCGACCGGCGGAAGTACGGCAGGACGTCGTCGTACCCCCAGCCGGTGCAGCCGGCGTCGCGCCAGCCGTCGTAGTCGGCGCGGGCCCCACGGATGTAGATCATCGCGTTGATGGACGACGACCCACCGAGGACCTTGCCCCGCGGCCAGTACATCGACCGGTCGTCGCAGCCGGGCTCGGGCTCGGTGTCGTAGCCCCAGTCGTGTCGGCCCCGGAACAGCTGCGAGAAGGCCGCGGGTACGGAGATCTCGCGCGCCGTGTCGCGGTCGCCCGCCTCCAGCAGCAGCACCCGCACCGCCGGGTCCTCGCTCAGCCGAGCCGCTACGACACACCCCGCGGAGCCGCCACCCACCACCACGTAGTCCCAGGTCATGGCTCAGCGTGCCACGCCGCTGTGCCCCCCGTCACACCGACGCAAGGGTCCTCGCCAGCTGGGCGGCCAGATCGCCGCGTGGTTCGACCACCACGTCGGACAGCCCCTGCCAGGTCGCCGCCTGACGCAGCTCGCCGCACAGGGCGGACGCCGTCACCGCCGGCTCGCTCCCCGGCTCCAGCCACGCAGCCGCCACGCGAAGCACGCCGGCGCGACGGTCGGCTTTGAGGTCGACCCGGGCGCACAGCGCCTCGTCGTGCAGGAACGGCAGCACGTAGTAGCCGTGCACCCGCTTGGGAGCGGGGACGTAGATCTCGATCCGGTAGTCGAACCCGAACAGCCGGGAGGTGCGTGAGCGCTCCCACACCAGCGGGTCGAACGGCGACAGCAGCGCGCTGGCCCGCATCCGTCGCGGCAGCCGGGCCTGCGGCCACAGGTAGGCCGGCGCCTGCCACCCCTCGACCTCGACCCGCAGCAGCTCGCCGTCGCCGACGAGGCTGCGCACCGCCGCCCCGCCCTCGTCGACGCGGAGCCGGAAGTAGTCGCGCAGGTCCTTCTCCGTCGCGACGCCGTGGGCCCGCGCCGCGATCCGCACCAGCTCCCGCTGGGCGTCCTGGCGCGACGGGGTGGGCAGCGCGAGCACCTCTGCCGGGAGCACCCGCTCGGTCAGGTCGTAGACCCGCTCGAAGGAGCGGCGCGTCGACGTCGTGACCCGGCCGGCCCAGAACAGGTACTCCAGAGCCACCTTCGCCGGCGACCAGTCCCACCAGGGACCACCGGCGTGCGCCTCCTGCGCGAGCGCGGCGGACAGCTGCCCCGCGCTCATCGGCCCCTCCTCTTCGACGTGCTCGAGCACGTGGGCCACGAAGTCGGGCCGGTCCCGCATGACCCGCAGCGGCCCACCCCAGCCCTCCTCCAGCGCCTCGGCCCGGGCCATCCGCCACCGCAGGAAGGGGTGCGTCGACACCGGCAGCAGGGACGCCTCATGCCCCCAGTACTCGAACAGCTCGCGGTCGCGGTAGGCCGCGCGGTCGACCAGGTCCTTGGCGTACGGGCCGAGACGGCTGAACAGCGGGAGGTAGTGGGCCCGCTCGAAGACGTTGACCGAGTCCATCTGCAGCAGCCCGTTGCGCCCGACGACGCGCCGCAGGTGACGCCGGTCGGGAACCCCGCGCGGACGCGGCTCGGCGAAGCCCTGGGCCGCCAGGGCCACCCGTCGCGCGGCCGGCAAGGAGAGCCGTTCCACCTACTCTGAGCGCGCCGTCGACGCGTCGCCGCTGTCGCTCGTCCCCACCCAGACCGTCTTGGCGCTGCAGAACTCACGCAGCCCCAGGTCGCTCAGCTCGCGCCCGTAGCCCGAGGTCTTGATGCCGCCGAAAGGCAGCTCCGGGTAGGACGCGGTCATCCCGTTGATGAAGACCATCCCGGCCTCCAGCTCGGTCGCGAAGCGCTCCTGCTCGGCCGGGTCGTTGGTCCAGGCGTTGCTGCCGAGACCGAACTCGCTGTCGTTGGCCAGCTCGAGCGCGGCGTCGAGGTCGGGCACCCGGTGCAGCTGCGCGACCGGGCCGAAGACCTCCTCGCGGAACATCCGCATGTCCTTCGTGACGCCGGTCAGCAGCGTCGGCGGGAAGAACCAGCCGGCGCCGTCGGTCCGCGTGCCGCCGACGAGCACCGTCGCGCCCTTGCCGACGGCGTCGGCCACGAGCTCCTCCACATCGGTGCGGCCCTGCTCGGTCGCGAGCGGCCCGACGTCGGTGCCGTCGGCCATCGGGAGGCCGACGACCAGGGCGGACAGAGCGTCGGCGAACAGCTGCTCGAAGCGCTCCGCGACGTCCTCGTGGACGATGAAGCGCTTGGCCGCGATGCAGCTCTGGCCGTTGTTCTGGCAGCGGGCGGTCGCGGCGACCTTCGCTGCCTGCTCGAGGTCAGCCGAGGGCATGACCACGAACGGGTCGCTCCCGCCGAGCTCGAGCACGGTGGGCTTGAGGACGTCCCCGGCCACGGCGGCGACGGCCTTGCCGGCAGGGGTGCTGCCGGTCAGTGTCGCGGCGACGACGCGGTCGTCGCGCAGCACCTGCTCGACGAGGTCGCTGCCGATCAGCAGCGTCTGGAAGACGTCCGCCGGGAAGCCGGCCCGTCGGAACAGGTCCTCCATGTAGAGCGCGGTCTGGGGCACGTTGGAGGCGTGCTTGAGCAGGCCGACGTTGCCGGCCATGAGCGCCGGGGCGGCGAATCGCATCGCCTGCCACAGCGGGAAGTTCCAGGGCATGACCGCGAGGACGGGTCCGAGCGGCTGCCACCGGACGTACGCCGCCGAGGCCTTCACCGCCGCGGCGTCGACCGGCTCGTCGGCCAGCATGTCGGCGCCGTGCTCGGCGTAGTAGCGGCAGGCAGCCGCGCACTTGGCCACCTCGGCCTTCGCCGCCTTGAGGGTCTTGCCCATCTCGAGCGTCATGAGCTCGGCCGTCGCGTCGGCCTCGGCGTCGAGCAGGTCAGCGGCGGCGCGCAGCCAGCCGGAGCGCTCGTAGAGGGACGTTCGCCGGTAGCTCCGGAAGGCGGTCGCGGCCCGGGCCAACCGGTCCTCGAGCTCCTCCGGCGTCAACGCGTCGAACGTCTTCCGCACCTCGCCGGTCGTCGGGTCGGTCGTCGCGATCGCCATGCCAGTCCTCCACCGTCTCGTCGTCCTGTCGTGTCCCGCTGCGCACTGCCTACCCCGATCCTGCCCCCGCCGGACCGGACGCCCGCACCGCGCCCGCCCTTACGCTGGTCCGGTGGCCGACGTCAGCGTGCGCCCTGCCCGCCCCGCCGATGCCGAGCGGGTCGCCCGGGTGCAGCTCAGCACCTGGCGGACCGCCTACGCCGAGCTGCTCCCGGCCGAGGCGCTGGACGTGCCGGAGGTGCAGGCCGCGGCGCTGTGGCTCGGTGCCGTGGAGAGCCCGCCGACGCCCCGGCACCGGGTGCTGGTGGCCTTCGAGCGCGACGAGCTCGTCGGCTTCGCGGCCAGCGGCCCTGTCGAGGGCGACAACGCGGGTGGGAGCGAGGCCGACGACCCGGCCCGGGTGGAGCTGCTGACGCTGCTCGTCGAGCCGCGATGGGGGCGCCGCGGCCACGGCGCCCGGCTGGTCGCGGCCAGCGTCGCGGACTGGCGGCAGGACGGGGCCACCACGGCCGTGACGTGGGTGTGGGAGCGCGACCCGGCCACGCGGTCGTTCCTGGGCAGCGCCGGGTGGGAGCCCGACGGCGCCGTCCGGGGCCTCGAGACCGAGGCGGGCGTGCGGCAGCAGCTGCGCTTCCACACCGACCTGCGCGAGGACTGAGCTCCCCGCGGATGCGGTCAGCCGGTCAGGGAGGCAGCTCGCCGGCCCCGCGCGACGGTCATGGCCGGTGTCGCAGCGGCCGGGCGTCCGGTGAGATAGCCCTGGACGAGGTCGCACTCCGCGGCCGCGAGGGCCTGCATCGTCTCCTCGTCCTCGACGCCCTCAGCGACCACCAGCAGACCGAGGCCGTGGGCGAGCGCGATCGTCGACCCGACGATCAGGGCGCTGGCCGAGTCCTGGGTCATCCGCGAGACGAAGGAGCGGTCGATCTTGAGCTCGTCGACCGGCAGCAGCCGCAGGTAGCTCAACGACGACAGGCCGGTGCCGTAGTCGTCGAGCGACAGGGCGATACCGAGCGCCGACAGCTCGTGCAGCGTGGTGAGGATGCGCTCCGGCTCGGCCATGACCACCCCTTCGGTGATCTCGATCCGCAGACATCCCGGCGGCAGGGAGTGGTGCTCCAGCCGGGCCGCCGTACGGCTCGCGAAGGCCGGGTCGAGCAGGTCTGCCGCACCGACGTTGACCGAGACGGGCCGCAGGTCGGCCTGGGCCGCATGTGCCGCAGCCTGATCTGCGAGCACCACGTCGAGGACCCGCGAGGTCAGCCCCGGGAGCAGGCCGGCCCGCTCGACCTCCTGCAGGAAGGCGCCGGGGGCGAGCAGGCCTCGACGGGGGTGCTGCCAGCGCACGAGCGCCTCCCACGCGTGGATCCGACGCGTCGTCGGATCCACCTGCGGCTGGTAGTGGACGACGATCTGGTCCGCTGCCACGAGTGCCACGCGCAGCTCGGCCAGGAGCGCGAGGCGGTCGCGGGCACCGTCGTCGAGCTGCGGCCGCCACACCTCGAGGCCGCCGCGGCGGGCGGTGGCGACGCGACGCGCGACCTCGGCCCGGCGCAGCAGCTCGACGGCGGTCGGGCGGTGCGCGGCGTCGCTGCCTGCGGTGGCAAGGCCCAGCGAGACCTGCACCGAGATGCGGCAGCCGTCGACGACGACCACCTCGGACACCGCCGAGCGCAGCTGCGCGCACGGGGGCTCCGGTCCGAGGTCGGCAACCGGGCCGTCCACCGCTCGCTGGGGCGGCCCGAGCACGACGGCGAACTCGGCTGCCCCGAGCCGGGCGACGCGGCCACCGGCCGACACCCGCAGCCGGTCCGCGAGCTCGAGCAGCAAGGCGTCCCCGGCGGCGTGACCGAGCGTGTCGTTGACCTCTGCGACGCCGTCGAGCTCCAGCAGCGCCAGCGTCACCTCAGACCCGGACGAGAGGTCGGCCGTCAGGTCGGCCAGCAGGGCCCGCCGGGTGGGCAGGCCGGTCAGCTCGTCGACCTGGGCCGCCCGGCTGGCCGCCACGAGCAGCCGCTCCTGTCGCCAGGACAGGGCCGTCCGACCGATGGTCAGCACGATGGCAGCAGCGGCGAGCACCACCGCGACCCTCGGAACCCGGTGCTCGTGGTCGACCACCAGCACCGCCAGGGCGACCAGGGTCGCGACGGCCGGCACCACCATGGCGACGCTGCCGTTGCCGGCGCGCCGCACGACCGTTGCGGGTCGACGCCAGGCGGCAAGGCACACCAGCACGGGTCCGGCGGAGTAGACCGCGTCGAGTGGGGTCCCGAACCGGAACGTGCCGGCCGCCGACGCCATGCCGTACGCCGCCTGGCCGACCGCCATGACCCCGAACCCGACGACGAGCAGAGCCCACACCGGGTCGAGCTGCCACCGCGTCATGGCCAGGCCGGTCACGGTCGCCACGAGCAGCGTCGTGGCGCCTACCGGGTAGGCGAGCGCGTAGACGACATCGAGCGTGCCTCCCGCCAGCAGGCTGGGGTAGGACGCCGCCGCCCAGGCGACCCCGGCGGCGGAGGCCGCGAGCGCGACGATGCCCCCGTCGAGCAGCGCCGCGGTGGTCCAGGAGCGCACCCGGCCGCGAGTGAGCAGCACCAGCGAGGCGTAGCCGGCCGGGTAGAGCAGCAGCGACGCGCAATCCGACACGTTGAGGCCCCACGGCCCGCCGCCCTCTCCGGTCGACACACCGAACAGGACCACGAAGCCCAGGCCGTAGCCGGCCAGGCCGACGGCCATCCAGGCCCAGACCGCGCGCTCGGCCGGCAGCTGCACCCGGGCGGCGCAGCCCGCGGCAGCGAGGCAGGTGACCAGGCAGAGTGCGACTCGCGGGTCGAGCAGCGGGGCGGCGGGGACCAGCGAGCCCCAGAGCAGGGCGAGCCAGGCGACGACGGGCATCACCTGCCAGAGCGCGCGTCGTCGGACCCTGACCGCGTCGAGGAAGGGGCCCATGCGGTTCACCTCGACCGGTCGAGCGCGACGCGCGACCCCCGTAAGGGTGATGGCCCCGCCGGGCCGCACCCCGAGCTCAGCGGCTGGCAGCCCGCTTGTACTGACGGGTGGCGAGCGGCACGAACACCAAGAGGATGAGGATCGCCCAGATCACGGTGTAGAGCACCGGGTGCTGCAGGGACCACACGTCCGGCGCGGTCGCGCCCGCGGGGATGTTGCCGAACAGCTCCCGGGCCGCCTGCGTCACGGCAGAGATGGGGTTCCACTCGGCCATGACGCGCAGCACGGTCGGGAAGCCCTCGATGGGGACGAACGTGTTGGCGATGAACGTCATCGGGAAGATGATCATGAACGAGGCGTTGTTGACGACCTCCGGGCTCGGCACGAGCAGGCCCACCCAGGCGAACACCCACGAGATCGCGTACGCGAACAGCAGCAGGATGAGGAAGCCGCCCAGCGCCTCGAGGAACGAGTTGCGGATGCGCCAGCCGACCGCGAGCCCGGTCAGGGACATCACGATGATGACCAGCACGTTGTTGACGATGTCGCTGCCGGTGCGGCCGACGAGGACCGCCATGCGCGACATGGGCAGCGAGCGGAACCGGTCGATGATCCCCTTCTGCATGTCCTCGGCCAGCCCGGCACCGGTGATGGTGGCGCCGAAGATCACTGTCTGGGCGAAGATGCCGGCGACGAGGAACTCGCGGTAGTTGCCCCCGCCGGGCACGTCGATCGCGCTGCCGAAGACGTAGGCGAACAGCAGGATGAACATGATCGGCGAGAGCAGCGTGAAGACCAGCAGGTCGGGGACCCGCTTGATCTTGATGAGGTTGCGCTTGGCGACGACGGAGCTGTCGGCCAAGACCTGCGTCACGGCGCTCATCGGGTCGCTCCGTCGAGCGCCGCAGAGCGGTCGGTCTGCCTGGGCGGACCCGGCGGCTCCGAGTCGTCCGCCTGCTCGGTGGACTGCCCGGTCAGGCTGAGGAAGACGTCGTCGAGCGTCGGCCGACGGATCCCCACGTCGAGCACGTCGACCCCGACGGCGTCGAGCTGGCGAAGGACGTCCAGCAGGACTCCTGCGCCCCCGTCGACCGGCGCCACCAGTCGACGGCTGCCGTGTTCCACCTGGACCTCGCCGGAGGCGGCCGCGGACAGCACCTGCTGCGCCTTGGGGATGTCGTCGGGCGTGGCGACGACGAGCTCGATGCGCTCCCCACCGGTCGCCGACTTGAGCTGGTCGGCGGTGCCCTGGGCGATGATGCGCCCGTGGTCGATCACCACGATCTCGTCAGCCAGCCGGTCGGCCTCCTCGAGGTACTGAGTGGTGAGCAGCAGCGTGGTGCCGCTCGCGACGAGCTCACGGATCACTTCCCACATGTCGGTGCGGCTGCGGGGGTCGAGGCCGGTCGTGGGCTCGTCGAGGAACAGCACCTGCGGTGAGGCCACCAGCGCGCCCGCGAGGTCGAGCCGACGACGCATGCCGCCCGAGTAGGTCTTCACCGGCCGGTCGGCCGCATCCGTGAGGGTGAAGCGCTCGAGCAGCTCGCGGGCCCGCTCCCTGGACCGCTTGCGGCCCAGCCGGTAGAGCCGACCGATCATGTCGAGGTTCTCGAAGCCCGTGAGGTACTCGTCGACGGCGGCGTACTGCCCGGACAGGCCCATGCGCTCGCGCACGCCCTGCGGATCGGTGCGCACGTCGATGCCCGCGACGGTGGCTGTGCCCTCGTCGGCGTCGAGCAGCGTGGTCAGGATGCGGACGGCCGTGGTCTTGCCGGCGCCGTTGGGGCCGAGCAGACCGAGCACCGTGCCCTCGGGCACGGCCAGGTCGAGCCCGGCGAGCGCGGTCACGCTGCCGTAGCGCTTGACGAGCCCGCTGGCCCGGATGACGTCGGTCATGTCGCGGCCTCTCCTGCCGTGCTGAGTCCTGCCGTGGCGCGTCCTGCCCTGATGGCCATGCGCTGCTCCCCCTCTGGGCTCCCGGTCACGCCTCAATCGGCGACCGTGGGAGCCAGTTCGCAGCCTAGGACGACCCTCCGACAGGTTTCTCATCGCTCGCGGCCTCCTAGGCTGGCTGGCCGGCCGAACGTGGGCGGCGCGCGAGGAGGCACGAGACCGGTGAGTCGCCGCGGCTGGGCGCTGTTCGTCGCCATGTCGGTCATCTGGGACGTGCCGTACCTGCTCATCAAGGTCGCGGTCGAGGGGCTGGCGCCGGTCTCGCTGGTCTTCCTGTGCTGCGCGATCGCCGCCACCCTGCTCGGCCCCCGGGCACTGGCGCGCGGCCACGTGCGACCCGTCCTGCGGCGCTCGAGGCCGCTGCTGCTGTTCACCGCGCTGGAGATGACCGGGCCGTGGCTGCTGCTCGCCTACGCCGAGCAGACGCTGTCGAGCTCGCTGACCGGTCTGCTGGTCGCCAGTGTGCCGATGGTGGCGGTGCTGGCGGGACGGCTCGCGGGCGGGGCCGACCGGCTGGACGGCGTCCGGCTGCTCGGCCTTTGCCTCGGCATGGTGGGGGTCGCCGCGCTGCTCGGCCCCGCCCTGGGCTCGGGCGACCTGCTCGCCGTCGGCGCCGTAGCCCTCGTCGTGCTCGGCTACGCCACCGGACCGCTGGTGGTCACCAAGGCGCTCGACGGGGTGTCCAGCACCGGGGTCAACACCGTCGCCCTGACGGTCACCGCGCTGGTCTACCTGCCGTTCGCCGCCCCCTCGCTCGCCGGCGACCCGCTACCCAGCCGCCCCGTGGTCGTCTCGGTCGTCCTGCCCTCGCGGCTGTGCACCGTTGCGACCCTGCTGCTGTTCTTCGCGCTCATCCGCGAGGCCGGTCCGAACCGGGCGCTCGCCATCACGGTCGTCAACCCGGCGGTCGCCGTCGCGCTCGGCATCGTGGCGCTCGGGGAGCCGCTGACCGCGGGCATGGTCGTCAGCTTCTCGCTGGTGCTGACCGGCGCGGGTGCTCGCCACGCGCCGCAACCGGTCGGCCGGGGTCGACGCCGTGGTCGCCGCGCAGACCTAGCGGTGGGCAGCGGCCTTGCTGTTGCCGACGAAGAAGCCGACGACGATGCCGAGGACGCCCAGGGTGAGGTGGATGAGGTTGTCGAGCACGACCTCGTAGCCGGACGGCACCAGCCCGAACAGCATGGGCTGGGCGAACGACACCAGACCGATCACCAGGTAGGCGATCCCGATCCCACCGACGATCGCGCGGGTGACCCGCAGGTCGCGCGCGAACCCGGCGTAGAGCAGCAGCCCGCCGGTGAGCAGGTGGATGCCGTCCTCGGCGATGTCGATGTTGAGGACGCCGAACAGGGACTTCTCACCGAGGATCAGTCCGACCAGTCCGATGAGGATGACGCTCGCCCCGACCACCTTGGCGTAGAGCCGCACCACGTCGGTCACCGGTGCGCCTCCGGGGTGAGGACCCGTGCGAAGACCGCGCCGGTCGCAGCCGCCTGGACGTACTTGTCGACCAGGTCGACCGCCCAGTCCTTCTTGCTCCAGGTCCCCGGCTCGTAGAGACCCAGCTTGGTGTTGAGCAGCAGATCACCGGTGTAGACCGCGGCGAAGGTCACCGCGACGGCCTTCTGGCCGCGCACTCCGGCGCGGATCACCAGGCCGTGGACAGCGCCCATCATGGCGCCGAGGGCGAAGTGGGCGACGCCGTTGACCCGGTCGCTGTCGGCGTCGACATCGACGGGGAGCATCTTCTTGGCGAAGGCCGCAGGGGCGTAGGAGTCGCCCCGGCCGGAGAGCGGCATCTCTACCAGCCTCTGGAAGGCCGTCATGACGACCGTCCCACCGAGGCCGGCGAGAGCGCCCCGACCGAGGACCGAAGGAACCGATGCTGTGTGACCCATGGCACGGCTGTGCCCCGGCCTCCCGGACTCAACCTGCGGCTAGTCCGGGCCGGGACCGGCGGCACGCTCCTGCCGCTCGAGGCTCACCGCCCGGCGCATCGCGCGACGGCCCCGGCGGGGGTCGCGCGCCTCGCCGTACGCCGCTGCGAGCCGCCACCACACGCGCCAGTCCCCGGGCGTCGCCTCGACGTCGCGCTTGCGGTCCTCGAAGACCGCGTCGGCGTCGGCCTTGTCCAACCGGCCGCTCGCCCGGCGCACGACCCCCGGCGGGTCGTACGGCAGGCCTCCCTCGGTGGCGAGCCGCTCGGCCAGGCGCTGGCTGGCGGCGCCCAGGCGCACCTCGCCCACGACCAGGACGACGCCCACGACGACGAGGAGCAGGACGCCCACCCCGACGCCGACCTGCACGAGGTCCCCGCTGGTCAGCAGGCTCGCCGCGGTGACCACCATCGCCGAGCTCACCAGCGCCATGACGGCGACCGTGAAGGCGGCGCCGACGCGCCCCGTCACAGGCCCAGCCCCGTCACAGGCCCAGCCCCGTCACAGGTCCAGCAGGGCCTCGAGGCCGACGGTCAGCCCCGGCCGCTGAACCGTCGAGCGGACGCCCAGCAGGACGCCCGGCATGAAGGACGCCCGGTCGTAGCTGTCGTGGCGAAGGGTCAGGCTCTCCCCCGAGCCGCCGAGCAGCACCTCCTGGTGAGCGACGAGCCCCGCGAGCCGGACGGCGTGCACGCGCACCCCCTCGACGTCTGCGCCGCGGGCACCGTCGAGGCTGACGGTGGTCGCGTCGGGCATCGGCGCGCAGCCGGCGTCGCGGCGCGCCCGGGCCACGAGCTCGGCGGTGCGGCGCGCCGTGCCGGAGGGGGCGTCGGCCTTGCGGGGGTGGTGCAGCTCGACGATCTCGACGGAGTCGAAGTAGCGAGCGGCCTGCGCGGCGAACTGCATCATCAGCACCGCGGCGATGCCGAAGTTGGGCGCCACGAGCACCCCGACCGACGGCGCGTCCGCCAGCCAGCTCCGCAGCTCGGCGAGGCGCGCGTCGTCGAAGCCCGTGGTGCCCACCACAGCTGACACGCCGGCGTCGAGGCAGGCCCGGAGGTTGCCCATGACGGCGTCGGGGGTCGTGAAGTCGACCGCCACGTCCACGCCCGAGAGGTCCAGGTCGTCACCGTCGTCGTAGGCGGCGGCCACCACCAGGTCGTCGGCGGACTCGACGGCGCGCACCACCTCCTGACCCATGCGACCCCGGGCACCGAGGACGGCGACACGGATCGGTGCTGCTGCGCTGGTGCGGTCGGTCGTCGTGCTGTCCGTCGTGCCGTCCGTCATGTCAGGGCCCTGTCCAGGTCGGCGCTGCCCAGGGGCCCGAGGGCCCCGAGCGACAGCGGGCGGGTGAGCACGTCGCCGGCGATCGCCCGCACATCGTCGCCGGTGACGGCGTCGACGTGCGCGAGCTCCTCGTCGGGGCTGAGCTGCTCGTCGAGGGAGAGCTCGGCGAGGCCGAGCCGGCTCATGCGCGACTCGGTGTCCTCGAGGTCGAGCAGCAGCGAGCCGCGCATCGAGCCCTGGCTGCGCCGCAGCTCCTCGTCCGTGATGCCGTGCTCGGCGACCGCGGCGAGCTCGGCGCGGACCAGCTCGAGCACCTCGTCCACCTTGGCCGGGCTGCAGCCGGCGTAGACGCCGAA
>Ga0136611_10000504_pt1 | contig 25649 bp, 21 predicted proteins | sample AntDrymUQ2232306_2_FD_106645 | JGI IMG/M metagenome (GOLD analysis project Ga0136611, IMG submission 106645) | Polar desert sand microbial communities from Dry Valleys, Antarctica - metaG UQ223 (23.06) | ecosystem: Environmental > Terrestrial > Soil > Desert | place: Antarctica: Dry Valley...
ACGTACTGCCAGCCGTCCTCAAGGTAGCTGCGAATGTCGTCCTCAAGTGCCTGGAGCGTGGCGCCGTTGGCGTGGGCGTAGCACGGCACGGCGGTGCGGCACGGGCCGCCCAACAGCTGGTAGACGGGCAGCCCCGCCTCCTTGCCCTTAATGTCCCACAGCGCGATGTCTATCCCGCCAAGCGCGACATTGTGTACCGGGCCACTACGCCAGTAGCCACTGGTAAAGGTGGTCTGCCAGATGTCCTCTATATGAGAGACATCGCGCCCGACCAGGCGTGGTTTGAACCACTCCTCAATAGCGGCGACCACCGCGCCGGTGGCGTTGTATTCGTGCGCCGTGCCGATGCCGTACAGCCCCGGCTGATCCGTGAGCACCTTGACGACGAGCCAGGTGCCGGTAGCGCGCGTGCGGATGACTTTGATGTCTGTGATCTTTGCCATGACGCGGGAGCCTAGCACTCCATTCAAAGTGCCTGCTACCGTTCTATTGACATGCATCTGCAATGGCGTATGAAGCGGAGTACAAGTGCGGCGCTGCTTGTTGCGTCGATGCTGTTTGGATCGGAACTGAGGGTGCCGGGCACATGGGGATTACCGGGAGGACTTGCACAGGCGCAGGTGGTCTGCCAGTACGTCCTGGGGTTCCTGGCGCTCTCTCAGCACATTCCGGACGTGATGGGGCCGTGTGTCTCCAATGAGACGCCGGCGCCCAATGGCGATTCGCTCCAGCAGACGGCCAATGGGCTGGCGGTGTATCGCGCCGCGGACAACTGGACGGCGTTTACAGATGGCTTCCGGACGTGGATCAATGGGCCGTTTGGCGTGCAGAGCAGGCTCAATACCGAGCGCTTTTCATGGGAACCCGACGCCGGCGCTCCTGGGATGACGCTCGCTCCGTCTCCAGCGCCCGCTCCCGTTCCTGCGCCGGGTGGCGCCTTCAACCCGGGCGCCGTCTCGCTGCGCCTGGACCGCGCCTGGACTGGACTCAACAATCCGCTTGGACTGACGAACGCCGCGGACGGGAGCGGTCGCGTCTTCGTCGTGGAGAAGCGCGGCACTATCCGCGTGATTAAAGGCGGCCAGGTCGTCACTCAGTCGTTCTTCCTGGACATCCGCGACCGCGTGCGGGCCAGCGGGTCGGAGCAGGGGCTGCTTGGTCTGGCGTTTCATCCGCGCTACCGGGAGAACGGCCTGTTCTTCGTCAATTACATCGACTCTGGCGGGCACACCATGATCGTGCGCTTTAGGGCCCAGTTGGGCTCGGACACGGCGGACAACGGCACGGCGCAGACGATCCTGCGCATCGAGCAGCCGGCGGCCAACCACAACGGCGGCCACCTGGCGTTTGGTCCGGATGGGTTTCTCTACATTGGGATGGGCGACGGTGGCGGTGGTGGCGACCAGTTTGGGAATGGCCAGAACCCCGGTGCGCTTCTGGGCAAGATGCTGCGGATTGACATTGATAGAGCTGAAAGCGGTCGCACTTACGCCATTCCGGGCGGCAACCCGTTTTTGGGGCAGCAGGGCTGGAGGCCCGAGATTTGGGCGTATGGGCTGCGCAACCCCTGGCGGTACAGCTTTGACCGTGCCACCGGCGATCTCTTTATTGCCGATGTGGGCCAGAACGCCTACGAAGAGGTGAGCTTCCAGCCGGCGGGCCAGGGCGGCCAGAATTACGGCTGGCCCATCATGGAGGCAGCGCACTGCTTCCGACCGTCCAGCAATTGCAATCAGTCGGGTTTGACGCTGCCTATTGGTGAGTACAACCGGCAGGGTGGCTGCTCAATCACCGGTGGGCACGTGTACCGCGGTCGCGAGCAGCCGCTGCTTCAGGGCGCCTATGTCTTCGGTGACTACTGCACGGGCAACGTCTGGACGCTGCACCGCAACGCCGGTGGCGGCTGGGTCCATACCCAGATGGTAGATACCAACGTGCAAATCAGCAGCTTTGGCGAGGATGAAGCCGGCGAGATGTACGCGACGGGTTTAGGAGACGGAACTGTCTATAAGGTGGTAGCGGCTCCCAAGTAGCAGGTATTGCGTTACGGGCGGGCCGTCTGCCAGCGTAGTCGTGGACGCCAGGTGGAGCGTGCTTGACCAGGTACGCCGCTGAGTGGCCGGCGTAGCAGCAGCGCCGAAAGCGCGTAAAACGCCATCGCCAGCAGGAGCAGGTGGCGATAACCCCAGAGCAGGGCCGCGTATTCAAGCATTCCGCCTACCATGATGCCTAGGAGGTTGGAGGCGAAGGCGACGTCCGCCGCGCGACCGGTGAGCTTGAATGACCCGGCAAAGACCAGGTTTGCCAGGAAGATGGGCAGAAAGGCAACCAGGCTGGCGGCGGCGTAGCGCAGCGCGGGCGGGTTCAGTGAGAGGAAGGCGCTTTCCGGCAGCGCATAAGCCAGCAGGAGCGTCGCCAGCAGCAAACCGTAGGTGAGCGGCCCTGGTCGGACTGGGAAGCGTGCGCTGAAGTAGACGGCGAGCAGCACGCTGCACAGGATGGCGAAGAAAACCAGCGAGTTGACCATCCATGTGTTGCCAAACAGCAAGCCAAAGGTGACCAGGCTCTTGGTCTCCAGCAGCATGAACGCCGCGCCAAGAAAGAACATGTGGCCATCGAACGCTCCGAGTGTGTGGCGGCCGCCGAAGACAAGGACCAAGCCCAACGCGCATATGGCCACCATGGCTAGTCCGGCAAGATAGACGCCTGGCACCGCTGGCCGGGGCAGGTACATCAACGGCCAGTCGTCGGTTGCCAGACTGGGCGTGATCGCCGCCGAGGCGGTATCCAGGAAGCCGCCTGTAGCACCAGCAGCTAGCACGCCGGTACCGATGACGGGCAGGAGCGTCGCGTTGGGATCGTCTTCCAGACGCTTCTGCGCTAACGCGCCCTCCTGGTAGGGCCGGGCAAGCTCGGGCTTTTCACGAACTAGGCGCTGCAGCCGCGGGCCGTTGATCAGGACGGCGGCACGTCCCCAGCCGCCGTAGCTGACGACGTACGGCGGCTGTCCGAATGACGTCTCCATCATTCCCGCGATCTTCCGCAGCAGCCATGTCTCACGATAAAAGTTGTAGAGCACCAGCGCGCCATCAGGCGTCAGCCGGTCGCGCGCGTCCGCCATGGCGCCGGTGGTGAACAGGAAGCTCTCCAGGCGCAAGCTGGAGAGTTGTGACGTGAGGGTAAGCGAGTCCGGCAGCGCAAAGATGATGAGGTCGTAGCGCTCAGGTGTCTTGCGTAAAAAGGAGCGGCCGTCGTCAATGTGGACACGGACGCGAGGATCGTCAAACGGCTTGTCTGGATGACGCGCCTGACCAAGCAGGTTGATGACGGGGTCAATCTCCACCGCGTCCACCTGCCGCAGCTGTCCGTACTTTAGCGCTACCGCCACGTCCGAGCCGCTGCCGGCACCGATAATCATTGCCTTGTCCATCGTTCCCAGGCCGAACAGGTCGTACGGGACGTAATAAAAGGGTTCCTTCTCGTCGGCTGGCGCCATGATCTGGTGGCCAACGGTGTTTACCGTGAGGACCGACCCTGTGGGGTGGTTTTCCATGGGCGTGATCCCCACGCGGTAGTAAGGTGACCACCAGAAGCCAGTTCCCATCACATGCGCGACGATGCCGGCGATGACAAGAGGCGGCGCTAAGAGGGCGAGCTGCCGTGAGGCACGCAGCGTGGCGCGCAAACCGGCCCACGGCAGGGGTGGAAAGGTGAGCAGCACCATCAGCCCTAGCAGTCCGACAAACCAGACGGAGGGCGGCTGCTGCGTCAGCGAGAGAAAGAAGAACGCGGCCACGCCAGCGATGCTGCCGCCCACGTCCAATGCGTAGGCGCGCAGCGGCGGCCCCACCTCCGCCAGCAGCCGGCCCAGCTCTCGCCCCAGGCAGACAAAGACCAGCGACACCAGAAGAAACGCAGCCGGCAGCACCACCCAACTCTCAGGGGGCGCCGCACCGCCCTCGCTGGCGCCGTAATACAACACCCCTGCTGACTCGATCCGTAGCTCAAAGCGGCTTATGGCGACCAGCGCTACCACCGCGAGCAGTAGCCAGGGAAAGAGCGTGAGGCCCATCCCAAGTGAGCGGCGGTTAGTCCGGCGCGCGGCCAGGATGCCCACGCCCAGTCCAAGAAAGGACGCCAAAAGGATGAAATTGGTGAAGTACGAGATGAATCGGACGTAAGCCGGAATCCAGCGGATGCACAGCAGCTCGGCGTAGAGCGCCAGCAAACTGGTGACGAACAGCCGCGCGCCGGGAGACCGCATGGTGAGCGGGCATTCTAGACGGTAGGGGAGGAAGATGGCGCCTTTGATCGCCGGAGGCTGAAACCCACCGGCTTCGTTTAGGAAAGGACCGTAAACGGCTCTGGAGTTACGCCTGATCGGCTTGGGCACTATGATTCCGAGGTGCAGGTCCGTTCTCCGGTTCACACAATCCTGACGTATCACGTAGAGGGTGACCTTGAGACTCCCAGCGCGGAGGTTTTTGCTGAGGTAGGCGCGCAGGTAGAACTGGCTGACCGACTGGGCTACCACGCGGCGTGGTTCGCCGAGCATCACTTCCATGTGCATCGGGGCCATCTGCCCAATCCGTTGCTGCTGGCGTTGCATTTGGCCGGTCGCACGAAGCAGATCCGTTTGGGCAGCGCCGTGATCACCACCGCCCTGCACGATCCGCTGCGGCTGGCAGAGGATCTGCTTACCGCGGATGTGTTGACCAATGGACGGCTCTCTGTCGGCCTGGGCAGCGGCAGCTCGGCGCGCGAGTTCACAGCGTTTGGGGTCCCCGCGGAAGATCGGGACGAGGCGCCACGCCACCGACGCTTTGCCGAAGGATTGGACGTGATGGAGCAAGCTTGGGCCGGCGGACCAGTGCGCGTGCAAGGACAGTTCGTGCAGGTGGAGGCGCCACCTGTCCTGCCGCGTGCAATCCGCCCTCTCTCAGAACTGCTCTGGATCGCGTCAAACAGCGCGTCGCAGGCGCGAGTGGCGGGACTGCGCGGCTACGGGATCATGCTCTCGCGTGAGCGTGGACCGGGGGAGATGGAGCAGATTGCCGTCTCCTATCAGGCCGGCCGCCGCGAAGCTGGCCTGCCGCCCGGAGGGCGCGTTGCCGCGAGCCGTCCCGTCTACGTTGGCCGAACGGACGGCGAGGCCAGAGAGGAAGCTGAGCAGGCGGTTAACCTCATGGTGGAGCGTCAGCGGCGCGAGCGCCCGAAGTTCGCTGACCTGCCCCCGCCGGTGGACTTTGACAATGCTTGCGGGCGTGTCCAGTTTGTCGCGGGTGGGCCGGAAAGCGTGGCTCGGGCGGTGCGCGAGCTGCACGCGCATATTCCTTTCAGCGCGCTGCACATCCAGCCGCGCTGGGTTGGACTCTCCCCGACGCAGGTGCAGGCCAGCATCCGTCGCTTCCAGGAAGAGGTCATTCCGCTTGCGTTCGGCGCGTAATACGTGTGAGAGGGAAGCCTTGGTTGTGGCTGCTCGGGTGGCTGCCCTCACCCCAACCCTCTCTCAGAGGCGAGAGGGAGCTTCAGCATCCTTCGGTGCGTATTCTTGAGTAGGCGTGGTGATGGTTGAGCCGCAGGCGCATCCAGAAATGGGCGGTGAGAGGCTGCATCTTGCCGCCGCGCTGGAGGCATTGCGCCGAGCGGTAGACGCACCACTCAAAATCGCCATGGGCGACTTTGCGGCCACACTGTATATGGAAAGCTACCGCGCGTGGCGGCGCCAGGAGCTGCGCGAGGCGCTTGGTTCGCCCTACTTCGCGCGGATTGACTTCACTCCTAATGACCGCGGTCAGTTGGAGTCCTACTATCTGGGCAAGACGTATTTTGCTGAAGGGACCGTCGAGGTCACCGGCTGGCAGGCGCCCATTGCCTCGCTGTTTTATCGCAGCACCGCCGCACGCTCTTCGTACGTCGCTCCAATGGGTGTGATTGCCGGTTCGGTGCATCTCAAGCGTCGCTATGTCATTGACGACGGGGAACTTCGCCATATCGCGGACGACCTGGACGAGCGGCCGCTTGCTACCAGTGCCGTTTTGGGAGGTGGTCGGGTCGTGGCGGCCGGTGGCGTTGACGGTGGCCGAGATGCTCTGCTGCGCCAAGTCTTGTCGGGCCACGCCTCACACTGGCTGCGGGACATCATTGTCACGCTACAAGGAGACCAGTATGCGCTGATTACAGCGCCGGCGGATCAGGTGCTGCTGATCCAGGGCGTGGCCGGAAGCGGCAAGACAAGCATAGCGCTGCACCGGCTCTCCTATCTGGTCTACCCGAGTCTTGTGGCGGCTAAGCTACCGCCACGCTGCATCGTCTTTGGCCCCAATCGCCTGTTTCTGAAGTACGTTTCCGCCGTGCTGCCCAAACTCGGTCTGCACCATGTGGTGCAGACCACCATCGGGGAGTGGGCCATTGAGCGGCTTGGACTCAAAGGCAGCCGAGTCACAGACCACGCCTTTGAGGCGCTGCTGTCGCCGGTAGCGCCGCCCGCAGAGAAAGCGTTGCTGGAGCAGCGCAGCCGACTGAAGACCTCGATGCGGATGGCGACAGTGCTTGAGCGTTACGTCGAATGGCGTCGCGGACGGGTAGACATCCCAGATGAGGGGTGGCTGTTTGAGCTCGTTGTGGAGAAGTTCCCTGGATCGCTGGAGCAGCAGCGACTGCGGCGTCAACTCGACGCCGTTGAGCTGCGTGCGGCACACGTCAAGCACACCGAGCGGCTATTTGCGCTGCACCGGGCAATGTTTGCCGAGAGCGTCCTGACCATGGTCACGTCGCTCTTTGATCCGGCGCAGAATTCGACGGACGCGGAGGCGCGAGACGCTCTGGGGCGCAAGCGCTTGGAGCAGGCAGGAGAGCTGCGCGCAGAAGTCCGCCGCTTACAGGCAACGCTGGATACCGCGTCCCAGCCACCTGGACAACGGCCGGTCAGGCAGTCTTTGCTCAACCCGTCATTTAGCTTGCCGTCGCGCGGCTTCCCGGCGGCGACGCCAAATCGCGACTCGTTTGGCGGCCGGCGTGAGCCTGTGTCCTCGGGCGGTGGTGGCGCTGGTCGTGCGCCGCTTTCTGGCCGTGACGAGGTGCAGCTGCGGCAGGCTATCAAGTCGATTGAGCAAGCCGCGCAGCGCCGTCAGGAAGAGGGCGAGACGCTGGTGACGGAGGCACAGGCAGCGCGCGCTGCGACACTAGCGCCAGAGATCCGCGAGCAGGCGCTGAAGGGTGCCCGCGCCGGGGTGCGGCGGCTGGTGGATCAGTACTGGCCGCCAGTGGATCCCGTGCGCGAGTATTACGCGCTCCTGAGGGACAGCGCGCTCCTTCGCCAGATGGGCAGCGTCGTGTTTTCTGAGGAAGAGCTGAACATCATCGCTACGTCGCCGCACCGAGACGGGAAGCGAGTGGACGCGACCGACCTTCCAGCGCTGCACTACCTGTGTATCCTGACTCAGGCGCCGGATGACATGGGTGCGGTTAATCACGACTACGTGGTGGTGGACGAGGCGCAGGACCTGTCCGAGCTTGATTTGCTCTGCCTGCGCGCGCTTGAGCGCAAGCGATCTTTCACTTTCTTGGGCGACCTTTCTCAGAGTATCTACGCTCACCGTGGTCTGGACTCCTGGGATCAGGTGCGTCGCACGTTTGAGGACCGTTCGGTGACCTATGAGGAGTGCCCTGTCAGCTACCGCACCACCGCGGAGATCACGGATGTGGCTAACCGCGTGCTGCGCTCGCTTGGGGCATCACTTGACGTTTCGTCGGGTCCCGGCTCAGCTTGGCCAGCAGGCGTCGGTGACCCAACGGGATCCGCGGGCTCACCCCGGGTGGCGCCGCGCGTGGCGGAGGCTTTCGACCGCCATGGCGATGCCCCAGTGCTGACGCAGGTTGATAGCGAAGAAACGCTGCTTGAGCGAGTGGTGAGCGCAGTTGAGCAGGTTGTCGCGCAAGGGCACCGCAGTGTCGCGGTTATTACCAAGACTGTGGAGAGAGCGCGCGCGCTCCACGGCGAGCTCGTCGCCACACTGCCTGACGCGACGCTGATTGCTACGCCGGAGTTTGAGTATGCAGGTGGAGTGGTGGTGCTACCGGTCGCGCTGGCCAAGGGCCTGGAGTTTGATGCGGCCGTTGTGGTGGATGCGGACGGCGTGACGTATGCAGAAAGCGCATTCGATGGGCGGTTGCTCTACGTCGCGCTGACGCGCTCACTGCACGCGCTGCATATTGTCTGGCGCGGATCGCTCACCCGACATCTGGCTGTCTAACAGGGCTTGCGCGGCTTTGATCTTCTTGATCTCTGCCACCTCAAGCGGGCGGCCGTAGAATGCGCGTGCGGCACGGATGACTTTCCAGTGGGAAAGCGCCCTGGCTTCTCTTGATTCCTGGTTGGTGCGGCTGCGAGGCGGCTGCGACATATCCATCACGGTGATTTCCCTCACGCCATCATCGGCATTTACTGAGGCGGCGGAGACCGCCATTTGGCCGATTTCTGGCGGATCTCTTTTGATCCGTCGGATGGGGGAGATGACGCCCCGCGTGCGTTAAGGTCCGGTCAATCTGATGACAGCCTTTAGCCTGTCCTCCTGAGCACAGCGTAGGATCGGTACGTCATACGAGAGAGCACGGACTCTTCGCTGCGCTCAGAGTGACAACTCAGGCTTCGGGGCGCTCGCTCGGTGAGCCTGCCAAATCGAAGTCCACGCCGGCCGCCGCGTCTTCGGCGCGTGCCAGGTAATAGAGGACCAGCGAGAGCCGGTTGACGTATGCCAGCGTATTGGGATTGAGCAGTGACCGGTTGTGTGCCACTTGTGCAAGGCGACGCTCGGCGGTGCGAACCACGGCGCGGGCCAGGTCAAGCGGCGCCGAGCCGTCTGATGCGCCCGGTAGGACGAATTTCATGAGCGACAGAAATGGCGCCTGGACAACCTCCAGCGTGCGATCCAACCAGGCTAGATGCTCTTCTGTGATGCGCATAGCCTGCGCGTGATCCGGCGGGAAGGCCAACTCGGCCATGACTTCGTAGAGGTCGGCCTGCATCTGGTGGATGAGGCGGCGCGTGCGCTCGTCGCGCGCGGCGCGCTTGGCAATCCCGAGTGCGGAGGTGGCTTCGTCAAGCTCGCCAGTAGCTTCTAGGATAGGGTCGTACTTTGGCACGCGGCGATTACCGAGCAGGTCTGTGTAGCCCGCGTCGCCCTGCGCCGCGCCGCGCCGCTCAACCATTGGTGGAGTATATGACCGTGCCGGGACCCCTGCGCGCCGGCATGCTACGGGGACTTGACGGACGAGCGCGCCTGCCTTTATAGTACTCAAAGGTTATGGAACCGAATGGTTATGTACGTGATGACCTTTCGAAGCTTGACGTTACGTTTGCGGCGCTGTCGGATCCGACGCGGCGGGCGATCCTGGCGCGACTAGCGCTGGGAGAGGCGTCTGTAACGGAACTGGCGGCGCCGTTCGCGATGACCCAGCCGGCGATCTCGAAGCACCTGCGCGTTCTGGAGCGCGCTGGATTAGTGTCACGCGGACGCGATGCCCAACGCCGGCCTTGCCGGCTGGAGGCGGCGCCACTGGCGGAGGCGACGAAGTGGTTAGAGGGCTACCGGCAGTTTTGGGAGGGTCGGTTCCAGCATCTAGACGTACTGCTGAACGAGCTTACGCGCGACGAGCAGCGGCAGGGACGGGCCTAGACGCAACGGTACACAGTCGACAATGGCGCGAAGGCAATGACAGAGAGAATAGGAAGAGACGACTGACATGAAGGCGAAGGCAGTGGATTTCATCGCGTACACGGTGAATGATATGGACAAGGCGGAGGCGTTCTACCGGGACGTACTGGGGCTGGCAGTGTCCGATCCGCGGGGGGAGCCGGGGACACGTGGCAATGGGTACATGGAATTCGAATGCGGTGGGACATCAATTGGACTCACGCAGATGGAGCCGATGCCGAACGGTGCGATGGCGCTTGCGGTGGACGACATTCACGAGACGATCGAAGAGTTGCGCGGTAAAGGCGTGAAGATCGGGATGAGCCCGATTGAGACGGGAGGATGCTTCATCGCATCGATTGAGGACCCTGAGGGGAACAACATCATAATCCACCAGCGCAAAGATGGATCGGCGGGCTAGGCGCCTCTTCGCGCCCGCAGCGGGTGGAACGAGCCCTGAGCAAGTACTAGGAGGGGAGGATGACAGCGTTTGGACGGGTGGCGGCGGGCGTAGTGGTAACGACGCCGTCGGCGTGTGAGATTGCGTTGACGAGGCACTTCGCCGCGCCGTGCCGGCTAGTTTTTCGGACGCTGACCGAGCCAGAGCTGGTGAGGCGCTGGCTGTACGGACCGGAGGGCTGGGGGTTTGCGGTGTGTGAGATCGACCTGCGGGTGGGAGGCACGTTTCGCTACGTTTGGCGCCATGAGGACGGGAAAGAGATGGGAATGAGCGGGGAGTATCGACAGATTGTCCGTCCAGATCTGATTGTGAACACGGAGCGGTTTGATGTGCCGTTCGATTCTGGCGAGTCCCGCGTAACGACGGCGCTGGCGGAGTGGGAAGACCAAACGACGCTGATCATGACGGTGCAGTATGTGTCGCAAGAAGCGCGGGACGAGGCGGTTGCGTCGAACATGGTGAAGGGAATAGAAGCGGGGTTTGGCAGGGTTGAGATGCTGCTGGAGTCGCTTCTGGTGGAGGACGGGTAACGAAACGGTTCAGGGGTGATGGAATAGGTACGGCGGTGCGTGCCTAGGCCGCGCGGGTGGTTGCTTGGCTTGCGTGGGAGTGTGGCGTGGCGGGGTAAGGTAACTCGGTGCAGATCCGCGGACGAGCGGGATTGGAACGAGCCGGCGCCGCCGGCGGCCGGCCGGGGCGGCCCAACTTTTCCGCGCTTGGGCGCGGCCTCCGGTACTTGCGGAACTACCGGCTGCTGGCGGCGCAGGCGTACCTCTTCCTCTTTTTGTCAACGGGCGCGCAGCTGCTCGTCCCACAGGTGGTGCAGCAGATGATCGACAGCGTTGCCACAGCGCTGCCCAGACCGGCAGGTCTGGCCGTTCCCGCGGTACCGGCGCCGCTTCCGGTGGTCGCAGAGGGTGCGGAGAGCGCACTATGGTACGCCGCGCTGCTGATCCTACTCTTCTCGCTGGCGCGCGGCTTCTTTGCCTTTTCTCAGAGTTACACATCTGAGCGCGTTTCGCAGAGCGTTGCCTTTGACCTGCGCAACGAGCTGTACGCTAAGGTGCAGCGCCTCTCCTTCAGCTACCACGACCGGGCGCAAACCGGGCAGCTCATGGTGCGCGCGACGGATGATGTAGAGAAGCTGCGCGGCTTCCTTGGTCAGGGGCTGCTGCTGGCAGTGCAGGCGCTGGTGATCTTGATGGCCTCGCTGTTGGTGCTGGCGCTGACTAACTGGCAGCTCACGCTTGTGGTGCTGCCTGTGCTGCCGCTGGCAATGCTGCTCTTTGGCTTCTTCGGGGGTGTGAGCCAGCCCATGTTCATGGAGGTGCAGCAGCGCCTCTCGCGGCTGAATACGGTGCTTCAGGAGAACCTGGCCGGCATACGCGTGGTGAAGGCGTTTGTCCGTGAGGCGCAGGAGCAGCGACGATTTGAGCAATCTGCCAATGAGATGATGGAGATGCAGGTCAAGCTGGCGCGCCTGTTCTCCTTTCTGTTCCCGTTCATCTTCCTGGTTGCCAATCTTGGGCAGGCGGCGGTGCTGTACTTTGGCGGGCGGCAGATGATTGGCGGCACGCTGACGCTGGGCGAGTGGCAGAAGTTCAGCCTGTACCTGATCTACGTCTTCTTCCCGTTGGGGCAGCTTGGGTTTGTCATATCGCAGATGGCGCAAGCGTCGGCCTCGGCGGGACGCATTTTTGAGATCCTGGACGCGAAGAGCGACGTAGCCGACGCGCCGGATGCCATCGCGCTGCCATCGGTGGAGGGACGCGTCACCTTTGAAAGCGTGGCACAGCGTTACTTTGGCGGTGGCGAGCCGGTGCTGCGCGACGTGAGCTTTGACGTGCAGCCAGGCCAGACGGTGGCGCTGCTTGGCGTGACGGGGAGCGGCAAGAGCAGCATCATCAACCTGATCCCGCGCTTCTACGACGCCACGTCCGGCCGGGTGCTGATTGATGGCCACGACGTGAAGTCGCTCACGCTCCAGTCACTTCGAACCCAGATTGGGATTGTGCTGCAAGACACCACGCTGTTTGGGGGCACTATCCGGGACAACATTGCCTTTGGGCGGCCCGAGGCAACGCAGGAAGAGATAGAGGCGGCGGCGAGGGCGGCCGCGGCGCACGATTTCATCAGCGCGTTTCCGCAGGGCTACGACACGCCGGTGGGTGAGCGCGGCGCGACGCTTTCGGGCGGACAGAAGCAGCGGGTTGCCATTGCCCGCACGTTGCTGCTTGATCCACGCATCCTGATCCTGGACGATTCGACAAGCAGCGTAGACGCCGTTACTGAGCACGAAATCCAGCGGGCTCTCGATAAGTTGATGGAGGGAAGGACGAGCTTCGTCATTGCCCAGCGGATCAGCACCGCCCGCAACGCCGGCCTGATCCTGGTGCTGGACAAAGGACAGATTGTGGCGCATGGCACGCACGGCGAACTGATGGAAAGAAGCCCTATCTACGCAGAGATCTACTCTTCACAGCTGGTGGAGGACGCGCCGTCAGCCGGCACAGCGGGAGAGCAAGACGCAGGACTTGGTGGAGAGCCGAACGCTCGGGTAGAGGAAGTAGGGGCAACGCGATGATGGATCCGTCGCGCATGATGCGCGGCGAGGTGCTCAAGCCGAAAGCGGTTGGCGCCACGCTCGGCCGCCTTGGTGTGTACTTCCGGCCATTCTGGCCGGCTCTGGTCGCCACGGCATTCCTGATTGTCGCCGGGACGTACACCCAGGTGCGCGCGCCTGAGCTGATTGGGCAGGCGGTGGATTGTTATCTGGTGCCGGGTCCCGGCTGCTGGTACGCCGAGGTGGCGGCCGGTCAGACGGTTGAAGACCGCATCGCTGGGCTGGGCGGGATGATCTTGCTGGTAGCGGGGCTATACGTAGCCGGCTCGGTGGCGGGGGGTCTGCAGTTTTTCCTGATGACGTGGGCTGGGCAGCGCGTGCTGAACTCCCTCCGAGTGGCGCTGTTCCGTCATCTGCACCGGTTGTCGCTGGGGTTCTACTCGCGCAACGAGGTTGGGTCGGTGATGAGCCGCATCACCAATGACATGGACACGCTGCAGCAAGCGATTGGTTTTGCGCTGGTGAGCGTCACTGGTGGCGCGCTGCTGATTGTCTGGCTGCTGGTGAAGATGCTCACACTTTCTGTGCCGTACGCATTGCTCTCCATGGTGGTGCTCCCGGCCATGGTGGGCGTGACGCTGTGGCTCTCCTCGCATGCGCGAAAGGCGTTCCGGGTGACGCGCGTGGAGATTGGCAAGGTCAACGCCGACCTCCAGGAGACGATCTCCGGTGTGCGCGAGGTGCAGGCGTTTAGCCGCGAGGCGGCGAACATTGAGACCTTCCGAGAGGTGAACGCGTCCAACCGAGATGCCAACATCCGCGCCGTGTCCTACACGTCGGCGCTGGGACCGGCGCTTGAGGCGCTGGGCTACGTTGCCATGGGTGTGGTGACGGTGGCGGGTGGACTGGCGCTGCTACGGGGCGAGACGCTCTTTGGCACCGTGGTGACGCTGGGACTAATCATCACGTTCCTGGGGTTTGTTCAGCGCTTCAACCAGCCCATCTCGCAGATAGCGGTGCTGTGGACCAACATTCAGAGTGCCGTTGCCGGGGCTGAGCGGATCTTTGCCTTGATGGACGAGGCACCCGAGGTGGTGAACAAGCCCGGCGCACCAGACCTGCCGCAGATTCGCGGTCAGGTGGAGTTTGAGAACGTCAGCGCGGCCTACAAGGCCGGTGAGCCGGTGCTGCGTGGCGTGAGCTTCAGCGTGGAGCCTGGTCCCAGCGGCGCGCGCGTGGCGATTGTGGGGCCGACCGGGGCCGGCAAGACGACAATCATCAACTTGATTCCGCGCTTCTGGGACGTGACAAGCGGCGCGGTGCGCATAGATGGCGTGGATGTACGTGACGTGACCGCCGAGAGCGTGCGGCGGCAGATAGGGATTGTCCTCCAGGACAATTTCCTATTCAGCGACAGCGTGCTGAACAACATCCGTTATGGACGGTCTAATGCGACCGACGACGAGGTGATGGAAGCGGCCAAGCTGGCGCATGCGCACGAGTTTGTCGAACGTCTGCCGGAGGGCTACCAGACGGTGCTGGGCGAGCGTGGCGGTGGTCTTTCACAGGGGCAGCGTCAGTTGATCGCCATCGCCCGCGCCACTCTTGCTGACCCGCGCATCCTGATCCTGGACGAGGCGACGAGCAGCGTAGACACGCGTACCGAGCGCCTCATTCAGCGCGCGCTTGAGCAACTACTGAAAGGCCGGACCAGCTTTGTCATTGCGCACCGGCTTTCAACAGTGCGCGGCGCCGATTTGGTGTTGGTGGTAGAAGACGGACAGATTGTGGAGCGCGGCACGCATGAGTCGCTGCTGGCTCAGCGCGGCGTTTACCACAGCCTCTACATGCGTCAGTTCCTACGCACCGACGATGATTCAGCTGTCGAATCCGAAGAGCTTGGCCGGGCCGTCCCAGAGGAGCGTGCGGCGCTCGCCGTCGGTGAGGGGTAGCTCTTCTTTCACGTAGCGCAATCCCTCTTCCAAAGGGACGAGACGGGCCGTGCGCGGGTAGCCCGTGCCCCACATCATGCGATCTGCGCCGAAGCGATCTGCTAGTAGGCGCACGAAGGGGTGCGTGTCCGACCACGGGTACTGCTGCTTGGAGGCGATCTGGTAGTCGCCGATCTTGGCAAAGGTGTTGGAGAAATCTGCCAGGCGCAGCACCGAATCGAAGCTTGGATAGGGCGCGGCTTCGGTCACATCGGGCTTGCCGATGTGGTCGATGATGACGCGCACGGATGGGTGGCTTTCGATCATGCGCGCGAGCGCCGCCGCGTGTTTGGGCAGGAGGTGGTACTGCATGATGGCGTTGGTCTCGGCGGCGGCGTTCCAGAGCGCGTCGTTTTCGGGCGCATCAACCCACCAGGGACCGCGCGTCTCCCGATCCCAGTACATGGGATGAAAGCGGAAGCCGGAGAGGCCGCGCGCCATCCACTCTTTGAGCGTGCGCGCGTTGTCCGGGCTTTCCGGGTCAACCAATCCGATGGCCTTGAACTTCCCTGGATAGCGCTCGAGGCACTCAACCATATAGGTGTTGTCCCAGCCAAAGGCACTGCTCTGGACGAGTACGCAGTGGTCTATGCTGTGCTCTTTCATATCTTCCAGGAGCCACTCCACGGGGGCGGCTGCCTTGGGCGCGCGAATTCTGGCGTCGGTTGCGGGCATGTGGCCGGGGGCGTCGTCGAGGGGCCAGACGTGAACGTGCGTGTCAATGATCTTCATGAGGCAACTTCCTGTAGTTGGGATTTGAGACCCGCTTTCTCGCGGTAGGCGAGCAGCGATCGGTAGGTAGATGGTAGGAGCGGGATACCGCCGCGTAGATTGCGGTCGCGAGCGCGCATCTCACTTTCGCCGGGAACGAGGATCTCTTTGACGCCTTCGGCCATTTCGCTGGCCTTGGCGGCGTCAATCATCCGGTCAACGCGGTCCAGAAACTCTTGGCGAGACATGAACAACTCCGGGTTGATGGCCAGGAAGAACTGGCCGTGATTCAACTCTTCGCCGTGTGGTGTGCCTCGCTCCTGGTCCCACGGGAAGGTGGCGCCGGTGAGGACGCCTGCCAGCACCTCCATGACCATCGTAAGGCCATACCCCTTATGCCCGGCGATGGGGACGCCGAGCATAGACGCCTTGAAGTCCCCTGGTTCGGTGGAGGGACGACCCTGCTTGTCCAGAATCCAATGGAGCGGCAGCGGCTTGCCCTCGGCGATGGCCAGGCCGATCTTGCCCATCGCTACGGTACTCATTGCGATGTCGAGCACGAAGAGGGGATGTTTGCCCGTAGGGACGCCAACGCCGAGCGGGTTGTTACCGAAGGTGGGGGTGGCGCCGCCCCAGGGAGCGAGGCACGAGCCTCCGTTGGTGGTGGAGAGGCCGATCAGGCCTTCGCTAGCGGCCATCCAGGCGTAGTGGCCGGCGGCGCCGTAGTGGTTGGAGTGGCCTGCTGCCACCATGCCAACGCCGGCCTGACGCGCCTTTTCAAGCGCCTTGCGCATGGAGACGACACCTACCCATTGTCCGGGCGCGTTATCGCCGTCGATCTGGGCGTGGACCATTGTTTCGCGCGTCACGCGGATGGCCGGTGCGCGGTTGAGCTTGCCATCCGCCACCTGCTGGGCGTAGCGCGGCACGTCGCCCATGTTGTGGGTCGCCTGGCCGCGCAGGCTTGATTCAAGCTGCACCTCGGTGACCTCACGGGCGCCCTCTTCCGCCAGGCCGGCGCGGGTGAATGCTTCGATCCCAAACTCGCGCAAACTTTCGACGGTGACGGTCACCGCCGGTTTCACGTCCTGGATCCCGGCGCTCTGCGTGCGTGGCTCCTGTTTTGCAACTTCGGTGACCATTGTTGCCTGCTCTCCTTGCGCCGGTATGGTACTCGTGGGATTGCCAGTATGAACTTGTCTCGCATGTTAAAGGCGCGCGCCGAAGCTGGAAACCCTGTCCGTGTTGGGCTGATTGGCGCCGGCAAGTTCGGATCAATGTTCTTGGCGCAAGTACGGCGCACGCCAGGCATGCACCTGGTGGGCGTAGCCGACCTTTCGGCTGACCGCGCACAGCAGGCACTGAACCGTACGGGGTGGGAGGACGAGCGCACAGGCGCGGGATCGCTTGACGAGGCGTACCAGCGAGGCACGACGCACGTCACCAACGATGCGGACGCCATGATCGCGGGGGATGAACTTGATGTGGTGGTGGAAGCGACGGGTGTTCCCGAGGCTGGGATCCACCACGCGCTGGCGTGCATCCGAAGCGGTAAGCATGTGGTGATGGTTAACGTGGAGGCGGACGCGCTGGCCGGGCCGCTGCTGGCGCGGCGCGCGCGTGAAGCAGGGGTGGTCTATTCGCTGGCGTATGGCGACCAGCCGGCGCTGATTTGTGAGTTGGTGGACTGGGCACGCGCGTGCGGCTTTGAGGTCGTGTGCGCGGGCAAAGGGACCAAGTACCTGCCGCACTACCACCAATCGACGCCGGCCACAGTTTGGGAGCACTTCGGCTGGTCGAACGAGGAGGTGGCGCGCAGCGGCGCCAACGCCAAGATGTTCAACTCCTTCGTGGACGGCACCAAGAGCGCCATTGAAATGGCGGCGGTGGCGAACGCGACGGGGCTGCTGCCCCCATCTGATGGGTTGCTATTTCCCCCGGCGGGCGCGGACGAACTGGCGACGGTGATGCGTCCGCGAGGTGAGGGGGGCGTGCTTGAACGATCGGGAATGGTGGAGGTGGTGGCGAGCCTTCAGCGCGATGGCGGGCCGGTGGAGAGGGATCTGCGCTGGGGCGTTTACGTGGTCTTCCGTGGCGACACCGACTACGTGCGCGATTGCTTCCGTCAGTACGGGCTGGTGACCGACCCAAGCGGCGCGTACGGCGCGCTTTACCGGCCGTACCATTTGATTGGCCTGGAGGTGGGGATCAGTGTCGCCTCGGCCGCGCTGCGTAGTGAACCGACCGGGTCGCCGCTGACGTTCGCCGCGGATGTAGTGGCGACGGCGAAGCGACACATCCAGCCGGGCGAGACGCTGGACGGCGAAGGCGGCTACCTGGTCTACGGGAAGCTGGTGTCAGTCGAGACGTCGCTCAGTCAGCACGCGGTACCGATTGGATTGGCGCACGGGCTGCGGGTGCTGCGGCCGATTGACGCGGGCAGTGTGGTGGCGTGGGCAGACGTGGAAGCACAAGAAGACCGGCCAGCCGCCAAGGTCAGGCGTGAGATGGAGGCGCAGTTCCGGCCATTTGTATGAAAGCAGGCGGGACAGATAGCACCTTGGAAATGGAACAGCACAGATCAGGTGTGGAACACCCGAGGGAGCTCGTCCAGATCACGGTGTTCCATGTCCCAGAGTAGGCAGTGCGCAAGTTGTTCCATTCGTTTAAAAGAGGACGAGGGCGAGGGAGGGTCACTGGCAAGCGCCGAGTGAGAGATGTCGCATCCTGGACGATGAGGTCACGCGCCTCGCGCTGGAGGAGCGAGACTACGTATTCCACTTGCTCGACCGGGGTGCCGCGTGGGTCTGGCCAGAGATAGCGGTCCTTAGTGACGGGATTGCGGCCGAAGTCCGCGGCGCTCAGATCCCAGCCGCTCCTTACCAAACCGAAGAGACCGTATCGGTAGCCTAACGCAGTGTCGGGCGGCATAGTGGGCAAGATCGTGGTAGACGCAGCCCGGCCGCTCGTGCATCCAGCAAGAGAAGCCGTCCGGTCGCACGCACATCAGGACGTCAGATTTGTCCAGTAGCTTGGCCCTGGTGAAACGGACTAACATGGTTTCCTACCGGACATACCGTAGCGGGATCAGCTAGACCGCCTCATGACGATGCCTGGCATGGAGCGCGGATGGCCGTTGATGAGGGAGCACATTATCTATGGAAATTCGCCCGCCGGTTGTGGCGCTGATCTGGCTGCTGGCATCAGTGGTTGGAGACCGCTTGCTGCCCGCGGCGCCGCGCGAGCGGCTGGCGCTGCGAGGGACGGCGCGATGGGCTGGCGGTGTTCCGGTTGTCGCCGGTGGCGCGCTGGGAGCATGGGCGCTGAAGCGGTTTCATGTGAGCCGGACGACGTATGAGCCGTTCGGGGTGCCGAGTGCGCTGGTGGCTGCTGGGCCATATCGCTATACGCGCAACCCGATGTATCTTGGCGTCCTGCTCATGCTCACGGGGATCGCGCTCCTGTCGGGGCGTCTCGCACTGCTGGCGGCGCCGCTTGGGTTCCTAGCCACGATGAACTGGGTCCAGATTCCGCGCGAGGAACGCCTGCTGGTTCAGGAGTTTGGCGAAAGCTTTCGCGCGTACCGGCGGCACGTGCGGCGCTGGCTCTAGACGCCAAGACTGTGGTGCACACGCCTACACTTTGGCCGCGATGGTGCTGAACCACTTCAGCGAGGAGCGGGGCATCACGGAATTTGTGCCGCGGCCGGCGCAGGTTCTTGGCGGGGACGCAGTGGTGTTCGCTATCGATGACTGGCACGCGCCGCTTTACTACCTACCTCGCGACTGTCCACGGGTGACCTTCTGGCCGTTGGACACGTCGCTGGCGGAGCATGTAGAGCGGTGGTTCGGGCACGTCTCAGGGCGGATGGTGATCGCGATTGAGGCGGCGTGGTTGGAACGGCTGCGCACAACGGCGCTGTACCGTTACGTCTTTGACGAGGAATGGTTCGAGTCGCTCCAGGATCACGGCGTTCACGTCTGTAGGAGAACGGTGGCGCCGCTGCGGGTGGAGCCGGTGGGCGACCTGTTGGAGGTACTCACCGCGTCGGGCGTGGAGCTGCGGGTGTGCCCGTCGCTGGTGCCGCTTGGGCGTGCTATTGTGCGGACGAGCCTGCATTGGTCGTTGATACGGATGCGCAACGCCGTAGGGTGGGAGGCGCCTGACCCAGCTGATATCTGGCCGCAGGCGAAGTAACTCTGGTAGCGATGAATCGGGGTTAGAACACGAGCTTGGTGAGGCCCAGCGCGCCTTGCTTCCAGGGGGCGCGGTGGGAGACGCCTGATGAGCCTTCGAAGTGGTGGAGATTTTCCACGTACCAGCGGTAGTTGCGCACCAGGGCGTTGCTGGTGGAATGTTGGGGAGCGAAGCCAAGGATGCGCTGGGCCTTCTCTATGGAGACGAATGAGTCTTTGGCGACTGTCTCGTAGACCCACTTGTACAGTGGCGAGAGATTGAGCGCTTCAAGCGCGCGCAGCGTCCAGATCATGGGGGTGACGACTGGCAATGGCACGATCTGCTTGCCGTGGCCGGCGGCGTCGAGCACGGCCTGGAAATCCTCTCCAAGGGTGCGAAACTCGGCGGCGCCAACATTGAAGGTGTCGTTCACGCGCTCGGAATCACCGGTGGCGGCGAGGGAGATAGCCTGGCATAAGTCTTCCACGTCCAGCAGCTGGTAGCGATTGCATCCATTGCCGATAACGGGGAAGTTGTGTCCGGTGCGGGCGAAATCATAGAGCAGGGCGAAGACGCCAAGGCGCTCCGGCCCGACGAACGATTTTGGGCGCAGGATGGGGATGACCATGCCCTTGGCGCGGTACTGAAGGCAGAGCATTTCGGCCTGGATCTTGGCGTCGCCGTAGGGACCCACGCCTTGCAGCCGGTCGTCCTCATCGAGCGGGTGATGGTCCGGGATGCCGTACACGGCGGTGGAGGAGATGTGAACCACCCGCGGAACGCCGTGCTGGTGCGCTGACGCCAGGACGTTGCGGGTGCCATCGATGTCGGTGCTGAGGATATCTTCCTTTGTATAGAGCGGAAGTGCGGCGGCGGCGTGGATTGCCCGGTCTACCGCCGCGCGGTCGCGGATGTCGCCCTGTAGAGCGATGACCTGGTCTCTCACATCGGGGTAGTCAAAAGGGGCAATGTCGAGCGAGACTACTTTGTGCCCGCGGCTCAGTAGAGAGCGGGCGAGGTTGATGCCGAGAAAGCCGGCACCGCCGGTAATGAGGTAGGTTGCCATAGCGATAGATGAGTTCGGTAGTTAGACGGCCCAGTGGGGCCGATGGCTCTACGGCCGGACCGTTACGGTCGGTCTTGGAGTCGGGGCCGGTGGCGTGGGGGTCTGCTCGCGAACGCTTGGAGGTGGCGTGATGCCCATCTCCCGCAATCCTTGTCGTGCTTCAAAGTTATCTGGATCTACGGCCAGTGCGGCCTGGTACTCCTTGGTGGCCAGGTCCGTCCGCCCGCCTGCGCGGAAAGCGTGCCCGGCGCCGTTGTGGTCCGCGACCAGACGCTGCCTCCGCCCCTGCTCTTTGGCGAGAATGGGGTCGGCGAACGGTGTTGGTGTGACAGTGGGCACAAACTTGGCATGGGGCAGCAGCAGCGCATCGTAGTAGCGCCAGCCAAACAACCCTGCGGTGGTAACGAGCGTGACCAGGAAGAGGGCAATCACATGCTCGATCAGGACGGTCCGAGTTTGAGGGGCCATACTCGCCCACAGCCGCATGCATCGGAAGGGTACGGCGCGGAGACGACGCAGGTCAGCACTCGCCTTCGCGCAGCGGTGCGGGCTTTACGTCGAGCGCGGGGAAGAGGTAGGCAGACTTGGCCGAGTCCGCACGCAGGTTATGGGAGGGGCCGTCATAGGGAGGACGGCGGTTCCAGCGTGCGTACTGCCAGCCACGCGCGACGACGGCTCGGTCCGGCTCCAGCTCGTCGAACTCGGTCCACTCGACATCGCGGCGAGGGAAGCGGCGCAGACCATTGGGGTCAGACGGGTCGAGGGGGGTCTCATAGCCGTCTGACTGGAAACGGTCAAGCAACGCGGCGCGCAGCCGTGTCAGGACAGGCTGGGCCGCGGGATCGGCTGCATGGTCGGCGCATTCGCTGCGGTCGCGGTCGGGACCCTCACCCGCGCCGCGGTGAAGGAGGTACTCGTGGTCGTCGGGTGCGGAGTAGACGTATTTCCATTCGGCATCGATGGCGGCGTAGAGACCCAGCGGTCCCTCGCCAAGCTGGCCAATGAGTGTGTCGCGCCATGGTGTGTTGGCATCGGCGGCGGGGGCAAGCACGTTCTGGCCGTCCAGGTCTAGCGCGAGTAGCGCGTCCGCCGAGCGATCGGCAGCGGCGATGATTGTGGGTGTCACGTCTGCAAGACCAACCAAGTTATGGCGCGTCTCGCCTTGAGGTAGAACGCCGGGCCAGGACGCGATGAAAGGGATGCGGCAGGCGGAGTCGTGGTAGCCGCGCTTGCCGAAGGCGTGGTGGTCGCCGAGGTACTCTCCGTGGTCCGCGATGTAGAGGATGAGCGTGTTCTCGCGCAGGTGCAGGCGGTCGAGCGTGTCCAGGATCTGGCCAACCCAGGAGTCGATGAAGCTGACGCAGGCGGCGTAGTAGGCGCGCATCAGGCGCAGCATGTTGGGATCGAGCTGCTGGTCGGTCCACTTGAAGCGGTTCTGGCGGCGGTGAAAGAGCGTGTGGCGTGCGGGCTCGTCGTCGGTGCGGATAGGGAGCGGCATATCCGTCGGGCGGTAGAGGGTGTGCCACGGAACCGGCGGGTCAAAGGGAGGGTGCGGCTTGATGAAGCTGGACCAGCAGAAGAACGGCTGCTCTGGATCACTCGTGGCCCGCTCTTCCAGGTACTCCACGGTCTTGCGGCCGGTCCAGGCAGTGGTGTGGCGGCGCTCTGGCAGTTGACTCACCTGTGGGACGTAGTACATTTCGTGGCGCGCGCCGTGCGGCTCCTCGACGTGACCGAAGCCGGCGGCGAGCAGATGAGCCAGGAATTCGTCTTCATCGGGTGAGCCGGGGATCTCTTCTGAGAGCCGCATGCGGTCCAGGCCGTGCTGCTCCCGGACAGGAGAGAAGTGCATCTTGCCGATAGCCTGGCAGTGGTAGCCGCGCTCGCGCAGCAGTTTCGGCAGGGTCTGGGCATCTGAACCCAGCGTGTAGCCGTTATCCACGACGCCGGTGCGGTGAGGTAGGCGGCCGGTCAGCACGGTAGCGCGGGCCGAAACGCAAACGGGAGATTCGGTGTAGGCGCGCGCAAAGCGGACGCCTTCGGCGCAGAGGCGGTCCAGGTTCGGAGTCTGCACCGGCCAGCCTCCGCCACCGGCGCGCTGCGCCGCGCCAAGCACGTCGCCGCGGTGCTGGTCCGCCATGAGCAGGAGGACGTTAGGTCTTGCCATCTCAGTGCACGTTACCTGCCGGCGACGCCATCATGTGGCGCGAAAGTAGCGCCCAAGGTAGATGCGCGCGGTAGCCTGGAGGTCTTCATCCACGTATTCGGGTGCGGCGGTGGCGTACTGTTGCAGGAGGCGGCGCAGTGTGGAGCGGTGGTTCTCGTGTCCGAGGCGGCGATCAAGCTCGGCGGCGAGCGTGGTGAATGTCGCTCCCGTTGCGCTAGCTCCGAGCAGGCGTCGAAGCAAGTCGCCGTCATCGAGAGCGGTGAGGGTCGCTGTCGCGTCGAGCGTAGTGGGTGCGCCGACTTCGTTGAGCTGGCGACTCACAGCATGCCCTGGAAGAGGCGCGCAGAGTCGGGACGGAAGGTGTTGTCGCGCTCGATGCTCCTGAGCCAGCCGGCCATATCAGGATTGTGCTCGCCCAGCCAGCCAAGGTAGGCGGCGCGCAACTCGGTTGTCATCTCGGGGCGCTTGGTGCGGAGATCATGCGCCTGGGCGGGGTCGCTGGTCAGATGATAGAGGCGCTCGTGGTCGGGGGCACCGGGCCAGTAGACGTAGCTCCATTCGGCGGTGGTGATGGTGCAGGGCGTGATCTCGCCTGCCAGGATGGGGTAACGGCTGCTAAACGCGATTTCCCTGGCGCGGCTGCTGCCGCCAACTGCGGGCAGAAGCGAGACGCCTTGCGCTCCCGGTAGCTCAGCACCGGTCAGTTCGAGGATGGTGGCGGTTACATCGGGTGGCTGTGCCAGGGAGGTGACCCGCTGCCCGGCGCCTCTGCCTTCCGGTAGGCGCATGGTGAGGACCGAGCGCGCAATGCCCTCATACATCCAGAGCAACTCGCGGAAGGGTTTGCCTTGTAGCCCGTGGTCGCCGAAGTAGTGACCGTGGTCAGAGAGGTGGATAACGGCAGTGTTCTCACGGTAGCCGAGGTCATCCACCTGGCCCAGAAGGCGCCCGAGCCAGCGATCGACCATAGAGATCTCGGCGGCAAAGATGGCTTTGACGTGCTGGCGCTCCTGATCGGTCATGTAATCCGCGTGACCGTAATTGGCGTGAGCCAGCACCTCGCCGTCGTAGCCGGGGTCGTACCACTCGGCGTAGTGGGGTGGAGCGTCCCAGGGCTCGTGTGGATCAAATGTGTCTAGCCAGAGGAAGAAGGGGCGCTCGGAATCGCCCGCGCGGCGGCGATCACGCTGCGCCTCGTAGTGCTGCTGGAGCCAGGCGGCGCCGCTGCGCAGCGTGCGCGGCGCGTAGTGATCTTCCTCGCTCTGCCAGTGAGCGCGGTTCTTCATGTGCTGGCGATACCCAACGCCGTTGCCGCGCAGCTTCTCGGGCGAGCAGGGCAGCTCCACTTGGATGCGCGGATCGTTCAGGACGCGATCGCCCTCCTGGCCCCGGTGCCACTCCCAACCCTGGAAGCCGCGCTGGAGGCCCATTGGCACCTGGTTGGGCGTGTCGCAGTAAAACTGTGTCGCGTACCCGGCGCGTGAGAGGGTCTCGGCGAGGCACGGCAGATCCGTCGGGAGAGGTGACCAGCCGCGGTAGGGAAAGGTGAAGCGCCCGGTGTGTAAGTCGTTGCGATTGGGGACTGTGGGATACGAGGCGGCGTAGGCGCGTTCAAAGACCGTGGCCTGCGCCGCAAACGCGTCCATGGTGGGTGTGCGTGCGCCGATCCCCATGCGAGATTCAAGCTGCCCGGGCATGCCGGCGACGTCGGTTGCGCGCCGGTAGCCGGGGACGTAGTCCGGCCGGAGCGTATCGGTCATGACGACTAGGATGTTGGGCGTAGTGACCGCCATCGCCATGCGTTAGGTGCCCTGCTTCAGGATGGGGTCGGTTTGGCGCTTGATCTCGGCGCAGACCTCGCGGGCGACCTTATTACCACTCCAAAGGATGCCCAGTTCCTTATTCACTACTTCCATCATCTCGGTCCACTTGGGGACCTGTGGCACGATCCTGGCGATCTTGGCGTTGTCCAGGAACACCTTTACGTTCTTGGGAGGCGCTGCTTGCTTAACAAAGACCTGCTCCATCGTGGAGATGCGTGCGGGCACGCCGCTGCCTGCTTCGGCGTCGGTCTTCTGCGTCTCTGGGCTGAGGAGGTGCTGGATGAGCAGCCATGACGCTTCGGGATCGCGGGTAGTGGACATGATGAACCATCCGGAACCGGATCCAACAGCGGTTCCTTGTGGGATGGTGCGCGGCCAAACGGCCACATCCCAATTGAAGCCCTTGATGGTGGTCCGGTAGTTCCCGAGCTGGGCAGGGCCGAAGTGCATCATGGCGATGCGGCCGTTGAAAAAGTTTTGGGCCATATTGCCCTCGGTGGCGCGCTGCTGGGGCGTGGGACTCACGGCGTGGCGATGCTGAAGATCAGCCAGGAATTGGAATGCCTCGACGGCCTTGGGGTTATCAAACCGCGACTCGCGACCGTCCGGTGAGACAAACTCGCCACCATTGTTGAGGATCCATGGGATCCATTGCTGGAGACCCTCGTGGTCGTTCCAGCCCCAGCGGGAAACGCCGTTGGGACCATCGCCGCGCTTGGTGGCGCGTAGAGCTACGTCTAGGAATGCCTGATGATTCCAGGATGGGTCATTCCAGCCGGCGGCGGGCAGCCTGATGCCGGCTTCCTGAAGGGCATCGACATTGTAGACCAGAGCGCGCGTAGGGAAGTCTCGTGGGACGCCCCAAAGGTCGGCGCCGGTGGCGCCACCGGGTTTGCCATCCACGGTCCAACGGTACTGGTCAAAGCCGGCGGCGAAGAAGTCGGCCAGATCGTATTTGTCACGCTTGAGGTACGGAGTCAGGTTGAGCAGGGTCTTG
>Ga0136611_10000505_pt1 | contig 25648 bp, 21 predicted proteins | sample AntDrymUQ2232306_2_FD_106645 | JGI IMG/M metagenome (GOLD analysis project Ga0136611, IMG submission 106645) | Polar desert sand microbial communities from Dry Valleys, Antarctica - metaG UQ223 (23.06) | ecosystem: Environmental > Terrestrial > Soil > Desert | place: Antarctica: Dry Valley...
ATCCTGTACGACTTCGCGAACACGATCTTCTCTATGAACGTCGTGTCGCTGTTCTTCGTGGTCTGGCTGGTGAAGGATCTCGGCGCATCGAACACAGTGGCGGTGATCGGATCTGTAATCGCGTCCGTGCTCGTTGCGATCTCGATTCCGATCTTCGGGGTAATCTCGGATGCGAGGCAGCGGCGGAAGCCGTGGGTAGTCTGGTTCACGTTGATCGCCGTGGCTGCGACCGCCGCGATCGGCGTATTGAGTCAGACAATAGTTCCTTTGTCAGGCGAGAGCGTCATCGGTGGACTCGCCCCCGGGTCCGCTGCCGCCAACATCTCGGGCTCCTCGCTCGCGATCATCATCATCGTTTTTATCGTTGCCAACTACGCGTACCAGGGGGCGTTGCCCTTTTACAACGCGATGATGCCCGAGCTCGCGCCGGCGACCGAATGGGGCAGGCTGTCCGGCCTCGGCACGGCCATCGGATACGTCGGATCGATAGTCGGGGTACTCATCGCGACTGCGTTCTACACCGGCTCCATCCCGATAGTAGGAGGCGTGCCCCATGCCCTGATGAGCGATCTTCGCGCGATCGTGCCGTTCACCGAGCACGCCGGTCGCGTATCTACTTTCATTCCGACTGCGATTTTGTTTTTGCTGTTCTCGCTGCCGCTTTTCTTCTTTTGCCGCGACCATCGCCCTGCGATTGAGAAGCGCGCGATCGAATGGAAGAAGGCTTTCAGCGATGTCATCACGACGTTCCGCGAGTCGCGCAAATACCCCGGAGCCACGCGGTTCATCGTCGCGTCGTTCCTGTATCAGGACGCAATGGGCACGATCATCGGCGTGATGGCGTTGTACGCGGTCGAGGCGATGGGATTCGCCGAGGGCAGCGAGGCGATCTTGTTCGTCGTGCTGACAGTGCCCGCGGTAATCGGCAGCTACGGCTGGGGTTTGTTGGCCGATCGCATCGGGCCGAAGCGCACGCTCGTCACCGTGATCACGTCGTGGATTTTTCTTCTGACGGCGATGATCCTAGCGCCGACGCAAACTTCATTCTGGGTAGTAGGTGTCGGCATCGGCCTGGTGTACGGCGGCGTTGCCGCGACGGAGCGGCCGCTGATGCTGACGCTGATACCGGAGCGGGACGCCGGGCGATTCTTCGGGTTGATGGTGCTGTCGGCGCGCGCGGCCGCGATCGCGGGCCCGCTGATCTGGGCGGGAACGGTGGACGGGCTCATGCCGTCCATGGGCAAGGGGTTCGCTTACCGCGCGGGCGTCGTGACTGTAGGTTTCGGAATGGTGTTAGCGCTTTGGGTAATGCGGAAAGTCCCGGACAGGCGCGGATATTCGGAACGCGAGACGTTGTAGCAAGCCACGCTTTCCCCCTCGACCAACAAAAAGGAGAAGCAATGCGGAACTCGGGTAAGGCTCCGACGATGGCGGTATGGCTCATTTCCCTGGTTCTGTTTCTCGTTGCGGTCGCTGCGCATTTCGGGCTGGTCAGGGTTGGTGAGCCGGTCGCAAGTTGGTCCTGGATCGGCGGCTTCGCCCTGTTGTTGATCGCGTGCCGGGTCAAAGGACTGTAGCCGCGCGCCTACTCCTTCGTCTCCATCCAGTTCTTCCCAATACCGATATCCACTACCAGCGGAACCGACAGCTCCACCGCGTGCTCCATCTCGTGCTTCACGAGCGCTTGGGCGGTCTCGATCTCTTCCTCCGGTACTTCGAACACAAGCTCATCGTGCACCTGCAGCAGCATGCGCGTACGCAGTCCGCGCTCGCCGAGCACGCTGTGGATGTGAATCATCGCGAGCTTGATCAGATCGGCCGCCGACCCTTGAATCGGTGAGTTCGCGGCGGTGCGCTCGCCAAACGCACGAATGTTGAAGTTCCTGTCGCGCAGCTCGGGGATGTAGCGCCGCCGCCCGAAGATGGTCTGTACGTAGCCATGCTCCCGCGCAAACCCGACCATCGAGTCGAGATACGCGCGGATCCCCTGGAAGCGCTCGAAGTATTTCGCGATAAACTCCTTCGCTTCCGAATGCTCGATGTGCAGCTGGCGCGACAGCGCCTGCGGCCCCTGTCCGTAGATCGTGGCGAAGTTGATCGTCTTCGCGCGGGCGCGCATCTCGGCCGTCACGCCGGCCACCGGCACGTCGAAGATGATCGACGCTGTCTGCCGGTGGATGTCGCCGCCGACATGAAACGCGCCTACGAAGGCAGGATCGTTGGACAGGTGGGCGAGGAGGCGCAGCTCGATCTGCGAATAGTCCGCGGCGATCAGGGTCCATCCCTTTTCGGGGACGAACCCGCGCCTGATCTCCCGGCCGAGCTCGCGACGAATCGGAATGTTCTGAAGATTGGGATCGCTGGACGACAGCCGCCCCGTGGCTGCCACAGTCTGATTGAACGACGTGTGCAGCCGCCCCGTCTGTGGATTGACCAGCTCCGGGAGCGTATCGAGGTACGTGTTCTCCAGCTTCGCCAGCTCGCGGTACTCCATGAGCAGCACTGGAAGCGCATGGCCCTGCTCGGCGAGCTCCTGCAACACGCTCGCGTCGGTGGACGGCCCCGTCGACGTTTTTTTCAGCACGGGAAGCCCGAGCTTCACGAACAGGATCTCACGTAGCTGTAGGTTGGACGCGATGTTGAATTGGGATCCGGCCGCCTCGTATATCCGCTGCTCGACCGCTTTCCGCTCGCGCTCGAAGCGGATCTTGAGAGACTTGAACCAATCGTCGTCAATCGCGATTCCGGTCCACTCCATCTCGCCCAGCACTGCCACGAGCGGCATCTCCACGTCGCGCAGCAGATCCTTCAACGCAAACTTCTCGAGCTGAAGCTCGAACAGCGAGCGCAGCCTCAGTGTGATATCCGCGTCCTCGCACGAATAATCCCGCGCCGCGTCCACCGGGCATTCGTCGAAGCGGAGCGCGTCGCGCCCCTTGCCGCACAGTTCTTCGTACGACGTCATCGTATGCTGCAGAAACTCGAGCGCGAGAACGTCGAGCCCGTGCGAGCGACGCCCGGGATCCAGCACATAGCTCGCGAGCATCGTGTCGAAGTCCAGTCCGCGCAACGTCACGCCGGCTTTCCTCAGCGCCAGTAGATCGAACTTCGCGTTCTGCGCGCTCTTCGTGATGGAGGCATCCTCGAGCAGCTCGCGCAACGGCGCCATCTCCGCCGAGTCGAGCGGCGCCAAATTGTTGACCGGTGTCGCGCCGCCGCCGCTGAGCATCCGCGACGCGATGCTCTCAACCTTCTTCGGTATTCGCTTTTTAGGTCGGGTGGTTGCGCCGGTGGTCTCGTCGCCGCCGCGCACGGTCCCCCGGTCTTCCGGCGCATCGGTGGCCGAGCGATCTCCGGAAACATCCATCAGGAAATCGGTCTGCTCTGCGGCGTGCTGCCGGTGACGGAGCGGGAAGTAGTACGCCTCGCCGGGAGCGATGGCGAGTGATATCCCGATGAGCCGTGATCGCAGCGGGTCGACCTTCGGAGGATCGCCGGCGGCTACCACGGTCTCAGTGTCGAGTGCGACAGTGCCCGCCTTGCGCGCCTTGGCGACAACCTCGGACATCTGTGCGAGGGTTTCGACCGTAGCGTACCGTCGCTCGAGCCCCGGCTCCGCCGCGCGCTTTGGCGGCGCGGCATCCTTGGCAAGTGAGTGGAATTCGAGCTCGACGAACAGGTCGCGGAGCTGATCCCTGTCCGGCTCCCGGAGCTTGAGCGCGTCGAGATCGAGCGCGATGTCGAGATCCTCGCGAATCGTGACCAGCTCTTTCGACAGTCGCGCGTTCGCGGCGTGCTCCTGCAGCGCCTCGCGCGGACGCTTCTTGGTGATCTCCCCGGCGCGCGCCAGAATGTCTTCCAGCCCGCCGTAGCTGTTGACGAGCTCTCTCGCTGTCTTGTCGCCGATGCCGCGAACGCCCGGCACGTTGTCCGACGAGTCGCCGACGAGAGCGAGGTAATCCGTGACTCTGTCTGGAGGAACGCCGAGGCGCTCGCTGGCGTTCTCGACGCCGACCCACTGCTCTTCCACAGCCGCTGAGCCGCCGCGTCCAGGATTCAGTATCCACACGCCTGGCCGTACGAGCTGCTGAAAATCCTTGTCACCCGAGACGACGACGACTTTGACGCCGCTCTCCGTTCCCCGCCGCGCGAGCGTACCGATCACGTCGTCCGCCTCGTACCCGTCGAGTGCAAGGATGGGGATTCGATACGCGTCGAGCAGCTGGCAGATGCGCAGCATCCCCCGGTCGAAATCGGCCTGAAGGTCGTCGGCAAGCTTTTCGCGCGTCGCCTTGTACGCGGGGTACCGCTCGTGGCGGAACGACAGCCCTGAGTCGTGCACCCAGCCCAGGTACTCGGGCTTCTGGGTCGTGACCAGGCGCTGCAGAAAGTTGCTGATTCCCCAGACGGCGGAGGTGTTCTCGCCCTTGCTGGTAGTGAGCGGCCTGGCCATCAGCGCGTAGAACGCGCGATAGATCAGGGCGTAGCCGTCTACGAGGAAAAGCCGGGGCGGCTCCGGGAGCTGCATCGCTCCCAATATAGCCGCCCCGGCGGATCGCTTACTGAGCCAGGAGCCTCGAGGAAAGCGCGCGGAATTGGTTCTCGCTCTCGCGCGTCAGCTCCCAGCGGCCGGCCTGCATCTCGTCGATGAATACGAGCTGAACGCGGTGGTGCCGGTATTCCCATACCTGGACCGGGACTCTCGCCACGGTGCCAACCCGCGGGTCGCGAACGGTCGCAATCTGCTCGGCGATTTCATCGGGATCCCCGAGCGCTACATAGACCATCCCACGGTCCGATAGCCAGCCCGCGATGCCCTCGCTCCTGAAGCGCTCATTCGCGAGCTGGATCCTGCCGAAGTAGTCGCGCAGCCCCTCGTGCGTCGGGGTGCCTGGATCGGGGTCGGTCGCTCGGAGAAAATCGATCCACATCTGCGCGCGCTGCTGCGGAGGCGCGTTCCGGAGCGCCGCTAGCCGCGAGGGCGCGACATAAAAGCGCAGATACGTCAGCATGTCTTCGAACGGCGCGACCGGCAAATCGTCTCCGAAGCTCACGAAGACAGGCGTCGCGCTGCTGTCGCGCGTGTCGAGCCGTGTGAAGGAAACCCTGCCGACTCCGATACCGAGTCGGGCGACAGGGATCGAGACGAGGCCGCTAAGCAACCCTCCCACTCGCGGCAGGCTGGACGTGTCGGCCCAGAGCAACGTACCCGATTCGTTTCGAACGCTGATCCTGATCGGCACGGCGGCAGCGTTGCCGTACGCCTCCAGATAGACGTTGATCGTCGAGTCCCGGCCGAACACGGCCGTCGACCGCGGGCTCGGCAACGCCCGGGGCAGCGAGTCTAGCCGCTCCCGCGCGCGGACCTGATAAACCGCGAGCGGTGACGATACGGATTCCGAGCCCAGACGGGGCACAATCACTCCGAGCGTATCCGCGGAAGCGCGCGTGCTGCCCATGTCCCGAACGTTGAACCCGATCGTGTACCCACCCGGCGCAACTCGCACGTAGCGCTGGAATATCACGCTCTCATCCGTCCGGGTCGTCTCGCGGAAGCTGCCAACCCTCACCACTTCCGAAGCGTCGACGCGCTGCACCTCCGTACCGGCGCGGTTGAGTCGGAGCTGCACGGAATACTGCGCCCGGTAAACATCGGCCTCACGCGCAAACGTCAGCGACCGCGTGGGGATGGAGACCGAGACGAGCATGACCGTCGTATCGGGAGTCGGTGACGCGAAAAACGACGTCTTTCCCACGAACGAGATCGGCGAGTGTGCGGATGCCAGGCCCATCGCCCGGTAAAAGCGCGTCGCGTCCGTCAAGGCGCCGTCAGTCGGCAGCACCTCGAGCGTGCGCGAAGGGGATCGGCTCTGGGTCGAGCCACCGCATGCCAGCAGGAATGCGGCGAAGCCCGCGGCCAGCAGGGGTCGGGAAAGTCCGGAAATGATCATCATTGCTCTCAATCCTTGGAGAAGCTCATTGGGGCGCGGTGGTCCGGCCCGGAAGTCGAAGACGCGATTTGCTTGCCACGTTTTGCAGGGCGGATTAGCTTCGCGCCGTGCCTCGTGCCTCGTTGGTCGGAACGGCGTTAGCCGGTTACAGCCTCCAGCAGGAAGTGGGGGAAGGCGGGACGTCTGCGGTCTACCGCGCCCAACACCCTTCACACGGTCACGTTGCACTTAAGGTGCTCCGCGAAAAACTCCGGCAGGACAAGACGGCCATCGCGCGATTTCTCCGTGAGGCAAAGTACGGGGCCCGCGTCCAGCATCCGAACGTGGTGCGCACCATCGAGATCGGCCAGGCGGACACCGGCGAGCATTTCATGGCCATCGAGTGGGCACCCGGGGAGATCCTGGACCGATATGCCCGCCGCGCTGCACCGCTCACTCCCGACGAAGCCTCCAACATTATACGCCAGATCGGAGCGGCGGTTCAGGCAGCCCACGAAGCCGGCATCGTGCATAGAGACCTCAAGCCGGAGAACGTCATGTACGACGTCGCCGAGCGCAAGGTCAAGCTGCTGGATTTCGGGATCGCGACCGATACTGACATGTCGCAGGACGAGCGGCTCACCCGCGCCGGTTTTTTCGTGGGCACCCTCATGTACGTTGCGCCCGAAGCGCTCTCCGGCGAGCTCGTTGGCCCTGCGGCGGATCAGTACAGCCTCGCCACGATCGCGTACCTGTTTCTGACGGGCAACCTGCCGTACACCGCGCGCGGCCCGCGCGAGATGTTCACGCAGCTGCTCACGCAGGCGCCGAAGCCTCTCAATCAGGCGCGCGAGGGGTGCCAGTACCATCCGCTGGTGGAAGAAGTCGTAATGCGCGGACTCGCGCGCCAGCCGCACGGCCGCTATCCGAGCGTGACCGCGTTTGCCGACGCGCTGGCCGAAGCGCTGCTGCTTCCGGCGCCAAAGGAAGGGCTGTTGGCGAAGGTGAAGGGGATATTCAAGTAAGCAGCTAGAAGGCCCCGGTCACACGCTCGAGCGGCAACCACACCGTGAATTTGGCTCCCTTCCCCGGCTCGCTCTCCACGGTGACGTCGCCGCACATCGCTTCCGCCAGGCGCCGCGAAATCGGGAGGCCGAGGCCGGTCCCGCGGCGCTCCGAGTGGGTCCTCGATCCTGCGTCGATCTGCTCGAACTCCTCGAAGATCCGCTGCTGGTCGGCGAGCGGGATTCCAGGTCCTGCGTCGGCCACCGTCAGACACAGCCACCGGCTCACACCCGTCGAATGTCTCGGCTGCGCCGATCCCGGATCATTGACCACCGTTGCGCGGATCGCAATCACTCCTGATTCGGTGTACTTGCACGCGTTGCCGATGAGGTTGATCAGGATTTGACGAAGATGGGTCGGATCCGCCTGCACGGTCGGCAGCGCGGCCCCGAGCGTCAGCGACAGCGAAAGCCCCTTCTCGTTCGCCAGGGACTCCATCTCGCTGGTGACATCCATCAGAAACGGACGCAGAACTATCGTTTCCGGCTGCACGTCGAGGCGCCCCGCCGCCACCTTGGCGAGATCCAGCACCTGGTCGACGAGGACCCGGAGATGATTGGCTGACGCTTCGATCCGCTCGACCGGTACGCTTTGACGCGGCGTCAGCTCGCCGTAAACGCCTTCGCGCAGCAGGTCGATGAATCCGACGATCGCGTTGAGCGGGGTGCGCAGCTCGTGCGAAACGTTCGCGAGAAATTCGCTCTTCATCCGGTTCGCGCGTATCAGCTCCGACGACAGCCGCTCGAGCTCGCGTGAGCGCTCCGCGCTGCTGGCCGCCTGGCGTCGGGTGCGCCGGATCACGATCGCCATGATGACTACGGCGACGGCGACGGCCGCCGGCAATGCGATGTAAAGCAGCCAGTCGAGAGCGTGCGGAAACAGTGCTGTTTCGGAATTCATTGACGGACGGACGGGCCTCCGGTATGCTCACGCCCATGCCCACGGATGACCGACTCATCGCGCTGCTCGCCGAGAAATCGGTGCTGTTCGGAGAATTTACACTGGCCTCCGGACGCCGCTCCGACTTCTACGTAGACGCAAGACTATCGACGATGAGTCCCGAGGGCCTGAGACTGATCGGCGAAGAAGGACGTGGCGCGATCGAGCGCGCCGGCTGGAGAGTGGATGCCGTCGGCGGGCTCACCATGGGCGCCGATCCGATCGCGTACGCCATCGCATACTCGAGCGCGACGACACCCCGGCCGTTGCGGGCGTTTTCCGTGCGGAAGGCGGCGAAGGAGCACGGTACCGGCAAGCGCGTGGAGGGTCCCTTCAGGAAAGGGGACGTGGTGGCCGTTATCGAAGACGTGATTACCACCGGAGGGTCTACGGTCTCGGCGATCGACGCGATCAGACAGGAAGGAGGAACCGTCGCGGGCGTGCTCGCGTTGCTCGACCGGGAAGAGGGGGGAGTCGCGAGGATCGAGGCCATGGGAGTCCCCGTGCTCGCATTGGCGCGCGGATCCGCGGTACTCGCGGCCGCCCGCCGACGCTGAATCGCTCAGCGAACTCGATTCTGCCCGGGCACGTCTTATGCGAATGCAGAAATGCGCGTGGCACACCACCGCGCCATTTCAGGAGCCATGAATGGGAATCTTCGACAAGAAGGACAAGACTGATTTTTCCGACGTCGGAAGCGGATCGGACACCAGCCGCACCCCGGGCAACAGCCCACCGTTTTCAGGGAAGGCCGATTTCTCCGACGTGCAATCCGGCAGCTCGTCCACGGCGGCGAGCGCGAGCAAGACCTACACGGTCGTAAGCGGAGACAGCCTGAGCAAGATCGCCAAGAGATTCTACGGTGACGCCGGCCAGTGGAAGAAGATTCACGCCGCGAACATCGACAAAGTGCCGAACCCAGACCTGATCCATCCCGGACAGGAGCTCACCATACCAGACGCGTAACGAGGATATTCGCATGCATCCAATGACCAACTCCCGGACCGTCCTCGCCGCAGCTCTCTTTCTTTCGATCGGAGCCGCCGCGTGCGGTAAGAAAGACGCCGCGCCCGCGGACACAATGGCCGTGTCTGTTCCGCCCGCCGCGTCGCCCATGCGCGTCACCGACATACAGGTGGGCAAGCGCGTTGGCGCGGACAAGCGCGTAGTCGAGCCCGCGACGGCCTTCGGTACCCGTGACACCGTGTACGTGTCCGTGACGACGGAAGGCGCTGCAAACGACGCGCGGCTGACCGCGACGTGGACGTTCAACGGCACCCAGGGCATCAGCGAAGCGGACGAAATGATCTCCTCGTCCGGCGGCACCAACGTCAGCGAATTTCACATCACGAAGAACACTCCGTGGCCGGCGGGATCGTACACCGTCGACGTGAAGCTCAACGGAGTTTCCGCGGGTACCCGGGAGTTCCGGATTCAGTAAGTCCCGGCTGGTCAGCTCGTCACCTGGTACCGCGGCCTGAAATTGTTCGGGTCGCGGATCCAGGGCGGCCGCACCGTCACCGGCGAGAAAGTCCGCAGCACGTCGCGATACGGCAGCACCAGCTCCTCGCGGAAGAACATCGTCATCTTCTCCGAGTCGAAAGACCTGCGGAACTGGACGGGCGACATTTTCATGACCGTCCGCACATGACGCCCGAAGCTCTGGGGCGACGAATACTCCAGGTGATTCGCGACGTTGGCGACTGAAAAGCCCGCGTTCTCGAACAGCTTTGCCGCGCGGATCAGGCGCGCGAGCGAGAGGTACCGCTTGGGCGCCGGCAGATCCGCCCGGAAGAACCTGCTCAACAGCGTGCTCGGCAGAACTCCGAGCTGCGTGGCCAGTTGCCGCACCACGACGATGCGGGGCGACGCCGAGAACAGCAACTCGAAGAAACGCCAGCAGTCGCGTGATGCACCGGCGAGGTCGAGGGCGAGCTGTGCAAGCACGTCGCGCTCGAGATCGCTCGAGCGCTCGGCCATCAGAATGTCGCGGAGATCGGTCCACCCGCGCGGCGCGCGAGCATCGACGAGCGTGCGTATCCCGAGGTGGCCCAGGGAAAGCGTCGCGAGCGGCGTGTGCTCTTCGGTGGAAGTGAGCAGCGCGATCGCGGGCACTTGGGGGAATTCGCGCACGATGGTCGCGATGCGTGATGTCGGAAGGATCCCGTAACGGGCGACCGAGAAGACGACGGCTCCGGCGCGGCGCTCCCGCACGTCCTTGAGCACGTCGTCGAGGGAGTCGCGATGAACGAGCTCGTACAGACCGCGACTCGCCGCGTCGACGCGCGCGCGCTCCGCGGGGTTGAGCATCGTGGAGACTGCGAGACCGCTAGGCTGGCTGACGAGCTTCTGCATGACGCTCTCCGCTGAGGTTGCGCCAATTGTAGAAACGCTCTGTCAGGTGCTCGTCAGGGTGTCGCGCGCAGTCGTTGTTCTCTGCCGCCGGTGGTACCGCCGCGCCGTCACTTTTTTCGCCTTTCGGGTTATATTTCAGGCGAGGTCGTGCTGTTGACTGGACGGTCGCGATTCAGTCCCTGATTCAAACTGGATCGAGGAAAGTCCGGGCTCCGGTGGACAGGTCGCCAGGTAACTCCTGGGCGGATCGCAAGGTCCGACGGACAGTGCCACAGAAAACAACCGCCTTCGGGAAACCGGAGGTAAGGGTGAAAAGGTGGGGTAAGAGCCCACCGCATTCGTGGTGACACGGATGGCTAGGTAAACCCCGACTGGAGCAAGGCCAAATAGGCGGCGAGGGTGTCCACCCCGACAAAGCCGCGGGTAGGCCGCTAGAGGGTGCGGGTGACCGTACTCCGAGAGGAATGATCGTCGAAGCAGTTCGCTGCTGGACAGAACCCGGCTTATAGGTCAACAGCTCGGCCTCAGCTCTTTGATATCGATGCGCGATGGAAGTGCGAAGAAGGGGTCCATTTCGGCGCTACGCGAGCAAACGACGCTCGCTAAGACGCGCCTGCATGGGCCCCTTCTTCGCACTTCCATCCATACGTCCCCGTAATGCGACGCACTCGACTCAAGCCGGTTTTTGGTCTCGGGTTGCTCGCATCGCTGGGGTGCGCCGGCGCCGCGCCCGGACCGGGGAAGCGGGAAGCGGGAAGCGGGAAGCATGGATGCCGCTGCGGAGGCAAGGATACCGATCTGCGGCCGCGACACCGTTCCACCTGTGCACCTAGGTACCCTGCTCCCTCCGGTGCCGCGAGAGCTCCGTGAAGGGCTGCACTTAGCTCACAGCTTGAATTCCGGTAAGCCCCGCCAGTAACTAGTCGACCAACCTCAGGGGCATAACCAGGCACAGATACTTGGACGGGTCATCCCACCCTTCGGGCTCGATCGTCGCTGCGCGCTCGGGCGCGCGGAAAGTCAGCTTCACCTCGTCCGACGGCATGTACCGGAGGATCTCCAGCAGGTAGCTGGCGTTGAACCCGATGTCGAGCGGGTCGCCTGTGTAGCGAACCGGCAGCTCGTCCTGCGCCTCGCCCAGGTCGGGGGTCTGCACGCTGAACTTCACCATGCCGGCATTGAACGCCATCTTGATCCGGTGCGTCTGGTCCGACGCCACCACGGACATCCGCTTGAGGGCGCTCACCAGCGACTGCTTGTCGCAGATGGCGAACTTGTCGTTGTCCTTGGGGATAACCTGGTCGTAGCTGGGGTACGGACCTTCGATCAGCCTGGTGTAAACCGCGGTGAACGGAGAGCGGAAGCCGATATGGTTCTCGCCGCGCCCGATCTCCAGCTCTTCCTCCGCCGGAAAAAGGCGCCTGATCTGATCCAGCGCCTTGGGCGGAACGATCAGGTCCGTCGCGCCTGCGTCGGCCGTCGCGCTGCTCGGAACTTCCATCCGCGCCAACCGGTGGCCGTTGGTCGCAACCATGCGCATGTAGCCCGGACGAAGCTCCCAGAGCACGCCGTTCAGAATCGGCCGGCTCTCCTCGGTCGACACCGCGAAGATCGTGTGGCTGATGAGCTTGTGGAGATCTCCCGACTTCACACGCCAGCTATCCGAGAATTTTACAGTTGGAAAAGTGGGAAACTCATCGCGTGGAAGGCCTAGCAGCTTGAACTTGGACCGGCCGCACTCGAGTGTCGCGCGCTGCTCGCCGGATGTCGTGATTCTGACAGGCGACGGCGGGAGTTCCCTCGCAATCTCCGCCAGCTTCTTGGCTGGGATCGTCGTAGCGCCGGAAGCTTCGACGTCGGCCGGCACCTCGGTGCTCACCGCGATGTCGAGATCGGTACCGGATAAGCGGATCCCGCGATCGGTCGTCTCGATCAGGATGTTCGCCAGCACCGGAAGCGTCGTCTTGCTGGGGACGCTGGCGGCGACGGCGTTCAGAGCCTCCTGCAGTTTTTCTCGGGTGATCGTGAAGCGCATTGAATCCTGGAGAGAGCTGGTCGGTGCTAATTACCGTTTCTGGTTCATGGATTTTGGTTTGCGCACTTCAGGCTGAGCCGAGCAAACCAGAAACCACAATCCAGGAACTACCTGTTAGTACTCTTCTTTATAAATAGAACAGTAGCAGTAGTAGGGAAAACTTCAGTGTTGAGAGACTCTATAAAGTATGACTGCACGAAGAGTTGAAGCAATGAATATGATGTGATGGTTCTGTTGAGACTCAGACCGTCAACGTTGATAATTGTCCGCGAATGCGATCCGCGCGGGTTCTTACTGTATCATCTGTGCGAATTCGCTCCGCCGCTTTCTCCAAACTGTGGATAACGGTGGAGTGGTCCCGCCCACCGAAAGCCTGTCCGATTTCCACGAGCTGAGTACCGAGTAGATCTCGCGCCAACAGCATCGCGATCTGCCGCGGAACCGTGAGCGTCTTGGTCCGGCCGGCGGACCGCAATCCTTCCGGGGTCACACCCCACTCCCGCGCCACCATACCCTGGATCGTCGCGATGGTGAGGTCCGACACCGATCCGTTCTGGCCGGAAGCCATTCGCTGCAGCTTGTCGCGCAGGGCCTCGCGCGCGAGCTCGATCGTAACGTCCCGGTGCTTGAGCGACGAATACGCCAGCAGCTTGATTATCGACCCCTCGAGCTCCCGCACGCTGGACCTGATGTTCTCCGCGATGAACCGGATCACGTCGTCGGGGATCGTCATCTCAAGATGATCCAGCCTGGCCTTTTGCTGCAGGATGGCGATCCGGTGCTCGAGGTCCGGAAGATCGATGTCAGCGACCATTCCCCACTGAAACCGGCTGACCAGTCTGGCTTCCAAGCTGGGAATCTCCGGCGGCGGGCGATCGCTGGTCAGAATGATCTGCCGGCCCGCCTCGTACAGAGCGTTGAACGTGTTGAAGAACTCTTCCTGGGTAGACTCCTTCCCCTTGAGGAAGTGGACGTCGTCGACCAGCAGCAGATCGGTTTCTCTGTACCGGCGTCTGAAATCCTGGGTGGTGCGGTTCTGAACCGACGAGATGAAATCGTTGGTGAACTGCTCCGTCCCTACGAACGTGATCCTGACCCCGGCCTGGCGACTCAGAATCTCGTGCGCGATCGCCTGCATGAGGTGGGTCTTTCCGAGTCCAGTCGCGCCGTAGATGAAAAGCGGGTTGTACACTTTGCCGGGCGCCTGCGAAACGGCATGCGCCGCGGCCGCTGCGAGCTCGTTGGACTTTCCGATCACGAAGTGCCGGAACGTGTACCGGTCGCTGAGCGGGGCGGAACTCGGCGTGGTTGCGTTCGCCAGCTCCGCGCTTCCCTTCTGTGGGGCGACGAAGAGGTCCATCTGCGCGCGCGAAAGCCGCTCAGGCATGACTTCGAACTGGACGCGGATCGGATGGCCGAGGGCCACCGGGCCGTATTCGGCGAGGATGGTGGCGTGCTTCATCTCGTTCCATTCCGCCGCGAGCTGGTCGGGTGTGCCCATCACCAGCTTGTCGCCTTCTACCCGAAGCGGCTGCGCCGAGTCGAGCCACACTCTGACTGTCTGTTCAGGGAGGTCGTTCTTCGCCTGATTGAGCAGACGGTTCCAGATTTCGGCGGCGGTTAATTCCATTTCTTTCTTGGGGGTACTACGGCAGGGAGAGCGAACCTATCCGACCCTTGTGGAAAAGTCAAACGACAGAAAAGCGCCGCAACGTCGTTTTCTTGCCGCAACCTCAGGCCCCGTTTAGTTTTACGGTTCGCAGCAGGTTTATCGTTTGGAGAGATCATGGGAAAGCCGACATACCGTCCCAGAAATAAACGGCGCATCCGCAAGCACGGATTCCGTACGCGGATGGCGACGAAATGGGGACGCGCAGTTTTGAGCCGGCGCCGGAAGAAGGGGCGGAAGATTTTAACGGTCAGACTGCCTTCGAAGTACGCTGGAGCGTAAAGGGTCCGGATATCCGCGACGCAAGCGGATTACGACCGGAGCTGAGCTTCAGCGCGTGAGACAGACGGGGAAGCGTTGGCGGACTGAGCATCTCGATGTCCGCGCCAGCGCTTCCCCGTTGAGCTTCGCCCGATCGGGCCTGGTAGTGCCGAAACATGGGAAGACGGCGGCGGAGAGAAACAAGTTGAAGCGCAGATTGCGAGAGCTGGTTCGGATCTCGATTCTCTCGCCTTCAGAGATCCGCGGCATCGATCTCGTGATCCGCGCGCTTCCCGCCGCGTACTCGGCGTCGTTCGAGGAGCTCGAGCAGGAAGTCACGGGGATTGCCCGGCGACTGTCGGCGGGCGCTTGATGGGAAAGCTGTTGATACTCCTAGTTCGTGGGTACCAGGTCGGAATCTCGCCCCTGCTCCCGGCCTCGTGTCGCTATTATCCCACCTGTTCCGCGTACGCGGTTGAGGCGATCGAGCGGCACGGTCCGGCGCGGGGCGGATGGCTGGCCCTCCGCAGAATCGCCAGGTGCCATCCCTTCCGCGCCGGCGGATTCGACCCCGTGCCGTAATTACGCTACAACTGTAACGAGTCTACTGAATGGAAAAGCGCATGATATTGGCGTTGGTGCTCACGGCCGCGGTCGTGGGGCTCACGCCTGTTCTTTTTCCGCCGTCACCGAGCTCGGTCAGGCGCGCTGACAGCACCGCCGTAGCCCGCGCGCGTAGCGACGCGCGCGCCAATCAGCCAGCCCAACCCGCCGTGCGTCCGGCCGTTCAGGCAGCCAGCGCGGTCAGTGCGGCCACTTCTGCCGGCGACTCCCTGCCGCTGGCGGCAGCAATTCGCGCGGACTCGACGGTTGTCACGACGGGACTTGCCACGTATCGCTTTGTGAACGTCGGCGGGGCGCCGGCGTCGCTGGTTCTGCATCGGTACAACAACCTTGCTACCCGCGACCGCCCGGTGGATCTGGGTGCGACCGACGGCACACTGATTCGTTACCGGCTCGTGGTTCCCGGCGACACGATCGACCTCTCCACCACCGCGTTTGCCCGCACCTCTACCGGAAACCCGGGACCCGGAAATCCGCTGACGTACGAAGCGACCGCAGACGGGCACGGGGTGGCGATCAGCTACTCGTTTACCGGGGACAGCTACCTCGTCGGCGTTGCCGGACGCGTGGACTCTCCGCCGGGCGGTACCCCTGGCGCTCGGTTCCTGCTGGTCGATCTTCCCAGAAGCTTCCCGGTGACGGAGGCCGATTCGGTCGGCGACAGGCGGTCGCTCGCCTACGCGTTCAAGTCGGAGAGAGAGTCATCCAAGAGTGTCGGCTTCGCCAAGCTGGATCCGGGCGAGCGCCGCCTTGAGGCAACTCCGCTTACCTGGGTTGCCGCCAAGAGCAAGTACTTCGTCGTCGGCGTCCTGGCGCCCGATGGCGGCGAGCCATTCAGCGAGGTGACGTTCACCGGCGGGCCCCGCACTTCGCGTGAAGCGACCAATGCAATAGCCACGGTAGTAGAGCGCGTCACCGACGAAGGGTTCGCTTTCGAGGTGTACGCCGGTCCGCAGGAGTGGGAGCGGATGCTCGCGGTCGGTCGCGAATTCGACAGCGTGAATCCGTACGGCTGGAAGTTCATGCAGGGTTTCGTGCAGCCGTTCGCGACGATCGTCATGCGCGTGCTGCTGTGGATGCACAATGTGCTGCAGCTGAACTACGGTTGGGTGCTGGTGATCTTCGGCGTAGTAGTAAGGCTGCTGCTCTGGCCGCTCAACCAGAAGGCGATGAAGTCGAGCCTGCGCATGCAGCACATCCAGCCGAAGATGCAGGAAGTTCAGAAGAAGTACGTGGGCAACCGCGAGAAGCAGCAGGCGGAGATGATGAAGATCTACAAGGAGGAGGGCGTCAGCCCCTTCACCGCGCTCACCGGCTGCCTGCCGATGCTCCTGCCGATGCCCGTCCTGATCGCGCTCTTCTTCGTGTTTCAGAACACGATCGAGTTCCGGGGCGTGCCCTTCCTGTGGCTGACGGACATCTCCATCAAGGATCCCTACTACATCCTGCCGCTCGTGATGGGCGCGTCGATGTACGTCTTGTCGTGGATCGGCTTGCGCAACGCTCCGCCGAATCCGCAGGCCAAAATGATGAGCTACATCTTCCCGTTCATGATGACGTTCTTCCTGCTGAATCTCGCAGGTGGCCTGAATCTGTACTATGCCGTGCAGAACATTGCGGCATTACCGCAACAGTGGCTGATTGCACGGGAAAGGCAGAAGATGACGGTGCAAGTCATCCCAAAGAAATGATCCGGATGGTTGCCGCCAACAGCCCATAGCCAGCAGCTAAAGAGCGCCAGTGCGAATCACCTACATCGGACACGCGACCCTTCTCATCGAGATCGAAGGTCGCCGTATCCTCACGGACCCGAACTTCGACCCGGCCCTCGGTAGGTTCCTCGCGCGGGTCAGCGATCCCGGGATCGCGCTCGATGCGCTGCCCAAGCTCGACGCGATCCTCGTCACGCACGCGCACGCGGACCACCTGTCCTTCACGTCGCTTGATCACCTGCCCCGCGACATCCCGCTGTACGCCCCGCCGGCGGTCGCGAAATGGCTGGTCCGGCTCGGGTACTCCCATGCCATTCCGGTGGCGCCGGGAGAGACCGCGCAGCTTTACGACCTGTCCATCTACGCGGCGCTTGCCACGCACCAGGGAAGCCGGTACGGCGTGGACAAGTGGCGGAAGGACGCGAACATGTACCTGCTCGATACCGGATCGATCTCCTGCTTCTTCGCCGGCGATACTGCCCTGACCGATGATACGACGGCCCTGGTTCGCAAGCACTGCCACGATCGGGACCGCAGACTCGACGTCGCCCTCCTTCCCATCGGCCACGCGCCGTGGTGGAAGACCGGATTTCGCAAAGGCCATCTGACCGGGGCTGACGCGCTCGAGCTCTTCGGACGGTTGAACGCGCGCTACCTGATTCCGTACCACTGGGGAACTTTCAATCACGTAACGTCGACGGCATTCGACGCCATCGACAGGTTTCGCGGCATGTTGCCCGAGCATCCGCGGCAGGGCGACGTGAGGATCCTCGAGCCGGGCGAGACGTTTGAGCTGGACTAAGACGGCCGTAGATGCAGATACGATAGTCGCAGTAGCCACGGCTCCCGGGCGCGGCTCCATCGCCGTGATCCGGATGAGCGGCTCGAACGCTCATGACATCGCGGCCCGCCACGTCGCTCCCTGGCCCGTCGACGCACGGGTGGCGACGCTGTGCGACATCCGGGACAGTGAAGGTGGCGCGCTCGATTCTGCGATCGTGACGCTGTTCGAGGCGCCGAACTCGTACACCGGCGACACCGTCGTCGAGATTGCGACTCACGGCGGCGATCTGACGCCCGCCCTGGTCATCGAGCAGCTGGTCGCCTCGGGGGCGCGTCCGGCGGCGCCGGGCGAGTTCACCCGCCGCGCGGTGCTCAACGGCAAGATGGATCTTCTCCAGGCCGAGGCCGTCGCGGACCTGATCGATGCGTCGTCGCGTCCCATGCGCGAGGCCGCGGTGCGACAGTTGGATGGCGGGCTGTCGCGCAGAGTCCTCGGACTTCGATCGGCGATGCTGGAAATCGAATCACTGATCGCGTACGACATTGATTTTCCGGAGGAGGACGAGGGACCCGTCCCGCGAGACCGCATTCTCGAGGCCGTCGACGCGGCGAGAACCTCGCTCGAGCAACTGCTGGCAACCGTGCCCCGAGGAGAGCTGATACGGAGCGGAGCGGCGGTCGTGATCGCCGGCGAGCCCAACGTCGGTAAGTCCTCGCTGTTCAACGCATTGGTCGGCCGCTCGCGCGCGATCGTCACCGACGTGCCCGGGACGACCCGCGATGCCATCGAAGCGGTGATCGATGGAGACCGCTGGCCTTTGCGACTCATCGACACGGCGGGCATGCGGGATACCACTGACACCGTAGAGAGAATGGGGGTCGAGCTCAGTCAGGACCACATACGGGCTGCGCATGTCGTGCTGGCGTGCGGAGATAGCGCGGCCGCCATGGAGAACGTCCTTACGCAGATCGCCGCGCTCGGAACCGCTGCGGCCGTGATCCCCGCCTGGACCAAGAGCGATCTAACTTCGTCGACGCAGCTGCCCCGCGAGGATGAGAACGCCGTTCCCGTCAGCGCGTCCACCGGCGCGGGACTGCGTGAATTGACGGCGAGGATCGACGACGAGCTGTCGAATCGGTACGACAGCGGGGGCACCGACACACCTGTGGTGACGAGGGCGAGGCATCGGGCCATCCTGGAGGCGGCCCGAGTGGAATTGAGCGCTTTCAGGGGAGGATGGATCTCGAACGAACTGCCCGCGACCGTTGCTGCGGTGCACCTACGCTCGGCGGTTCACTCGCTCGAAGAGCTGATCGGCACCGTGGATGTCGAGGACGTGCTCGATCGCGTGTTCAGCTCTTTCTGTGTCGGGAAATAGCTTCGCGAGCGTCAGGCCGTCGCGGCTGACTCTCTGCTGATCGCGAGAATCTCGCTCGCGCTGGCGCGAACCGCCCAATCCAGTCCGTGCGCGGCGATGGCCGGCTCGACCATCTTCGCTCCGATATAGTAGCCGCAGCGCTCCGGCAGGACGCTTCGCTGGGTCGTGCGCGCTTCGTCGCTCATCCCGCCCGATAGAAAGCGAAGGCGCAGCCCCAGCGCAGAGCGGTCGAGCTCCGCCGTGAGCGCGGGCGTTATGACCGGCTCCAGCTCGCGAATGCGCGCATACTCGCGCCTGCCGTAGCCGTAGTACTCCCAGATTGCGTGGCCAGGGCTCACAGCCCGCGCGGCTTGGACGGCGAGCCCCTCGTTGACGATCAGCTCCCTGAGCGGAACGCTGCGCCCCGTCTCCCAGTACGAGTAGTTCCCATCGGCTTCCGCGATAGCCTGTTTCATGTCGCTGCGGCTGTCGGGCGACGTGTACCGCACGGCGTGGGCGAGCTCGTGAGCTAGCCAGAGCGGTATCAGCTCGGGATCGAGTCCGAGTCCCTGCGTGTCGGGGTTGGCGATGCTCGTGAAGTGCTCGAGGCACACGAATGCGACGCCCTTTCCGTTTACGACCAGCTCGCCGGCGTTCGCGGCGCCTACGCCGACCATCAGCACGATGTCGATGTCGCTGTCGATCTTCAGGATGGCCCGACACTTCTCTTCCGCGTCCCGCGCGAGTGCGACTACGTCACGCCGCTCGAGCATCGTGCGCAGATCCATCCGATTGGCGTTGACTGTCGCGCGAACTACTTCCTGAAAGTGCGGTCCTCTCGGGTCGAGCACGTAGTTGTGCCAGTACGCCTCGAGTAGAGGACGATGGTTTTCGAAATAGCGGAGGTAGGCGGCGACGCGATCAGAGCTGTTGTGAACTGCGAAGAAATCGGGCAACAGATTGATCAGCATCCTGTCCCAGGCGCGAGGTGGCGTGCGTCAACACAGGCACTGTAAAAAGACGCGGGAAGATACGCCGCGCAGATTTTTCGAACAAGGGGAAAGATTTCGATTCGTGAAAATATTTTCGCGTGGCACAAAATTTCCTCTCTCTTCGCGTAATCGAGGAGGTAAGGTCTTGACAACGCTCAGAAGGATTGAGCTGTGCTGTCCGATATGCGATAACCGCTTCAAGTCCGATGCGGTCGTCGCAACCAATGCATTTGGCGGCAAGCGGACCGACTTTCACGAGCGCGCGAGCGGTAAACAGCCGCTGGCGTATCTCGTTCACATGTGCAGAACGTGTGGGTATTCCGGGTTAGAGCGAGATTTCACGGACGAAGCCGAAGTCAGCGCCGGCCTGAAAGAGCATGTGTGGAAAGAGCTCGCGCCGATCGCTTCTTCCGCCGTAATGACCGGCTCCGAGAAATACGAGGCCGCCGCCAAGGTCGCGGAATGGCAGGGCGCCGATGGGCGGCACATCGCCGATCTCTGGCTTCGCGCAGCCTGGTGTTGCGTCGACGAGTGCGATGTCGAAGCCGAGCGTTACTTCAGGCGGCTCGCCACGCGCTGGTTTGAATCGGCGCTTGCGAGCTTCGACGGCGTTCCCGAAAGCGAGCGAGCGGTGATCACCTATCTGGTGGGAGAGCTGTGGCGTCGCATCGGTGACGTGAAGGTGGCCGACAGCTGGTTCGACCAGGTTACGCGCGAGGTAGTCGACGCGAACACGCAGCAGTGGGTCATCCTGGTCGCGGACCAGCAGAGGAATGAGCCACAGGAGTGGTTCAGCTGAAGGTTCAGGGCGTAACCAAAGCCGGGGAACTGCCACTTAGAACTGCCAAGCTGGTAGCTGCGGGCTTTGGTACTGCCGTTTTCAGTTTCCCGTTTCCCGTCGCGGTCGCTCGTAGCACGCAGCTTCCAGCCGGCAGCTACCAGCTTGGCAGTTCTACGTGGCAGTTCTCGCTCGTAGCTCGCAGCTTCCAGCTGGCAGCTACCAGCTTGGCAGTTCTAAGTGGCAGTTTGCTGCCGTTACTATCGCGTCCCGAACAACCTATCCCCCGCGTCGCCGAGCCCCGGCAGGATGTATCCGACGGAATTCAGCTCCCTGTCGAGAGCCGCAGCGTAGATGTTGACGTCGGGATGCGCTTCCGCCAACCGTGCAACTCCTTCCGGGGCGGCCACGAGGCAAAGGAAGCGGATACGCTCGGCACCGGCCTTTTTCAGAGCCGAGACCGCGGCAACGGCGCTTCCTCCCGTTGCCAGCATCGGGTCCAACACGAAAAATTCGCGTTCCGGCGCGTCACCCGGGACCTTGAAGTAGTAGTCAACCGGCTTGAGCGTGTCGTGATCGCGGTAAAGCCCGATGTGCCCGACCCGAGCAGCGGGCACCAGGCGAAGAATTCCTTCGACCATTCCGAGTCCCGCGCGCAGAATCGGGACCAGCGTCAGCTTCTTCCCCGTTATGTGGGCCCCCACGGTCTTCTCCAGAGGCGTTTCAACATCCATCGGCTCGAGCCCGAGTTCGATCGTCGCCTCGTACGCCATCAGCATGGCGATCTCGTCCACCAGCTCTTTGAACGTTTTCGTCGGTGTTTCCCGGTTTCGCAGAATCGTCAGCTTGTGCTGAATAAGCGGATGGCGGATAATTGACAGCGTTGGGAATTCCGGGGCTCGCTCGATAGTCATTTCGTCTCGAGTTAATGCTGCTTCCTGAAACCGACTTCTGGTTTTTGGTGTGTAGTCCGCTCGAACCAAGAACTACTAACCATAATCCGCGGTCTTGATGAGAGAATACCAGGCGGTTGTCGTCAAGCTGACGCGAAGAACCCAGGAAGACGAGGACTCTCTGACCGATCTCTGCAATGAGAGAAGCCGGAGCGGTTGGGAGCCCGCCTTGATGGCACAGGATGAGCACAGGCTAACGGTGATCTTTCAGCGGCAGGCGACCGTCGAAGGAGTTCCTTAGCCGGGAGTTCATGCAAGTCACATTCGTAGGCGCTGCCCGTGAAGTAACTGGCTCCTGTCACCTCCTCAAAGTCGGCGGCCGCACCGTGCTGCTCGATTGCGGCATGTTTCAGGGCTCGCGTCAGGAATCCGCCGAGAAGAACCGGGTGCTTCCCATCCCGATCGGCGAGATCGACGCAGTGGTGCTCTCGCACGCGCACATCGACCATGCGGGCCGTCTGCCCTTCCTGATACGCGAGGGTTATTCCAAGCAGATCTTCGCCACTCCGGCCACGCGGGACCTGTGCGCGATCATGCTGGGAGACTCAGCGCACATCCAGGAAAAGGACGCCGAGTTCCTGGCCAAGCGGCGGAAGGAGTTCATCGAGCCGCTGTACACGACGCGACATGCGGTACGCACAATCGAGCTCATGGTCGGGCAGCCGTACGGAACCGCATTCGACGTGGTCCCCGGAGTTCGGGCGACGTTCATCGACGCCGGGCACATTCTGGGCTCGGCGTCGGTGATCCTCGATTGCACCGAGGACGGGGTCACCAAGCGCCTGGTGTTCTCCGGCGACATCGGCCGCAAAGGGCTCGCGATCATCCGGGATCCGCAGATCCCGACGGGAGCCGACATCGTGATCATGGAGTCGACGTACGGCAACCGGGACCACGAGTCGGTGGCGGACGCGCGGGCACGCCTCGCCCAGGTCGTGCGCGAGACGGCTGCCCGCGGCGGCAGGGTATTGATCCCCGCTTTCGCGGTCGGGCGCACACAGGAGCTCATTTACAGCCTGCACGAGCTGCATCGGGACGGCGCGATCCCGGCGATCCCGATCTACGTGGACTCGCCGCTCGCGATCGACACCACGAGCGTCTTCGAGATGCATCCGGACACGTTCGACCAGAGCGAAGACTTCGTGCGGAAGGTCGCGGAGTTTTTCCAGTTCGATCTCATACGCTACACCCGTAGCGTCCAGGATTCGAAGGAGCTCATGGCAATGCATGGCCCGATGATCATCATCGCCGCGTCCGGGATGGTCGAGGCAGGGCGGATACTGCACCACCTGGCGCACGGAGCCTCCGACCCCAAAAACACGATTCTGATCGTGGGCTTCCAGGCCGAGCACACGCTCGGCAGGCGGATCGTGGAGAAGCGCCCCGTCATTAAGGTCTTCGGTGAGGAAGTCCAGCTCAAGGCGAGAGTCGAAGTCATCAACGGCTACAGCGCGCACGCCGATCGCGGCGAGCTCGCTTCATGGCTGCAAGGCGTCCGCGAGAACTCACCGGCGCTGGGCAATGTTTACCTGGTGCATGGCGAGCCGCCCGCGCAGGATGAGCTAACCACCTCGCTCACAGCGAAGGGATTTTCGGTAACCAGCCCGGCTCCCGGAACCACGGTTACGATCTGAACGGCGAATAACTTTCGCGGGTGTCCTCGAAGCTCTTCATTCTTTTCAGACTGGTCTTTGCCGTAGTCCTGACCTTCGCGGGATTGTGGGTCGTCTCGGCGCTGGCCGTTTTCGTCTTCGCGGCGCGCGACAACGCTCACTCCGCGGACGCCATCGTCGTGCTCGGCGCTGCGCAGTACGACGGTAAGCCCTCGCCGGTGCTGAAGGCGCGCATCGACCACGCGCTCGATCTTTTCGGGCGCAAGCTGGCGCCACGATTGATCGTGACCGGGGGACGCGGTGAAGGTGACACGACAAGCGAGGCAGCAGTGGCGCGGAATTACGCGCTGCGGCGCGGGGTTCCCGACAGCGCGATCCTGCTGGAGTCGACCGGTCGCACCACGGAAGAGTCCATCCGCGGCGTCGCGGCGATACTCGAGGCGCGGGATCTCAACAGCGCGGTGCTGGTGAGCGACCCCGCTCACATGTTCAGGCTATGGGTCCTCGCCCATCGATTCGGCGTGACCCCCTACACGTCCCCGACGCGGACGATCCCGATGGATCCCAACCGCCGGGTTCGCTGGCGGTACATGTTCCAGGAATCCATGAAAGCGCCCGCCGCGCTGTTTCTCGAAGAGTCAGTCGCTGCGAAGATGCTGCCACCGATGCGGCGGATCATTCCCGACGAGATCGCGCCTTAGCCGGCCGCGCGCGGCCGCGCGCTAGCTGCGCTGCGTGACGGTCGCGGAGTATGTCTCGTGCAGCTGCCGGTAAATCGGTCCAGGCCGGCCCGCTCCGATGGTAACCGCGTCGACCTTGACGATCGGGTAAAGCTCGCGCAGCGAGCTGGTGTAGAACATCTCGTCCGCGGAGTCGATCTCGGCGCGCTCCACCGGCCGCTCCTCGATCGTCAGCCCGGCTTCTGCTCCGATTTCCATCGTGACCGCGCGCGTCACTCCCGGGAGAATGCCGCACGTCAACGGCGGCGTGATCAACTTTCGTCCTTTCACGAGGACGACATTGCTGATCGGCCCTTCGGAAACATGCCCCTCGATGTCCAGAAAGAGCGCATCGTCGAAACCGGCCGCTCGAGCGGCGGTGAGTGCTATGACGGCCTCCGCGTATGCGAGCGTCTTTAGTCCGGATGTCACCGAATACTCGTTGCGACGTCCTTTCGCTACCTGGACCGTGATTCCCCGCTCGTACATCCCGGGCGGCGTCGGCGGCAGCGGCGAGGCAATGACTACGACCGTGGGCTCGACTCCGGGTGTCGGGGGAAGTCCCATGTCCCCGACTCCGCGGCTGACCGTCAGACGAATGGCGGCGTCTCCCCACGCAGCCTCGCTCGCTGCCCGCGCGCCCGTGAGAACCTGCTCGCCGAGTTCGGGAAGAACCAGACCGAGTGCCTCCGCTCCGTTCGCCATCCGTCGCATGTGACGCGACAGGAACGCAACGTGCCCGTCGTACGACCGCATCGTCTCGAACAACCCGTCGGCGCGGTTGAAGCCGCGGTCGAGTGCCGAAAGATGCGGCGCAGCCGGGTCGACCTGCTTTCCGTTGACCCACATCAGCGTTTCAGCCATGCGGATTAATTTACGTGCATGCGAATTCCGATAGAAACGCTGGTGCTCGAGAATGGATTGCGCGTCGTGCTGTCCGCGGACCACACGGCGCCGATCGTGGCCGTAAATCTCTGGTACCATGTCGGGTCCGGCAACGAGCGGTCGGGCCGGACGGGGTTTGCGCACCTCTTCGAGCACATGCTGTTCCAGGGATCGGAGCACGTGGCAGCCAACGAGCATTTCGAGCTGATCGCGCGCGCGGGTGGAACGCTCAACGGGTCTACATGGCTCGACCGCACCAATTACTTCGAGACGGTGCCGTCGAATCAGCTGGCTCTCGCGCTCTGGCTGGAGGCCGATCGCATGGGTGCGCTCCTCCCGGGCATGACGCAGGAGAAGCTGAATAATCAGCGCGACGTCGTGAAGAATGAGCGCCGCTGGTCGGTGGACAACCAGCCATACGGCACCTGGTGGGAGAAGCTCCCCGCGCTTGCCTACCCGCCCGAACACCCTTTCCATCACTCGCTCATCGGATCCTTCGAGGATCTCGACGCCGCGGCCCTTCCGGACGTCGCCGAGTTTTTCGCGACGTACTACACGCCGGACAACGCGGTGCTTACGCTCGCCGGCGACTTCGAGCGGGGCGAGGCCGTGCAGCTCATCGAGCAGTACTTCGGCGGCATTCCGCGGGGAACGAACAAGCCGCCACTCGCCGACACAGCCCTGCCGAAAGTCTTTGGCACAGGGCTCCGGGAGGTGGTGCCGGACAACATCACGCTGCCGCGGATGTATCTCGCCTTCCGTGCGCCTGAATTCGGATCTCCGGAGCACTATGACGCCTCGGTCTGCGCGACGATTCTCGGAACGCGCAAGACGAGCCGCCTGCAGAGGTCGCTGATCCGCGAAAAGCGACTCGCCGCCGAGGTGAGCGCATTTACCTTCGACCTGGCGAAGGGCGCGGATCTGCTCGTGATAGACGTGCTCGCGCTGCCCGGCGTGTCCGCCGAGAACCTCGAAGC
>Ga0136611_10000506_pt1 | contig 25637 bp, 22 predicted proteins | sample AntDrymUQ2232306_2_FD_106645 | JGI IMG/M metagenome (GOLD analysis project Ga0136611, IMG submission 106645) | Polar desert sand microbial communities from Dry Valleys, Antarctica - metaG UQ223 (23.06) | ecosystem: Environmental > Terrestrial > Soil > Desert | place: Antarctica: Dry Valley...
CCCGCCCGAACGCACGACCAACCACGCGGGCGATGCACCGCATCGCCCCTACAATCACATCACCACGTCATCCCACGTCCCACGTCCCACGTCCCACGTCCCAGAATCACGCCCTCCGCACCAGCCCCAGCACCCGCCGCTGGATCTGCTGAACTTCTTCGATGCGGAAGTAGAGCGTGCCAGCGACGTAGATCAGCGCGCCGACCGCCGCCGGGATGATGACGACGCTTGACTCGCGGATGAGATGGCCGAGCGTGTTGGCTGTGTCGGGTAGACGCGTCGCCAGCAGCCAGGCGAGGGTACCGGCGATCGCCGTCATCCAGACCGAGATGCTGGCGCAGATCACGAAGGTGCGCCGCAGGCGTCCGCCGTCGATGCTGGTCATGCCGGGCGGCATCAGCTTGCGGATGAGGACGATCATCACGATCGTGTGGAAGATGAACTGCGCCGAATTGGCCGCCACCAGCCCTGCCATACCAAACGGCTGCACGAGCGTGAGCGCGAAGATGAAGTAGACCCCGACGGCGATGACGCCGACGGTCTGCGGCGTCTTCGTGTTCTGGCGGGCGTAATAGGCGAAGATGAGCACCTGGTCGAAGGCGGCGAACAGCGTCCCCGGCAGATAGACGAGCAGCGCAATCAGAATCTGGATGGCCGCGTCCCGGTCGGTCGCGCCGTGCTCGAAGAGCAGCCGTACCGACGGCCACGACAGCACCCCCAACCCGAACGTCGCCGGCACGACCAGCACCGTCACCATCCGCAGGCCGCGCGCGAGCGTCTCCCAGTAGCCGTCGATCTCGCCAGCCGCGTACAGCCGCGACATGGCCGGCAGCGACGCCAGCGAGATCGCTGCCGCGACGAGGCCGAGCACCATCTGGTTGAGGGTCGTCGCGTAGCGCATGGCGGCCAGCGCGTCGTCGCCAACGCCCCAGGCCAGGTTGCGGTCGACGATCAGCGCGACGGTGTTGGCGAACAGACCGATGAAGATCGGCAGGTAAAGCAACCCGATCCTGCGAATGGCTGGATGCCCGAAACCGAAGTTCAGCTTCGGCATGGCATCGCGCAGTCCCGGAAGCTGGACGACGATCAGCAGCAGCGCGCCGAGCACGATGCCGAGCGCCATCGAGCGGACGCCGAACGTCGAGCGCCCCAGCGCCAGCGCCGTGACGACGATGGCGACGTTGCGCAGCGACAGCGACAGCGACGGCAGCGTGAAGCGTTGCAGCGCGAACAGCGTCGACATCAGGATCGTCGAGATCGCTAGCAGGAAGACGGCCGGCAGAATCCAGCGCACGAGCGTCACCGTCAGGTCGTAGACCTCCTGGCCACGCTCCGCCTCGCCGCCGCCGAGCGACGTCATCACGTTCACGGCTGCCGGAGCGAAGAACTCCAGCAGCACAACGACGCTGCCGACGGCCAGCATCGCCAGCAGCATCAGCGCGCCGGTGATGCGCCGCAGCTCCTCGCGCTTCTCCGGCGCGGTGTACTGTGAGAGCACCGGGATCAGCGCCGCCTGCATCATGCCGGAGATGACGAGGTCGAAGAGCATCGTATGAATGTTGTCGGCGATGGTGAAGGCTGCAATCTCGGTCCCCGGATCGAACAGATAGGCGGCCGTCTGCTCGCGCACCAGGCCAAGCACGCGAGACAGGATGTTCCCGACCATCAGAATGATCGCCGCGAACCCGATGCCCCGCGTGACGGTCTGCGTAAATGTCGCGTCGGGGACGGCGTGAGGCGTCGCATCCGCCGTGACGCTCCCGAGCGACGACTGCGGTTCGACGACCTCGAACTCGTCGGTATCCCCGGCGCGACCGGACGAACGCGGCGGACTCGGCGAGACATCGACCGTGACGATCGGCAGCGCCTCGGTGTCTCCTCCACGTCCCGCTGTCGGAGGCCAGAACTGGATATTCTGGGTGCGGTCGTCACTCACACCCTCAGGCGGCTGAACTGGCTGAGCCGATTCCTGCTCCTGCTCCTGCTCCTGCTCCTGTTCCTGCTCCTGCTCCTGGTGATTCGGCTGTCCAGACGGTGCGGGACTCCGCGTCGCGTAGGGCGGGCGCGGTGGACGAGGCGGGCGCTGAGATCGCGGGCGGCTCATCGGACCGACTCGCGTGCATGGATGGCCGCGACTATCGCGCTGGTCGAACGCCCCGGAGCGAGCGGGATGATGACCGTCTCGCCGCCGTAGCCCGCGACGAGCGCCGCCTCTGGCAGCGATTCGCCTCCGGGCGCGTAGTCGCCGCCTTTCACATACACATCCGGGCGCAGCAGGGAGACAGCGCGCTCGGCGGTTGGCTCATGAAAGATCGCGACATGCTCGACACAGGCGAGGCCGGCCAACAGTTCAGCGCGTTCCTGCTCCGGCAGGATTGGTCGACCAAGTCCCTTGCGCTGCGTCGTCACCGCGTCGTCGTTGACGCCAACGATCAGAACGTCGCCAAGCGACCGCGCCACCCGCAGATAGCGCAGGTGTCCGACGTGCAACAGATCAAAGTGGCCGTTGGTGAACACGATCCGTCGCCCCTCGGCGCGCAGCCGCTGCCCCAACGCCTCAAGCTCGTCGAACGCGATGACCTGCCCCAAGCTGATCCCATCCTCCGCGACGACACGACTGTAGCGTGTGATCGTATCAAGTCACGCCGCTACCTTGCCCGTTCCGGTTCAGGCCAGCCGCTCCCACACCAGCTTCGCTGAGCCAGCGCCAGAACCCGCCCGGAGCGTGAACTGATCCCCCTCAACCGCAATCGAGCGTTCGAGGCTGGCACCAACCAGATCCGAGTTGGGATGTACGCTGGGGCGATGAAAGACGCAGTCGCCGTCGATCTCGTAGTGGCCGCAGTAGTTGACGTTGCTGGCACTACCGTCGGGCTGCCTGTACTGGAACGCCTCGGCGAACCAGCCCTCGGCGGTGTACATGATGAAGCCGACCGGCTCCAGTGCCGTCTCCACCTCCCCGCTGCCGCTCGCACTCTCCCGCTCCAGCGACACCAACTTCCACATGCCGACCAACGGATGCTCGTTCATGGCGTGTTCTCTCTTTCCTCGTATCCCGTGTTCGCCTCGGAGGGGTCCGAGTGATGGGGTTATCGTAACCGGAGTTGGTCGAAGGCAGGAGTTCTGTATCGGGTTGGTCGGGTGCGCCGACCCAATGCAGTTACCATCTACGGCGCTCCACGCGTTACCCTTCCCGCAGCTCCCGCGAAGAACTCGCGAATGGAGCGGTGTGCGTATGGCGGTGTCAACAGCAACGATGGCGGAGCCGATGGATAGCTGGTCGCGACCAGTCAGACGAAATACTGGCGGCGAGGGGCATACTCTCGCAAACGTCGGCGACCCTCACGCAGTGACATCGCTGAGTTCCCTCGGCGACGAGGCGCTGGTCACGCTGGCGCTGGAGAGCCGCGAGCGGTTCTCCGAGCTGTATCTGCGCTACGCCGACCGCATCTTTCGCTACGCCATCGGCCGCACCCGCTCCGCCACGATCGCCGACGACATCGTTTCCGACACGATGATCGCGGCCATGGAGGGGCTGCACACCTTCAATCCCGCCAAAGGCAGCTTCGCGGGCTGGCTGTTCACCATCGCCAGCCGCCGCATCGTCGATCGCAGCCGCAAGCAGCAGCAGTTCTGGAAGTTCCTCGAACGCCGCCCGCCTTCAGAGGCCGATTTCGTGGGGGAGGACGCCCTGGTGTCCGCCCTGCGTTCCGAGCAGCAGGACCGTGTGCGCGCCGCCATCGCTACCCTCACCGAGCGCCATCAGCAGGTCATCCTGCTGCGCTACGTGGCCGATCTGCCGATTCGTGATGTCGGCGACGTGCTGGACATCTCCGAGGGCGCGGTCAAGATGCGCCTCAACCGTGCCATGCAGGCGCTGGCGAAGGAGCTGGCACCAGATGGCCGGTGACGAGGGCATGGGCAATTCAATAGAGACAGACCTGATCGCTGCCGTGATCTCGGCTGAGGAGCTGGACGCGCTTGGCGATACCGTCCACGGTGCGTTCGCTGGCGAGGCGCTTACCCCGGAACAGCGCCTGCGACATCTCCGTCGCATCCGTGCCCTGGCCGTGACCCAACAGCCACGCGGACGTGCTGCGCTGCGGACCGTCGCGCACACGGGCGACGGCGACCACCAGTTCATCGTTCCGCCACCAGTTCGCGATGACGAGCCGCGACGATGGTGGCAATCGGCGCCGATGCGAGTCGCGGGCATGGCGGCTTCTATCACGGTGATCGTGCTTATGGCCGCGCTGCTGGTGACCGTCTTCCGTCCAGTGCTGAATGACGAGCCCGACGAACGCAACACCGGTGTCGTTGGGGACGGCACGCCCACATCTATTCCCAACGAGTTCATTCCGGCAGGTGGCGAGGTCACCTTCTCCGCACCACAAGGCGAGAAGACGCAGATGCTACTGGTGAGCACCGACGGCTCATTCGCACGGCCCATCCTGACCAATGACGCGAATTTCTGGCTGCCAACCTGGTCGCCGGGCGGCAAGCAGGTCGCGTTCGCTAGTGAAGATCCTCGCAACGAAACAACCCAGATATACGTCATGAACGCGGACGGCTCTGATCTCGTGCAGCTCACAACCCGCGCGGGCGGCAACGGGCCGGTCTGGTCGCCGGACGGCGTCCACATCGCCTATCAGGCCTGGATCGACAACCGCACCGGCCTCTACGTCGTGCCGGTCGATCGTTCTACCGGAGCGCGCAACGTGTCCGGAACGGTGGCGAGCCCCTGGCACGCCCGCTGGTCGCCGGACGGCACGCAGCTCGCCTTCGAGAGCGAGAACGTCATATACGTCACGGACATCGCTGGCGAAACCGCAGGCATCCCGCGGAAGCTGGCCGATGGCGCGTCGCCAGAATGGTCGCCTGACGGCACACGTATCGCCTACTTCGCCTGGGACAGCGGTGACGCGGATCTGTTCGTCGCCAACGTCGATGGTTCTGGCATCACGAATCTGACGGACACTGAGCCGCTCAATGAGTTCACCCCGGTCTGGTCGCCCGATGGCCGCTGGATCGCCTACAGCGTCGATGCTCGCGACGCCATCATGCGGCTGAACGTGATCGACGCCGACGGAGCCAGCGCCCGACAGGTGGCGGACTTCGAGGCCCGCTCGCCCATCTTCGCCGCCTGGTCCGCCGACAGTCGCCAGATCGCCTTCACCGGCCAGCCCGCGGGACCAGATACTGATGACGAGACGCCGTGGGGCCTCTCGATCGTCAACACGGATGGCACGAACGAACGCGAACTATTCGCACCGGTGTCAAAGGACACGCATCCGGTCTGGCGACCCGACTGGTGGTCGAAGGGCGCGATCACTGGCACACCGGACACCGACGAGCCGACCCTGCTTCTGAACACGAGCAGCGGCCCGTGCGAGACACTCCTCCAGGCGGTCGGCAGAAACCTGGAGCCGGATACGCTGGTGCGGGTCTTCGCTGGCGCGACCGCCGTCAGCGATCCGGTCACGGTTGGCAGCGACGGCGCATTCGTCACCGATATCGACCTGAACGCGCTCTCTGCCTGTGGTCCCAATGCCCCGACATCCGACACTGAGTACGCCCTCACCGTCTACGTCGATCGCGGCAGCACCGAAAGCACCGACGGCATCAGCCAGACTGAAGGCGAGCTCACCGGCGCCACCGCGACGTTCACCGTCGAGGTGGACTGAGCCACGACTGTCGAAGATGGCAAAGTCGGCAGCGCTATAACCGCTAGCGGCCAGGTGTAAGGGCGCGGAAGTAACAGGCGACGCAACAATGCCCTGATACCCCAGCAATATCCATCCCGGTGTGCCGGATGGTGCGGAGTATCAGGGCGTTGCGGAGCCATCGATTCTCTGCCACAACCACATTCGGATCGCGCTCCAGCCGACTATTCCCAGCGTCCAGAGCAGGCTGGAGACTCCGGTAATGAACACCAGCGATGCGGGCGGATCCAGAAACCACAGCCAGCGATGGGTTGACTCGTATGGGGGGTTGAACGGTCGGACGGTAGCAACGATACCGATGGTGAGCAGAACCAGGAATATCCCCCAGCCCAGCGCGAATCCCGTTGTCCCGGCATCCTCCGATGACGAGTCCTGTCGCGATCGCCACAGCCAGCGGGTCGTGTGCCAGACAGCGATGCCACCGAGCCAGAAGACGAGCCAGATGCCGAGCAGCACGATTTCTTCCGGCCTGAAACTCCAGGTCGTCGCTTCAAACGCAGGGTATTCGCCCGACTCAAAACCATATGCCGCAAATCCGTAGGCGTAGACCGACAGAACCGTCCAGCCAATGATCCAGATACAGCCGAGACCCGAACGATCTTCCGCGTTATCAGTCACGACTCTCCACCTTCCTGCTGGTAATACCAGCGAGAGGCATGACGAGTCACGATTGATACATTGGTCGTTCGCGAGGTTCCTACTTCTTCATGCGTGGGTCGAGGATGTCGCGCAGGCCGTCGCCGACAAGGTTGAAGCCGATGACCGCCAGTGTGATGGCGATGCCGGGATACATCATCAGCTGCGGCTCGGACTGGAAGAAGGGGCGACCGTTGTTGAGCATGGTGCCCCACTCCGGCGTCGGAGGCTGCGCGCCCAGACCGAGGAAGCTCAGGCCGGAGATCGCCAGCATCAGGCCGCCAAGCTCCAGGGTCGCCAGCACGATGACGGACGGGATGACGTTCGGCAGCATGTGGCGGAATATGATGTGCCACGACGAGCAGCCGACACAGTGGGCCGAGGTGATGTACTCGCGGTCGCGCAGACTGACGGCCATGCCGCGAATCACGCGCGCGTAGTCGACCCACCAGACGGCGACCATGCCGATCATGACGTTCTTCAGGCTCGGCCCCAGCATCCCGACGATCGCCAGCGCCAGCACAAGGCTCGGAAACGCCAGCAGCACATCGACGATGCGCATGAGAATGTCGTCGATGATGCCGCCGAAGTAACCGGCCACGAGGCCGACCGTGACACCGATCAGCACGATCATGAGCGTCGCGACCAGCGCCGTGCCGAGCGACCAGCGCGCGCCGTAGATGATGCGGCTCAGCGTGTCGCGCCCGATGTTGTCGGTCCCCAGCCAATGCTCGCTGCTCGACGGCGCGAGGATCGAACGGGGATCGACCTGCGTCGGGCTGTGCGGGGCAACCAGTGGGGCCGCGATGGCCGCGATCGCGAAGACGGCGATGATGAACGCACCGGCAATCAGCGTGCGGTCACGCGAGCAGCGGCGCAGGAACATCCCGCGCTGTTGCTTGATCACGAGCGGGCCCGAACCGACAGTGGCTTCACTCATAGGTGCATGCTCTCAGCTGCGCCCAAGCCGGATACGGGGATCGAGCCAGGCGTACGACACATCGACGAGCAGGTTGATGAGCAGAAAGACGGTTCCCATGAACATCACAAACCCCTGGATGACCGGGTAGTCCCGGTCAAAGATCGAATCGAGCACGAACTTGCCGATGCCGGGCCAGGCGAAGATCGTCTCGACGATGACCGCCCCGCCGAGCAGCCCGGCGAAACGCATTCCGGCCACGGTCGTGACCGGAATCAGCGCATTCCGCAGCGCGTGTCCGACGATGACCGCTCGCGAACCAAGCCCCTTCGCGCGGCTGGTGCGGATGAAGTCCTGACCGAGCACTTCAAGCATCTCTGAACGCGTCAGACGCATCAGGCTGGCGCTGGCCCCCAGCCCAAGCGTGATGGATGGCAGCACCAGGTGCTTCCACGAACCCTGTCCGGCAACCGGCAGCAGCTTGAGGTTCACAGCAAAGACCAAAATCAGCAGGTAGGCGACCCAGTAGCTCGGCATCGACGCGCCCATCAGCGCGACGATGCGCGAGACATGGTCGAGAGGCGACCGTCGCCAGACCGCCGACATGACCCCCAGCGGCAGGGCGATCAGCAGCGCTAACCCCAGGCCAAGCAGCGCAATCTGCACGGTATTGGGGAAGCGATCGATCAGGGCACCCATCACCGATTCGCCGGTGCGGTACGAGGTGCCGAGGTCGCCGGTCAGCGCGTCTCCAAGCCAGCGCGTGTAGCGCACGACGAATGGGTCATCGAGCTGCATCTCGTCGCGGGCGCGCGCTACCTCCTCCGCTGTTGGCTGCCGATCGAACTGACGCTGGAGCATCAGACGCGCGGGATCGCCGGGCGTCAGATTCGCCAGCGAGAACGCAACGAACGAGATGCCGAGCCAGACTGGTATCAGGTAGATCAGCCGCCGAAGCAGATAGCGCGCCATGGAACTGGAACTCCGATCCCGAGCCTACTCCTCGACAGTCACGCCACCACAGCGCTGGTTCACACCGGATGGATGGGCCTCGAATCCACTGACCTTGCTCGACGCGCCGAAGAGCCGGAACGTGCCTGCCAGCGGAATGACGACGACTTCGTCGTCGATCAGCACCTTCATCGCCATGGCGGCCGATTCCTGCACTTCCTCGGTCGTCACGGCCTCGCGGCAGGCGTCGATGTGCTCGTCGAACGCGGCGCCCGGCGCAAAGGCGTTGCCGTACATGGCAGATTCGGGGTCGGCGTCGGGAGCCGGTGAGTAGAACAGCAGATCTGGCAGGAAGCAGGGGTTGCCGTCGTTCTACGATCCAGCCTCGGCCCAGAGATCGCCTTCCAGCGTCGCAAGACGGGCTTCGTAGGTCGCAGTGTCCGGCGTCTGAACGATCTCCATGTCAATGCCGGCGTCGCGCAGCTGCGCCTGGACCAGCTCCGGCATCGGCTTGTGGACCTCGGCACTCGGGAAACCGACGATCATCGTCAGCTTCAACGCGCGGCCATCCTTCTCGCGGATACCGTCCGAGCCTTCGACCCAGCCAGCCTCTTCGAGGATCTGCGTCGCCTGGTCGAGGTCGAAGGTCGTCCCCTCGATCATGTCGCCGGACGATCCGAGGATGCCCGGCGGGATCATGGTGTTGCTCACTTCGGCGTTCCCGCGCCACACGCCGGTGACAATCGACTCCTTGTCGATCGCGTAGGCAACGGCGCGGCGCACGGCGACATCCTGGCCGAGGTCGTATCCCTCCGGCCCGTGAATGTTGAAGTAGAGCGCCTCGTAGGCACCAACCTCCGATGTAAGCAATTGCAGGTCGCTGTTCGCGCTGATCTCCTCGGCCGATTCCTTCGGCACCTCGTAGATCAGATCGACCTCGCCCGATTGCAGCGCCAGTATGCGCGTCGTGGCGTCCGGCAGGAAGCGGAACGTGATGCGCGCCAGCTTCGGCTTGTCACCCCAGTAGCCGTCATACGCTTCGACGACATACTGATCTTCGCGGGTGTACTCGACTTCCATGTACGGTCTCGTACCGATACGGGTTTCGAGCGGCTGGCTGTTCGGAGCGATGATGCTGTTGTTGGGGTGATTCAGCTGCTGGAGCAGCCGCAGGTTCGTGCGGGCCGGTGTGATCGTGAAGTTCAGATCGTCGACGATCTCAACCGAGGTTTCGTCGATCCCGAGTGTGCCACCGCCAACCGCCGCGATCCGGCCTAACGACCATGCGACCGCCTCGGATGTGAGCGGCGTGCCGTCGTGAAACGTGACCCCTTCGCGCAGTGTGAAGCTCCAGGTGTTCGGCTCAACGAACTCCCATGACTCCGCCAACAGCGGCTCAACCTGGTAGTCGGGCGTCAGGCGCACCAGACTCTCGAAAATGTTGGTGTTGAGCGGGTACATGCCGATGTTTGCGCGCTCTGGCTCGGTGCGATAGCCGTCCGCCGTGGCGGCGACGATCAGCTCGCCACTCGGGGCCGCGCCGTCATCACTCCCGGTATCGTCACTTGCGGTCGCTTCACTTCCGCCTCCGGCCTCGTCGGTTGGCTCGGCAGCGTCCGTGGCGGCGAGGTCGGACAGATCATCGAGGAGATACCCGACCCAGTGGTCGTGCTGCGCTTCTCGCCAGGCGGCGATGTGTGCTTTGACAGCGGTGCGCGTTTCGTCAGGCATGCGGTCGAGCATGCGTTGGATCCCCGGGAGATCGGGATGCTCCTGCTGAAAGCGCCGAATCTCGTCCGTGATGTTCCTGGTGACACGCGCCGGTCGTTCTACGAGCGCGCCAATCTCCCGCATCTGCTCATAGAGGAGGATGAAGACCGGGATGGCCGGGTGGCCGGCGGTGAGGTAATGGGCGGAGAGTTCTGGATGCTGGTGCTGGCGCAGCACGCGCACCTCGGCCTGTTCCAGTTCATCCGACTGCTTCCAGATGACTGGCACGAGCTGCATCGAATCTTCGCAGTAATGCTCGGTGATGATGAGGATTCGGAGCGGCTGAGCCGCGAAGCGCTCACGCAGGGCGTCGTCGATAATCGTACGATCACGGTTGCGGGCGAACTGCTTGCGTTTCTTGCGCCACATCTGCCCGACGTAATCATCAATCGTCAGCGCGCTGTTCCAGTGTTCCATGAGATTCACGAGGGTTGTCCCCGCCGTTCCGCCCGAGAGGGATCGAGCGGAACGGTAATGAGATACGACACGCATCGACGCGTGCGCAGGCACGGTTGTCGGTTACTCGCCGGGCTGTAGATACTGCTTCGGATCAGCCTCAAAGGCGTTCTTGCAGAGCAGGCTGCAGAAGTAGTAGGTCTGTCCCTCATGCTCGGCGGTGTGTTTCGCCGTCTTCGGGTCGACGTCCATGTTGCATACTGGATCTTTGACCATGTGGATTCGATCCTCTCGTGAGTCGCGACCGATTGGCGGATAGACCAACGCCCCTCCTCAGGAGAGGAAGGGCGCTGATCGCGATTGCTAGCTGGCGACTGAAGCGACCGGGTAGTCTTCCTCGGCCAGGATCTCCTGCATCTTCACAATGTTGACGAGGGAATCGTCGAACTGGACCGTGACCTGCTTCGTCGGGATGTCGACCGAGACATCCTGCACCCCGTCAACCGGAGTGAGCGCGTTGGTCACTGACTTCACGCAGTGCTCGCAGGAGATATCGGGAACCGTCAGAACTGTCGATGCCATGGTGGCAATTCCTTTCTGCCCGTGAGGGCCGTAGCCATCTATATCTGGTGTCGTCGCATCTACTCCGATGCTGCCGACGAACCATTCATTGTTGCTGCCGCGGAGTCCCCGTCGGCCTCCGTGACGGTAATGTTCCCCTTCATCCCGGCGTCGTAGTGCCCGGGGACGTGGCATCCGTAAAGGAGCTCGCCGGTCTCGTCGAAGGTGTAGACGAGTGTCTTAGTCTCGCCCGGCGCAACTTCGACGCCATTGGTTTCTTCGCTGTCGTGGCTGGCGTCGTCGTCAGCGCCCATGTCGCTCTTGTGCTCTTCCTGCACGTCTTCGTCGCCGATGACGAACTCGTGCGGGATGACGCCGCTGTTGGAGACGGTGAAGGCGATCGTCTCGCCCTCCTCAGCCGTAATGTCGCCGGGGTTGAAGCGCATGCCGTCGTTGGCATCGACCGCGATGGTGCGGTCGATAACAGCGCTGAAGCTGCCGTCATCCGCGCCCATCTCCATACTGGCCTCGGAATGCTCCGGGTTGGCGAAGAAGAGCGCGAAGCCACCGACGACCAGAGCAACGACCGCGATGCCACCCAGATAGGCGAACTCACCAAGGCGTGAGCGCAGCGGTGGATGCAGGATTTCGTTTGCGTCCTTCGGCTGGCGGAACCCGCGTAGCCGCAGGGCGTTCGTAACGACGCTGACGCTGCTCATCGCCATTGCGGCGGCGGCCAGGACCGGATTGAGCAGCACATCGAAGAACGGGTAGAGGAGTCCCATCGCCACGGGAATCAGGATGATGTTGTAGCCGAAGGCCCAGAACAGTCCCTGCTTGATCGCGCCGACCGTCTTGCGGGAGAGCGCGATGGCGGTCACGATCGTGCGCAGATCGCCGCCGATCAGGGTAATGTCGGATGCCGCGATGGCCACATCCGTGCCAGTGCCGATCGCGATACCGAGATCTGCCTGCGCCAGCGCCGGGGCGTCGTTGATGCCGTCGCCGACCATCGCGACGGTCTTGCCCTGTGTCTGCAACTCCTGAACCTTGGCCGACTTCTCCTCCGGCAGCACTTCTGCCAGCACATGCTCGATGCCAACTTCGCGGGCGATGGCTTCCGCCGTGCCCTTGTTGTCGCCGGTCAGCATCCAGACCTCGAGTCCGAGTGCCTTGAGCTGCGCAACCGCGTCGTGTGATTCAGGCTTGAGTGTGTCGGCCACGGCGATGATGCCAGCCGAGAGACCGTTGACGGCCACGTACATCGGCGTCGCACCGTCGCGGGCCAGCACATCGGCCTGTTCGACCAGACCGTTCATCTGGACACCGCGTCCCTCCATGAGGGATCGGTTGCCGATGTACAGTTCACGACCCTCAACGACGGCCTCGATGCCCTTGCCGGTGACCGACGCGAACCGTTCGGTCTTCGGCAGTTCCAGACCCAGCTCATGGGCACGATTGACGATCGCCTCACCGAGCGGATGTTCGGAGCCCAGCTCGGCAGCGGCGACCAGGCGCAGCAGCTCGTTCTCGGAGAGCCCGTTGGATGGGACGATGCGGGTCACGGTCGGCTTGCCAAGTGTGAGCGTGCCGGTCTTGTCGAGCACGATCGTATTGATGCGGCGGGTCATCTCCAGCGCCTCGCCACCCTTGACGAGGATGCCGTGCTCGGCGGCCTTGCCGGTGCCGACCATGATGGCGGTCGGCGTCGCCAGACCGAGGGCGCACGGGCAGGCAATGATAAGGACCGCGATTGCGACCGTAACCGCGAACGTAAGTGACTGGCCGAATAGCAGCCATGATCCGAAGGTAACGACCGCCAGGACGAGGACGATCGGGACGAAGTAGCTCGAGATCGTATCGGCCATGCGCTGCATCGGAGCTTTCGAGCCCTGCGCCTGCTCGACCAGCCGGACGATCTGCGCCAGCGTCGTGTCCTTGCCAACCTTCGTCGCGCGGAAGACGAAGCTGCCGGTCTTGTTGATCGTCGCGCCGATGACCTGATCGCCATCGGCCTTCATCACCGGCAGGCTCTCGCCAGTCAGCATCGACTCGTCGACTGCGGACGTGCCTTCGACGACGATGCCATCGACCGGGACCTTCTCGCCTGGTCTGACGCGCACCAGGTCGCCAGCCAGCACGGTCTCGATCGGGATGTCCTGCTCGACGCCGCCGCGGATGACGCGGGCGGTCTTGGCCTGGAGGCCCATGAGCGCCTTGATGGCCGCGCCGGTCTGCTTCTTGGCGCGCGCTTCCATCCAGCGACCCAGCAGGATCAGGCCGACGATAATGACGGCAGTTTCATAGTACAGATCGAACGCGAAGCCCCAGCGGGCTGAGAGGTCTGGCCAGAGCGTGACAAACGCGGAATAGCCGAACGCGACGCTCGTGCCGACGGCGACGAGGGTGTTCATGTTCGTGCTGCCGTGCTTGGCGGCTGCCCAGGCGGCCTGGTAGAAGATGCGACCCGCCCAGAACTGGACGACCGCCGCAACGATCAGGAGTATCGGGGCGAGCGTCATCATCGACACTGGCAGCGGCAGATACATCAGCCCCATCATGACGACGCCAGCCACGAGGCTGACCTGCCACTTGAGCTTCAGATCGTCCATCTCCCGCGTACGCTCCGCTTCGCGGTCGTAGGCTGGCTCAGCAGTCTGCGTCTCGGTTGCGGCAGTCGCCTGCACCGGCGCGGCCATATGTCCGACCGCATATCCGGCCTTTGCGACTGCGGCGCGCAGCTCATCAAGATTGACGAGCGACGGATCGTAGGAGACGGTCGCGTGCTCAGTCGCCAGATTGACGTTCGCCTCACGCACCCCGGCGACCTTCACCAGTGACTTCTCAACGCGGCGCACGCAGGACGCGCAGGTCATGCCTTCAATAGGAAGACTGATCTCGCCCGTCTCTGTTTCGGCGGCGGAGACTGCGATCTGGACCGCAACAGGCGCTGCCACCTGCATCGGTGCGACGCCGTAGCCCGCCTTCTCGACCGCGCCCTTGAGGCCGTCGAGCGTGACCTTCGCCGAGTCGTAGCTCACCGTGGCGCGCTCGGTCGCCAGGTTGACGTTCGCCTCAGCGACGCCATCCACCTTCGCCAGCGCCTTCTCGACGCGGCGCACACACGAGGCGCACGTCATGCCAGTAATCGGCATCTGGATCTCGGTCGCGCTCGCATTTCCTGTTGCAGCAGCTTCTGTTGTGACCATGTGTGCTGCCCGTTCCTTCTCGGTCGAATCCGTCGACCACCACTACGGTACTATTCTACCCCTAGGGGGTATCTGCTCGTAATTATACCCCTAGGGGGTATGAATGTCAAGGGTTGGCTGTGCTGAGTAATGTAATCGAAAACGACTCCCAGGTAGAGCGTCATCCCACTTGTAGGGGCGGGTTGCTTCCCCGAACCTTGAAGACCATACCAGCCTGAAATCCGCCCGCGTCGCCAGTGAACAGGTTCGGAGTCCGGCAATGCTTCTCCTCGTTACGATCACCCGCCCGCACGTCAGGTAGACCACCGGGCGGGTTTCACGTTGGATCGGTCACGAACGTTCGAACTGACAGACCCGCCCCTACAATGAGATGACGAGCTAACGGGGGCGCGCTACGGTGTGAGACTCTCTTTTCAGAAAAGAGGTCTGAACCGATGGACAGGATTGAAACCGAACCAATGGTTCGGAACTTTCGGCGTGGTATGTGCGTCAATCCACCAGAAGGTAGCGAAGCGGACGGACAATGGGGTCCGGCCGAACGGAGCGCCAATAGATGACTGAGGAGAAGTGACGTGACCATGGAGAAGACGCAACCTAACGAACGAGTGAGGGCAGACAGCTTACGACGACGCCTCGTCAAGCTGCTGTCACTTGCGGCGGTGGCGATGCTGGCGATGACCATGCTGCTGGCCTGTGGCGGCGAAGACGAGACGATCGGCAATGGGACGGGATCGGGCGACAATGGCACGCCGACAAGTGAACCCGTGACGACACCGACCGGCGACACTGGCACCGACGGCACGCCGACAATTGGCACCGACGGCACGCCGACGAGCGACCCCGGCACTCCGACCGATGGCGATGAGGGTATCGTCCACCCGACCGAGGCGGACGAGCCGATTCTGGTGATCTCCTACGAAGGCGGCTTCGTGCCGGTCGAGTACCTGCTGAAGCGCCTGCCGGTGTTCGTCCTGCTGAGCGACGGCACGGTCGTCACCGAAGGTCCGCAGATCGAGATCTTCCCGCAGCCGACCCTGCCGAACCTGCTGGCGATCCAAATCAGCGAGTACGGCATCCAGGAGATTCTGCAGGCGGCTGAGGAAGCTGGCCTACTCGATGGAGACGCCGACTACCCCTACGACATGATCGCAGACGCTGCTTACACCGTCTTCGAGATCACCGCGAACGGCGAGACCTATCGCATCAGCGCATATGCTCTGGCCGAAGGCGAGTTCAACGCCCCCGACATGACCGAGAAGCATGTCGAGGCCCGCAAGAAACTGTCCGAGTTCCTGGCCCAGGTGACCGACCTGCGCTCGTTCCTGCCAGAGGAGGCGTTCGTCTCCGAGGAACAGCCCTACGAGGCCGAGCGCTTCCAGACCGTCTTCCTTCCGTCGGACGCCGGATCGGCGCCACAACTTGAAGAAGGCCTGGAGCAGCAGGAGCGGGAGTGGCCGCTGACGACCCCGATCTCAGAGATGGACGGCTTCATGATGGCCGACCAGGGCATGGTCTGCTCCGTCGCTGAAAGCGCGGACGCCGATACCCTGCGTGAACTGCTGGCCGAGTCGAACCAGCTGACCCTCTGGTCTGATGTAGCTGATACTGGCAGCGCGACACCCGGCGCTGACGACGAAGCGCACACCTACTACCTCACACTGCGCCCGCTCCTGCCCGGCGAGGAAGGCTGCCAGCTCCCGCCAAGCCGCTAGTTCGATCCGCTCAACCGCTAAAGCCCTTCCCGATATTCGGGAGGGGCTTTTTCATGGCTTCAGATCAGTGCAGGTGATGCTGTACGTGGCGTCTCCAAAACCAACGACGAACGTGCGGACTAAAACACTGAGTTGTGAGACGACGTGTGACACGAGCGTAGCATCGATGCATTGCGTTGCCAGGTCATGAGAACCGGCCTATCAGAAACGGATAGCTGTAAGGATGAAACGGCGGGGAAACTCGCACCGACCCGATTGACGTTACACCGTAACTCCTGGGTTAGGAAGTGCCAGCAACATATGTGACACTACAGGCGAGACGAATCCACCCGGTTCAGGGACGTAACCGTCTCCCATATCGACCTCCAGCAACCACTGCAACACCATCCACACTGCCACCGCGAGCAACACAACACAGACGCTCCTGATCACCCATTGTCGAGGCGTTACTGGTCAATCACGCAACGGATCCTCCCGTAGAGTTGGAGCCGACATTAAAACGGTATTGAGGCCGCATGTTGCAGCCCCGATACCGTTGTTGGTCGTGCAACCAGGCGTCTCCTGAGCATAGGGACGAGTTTCCTAGCGCTATACTGGCTACTGACCACGCCCTCGGTGAAGCCCGTCCCTGCTCCGAATACCAGATGGTTCCGAATCCACTCGCGCAACACACGACCGTTCGTCGTACCCGATGACCTCGTCGCTGCTGAGGCCGCGTTCGACGTGCATTCTCCGAATCAACGGTCGACAACTGTATGCATGCATCGGCTCACGGTATTTGCCGCACCACTTGGGAATGTTGGTTGGTTCTCAGTGTACCATGTACACATCAGTTGTGGTCAAGATGGCCATGTGTGCAGACAGCACTGAATGGGAGTCCGGTATGCGTCGTTTCCGCTGGCCGATCGTTGCGCTCGCCATGTTCCTCGCCGGGTCTGGACTCACTGCCTGGGATGGGCATTCGCCGGCACCGGCGTCGTATACCGGGTGTCTGAATACCGCTACCGGAGCGATCGCACAGGTCAAGCGCGGCTCGTCCCCGCTGACGCCCTGTTCGAGTGGGAGGGTGAAGATTCATCTGTCGGGTGGGGATATCACGAGCGTGCTTCCGGCAGCGAATGGCGGACTCACAGGCGGGTCTGACAACGACACGGTGCGGCTGGGGATCAACTACCCGTCCGTCGATCGCCGCTATGTGAATGAAGCACAGGTCAACAGCGTGACCGGCGCGATGGTGGCGGACGCCTCGATCGGTACGAGCGACCTGAGTGACTCGCTCCAGAGCCAGCTTCAGAATACCATCGAGGTGATGCGCACAGTGAAGTCGTGTATCCCGTTGGGCAGGTTCGGAGGCGCTAACGGGCAGGACCTGCGGTTCTGCAGTTACGTTGGGGTGAATGCCAGCGGTTCGGTTTTCGAGAACGTCGATCTGCGATACGCTGATCTGCGGGACGCAGACTTCTCATACGTCGAATTCTCTGCCGTGAACCTCATCGGAGCGGACCTGACCGGCACAAACCTTTCGGAAGCGACCTACAGCGACGTGGCCTGCCCGGACGCGACCCGGAGCGACGACAATGGCGGCAACTGCGACGGGCATCTGACGCCGTAGGCGCGGGTTCAGCGAGTGCCGATGCGTGATCGATGGAAGACGCCGGGATGCTGGAGTCGACGTGCGTGGCATCACCAGGTGTGATATTGCCCCCAGTACCGTGACTACCTTCCAGATTTCGAGAAGGGCTTTTTCATGGCTGCAGGTCAGTGCGGGTGGTGCAGCTCGTGTCCTCTCCGGAGTCAACCACGAGCGTCAGGGCGGAGACCCTGAGCGTAAGTCGCCGTGTGTCATGGCTGTGATGACAATGTAGTTCGCGGTCAGGTTGTAAGAGACAGACACCGGCGAGGATCACGGGTGCTTGCGCTTGCCTATTACAGTTTGCTTGCTATCCTGCAGCCATGTCGCCACACAATCCGATACCGGGGAAGGCGCAGGCAATGGGAGTCCATCAGCAAGTCTTCATCTCCTATCAACGCACCGATTCTGAGTTCGCCATCCGCGTGCGAGAACACCTCGTCAACGCTGGCATCAGGACCTGGATGGATCAATTCGACATCCCGGTCGGAGCATACTGGCCAGATGAGATCGATAGAGGATTAGGCGCCTCCGACATCATCGTGGGCATTCTGAGTCCAGACGCGGTCGAAAGTCGCAACGTCAAGAACGAATGGGACTGGGCGATCCAGAACGACAAACGCCTGCTCATGATCCAGGTGCAAACGTGTGTCGTCCCCCATCGGTATGTGTCCATTAATTATATTGATGCCACCGGCCCGGACGCGACGCAGGCGCTGCTGTCGCTGCTACGCACGCTTGGTGTGCACACCAGCACACCTGCTGCCACCAGCCAAGGCAGCCGCATCAAACGCCCGCAAACGCGATACACCCTCAGCGGTGACGTGAACATTGCATATCAGGTGATCGGTGATGGACCATTCGATCTCGTCTACGTACCGGGTTTTGTCTCAAACATTGACCAGAACTGGGAATTGCCGGTATTTGCCAATTTCTTCGGGCGGCTCGCGTCGTTCTCGCGGCTCATCATGCTTGATAAACGTGGCACCGGACTCTCGGACCGCTTTGCTGGAGCACCCTCACTCGAGCAGCGTATGGACGACGTGCGCGCCGTCATGGACGCGGTTGGCTCAAAGCGGGCAGCGTTGGTTGGACTCTCAGAGGGAGTCCCGATGTGCCTGTTGTTCGCTGCCACGTACCCTGAGCGCACGATCGCGCTGGCCCTGTTCGGCGGCTACGCACGCCGGGGATGGGCACCGGACTATCCAATCGGACGCACGGATGCTGAACTGGAAGAACTCGTGGCCGTGATGCAGCGTGACTGGGGCGGTCCAGTCGGCCCGGAATTCTGGGCTCCGAGCGTCGCGGACGACGAGGTGTTTTTGGAACAGTGGGCAACCTATCTGCGCTTGGCGGCAAGCCCGGGTGCCGCGATTGCCCTCCAGCGCCTGAATCACGACATCGATGTGCGCCATGTCCTGCCCGCCATCCGCGTCCCAACGCTCATCCTGCATCGCAGCGGCGACCTCGTCGCACCAATCGAGAATGCCCGGTATATGGCGGAACGTATCCCAGGGGCGCGGTTCATCGAACTCGACGGCGATGACCACATACCGATGGTTGGTGACACCGAACAGGGATTAGGCACTATCGAGTCGTTCCTGACCGACCCGAAGCTGCACTCGGAGACAGGGCAGATTCCCGACTCCGTGCTCGGCACGATTCTGGCCCTCGAATATTCGGGTGCAGTAGACCGGCTACAGTACGTCCGTCAGCGAACAGCTACGATCATCGGCGACTTCCGAGGGCGGTGTCTGACGAATGTGACGGGCGATCGCGACATGGCGACGTTCGATGGCCCGGCACGCGCAATCCGCTGTGCGACGGCTATGCTTGATCTGGCTCGACAGCAGAAGATCGATGCCCGTGCAGGCCTGCATACCGGAGAGATCGAATTGGACAACGGCAGTGCCAATGGTGTCCCGGTGCTGATCGCGGCAGCGCTCGCGTCGGGTGCCGAGGTAGACGAGATCATCGTGACCAGCACGGTCACGGATCTCGTTGCGGGTTCAGGCATCGGCTTCCTGGAACGGAGTTCCCAGTTGATGCCTGATATGCCAAACGCATGGCGACGATTCGCCGTCGATCGAACAACAGTGTGAGCAGTCCACGCAGATCAATGTCCACACGTCATAGTAATGAATTGTGTGTCGGAAGACGCTGCGCCGTTTCAAGCGCTTTAGCGTCTACGCATAAACGCAATGTACCTGTCACACATTATCGTGCTTCGTGGGGACATTCACTGTAGGTCGGAGGAATCATCCCGTGCGACAGACCGGACTCATCCTCGTTGAAGGGTTACCTGGTTCGGGCAAATCGACGACCGCACATGCGCTGACGCGGCTGCTGGCCAGCCAGCAAATCCCGGTGCGCTGGTGGTACGAGGAGGAGCGCGATCACCCAGTCTACATCTTTCGAGATCGCGCGACGCTTCAGCACCTGGTCGATGCTCTCGATCGCGGCGAGTACCGCGAGGTGATCCTCGATGCTCTCGCTCAGTGGCAAAGTTTCGCGGCGACAGTGCAGGATATGGACACGGTCGTAATTATTGACAGTTGTCTCTTCGGCTATCTCACCTGGAGTCTGTTTCCGTTCGACGTTCCGGAGGCGGAGATTCGTTCGTATGTATCTGCGGTGGCAGACATCATCGCGCCCGCTCATCCCGCCCTCATCTACTTCTATCAGGATAATGTCGCCGCGTCCCTGGCCCGCCTCTGTGCGCGCCGGGGTGGCGATACGGAGCAACGTCTCATCCAGCGTTCCACCCAGTCGTAGTATGGCAGGCGGCACGGGCTACACGGCTTTGACGGCATGGTCGCGTATTGGACCGCGTATCGCGGCTTAACCGATGCGGCCTGCACCGAGCTCGCGTTCCCGACATTGGCCGTCGATACGAGTGCTGGCGAGTGGTCGGCCTATTGGCAGCGTGTGCTGACATTCCTCGAGCTGCCGCCGACTGACGAGCGGACAATCACCGAGCGCGAGGCGAGGAACTTCGTCGGGCGCTATCGGTACGAGCAGGGCGATACCCAGGGCGTCGTGACGATTGGGTTCGCCCACGGCGAGCTGTTTGTGGATGGCCTGCCCCACACCTGGCCGAGCAACCGGCTGGTGCAGACATCTCACAACGTGTTCGCAGTCGAGTCCTTGCCGTTCGACCTGACGTTCGAAGGAACCAGTGATGGGCGCGTCACGCGTATGGTTGCAACCGGCCCCAGGCTCCTCGACGGTACGCTGCCGGGGGTGTTCGAGAAGCTGTAGTGCCGGGGCTTCAACGGGCTGGGTCATTTCCGGGGCACGTCGCGGTGCCCCTGAACGCTCGTTTTCGGGAGGGGCTGTTCGTTGCCTCACGGACAGGAGTCGATGTGATCTACGGCGACGGCGGATCGGTGTGCAGATCGGTGTCCTCGTCCGCGTGAACCCAGGCGGTAAAGGTCACCCGGAAGCCCGCGCGCGTCGGCGCGCACACGTACGGCCCTGCCTGCGCCAGCATTGACCCTGACCCTGACCCTGAGTGACGACCGAACGGCGCAACCCGCATGGTGCGCCACGGCCCGCCAGCGACGTGGGCGCGGAGGATGACTGCGTCGTTCAAACGGCTCGCGCGCATGGTCACGATCTGTCCCATCCATTCCGGGACGGGGGTCAACGACCAGTCCGAATATCCATCGGTCACGACTGAAGCCAGGTGCGGAACTCCATCGTTCATCTCGACGCCCGCCTTGATCCAATTGGCCGGGCCGTTCCAGAGCATGAGACCAGCCTGGTCGTAGAGTTCAGTAAACCCACTGAGGCTGAAGCTCACTTCAACGGCGATGTCGGCGGGCCAGGCTGCGAGCAGTGCATGACCGTTAGCATGCTGAAAGCCATACAGCGTCTTCATCCAGAAGTCGCTTTCGCCCGCAGCTTCAACGTGGAGGTTGTTCCCATCCACAGCTGTACTGACCGGCGGCGTGGTCCAGCCGCCGTGCTGCCAGGGAACGCGCGTGTGGCTCATCGTCTCACCCCCTTCGATTGCGCCGATTCCGGGTGCGTATTTGCGTCTATCCGCAGAGCAGGGTAGCAGTGTACTCGTATTCACCTCGTATTCACCGATGACCCATTGCAGTGATTGGCAAACGATGTGGCCCGCGCTGCGACCCAGTTCCACAAGGAGGATCCATGCGGTTGGCAGGCATGGGAGTGCCATTCAACTGCGCTGGCCCGACGACTGGAGATTGCACGTCGCCCCGACCAGAGCGGCACAGCGCACACATCTGTGCGGCTATGGCTGGACGATTCGCGTATGTTCCTTGCGCCAGGTCAGGTGAATCTCCTCGTTGGGAGCGGGGATACGCATCGTATTTGGAGTACGCGCCAGCAGCCGCGCTCCATCGGCGGCGCGCGCGAACACCTGGGCGGTCTGTCCCATGTACACGACTTCTTCGACCCGCGCGGTTACTCCATTAAGACCGGAAGCGGCGTCGACCGGAGTGTCGCTGACCGTTAGTTTCTCAGGACGCAGCACGATGACGACGCGATCGCCTGCGTTGATGCCATCTGGCCGGTCGGCACGCACCGTTGCCCGCAGCCCCTCGACCTCCAGGTCCAGTTCACCGTTCGCTGCGATGACGCGAACCGACAGCACGTTCGACTCACCGATGAACGTGGCTGGATTAGACGACCGCCAACCCGTCGACCGCGACGCAACCGTCGCCGTCAGCCCCAACCAGCACCGGGTTGAGGTCCAGTTCCTGAACTTCGGGCAGTTCGGTCAATAGCTGCGAGACGCGGGCGATCGCCTCGGCTGCGGCGGCGACATCGACGGCGGGACGTCCGCGGAACGGGCCTAGCAACGCCGCGCCGCGCAGCTCGCCGAGCATCGCTCGTGCGTCGCCGGCATCGACCGGCCCGAGCAGGGTGGATACGTCCTGAAGCGCTTCGGCCAGCACACCGCCCAGCCCAGCGACGACAACGGGGCCAAAGATGGGATCGTTGCGCCCACCCACGATCAGTTCGACCAGGCCGGATACCATGCGTTCGACCCGCACGCCGCGCACACGCGCCCCCGGTGCGCAGACCGCGACGCGTTCCAGCAGCGCGGCATGTTCCGCGCGGAGCTGCTCGTCGGAGGCGATCCGCAGTGCAACGCCCCCGACCTCAGTCTTGTGGTGGATGTCGTCGGCCACGATCTTGAGCACGACCGGATAACCGACCTCGCTGGCCAGTTCCAGTACCTCATCGATATTCTCAGCCAGCCCACCCGGCGGCACCGGGATACCATAGAGTTGGAGCAGCGCTTTACTGGCCGACTCCGAGACACCGCCGCTGCCGGTCGGCGGCAGCAGTTCGAGCGCGCTGGCCCGACGCGCCGCATCGACCGGGTCGGCATGTGGCGGGGTGCGGTGTTCGTGTTGCCAGCGTGTGTAGCGACCAGCGTTACCGATGGCCCGTGCCGCGTTGCGGGCACCCGAGAGCTGGATGATGCCCTGCTCAGCCAGTGCGTCGGTCATCTCGTAGGCAACGTCTGTCATGGTGTTGATGATCGCCATCGGTGTGTTGGTTCTGACACGGGCGTCGGCCATGCCGGCGATCATCTTGTCCCAGCCAGTCGCGCTGAGCGGGCCGGAGTTGCGGGTGGTGTCACCAATGCAGGCGACGATGTCAACGCCCGGCGTCGCAGCCAGCAGCGTCGCAACGTTGGCGTAGATTTCGCGGTTGCCCCAGCCGGAGGCGGTGATGTCGAGCGGGTTGTGCGGGTTGGCGAACGGCGGAAGGAGTCCGAGCAGTTCTTCACGGGTCTCCGGAAGCAAATCAGGCAGCTCGACCCCGCTCGCGGCCGCCACATCCGAGATCAGCCCGCACTCACCGCCGGAGCTGGCGAAGACACCCAGACCGGGACCGGTCGGACGCCGGTCCGCCGAGAGGAGCTTGGCCGTCTCCATGAGTTCTTCGAGGTCATCGACACGAAGCACTCCGTACTGCGTGAAGAGCGATTCGTAGAGCTGGTCCGATCCGGTCAGTGAGCCGGTATGAGCTATCGCTGCCCGACTGGCTTTCTCCGATCGACCGAGCTTCAGCGCGACGATCGGAACGATACGCTCGGCTGCCTGGGCCGCGATGCGGCGGAACTTGGACACGTCGGAGAGTCCCTCGATCACAGCGGCGATGACGCGGACACTCGGCTCGGCCAGGTAGAAGCTCATCACGTCGACGGCATCGACGACGGCCTGATTGCCGACGGAGACGGCATGGGCGAGCGTCAGCCCGCGGCTGGAGGACATCAGCGTCAGCGCCATGTTGCCGCTCTGGGCGACCAGCCCAACCGTACCGTCCCTGCGCCGCGACCCGATTGGGATGGACCAGAGCGCCGCGCCGCCCAGATAGCTCATCACCCCGAGGCAGTTCGGGCCGATCAACGGGAAGCGCTCGCCGCACAGCGCGCGCAGCTCCGCCTGGAGCGTCTGGCCGTCCTCTCCCGCCTCGGCGAAGCCGCTGCCGAACGCGACTCCGCCCTTCACTCCGGCGGCGATCGCCTGTTGAACAACGCCTGGCACGGCCCGCGATGGCACCGCGATGGCGACCGCATCGACCGGCCCGGGGATTGCACCCAGTTCCGGATATGCCTTCAGGTCGGCGATCGTATCGTAGTTCGGGTTGACTGGGTAGATTGGACCGTCGAAACCGAACCCTGTGAGCGCATTGATGACGCTTAGCCCGTAGCCACCCTTCGGGGACGCTCCGACGACGGCGACCGAGCGCGGATAGAACAGCGGATACAACGGATGTGACGACGCGTCGTCCCTTCCCGCGTCTCCCGCTGAACGCGTCCAGTCGACGACGCCAGTCGGTTTCTCGAGGTCTGTCTGATTCGTATCCATGGGCTTACCGGCCCTGGAAGTTGGCGTCGCGACGCTCAATCGTCGCGGCCAGTCCTTCCTTGGCGTCCGCGGTCCTGCCGCAGATCTCGCCAGCGCGGCGCTCGTTGCGCAGCGCGTCCTCGATATTGAGGAACGCGTTCTGGCGGATGTTCTCCTTCGACAGGCCGATGGCGACCGTCGGACCCTTCGCCAATCGATCGGCCAGCTCCAATGCCGTCGTCATCAGTTCCTCCGGCTCGACCAGTGCGTTGAGCAGGCCGATGCGGTTGGCTTCGTCTGCGTCGATGATGCGCCCGGTGTAGATCATCTCCATGGCGAGCGCCTCGCCGATCAGCCGGGGCAGCAGGAATGACCCGCCAGCGTCTGGGCAGTAGCCAAGCTTGATGTAGGCCTGGCCGAAGCGTGCCCTGGTCGAGGCGACGCGCAGGTCGGACGCGAGCGCGAGGTCGCAGCCCGCACCAACCGCGACTCCGTTGACGGCGGCGATAACCGGCTTTGGCAGGCGATAGACGCGCATGATTGCGGCATGGGCCAGATCGATCCAGCCAGCCGACGGTTCATCATCCTCGTAGCCGCTGCCCCACTCCTTAACGTCCGCTCCGGCCGAGAAGCCGCGTCCCGCGCCGGTGATCACCAGGCTGCGCACGCTCTCATCAAATCTGGCCCGCTCCACGGCGTGATTCAGTTCCACGAGATGGGCACGGTTGAACGCGTTCAGTGCGTCGGGCCGGTTTAACGTGATGATGCCGACGCCGCCCTGCTGTTCCAACAGGATGTTCTGGTATTCCACTCGTCTCCCTCGTTTCCTCGTTTGACTGCTCTCGACCGCATCCCTCAAGCGGTACCGATCGTCATACGCGCCGAGGCACATCCAGCATCGCCTCGACGAGGCGAATACCGTGCGCTCCCAGCTGTGTTGGGACGAAAGGTGCGGAGCTGGTGTTGCCGTTTCCGGCGGCACTGCCATGTGCCGTTCGCGACACCGTCCTACGTTGACTGGCGACGTTGTGGCACGGTACACCAGCCCCCAACAACGGTCAAGAGGTAGTGTTTCCGCCGCTACCCACGTGCTATCCGACTTCTTCCGCAGCCTCAGCAACGCCTCCGTTGGTTCTGAAGGCCCGAAGGTGAAATGATTGCGAACGGGTCTACAGTACCTGATCGCGGGCGCGGTAGTCCTCAATCGGCCAAGCTTTCATCCCACCCGTGAACAGACTGATGATCTTGCCGTTCGCGTCACGCTCGTAGCGGAAGCATTCACCGACCGACC
>Ga0136611_10000507_pt1 | contig 25621 bp, 26 predicted proteins | sample AntDrymUQ2232306_2_FD_106645 | JGI IMG/M metagenome (GOLD analysis project Ga0136611, IMG submission 106645) | Polar desert sand microbial communities from Dry Valleys, Antarctica - metaG UQ223 (23.06) | ecosystem: Environmental > Terrestrial > Soil > Desert | place: Antarctica: Dry Valley...
CGCGCATGCGCGGCAATGTGCAGATCGTTCACGCCAATCGTCTGGCCGCGCAGTTCGAGCGTTGCACGGATCGAGCCGTAATGCTGAGCGGCCTTGGCGCCATAGGGGAGCACCTCCAGGCGGCTGCAAAAATCCTCCACCACTGCCAGATTGGCCGGTGGTTTGCTGCACTTTTCGGCGCCATGCATCAATTCGGCCAGGGTAATCGCCGAAATGGCCATATGGCCCGCATGTTGATTGAAGAGTTCCAGCGCCTGCGGCGGACGGCGCTTGATGACGTAGATGACGATGTTGGTGTCGAGCAGGTAGCGGAGCATGACCAATAGCCGGCTAAGTCAAAGACTTTCGCGCGGCGTCTGCTCTTGCGACCCCCGCTCTGTCAGGAAGTCGTCGGTGGCCTGCGGACCGTCTTTAAAAAAACTGTCCCACGACTGATTGAGCGGCGCAATGATCCGTTCGATGCCGCGCGCGCGCACATCGACCCGCTTGACGTCGCTGGGCAGCCGCAGTTCGGCGGGCAGACGAACGGCCTGGGTTCGGTTGTTGGTAAAAATCGTGCTTGCCACCATAGTCTGACCCTTGGAAAACATGTATATGGCACAAGTATATAGCATCGTATGTGGCTTTGCTTGGTAAGCATGGAGCCATCGCGATCCAGCTTCACGCAGTCCTGACCACCGAAATAAATTCAGTCCCGCTTTCCGGCAGCCAGACCTCGCCGCGCCGGCCGAGTATCTGGCGGATGTCGGCGCCGGCGCGGGGCAGGGCGATCACGCTGAATTTTTCGCTGGCGGAATCGAAGCGCAGCAGGGCGTTGTTGCTCCACTCCGACGCCCACACCACGTCCTGGTCATCGACATACACGGCATAGACATGCGGGTCGGCGCCCGGCGCTTTCCAGGTGCGCCAGCTGTCCTGGCCGACGCCGCGCGACGGGTCGTGCATCGACAGATTTCCGCTGCGCCATTCGGCGACCCAGACGCGTCCCCGGCTGTCGGACCAGACGCGGCGCGCGCCTTGGCGCGGCGTCGGCGGTTGCACGATGCGCGACTCGCCGGTTTTGCGGTCGATCTGCGCAATGAACGAGCCGGCCAGCGAGCACCACCATACCTCGCCCTTTGGCGTCGCGCAAATCCCGTAGGGACCCCGGCCAAGTGGCGATTCCTTCACGCTGACCACGCCGGTCCGCACCGCCACCTTGCCGACATAACCCGCCTGCCCGGTGAACCACAGATCGCCGTCGCCATCGAAGGCGCAGGTGTTCAGGTTGGTGTAAGGCGTTCCGGCCGGCAGGCGAAAAAGCCGAACTTCGCGACCCGGCCAGCTTACCCGCGCAATCGCGTTCTGCCCGCTGTCGGTGAGCCAGGCCGCGCCGTCCGGGCCGTGGATGACACCGTGCGGCGACGAGCCCGCGCCCAGGGCAATCAGTTCGGACTTTGCTGTGCGCGGGTCGAACCAGCCGAGGTGGCCGCTGCGCTGCGCCGAAAACCAGACGCCGCCATCCGGCGCGGGCGCGAGGTCGTGGATGCCGGATGCCGACGGCGTGCCGACCGGCCATGACTGCAGCCGGGCCTGAGCGCCCGCCGGCTGCGCCCGTGCTGCGCCGGGCCAGAGCACCGTGGCGGACAAGGCGCCAAGCGCCGCGCGCCGGCTGAGCGCATCACCATTGAATGAAAGAGAACGATTCGGCAAAGCCATGGCGGTGTCTCCTGACAGGATCGGTTGGGTCGACCAATTCTGGCGCCAGGCGCCATCGTGCGCAAGCCTGCCAGCGCAGCGCCGCCGGGCCTACGCCACGCATCGCGACCCTGAAAAGCTTCACGGCACTCGGATGCTACAAAAACAATAGCTGCCGGCGCACATCCCATGAGCGTGAAATGCCTTTTTGATGCATAAATATAGCGGCGATGAGGAATTGGATCGCCAAGGATGGTAAGAGGTTGCCGCACAGCCTTATTTCCACGCGAACTCGGGCTGCTCGAAATGCGCGACCCGGGTATTGCGGCCTTCGATGCAAACCTCGCGAAACTGGTAGACGATCGCCGCCGTCGGCGCGGCGATCCAGCCGTCGCCGCCCACGGGCATGCGCAGCACCGGATGTTCGCCGTGGCCTTCGTGCGCCAGCATCGGCGCGTCGGCGCGAAGGAATTCTGTGATGGGAATTCGGTGAATGCTGGCGACTTCGGCCGGATTGTGCCGCAGGCTTCGCGCCGCGCCGGCCCAGACCACGACCGGCGTGATGACAAAGCCCGAGCGGGTAATGAAATCGTCGAGCCGGCCCAGCACGGCGCTGGCGTTGAGTTCCAGATGCACTTCCTCGGCCAGTTCACGCAACGCCGCCTGCTCGGGCGTTTCTCCGGCGTCGATGCGCCCGCCCGGCAGCGCCCACTGGCCGGCGTGCTGGCGCAGGTGGCCGGAGCGCCGCGTCAGGATCAGCGCCGCCTGAGTGCTCCACGCGGCCTGGCGTGCAAACCCCGGCAGGTCGGCGCCATGACCTTCCTCGCAAATGGCGACAGCCACCGCCGCCGCATGGTTCAGGTCGGGAACGGCATTTTGTGTTGCAAAGGCTCGCAACCGCCCCTCGGCCAGCGTTCTGAGCCGTGGGTCGCACTGCATAAAAGAGCGCGCGGCTCAGCCGCCCAGCCCCCGGGCGATCTTGTCGATGCCGGTCTGCGCGCAGGCCGCGTCCTTTTCGCCGCCCGGCGCGCCGGAAATGCCGACGGCGCCCACCAGTTCCTTGGCGGCACCCGCGAAAATCGGCAGGCCGCCTTCGATCACGGTAATGCGCTCCAGCAGCATGAAGCCCGACAAATTCGGTTGGGTGCGCTTGCCCATCTTCAGCGTCGGCGCGCGGGTGGTGAAGGCGGTATAGGCCTTGCGCATACTGTTTTCGACGGTGTGCGGATTGACGCCGTCATCGCTCAACACGATGGCGGTCCGGGCGTGGCGGTTCAGCACCGTGATCGTCACCTTGTAGCCGTCGGCGCGGCAACGCTCCAGTCTGGCCGTTGCCAGTTCCAGCGCCGCATTCAGCGAAATGCTGCGTTCGCTGATCAGGCTTTGCGCGCCGGCCAGCCCGCAGGCGAGGACGGCGGCCGCGACGATGAATATTGTTTTCGTTTTGCTCAAGGGAGACTCCGGTGGGTTGAAAAAGCACGTTGTCAGGAAGCGGTGATCAGGTTCACCAGGTGTTGCGCAATTCGCGCAGCCGGGCGAAAACCGTCCTGGCATTGGGCGCGTCCGGCAGTTCGGGAAAGCGTTCGCGCAGCCGGGCGATGACGCCGGGGCTGCCCAGGCGCATGAAAGTGTTGATGTCCTTTTCCTGCGCCAGCGTGGTGACGGTCGCCGCCGCCGGGTCCTGCTCGGCTACGCCAGGCAAGAGCGACTTCGCCGCCGCATTGTCCGGCTCGCGGTCGAGCGTGAAGCGCAAGTTGTTTTCAAGGTACTCGTGGCCGGGATAGACCTGGGTGTTTTCAGGCAACCGGGCCAGCTGCTCGGCGAAGGTCGCGTAGAGCGCATCAACGTCGCCGCCGTTGTGCACATTGCCAGCGCCGGCGTTGAACAGCGTGTCACCCGAAAACAGCGCCGGCTGGTCGGTGTGCGACAGCAGGCAGATGTGGCACAGCGTGTGGCCGGGTGTGTACAGGCATTCGAGCTCGACGGTCTTGCCGACCTTGATCACATCGCCGGCCCGCACGCCCCGGTCCATGCCGGGAATTTTGCCGCCTGCCTTGTGGTGGGCGATGACCTTCGCGCCCGTGGCGGCGACGACCGCCGCGTTGCCGCCGGTGTGGTCATGGTGCTCGTGGGTGTTGAGGACCTGGGTGATTTGCCAGCCCTTGGCGCGGGCGGGGGCCAGCGTTTTTTCATGGTCGAGCGGGTCGATGGCCAGCGCTTCGCCGGTTTCGGCGCAGGCGATGAGGTAGTTGAAGTTGCGGTAAGCGTTTGCGGTCCAGATGCGTTCGACGATCATGGTGGCTCCAAAAGGCTGCTGGGGTGAATGACCGATTTTAGGACCGCCATGCACAATGGCGGCCCATGCTCATCCATCCTCAAATCAATCCGGTTGCGCTGCAACTCGGCCCGCTGGCGATTCACTGGTACGGCCTGACCTACCTGGCGGCCTTCGGCCTGTTTTTTTTCCTCGCCAGCCTGCGCCTGCGCCATGAACCGTATGCGTCGATCACCGGACCGGGCGCCTGGTCGCGCCGGGACATCGAGGACATTTTGTTCCTGGGCGTGATGGGTGTCGTGATCGGGGGCAGGCTGGGTTATTGCCTGTTCTACAAGCCCGGCTATTACCTGGCGCATCCGCTCGAAATTTTCGCGGTCTGGCAGGGCGGAATGAGCTTTCACGGCGGCATGCTTGGCGTACTGGCGTCGCAGCTCTGGTTCGCCCGCTCGCGGCGCCGGCCCTGGCTGCAAGTGATGGATTTCATCGCGCCCTGCGTTCCGACCGGGCTGGCGGCAGGGCGGGTCGGCAATTTCATCAACGGCGAGCTCTGGGGCCGCTTCAGCCCGCCCGATTTGCCGTGGGGCATGGTGTTTGCGCACAGCGGCTCGATGCAGCCGCGCCATCCCTCGCAGGTCTACCAGTTTTTGCTCGAAGGCCTGCTGCTGTTCGTGCTGCTGTGGCTGTACGCCCGCAAGCCGCGCAAGATGGGCCAGGTGTCGGGGGCGTTTCTGGTCGGTTACGGCGTCTTCCGATTCATCGCCGAGTTTTTCCGCGAGCCCGACGATTTTCTCGGCATCCTGGCGCTTGGAATGAGCATGGGCCAGTGGCTGTGCCTCCCCATGATCGCCGCCGGCATCTGGCTCTGGGTATGGGCCTCAAACCGCAGTTCACGCATATAGTACGCGCGTAAGCCGCTCCTTATTCAATAGCGCCATGGCGCTCACGTGTCGGCGGCCTCCCAGCGTTTTCAGGGGTTTACACCTAGTATTTCGGGCGTTGATCGTCTTGATTTCTATATGCCTGTGATTTCATAATTACGCATAATTATCAGAAATTACAGAACCGGAGCCAGATTTTGGGAGTTCACGAAATGCGGCTTGTCCAGAACCCGCTGCACCAGCAGGTCGCCGAAAAACTGCGCGCGCAGATTTTTGCCGGCCAATTGCCTCCGGGCAGTTTTCTTGACGAGCTCGCGCTGTGCGAGCGGCTGGAGATTTCCCGGACGCCGCTGCGTGAAGCACTCAAGGTGTTGACCGCCGAAGGCCTGCTGCGCCACGTGCCCCGGCGCGGCTGCTTCGTCAATGAAGTGAGCGAGCAGGACCTCGACGAGATCTTTCCGGTGATCGCGCTGCTCGAAGGCCGCTGCGCCTTCGAGGCCGCGCGCAAGGCCAGCGACGCCGACATTGCCGCGCTCGACGGCCTGCATGAGCGGCTCGAACAACATGCGCGGGCTGGCCGCATCAACGACTACTACGCCACCAACCTGACCATTCACGAGGCGATCATCACGCTGGCCAACAACCGCTGGCTGGCCCAGGCAATCGCCGATTTGCGCAAGATTCTCAAGCTTGCACGCTTGCAGCAGCTGCATGCGCCGGGACGGCTGGCGCAAAGCCTGGCTGAGCACCTGGCGATCTATGCCGCCTTGCGCAGCCGCAATGGCGAGGCGGCGGAAAACGCCATGCGGAGCCATCTCACCCGCCAGCGCGAGGCGCTGCGCGAACTCACCCGTCACGAAAAAAGCAGGTTGCTGGCATGAACACTCCCGACTGGATCGCCCGCGGCGTCTCCAAACTGCTGCCAGCGGCGCCCGCAGCGCCGCCTGCCAAGGAAACCGGCGCCGCGGCGCGGGAGGCGTCGCGTTCCACCCGCGACCGGCTGCAGGCCACGCTGAGCGAAAAAAAACGAGGCGCTGTCGCCGCGCGTGCTGCGCCGCACCCTGCACGAGTTGCAGGCCATCATCGACCCGCGCGTCAGCGAGGTCGAGGGCGGGCGGCGCGCCATGGACGTCGCCGCCTGGTATGCCGGCGCCACGCAGGCGCAGCGCCGCGACATGTGGCTCTTGATGAGCGAAGAGTTCGTCGCCGACGCGCAGAAAACGAAACTGGCGCAGGCGCAGTTCGCCGCCGCTGTCGGAACGCCCGACGAAGCGGTTGCCGAGGTGCGCTACCGCCGCGCCACCGTGTCGCCGCGCCGGCGCCTGCTGCAGCGTTTCAGCGCCTTTCCCGACGGCATCCGCTTTCTGGTCGACTTGCGCGCCGACATGCTGCCCTCTCTCAAGGCCGACAAGCGGCTGCAGGCGCTCGACGTCGAGATGGAATACATGTTTTCGACCTGGTTCGACGTCGGTTTCCTGGACTTGCGCCGAATCAGCTGGGACTCGCCCGCGTCGCTGATCGAAAAGCTGATCCGCTACGAGGCGGTGCATGACATCAAGGGCTGGGCCGATGTGAAGAACCGGCTCGATTCTGACCGCCGCTGCTACGGGTTTTTCCACCCGCGCCTGCCGGGCGAGCCGTTGATTTTTGTCGAGGTGGCGTTGGTCGGCGAGATGGCGCACAGCATCACGCCGCTGCTCGACGAATCGGCCGACGCCGACGATCTGAACAAGGCGACGACGGCCATTTTCTATTCGATCAGCAACACCCAGGCCGGGCTGCGCGGCGTGAGCTTCGGCGACTCGCTCATCAAGCGCGTCGTGGAAACGCTCAAGGAAGAGTTTCCCAAGCTCAGGACGTTTGCGACGCTGTCGCCGATTCCGGGTTTCCGCTCCTGGCTCGGCAAGAACGCTGCGGCCCTGCTGGGCAAGCTCGACGACAAGGCGCTGGGGGCGCTGGGCCGCGCGATGGGTGACCAGGTGCCCGACGCCGGGCGGTTTCTCGCCGCGCTCGACGACGTGTTGGCCCTGCCAGCGAAATCGCCGGTGCGCCTGATGCTGCTGCGCTGCGCCGCGCATTACCTGGGCCAGGCGCTGGACGACGGCAAGCCGGTCGATTCGGTGGCTCGTTTCCACTTGGGCAACGGCGCGCGCGTCGAGCGCATCAACTGGGCGGGCGACCCGTCGGCCAAGGGGACCAAGCAGTCCTACGGCATGATGGTCAATTACCTGTATGACCTCAAGCGGCTGGACAAGCACCGCGGTTTGCTCGCCGAGGGGAAGATTCCGGTATCGGGCGAAGTTGAAGATTTGTACATTTGAATTGATTTGACCAACAACTCGGAGACAAAAACCATGACTTTCAAGCTTTCAACACCTGGAAGCCGGCGCGACGTTCTGCGCATCGGCGCGGCAGCAGGCCTGGCGACGCTGACTTTCGGCAGCTCAGCGCAAACCGGCTGGCCGGCCAAGCCGGTGACGATGATCGTGCCGTTTCCCGCCGGCGGCGGCACCGATGCCTTCGCCCGGCCGCTGTCGGCGCAGTTCGCCAAGCTGGCGGGCAAGCCGCTCATCATCGACAACCGGGGCGGCGCCGGCGGCACGCTGGGCGCCAGCATCGCCGCCAAGGCGGCGCCCGACGGCTACACGCTGTTCATGGGAGCGGTGCACCACACCATCGCGCCGTCGCTGTACCCGAAGCTCGACTACGACCTTGAAAAAGACTTCATCCCGCTGGCGCTGATGGCCAATGTGCCGCAAGTGTTGGTCGTCAATCCGAAGCGGGTCGAGGCGCAGAATTTCAAGGCGTTTCTGGAGTTCGTCCGCAAGAATCCGGGCAAGCTCAACTACGGCTCGGCCGGTGCCGGCACCTCGCATCACCTGGCCGGCGAGCTGTTCAAGCTGCAGACCAACACCTTCATCACGCACATTCCCTACCGCGGCGCCGGCCCCGCCCTGCAGGATTTGATCTCGGGCAATGTCGACATGATGTTCGACGGCCTGGGCTCATCGGCCGCCCATATCAAGGGCGGGCGCATCAAGGCGCTGATGGTGTCGGGCAGCAAGCGCAACCCGGCTTTCCCGGATGTTCCGAGCGCCGCCGAAGTCGGTCTGCCCGATTACACCGTGACCACCTGGTACGGCATGTGGGCGCCCAAGGGGACGCCCGCCGATGTGCAGACGCGTATCGTCGAGGAATTGCGCAAGGCCGCGGCCAGCGACGAACTTAAAACGATCTGGGCCAGCAACGGCGCAGAGTTCGGCAACCTGAGCCCGCAGCAGTTCGGCAGCTTTGTCAGCGCCGAGATCAAGCGCTGGGCGGGGGTGGTGAAAGCGTCGGGGGCGAAGCTGGAATAAGCAGCCTTTGTTTTGATGGAATTTAGTGCTGTAGCGCGCATCCAGCATGCGTAAGCAGCTACTGATTTAATAGCAACCGCCAAATATCCAACCCGACCATGAAAAACCATAACCTGTTTGCCGCTTTGCGCGCAGCGTTTCCCGAGTCGCTGGACACGGTGGCGGTGGAGACCGACAACGGCCTGATCTATTCCTGGCGCGACATGGAGCATGCGACGGCGATGATCGCCAATTTGCTCGCTTCGCTGGAACTGCCCGCCGGCGCGCGCATCGCGGTGCAGGTGGAAAAGTCTGTGGAAGCGATGGCGCTTTACCTGGCGACACTGCGCGCCGGCTATGTTTTCCTGCCGCTGAACACGGCTTACCAGAGTGCCGAGATCGAATACTTCATCGGCAACGCCGAGCCGGCGGTGGTCGTGTGCAGTGGCAAGAATTTCGGTTGGATCAGCAAGATCGCGTTCAAATGCGGCACGCAAAACGTTTTCACGCTCAATGACGACCGTACCGGCTCGCTGCTGGACCGCGCCGCGCATTGCAGCGACCGCCATGAAATCGCCGCCGTGGGCGAGGACGACCTGGCGGCGATCCTCTATACCAGCGGTACAACCGGGCGCAGCAAGGGCGCGATGCTGTCGCACGGCAACCTGCTGAGCAATGCGTTGGTGCTGAAAAACTACTGGGGCTGGCGGCCCGGCGACGTGCTGATCCACGCGCTGCCGATTTTTCATGTGCATGGCCTTTTCGTCGCTCTGCACGGAGCCCTCATCAATGGCAGCCGGATGTTCTGGATGGCGAAGTTCGACCCCAAAAAAGTCGTTGAAAAGCTGCCCGAGGCGACCGTGTTCATGGGAGTTCCGACGCTGTATGTGCGGCTGCTCGCCGAGCCGGGGCTGAGCCGCGAAGCCTGCCGCAACATGCGCCTTTTCGTCGCCGGCTCGGCGCCGCTGCTGATCGAAACCTTCACGGAGTGGCAGGCACGCACCGGCCACACCATCCTCGAGCGCTACGGCATGTCAGAGACCGCGATGCTGACGTCCAATCCTTACCAAGGCGGCGAGCGGCGCGGCGGCACGGTGGGCTTTGCGCTGCCGGGCGTCAACCTGCGGGTTGCGGGCGACGATGGCCGGGTGCTGCCGGCGGGCGAAATCGGCGGCATCCAGGTCAGGGGCCCGAACGTTTTCAAGGGCTATTGGCGAATGCCGGAAAAAACCGCCGAAGAGTTCACTGCCGACGGCTATTTCAAAACCGGCGACGTCGGCAAGATCGACAACAACGGCTACATCTCGATCGTCGGACGCAGCAAGGATCTGATCATCAGCGGCGGCTACAACGTCTATCCGGCCGAAATCGAGGGGTATATCAACGACATGCAGGGTGTGGCCGAAAGCGCGCTGGTCGGCGTGCCGCATCCGGATTTTGGCGAAGTCGGCATTGCCGTCGTCATTCCAAAACCGGGCCAAAGCCTCGATGCGGCGCAAATCATTGCCGAACTCAAGACGAAGCTGGCCAATTTCAAGATTCCCAAGCAATGCTTCGTCGTGAACGAACTGCCGCGCAACACCATGGGTAAGGTGCAGAAAAACCTGCTGCGCGAACAGTACCAGGGGTTGTTCGCCTAAGACGCGTATTGCCTGAGTAAGCCGAACGGAGCTCAGAGTTAATTGGTAAAGCGCACAGGCCGTCGCCTGAATGTTGCGCTATATCAATGTGCGGTTTGGGTGCTGTCGGTAGCCTTGGGCCATGCAATATGCCGTGTTTTTGCCCAGCCCAGCCGTGGCTGGAATTCCATTGTCCGCAGCGGAATCCGTAACTCGCCTTGCCGTTTTCGACCACCCGGACGAGTGGTCCGTTTTCAGCCGGCCTCACGAAAACGCCGGCGCTACCGCCGGCCTGTGGGACTCCCAACTGGTGGTGCGCGGGATGCACTGCGCCGCCTGTTCGTTGACACTGGAGCAGACGCTGCTTGGCATCAAGGGCGTAGTTTCCGCCCGCGTCAGCGCGACCAGCCGGCGCGCCAGCATGGCAGGCGCGCCAGCCCGTCTGGCTCGAAGCGAAGGGCCGCGGCGTAGCTGGCATCGCGTTCGTTCTTCCACCATTGCTGCAAGTGGTCGATCGCCAGTTGGCGGTGGAGTCGCAACGCTGCTGGTAGGTGCGTTGTGGGCATTGCTGCCATGCGGCTTGCTTTATTCCGCTGTCCTTGTTGCGGCGCTGAGCGGAAATGTGGTGGAGGGAAGCCTGGCGATGGCGCTGTTCGCCCTTGGCAGCGGCGTCTCGCTGATGGCGGGACCCAGGATTTGGATGCGCCTACGCCAATACAAGTCGGACGAGATGGCGGTTCGGCTCGCTGGTCTGGCCCTGTTCGCCGTCTCGGCCTGGGCGCTCTGGATGGGCCTCGTTCACAACACCGCTCCGTGGTGCCTCGCACCCTGAGCACACGCCTGACTGCGCAACGGCCGCCCGGAGGGTTTTCATTTGCGACGACCCCTACAATTCGCGCCTGAGCGAATCTTGGCATCGGTTGCATGCCTACATTTCTATTCTTAATTGGCATACGGAGTCTGGACATGATGAGAAAGTCTTTCTGGATTTTCGCCCTTTCCGCCTTGGGATTGCTCGCTTGCGGCAAGAAGGAGCAGGCGCTGACCGGCACGGCAGCGGCGCCGGGCACCGAAGTCAAAGTGCTCAACATTTACAACTGGCCTGACTACATCGCCAGGGACATGGTGGCGAACTTCGAGAGGGAAACCGGTATCAAGGTCAATTACCAAACCTTCGAAAACAACGAAGCGCTGCATGCCAAGCTGGTCGCTGGAAACAGTGGATACGACATCGTGGTGCCGGGCGCGGTGTTCGCCAAGCCGCAGATCGACGGCGGCCTGCTGGCCAAACTGGACAAGACCAAAATCAGCCGTTACGGCAACCTCGACCCGGCCATCATGGCCAAGCTGGACGCCATCGATCCGGGCAACGCTTATTTGATTCCCTGGGCCTGGAGCTTCACCACCGTCGGCATCAACAAAGCCAGGGTCGCCAAAGCGCTGGGAGACACCCCCATGCCCGACAACGCCTGGGACCTCGTTTTCAACCCCATTTACACCGCCAAGCTCAAGTCCTGCGGCATCGCCTTTCTCGATTCGCCGACCGAGGTGATTCCGTCGGCGATGCATTACCTGGGCAAGAACGCCTATTCGAACGACCCGGCCGACCACAAGGCAGCCGGCGAACTGCTCGCCAGGGTGCGGCCGGATATCCGCATGTTCTCCAGCACCATGATCGACGAGCTGGCCGGCGGCAAGGCCTGCGTGGCGCTGGGTTGGGCCGGCGACATCAACATCGCGCGCGCGCGCGCCATCGAAAACAAAAACAGCAACGAAGTTGAGGCGCTGCTGCCTAAAACCGGCGGCCTGATCTTCTTCGACACGCTGGCACTGACAAAAGATGCCAAGCATCCGAACAATGCCTATGCCTTCATCGACTATTTCCTGCGGCCGGAAGTGTCGGCGTCGCTCACCAACGAACTCGGTTACGCCACCGCCAGCAAAGCCAGCCTGGCGCAGGTCAAAGCCGAGATCGCACAGGACAAGGCGGTATTTCCCGACGCGGAAAATCTGCAAAAAATGGTTTCGCCCGCGAGCTTCAGCAACGAAGCGCGCGCATCGATGAGCAATGTCTTCACGAGCTTCAAAAAAGGCAAGTAAACACGACTTTGCCGTGGCTCTGTAGCAGAAACCCCTTTTCATGAATCTTGCCTTGTCGCCCGGCGACAGCTACCTGAGAACCGAGAGGCTGGTCAAGCGCTTCTACGACGTCGTGGCGGTGGACGAAGTGTCGCTGTCGATCGCCAAGGGCGAAATATTTGCGCTGCTCGGCAGCTCGGGCTGCGGCAAATCGACGCTGCTGCGGATGCTGGCGGGATTTGAAATTCCCAGCTCGGGCGCTGTGGTTCTCGATGGCGTGGACATCGCGGCCCTGCCGCCATACGAGCGGCCGATCAATATGATGTTCCAGTCGTACGCACTGTTTCCGCACCTCACCGTCTGGGACAACATCGCCTTCGGCCTGAAACGCCAGGGCATGCCCAAGGCGCAGATGCAGGCGCGCGTCGGCGAAATGCTCGACCTGGTGCAGCTGGCGCCGTTGGCAAAACGAAAGCCGCACCAGCTTTCGGGCGGCCAGCAGCAGCGCGTGGCGCTGGCGCGCAGCCTGGCGAAAAAGCCGCGGCTGCTACTGCTCGACGAACCGATGGCGGCCCTCGACCGCAAGCTGCGCGAACGCACCCAGTTCGAGTTGGTCAATATCGTCGAGGCGGTCGGCGTGACATGCGTGATGGTGACGCACGACCAGGAAGAGGCGATGACGATGGCGACGCGGATCGCGGTTATGAATCAGGGCCGTGTGCTGCAGGTCGGCACGCCGCGGCAGGTTTACGAACGGCCCCAAAGCCGCTTCGTGGCGGACTTCATCGGCAATGTGAACCTGTTCGATGGAAAAATCACGCGAAGCGATGCGGGTCGCTGCGAGGTGACGACCAGCTTCGGCTACTTCTGCGCGGACGGCGCCGGGATGGCCATCGGTAGCGAGGTCGCCGTCGCCGTCAGGCCCGAGAAGTTGCACATCGCCAAAGAGCAGCCGCCCGTGAGCCAGAACCTTTTCTGGGGCACGGTGAGTGAAATCGCCTATTTCGGCAGTTACAACACCTACATCGTCGAAATGCCGGGCGGGAAAACCATGAAGATCACCGAATTCGATGCCGTCCGCCATGACGGCAGCCCAATTGGCCGCGGCGACAAGGTGTTTTTCTGGTGCGACCCTTCGGCGCCGGTGGTGCTTAGCCAATAAGTCCGCCTCATGAAAAACTCCGTATGGCTTTTATGGCGTCCGGGCCGGCGCTTGGTCATCGCCGTGCCCTACCTTTGGCTAGCGGTCTTTTTCGCCCTGCCGTTCTTGATTTTGCTGCGCATCAGCGTTACCGACATGGGCAGCGGCATCGACCCGTTCGCGCCGCTGGTCGATTCAAGTACCGGCGCCTGGCGCCTGAGGCTCGAATTCGACAACTACCTGTCGATTTTCCGCGATCCGGCCGGGAGTACGGGCGCCGGCTGGGGCGACACCGTCTACCTCGATGCGTACCGAACATCGCTCAAATACGCGTTTTTCACCACGCTGCTCTGCCTGCTCATCGGCTATCCGTTTGCCTATTTCCTCGCCCGCGCCCGGCCAACGGTTCGCCCCGCACTGCTGATGCTGGTCATGCTGCCCTTCTGGACGTCGTTCCTGCTGCGCGTTTATGCATGGAAGGGCATCCTTGCGGACCAGGGAGTGCTGAACCAGCTTCTGCTGTCGCTGGGCCTGATCCGCGAGCCGGTCGTGATGCTGTACACCGATGTCTCGATGATGGTCGGCATGACGTATGTCTACCTTCCGTTCATGATCCTTCCGCTCTATGCCAACCTGGTCAAGATGGATGTTCGCTTGCTCGAAGCTGCGCATGACCTGGGAGCCAGCGCCTGGAAAGCGTTCTGGCTTGTGACCGTGCCGCTCAGCAGGTCCGGAATCGTCGCCGGGTCGATGCTGGTCTTCATTCCATGCGTCGGAGAATTCGTCGTTCCTTCACTGCTTGGCGGCGCTGAAAACGTCATGATCGGCCGCGTTGTCTGGGACGAAATGTTCAGCGCCAACAACTGGCCGCGCGCCGCCAGCCTGTCGGTCGTCATGATTGTGCTGATTCTGGTGCCGCTGGCTTTTTATTACCGCGCCGCCGGTGCGCGAAAGGGTGCCTGATATGCCGGCTTCGCGCTTTTTTTCGGAGCGTCGCCTCGGCCGACTCTGGCTTGCGCTGGTTTACGCCTTTCTGTATATGCCGCTAATTTTCCTGATCGTGTTTTCCTTTAACAGCACGCGGCAGGACGGCGTGTTCACCGGATTTTCGCTGCGCTGGTACCAAGCGCTGCTGGCCGACTCGCGTTTGGTGGACGGCTTTTTCCTGTCGCTCAGGGTCGCGCTTGTCACCGGCACGCTGTCGGTGATTCTGGGCTGCTTTGCGGCTTACGTGCTGGTGCGGTACACGCGCTTTTCGGGCCGGACGCTGTTTTACGGCCTGGTCAACGCGCCGCTGGTGATGCCCGAGGTCATCATCGGCCTGTCGCTGCTGCTGCTAATGGTGGCGGTGCAGCGCGCCACGGGCTGGCCGGAACGCGGTTTCGTCACCATCGTTGCCGGGCACACGCTGCTGGGAATGGCCTATGCGACGGTCGTGATCCAGTCGCGTCTGGTCGAAACGGATCGGGCGATCGAGGAGGCGGCGATGGACTTGGGCTGCCGGCCTATGCAGGTGTTCTTCCTGGTGACCCTGCCCAATATCGCGCCTGCGCTCGTGTCGGCGTGGCTGCTGACATTCACCCTGTCCTTCGACGACGTGGTGATTTCCGAATTCCTGTCGGGGCCGGGCGTGACGACCCTGCCGCAGTTGATTTTCAGCTATGCCCGCCGGGGCGTGAATCCGTCGATCTACGCGGCGGCGACGCTGCTCATCGCCGCTGTGTCGCTCGGCATCATTGCCTACAGCCTGTTCGTGACCCGGCGTCAGCGGCGCCGCCATCGCGAAATCAATACGGCGATGCGGGCCGCACCCGCCGGCGGCCGGCGATGACAATTATTTTGGTTCAGATCTGCTTGCAGCGCGCTATGGGCGAGCGCGGATAGCTCATTTTTTCATAGCAAGGCGGTTTTGCCCAGCGTTGCCAGCGGTCGCCTCTTACGACGTTGACGAAACCGAGGATTCAGCCATGTCGGTCCGCCATGTTTTCGTCTACGGCACGCTGCGCGAAGGAGAGGCGCGCGACATCAACCGCCTGCGGCCCGCGCCGCGGCGGCTCGGCACCGCCCGCATACCCGGCATGCTCTACAACCTAGGCCAGTACCCGGGGTTGCTGCTTGGCCCCGTTGGTTCAGTCCACGGCGAAGTTTATGAAATCAGCGCTGAACTCGAACGCCTGCTCGACCAAATCGAGGAGGTCTGGCCGCAACCCAGCGGTGAATACCACAAGCGCGAACAGGTCCTTCGGCTCGACCGGACCAATGAGGAAATTCGCTGCATCGTTTATGAAGTCGTGGCCGACCGGCTTGCGGATGCCTTGGTCATCGGCGGCGGCGATTGGGTCGTACATCGCCTGAATGCCGGACCGCTTGCTGAAAACCCCAGCGTTACTGAATTTCGCGATCCCTTGTGAGGTTTCATGATGCGAAAAATCCGATTGTTGCACTGCAATATAATTTATCGAAACAATGATTTTGATTTCATATTGCAATAAGTTTAAAAATAGCATTGATTTTTAACGGTTTTATTTTTGTCTTCTATAAGACATAAGAGTTTTTTTTAGTCTTATATAAGACTAAAATCAGCTCTGTCTTTTTCCAACCTACGGAGTTCACATGCCACAAAGCCTTACCGAACAGCTCAGCCGCGACCAGCAAACCGCCGCTCTTGAAAAAGAGTGGGCTACTAATCCGCGCTGGAAAGGTATCAAGCGCGGCTACAGTGCCGCCGAAGTGGTCCGCCTGCGCGGCTCGTTCCCAATTGAGCACACGCTGGCCCGCCGCGGCGCTGAAAAGCTTTGGGATCTTGTGAACAACGAGCCTTATGTCAATTGCCTCGGCGCGCTGACGGGCGGTCAGGCGATGCAGCAGGTCAAAGCCGGCGTCAAGGCGATTTACCTGTCGGGCTGGCAGGTCGCGGCCGATAACAACACCTATTCGTCTATGTATCCCGACCAGTCGCTGTATCCGGTCGATTCGGTGCCGAAGGTCGTCGAAACCATCAATAACACCTTCCGGCGCGCCGATGAAATCCAGCATGCCAAGGGCATCGACGCCGGCGACGCGAACTACATCGACAACTTCGCGCCCATCGTCGCCGACGCCGAAGCCGGTTTTGGCGGCGTGTTGAACGCCTTCGAGTTGATGAAGGCCATGATCAAGGCGGGCGCCGCCGGCGTTCATTGGGAAGACCAGCTGGCGTCGGTCAAAAAGTGCGGCCACATGGGCGGCAAGGTTCTGCTGCCTACGCGCGAGTCATGCCAGAAGCTGATCGCGGCGCGCATGGCCGCCGATGTCTGCGGCGTACCCACCCTGGTGATCGCCCGCACCGATGCCGAGGCCGCCGACCTGCTGACCTCCGACTACGACGAGATTGACAAACCTTTTTTGACGGGCGAGCGCACCGCCGAAGGTTTTTATAAAACCCGCAAGGGCATAGACCAAGCGATCGCCCGGGCCAACGCGTATGCGCATTACGCCGACCTTGTCTGGTGCGAAACCGGCACGCCGGACCTCGACTTCGCGAAAAAATTCGCCGACGCCGTGCACAAGGCCCATCCCGGCAAGATGCTTGCGTACAACTGCTCACCTTCGTTCAACTGGAAGAAAAATCTGGACGACGCGACCATCGCAAAGTTCCAGCGGGAACTCGGCGCGATGGGCTACAAGTACCAGTTCATCACGCTGGCTGGAATCCACTCCATGTGGTACAACATGTACGACTTGGCGCAGGACTACGTTGCGCGCGGAATGACCGCCTATGTCGAAAAGGTGCAGGAGCCGGAATTTGCGGCCCGCGACCGCGGCTACACGTTCGTGTCGCACCAGCAGGAAGTCGGCACCGGCTACTTCGACGAAGTCACCACCGTGATCCAGGGAGGCAAGTCCAGCGTCACCGCGCTGACAGGCTCGACCGAGGAAGAGCAGTTCCACTGAGTGAGGCCCTGGCCTGAGCGGCGTAAAATTGCGCTACTCGGGCTTTCGGTCTTTCCATGCGCGGCTCGTCCGCGCTTTTTCATTTTCGTAATCAAAAACCATGATTCAAATCACGCTTCCCGACGGTTCCCAACGTGGCTATCCCGGCCCGGTCACGGTGGCCGAGGTTGCTGCGTCGATTGGACCCGGATTGGCGAAGATGACAGTGGCAGGGAAGGTGAACGGGCAACTGGTCGATGCGGGCGACCGCATCGAGCACGATGCGAGGCTGCAGATCATCACGCCGAAAGACAACGACGGCCTGGAAATCATTCGTCACTCGACCGCGCATCTGGTGGGCCATGCCGTCAAGCAGCTGTATCCAACCGCGAAAATGGTGATCGGTCCGGTGATCGAAGAAGGTTTTTATTACGACATCGCTTACGAGCGGCCTTTCACGCCCAACGATATGGCTGCCATCGAGACGCGGATGCGCGAACTGATCGCGCAGGATTACGACGTGGTCAAGCGCGTGACGCCGCGCGCCGAGGTGATCGATTTGTTCAGTGCGCGCGGCGAAGACTACAAGCTGCGGCTGGTCGACGACATGCCCGACGAAAAAGCCATGGGGCTTTACCACCACCAGGAATATGTCGATATGTGCCGCGGGCCGCACGTCCCCAATACGCGCTTCTTGAAGGTCTTCAAGCTCACCCGCCTGTCGGGTGCGTATTGGCGCGGCGACGCCAAAAACGAGCAGCTCCAGCGTATCTACGGCACTGCCTGGGCCGACAAAAAGCAGCTGGAAGACTATGTGCGCCGCATCGAGGAAGCCGACAGGCGCGACCACCGCAAACTCGGCAGAGAGCTTGATCTGTTCCACATCGACGAGCATGCGCCTGGCCTGGTGTTCTGGCATCCCAAGGGCTGGACGGTGTGGCAGGGCGTCGAGCAGTACATGCGCCAGGTTTATCAGGACAACGGCTACCAGGAAGTCAAGGGGCCACAGCTGCTCGACAAAACGCTGTGGGAAAAAACCGGCCACTGGGATAAGTACCGCGACAACATGTTCACGACCGAAAGCGAAAAGCGCGATTTCGCCCTGAAGCCTATGAACTGCCCCGGCCACATCCTGATTTTCAAGCAGGGCATCAAGAGCTACCGCGACCTGCCGCTGCGCTATGGTGAATTCGGCCAGTGCCACCGCAACGAGCCGACCGGCGGTCTGCACGGCATCATGCGGGTGAGGGGGTTCACGCAGGACGACGGCCACATTTTCTGCACTGAAGAGCAGATTTTGAAGGAGTGCGCCGACTTCACCGCGCTGCTGCAAAAAGTCTATACCGACTTCGGCTTCAAGCACATTATTTACAAGGTCGCCACGCGGCCGGAAGCGCGCATTGGCTCCGATGAAAGCTGGGACAAGGCCGAGCAGGCGTTGATTGAGAGCCTGCGGGCCACATGTTGCGAGTTCGAGATTTCACCGGGCGAGGGCGCTTTTTACGGCCCCAAGATCGAATACACGCTCAAAGACGCGATCGGCAGGCAATGGCAGTGCGGAACGATCCAGGTCGATTTTTCGATGCCCGAGCGGCTCGATGCGGAGTATGTGGGCGAGGATGGCGAGCGCCATCGCCCTGTGATGCTGCACCGGGCCATCGTCGGCAGCATGGAGCGCTTTATCGGAATTTTGATCGAGGAACATGCCGGCGCGCTGCCTACCTGGCTGGCGCCGGAACAGGTTTCAGTGCTCACGATCACCGATGCGCAGGCAGATTACGCCCGGACAGTTGCTAAAACTATGCAGAATCAAGGGCTTAGGGTCAAGCTTGACCTGCGCAATGAGAAAATTACGTATAAAATACGCGAGCACTCGTTGCAAAAGCTGCCTTTTATCCTGGTCGTAGGCGACAAGGAAATGGCGGCAGCTGCGGTTTCCGTGCGAGCCCGGGGCAACAAAGACCTAGGCGTGATGTCCATAGAAGCATTCTTGGCACGAGTCGCTTCGGATATCGCCCAAAAAACCTGACGTTCAGATTTTTTAATGAATAACGGTTGTCTTCCTTCATGCACGGGCGCAAGCCGCTATAGCTTTTATAGCAAATGATAAAGGATTCGCACCATCGCTACAGAATTTCGTGACCGCCGTCACCGTGAAGAACGCAAGCATCGCTTGAACCGTGAAATCATGGCCCCTGAAGTACGCTTGAGCGGGCCCGACAACGAGCCTTTGGGCGTTGTCAGCCTTATGGAAGCGCTGCGTCTGGCAGGCGAGGCGGACGTAGATCTGGTCGAGATCTCGCCCACGGCCGTGCCGCCGGTGTGCAGGCTCATGGATTACGGCAAGTTCAAGTACGCCGAACAGAAAAAGGCGGCGGAAGCGAAGTCCAAGCAAAAAGTGATTGAGGTGAAGGAAGTCAAGTTCCGTCCCGGCACCGATGATGGCGACTACAACATCAAGATGCGCAACATAAAGCGCTTTCTGGAAGACGGCGACAAGTGCAAGATCACGCTGCGCTTTCGGGGACGTGAAATCACGCACCAGGAATTGGGTCTGGCCTTGCTGGCGCGGATCCGCGACGAACTGGCTGATTTGATTTTGGTGGAGCAGTTTCCCAAGCTCGAAGGCCGGCAGATGGTCATGATGATCGCGCCGGGACGCAAGAAGGTGGCGCCCAAGGCGTCAGTGGAGACGGTTTCGGCGGGCTGAGGCTCGCTTATTGGATAGGAACCTGCGGGCTCGCCCGCAGGTCGTGAAAGGGGCATTTGACAGTGTTCCTGCAAAGCCGGGCGACAAGCCCAAGTTTGCGAAAGTGGCGGTGTTAAAACCGTCGCGACCATGACAGGCTTTAAAACCTGAAATGACAAGTGGCTCGGGGCCATCAAGTCTGTGAAGGTTTCACAGCGCCTCACGAGCACAAATGAAAAAGGAGCATTCACATGCCCAAAATGAAGACCAAGAGCGGCGCTAAAAAGCGTTTCCGCGTTCGTCCAGGTGGCACCGTCAAGCGCGGTCAAGCTTTCAAACGTCACATCCTGACCAAGAAGACCACCAAAAACAAGCGTCAACTGCGTGGTTCCGTCGCCGTCCATGAGACCAATATGGGTCACATGGCGCAGATGCTGCCAGGCCGTGGCATTTAACCTAACGACGAACAAGGAGTAATACATGCCTCGCGTCAAACGTGGTGTAACGGCTCGCGCCCGCCACAAAAAAGTTCTTGCCCTTGCAAAAGGTTTTCGCGGTCGCCGCGGTAACGTCTTCCGTATCGCTAAAGAAGCGGTAATGAAGGCTGGGCAATATGCCTACCGTGACCGGCGCAATAAAAAACGCGTGTTCCGCCGCCTGTGGATCGCCCGTATCAATGCCGCCAGCCGTTCATTCGGCCTGACTTACAGCCAGTTTGCCAACGGTCTGAAAAAAGCCGGTATCGAGATCGACCGCAAGGTTCTGTCCGATATGGCGATCCACGACAGCGCCGCCTTTGGCGCTATCGTCGAGCAGGCCAAAGCGAAATTGGTTGTCGCCTGATTTCCAGGGCAGGTTGCTATTAAATAGATAGCTGCCCGCGCGCTTAGATAAAGGGCTAGGGCTTGAAAAGGCTCTGGCCTTTTTTATGACCATGGTCACGGCCACAATCTTGGCGCTTATCCCGTTTATACCGCTCCCGCAGCGCAACCTCAAGAAAAACCATGAACGACTCCGACGCTCTCGACGAGTTGGTCGATACCGCTAAATCCAGCTTTGCGCAATCAACAACGCCAGCCGATCTGGAAAATGCGAAAGCCAGGTTTCTGGGCAAGTCAGGGCGCATCACCGAGTTGATGAAAGGCATGGCGGCGCTTTCGGTGGAACAGAAAAAATCGCGCGGCGCCGCGATCAACCTGGCCAAGCAGGCCATCGATGCCGCGCTGAACGACCGTCGGCACGCGCTTGCCGATGCCGAGCTCGAAAAGCAACTCAAAGCCGAGGCGCTCGACGTAAGTCTGCCCGGCCGTCGCCGGCCTCCTGGTGGACTCCATCCGGTATCGCTCACGCTCGAGCGCATCGAAGCGATTTTCGGCTCCCTGGGTTTTGATGTCGCCGACGGTCCCGAGATAGAAACCGACTGGTTCAATTTCACCGCGCTCAACACGCCCGAAGACCATCCGGCCCGATCGATGCACGACACCTTCTATGTCGAAGGCGGTGTTGACACCGCACCTCATCTGCTGCGCACCCACACCAGCCCGATGCAGATTCGTTATGCCGTGCAGCACGTCAAAAAGCACCGTGCGCTGATCGACGCCGGCGGCCGCATGCCCGAAATTCGGGTGATCGCGCCCGGCCGCACCTACCGGGTCGACAGCGACGCGACGCATTCGCCGATGTTTCACCAGTGCGAAGGCCTGTGGATCGGTGAGAACGTAAGCTTTAAGGATTTGAAATACGTGTTCACCGACTTCTGCCGCACGTTCTTTGAAAGCGACGATCTAGTGCTGCGTTTTCGCCCCAGTTTTTTTCCGTTTACCGAGCCGAGCGCCGAGATCGACATCCGCTTCCTGACCGGCCCGCTGGCAGGGCGTTGGCTCGAGGTGGCGGGTTCCGGCCAGGTACATCCCAATGTGGTTCGCAACATGGGACTCGACCCCGAAAGCTACATGGGCTTTGCGTTTGGAATGGGGCCGGACCGCCTCACCATGCTGCGCTACGGCGTGAATGATCTGCGCTTGTTTTTTGACGGCGATATCCGCTTTCTGTCGCAATTCCAGTAAATCGAAAAACTACGATCATCATGCAATTTCCTGAATCCTGGCTGCGCGAATTCTGCAACCCGCCACTCGGCATGGAGGAGTTGGCGGAAACGCTGACCATGGCCGGCCTGGAAGTCGAGCAAGTGCGGCCCGTAGCGCCCCCGTGCAGAAGGGTTGTCGTCGGTGAAATCGTCGAGGCGGTTCAGCACCCGAACGCCGATCGTCTGCGCATATGCAAGGTCAACATTGGCGAGAGCGATTTGCTCCACATCGTTTGCGGCGCGCCCAACGCGCGTGCCGGCATCCGCGTCCCGTGCGCACTGGTGGGTGCCGAGCTCCCGCCGGGCGACGACGGCACGCCCTTCCTCATTAAAGTCGGCCGGTTGCGAGGCATCGAAAGCCAGGGCATGCTGTGCTCCGCGCGGGAACTCAAGTTGTCGGAAGACCATGGCGGCCTCCTCGAGCTTGCGGCCGATGCGCCGCTAGGCCAGGATATTCGGGAACATCTGCAACTGGACGATTCGCTGTTCACCCTGAAGCTCACGCCCAATCTGGCGCATTGCCTGAGCGTTTATGGGGTGGCTCGCGAAGTCGCCGCACTGACCGGCGCGCCCTTGAAAACGCCATCGTTTCCGTCGGTCGCGGTCGGCTGCGATATCACGCTGCCCGTCAAGGTCAGCGCGCCGGATCTGTGCGGACGCTTTTCAGGCCGGATCGTTTGCAATGTTAATCCGCAGGCCGCCACGCCAGGCTGGATGCTCGATCGGCTGGCGCGCTGCGGCCAGCGCAGCGTCACCGCACTGGTCGATATTTCCAACTATGTGATGTTCGAGTTTGGCCGTCCCAGCCATGTTTTCGACCTTGACAAGATCCACGGCGGGCTTGACGTTCGCTGGGGCAAGCCCGGCGAAACACTCAAGCTGCTGAGCGGCAACACCGTCGCGATCGACGAAAAAGTTGGCGTGATCGCCGACGACGATCAAGTAGAGTCGCTCGCCGGCATCATGGGCGGCGACGCCACCGCAGTGACCGACAGCACCAAAAACGTGTACGTCGAAGCCGCTTTCTGGTGGCCGCAAGCCATCGCGGGACGCTCCCGCCGCTACAACTTTTCGACCGATGCCGGCCATCGTTTCGAGCGCGGTGTCGATCCTGAACAGACCGTCGAGCACATCGAGCGCATCACGCGACTGATTATCGATATTTGCGGAAGGCCGGAAACGGTTTGCGGCCCGATTGACGATTTGCGGGTCAATTTGCCCAAAATGGCGCCTGTCACGCTGCGCGTGGCGCGTGCCGCCAAGGTGATCGGTATGCCGCTCACGCAGGCGCAATGCGTCGACGCGCTCAATCGCCTCGGCCTCGATACCGATAAAAGCGAGGAAAGAGAGGAAGCCGAGGGCTCGCTGACCGTCACGCCGCCAAGCTACCGCTTTGACCTTCGAATCGAGGAAGACCTGATCGAGGAAGTGATTCGCATCGTCGGCTACCAGCGCTTGCCTGACACGCCGCCGCTCGCGCCGCTCAGCGCCAGGCTCCGGCCTGAAGCGCTGCGCGGCCCTTTCGCGGTGCGCCGGCTGCTCGCGTCGCTGGGCTACCAGGAAACCATCAATTTCAGCTTTGTCGATGAGCGCTGGGAGCGCGAACTCGCTGGCAATTCCGCGCCGATCAGGCTGCTCAATCCGATCGCCAGCCAGATGAGCGTGATGCGTTCGTCGCTGCTCGGATCGCTTTTGCAGGTGCTCAAGTTCAACCTGGACCGCAAGGCGTCGCGCGTCAATGTCTTCGAGCTGGGTCGAGTGTTCCAGGGCGATGCGCAAAGCCGGAACACTGACACCACGGTGGCCGGCGTCAGCCAGCCTATGCGCGTCGCCGGCTTGGCGTATGGCCCGAGGTCGCCCTTGCATTGGGACCAGCCGGACAAACCAGTGGATTTTTTTGACGCCAAGGGTGACGTCGAGGCTTTGCTGGCGCCGCTGCAAGCGGTTTTCTCGCCCGCGGCGCATCCGGCCATGCATCCCGGCCGCTGCGCCAGCGTCTCGGTGGCCGGGAAATCGATCGGTTTCGTTGGCGAGTTGCATCCGCAATGGCGCCAAGGCTACGAGCTGGCGCAGGCGCCGCTGCTGTTCGAGCTGGAACTCGACGCGGTGTTGCAGCGGCCGGTTCCGGTGTTCAAGGCGGTCAGCAAGCTGCAGCCTGTCGAGCGCGATATTGCGGTGATCGTTCGCGAAAGGGTGACCCACGCGGCGCTCATGGCTGCCATCCATCATGCCGACACAAACGATCTGCTCAAAGCCGCCACGCTGTTCGACGTATACCGGCCGCAGCAGGCCAATGCAGGCATGCAAATTGGCGAGAAGAGCCTGGCCATCCGCCTGGCGCTGTCGAGCGACCTGGCGACCTTGACCGACGACGCCATCGACACTGCGATCCACGCGGTTGTGACCAGCTTGCAGAGCCATTTGCAGGCGCGGCTGCGTGCCTGAAGTCTTCGTTGAAATCAATAGAAAAACAATACCCGCCAGGAGCAAATCCCATGGAATTTTCAGTCCAGAGCCTGGAAACCCCTGCGCTGACCAAAGCACAGCTGGCCGAATTGCTATTTGAGCAGATCGGACTCAACAAACGCGAATCGAAAGAAATGATCGACGCGTTCTTCGATTTGATTTCGGAGTGTCTGGTCGAGGGCAAGGACGTCAAAATCTCGGGTTTCGGAAATTTTCAGATTCGCACCAAGGCGCCGCGTCCGGGACGCAATCCGCGAACCGGCGAGGCCATTCCGATCAAGGCCCGGCGGGTCGTTACGTTTCATGCGAGTCACAAGCTAAAAAACCATATTCAGGAGCATGGGTCGGCGGATTCGTCGAGTTCATTGGAACTGAACATACCGAACTTATTTTCGGAAGAAAAAAATCTTATTAGCAACTGATGCCGGCGAAAACCGCTGTTTGTGCATTACCGGGGTAAACACTTTGCGTGCAATTGCAACTTGGCGTAGATTCGGGTCTTCATTGATCTACACATTGATTTAATTGGAGAAGGTTTCTCTTCCTATTCCTGCGAAACGCTACTTCACCATTGGTGAGGCCAGCCATTTGTGCGGTGTCAAACCTCATGTGCTCCGTTATTGGGAGCAAGAGTTCAAGCAGTTGCGGCCGATGAAAAGACGCGGCAACCGGCGCTATTACCAGCACCACGAGGTTCTCGTTATCCGCAAAATCCGCGAGTTGCTGTATGAGCACGGCTTTACCATCGTCGGCGCGCGCAACCGGCTGGACGAGCTTGCTAAAAGCGAGTCCGAACTGCTGATGGATGATGAGGCCGACGGCCACACCCATACCGCTGTCTTTGCCGAAGACGCCTCAGGAATGCCTCTGGTCGATGAGCGGATTTCATCCGGAATCGGCGATGGATACGACACGGCGGCACCGCCTCAGGGCCTGCAACGGGTGCGCCGCGAACTGCTCGAAATTCGAGATCTGCTTCGGGTCGCGTGAACAGCGCCAGACTTGGGCGCGCTATAATTTTGAACCAATCGGTGTGTGGCGCAGCCTGGTAGCGCACTTGCATGGGGTGCAAGGGGTCGAAGGTTCGAATCCTTTCACACCGACCATATCAACCAAAAAACCTTCGGGATATCCTTCCCGAAGGCTTTTTTCATGACATCCGCCGTCGGGCGCGGCAGGCGCCGCAGCGGCACTCACAAACAAACACTCACGAACGCGTGACGCGCGACGGATAGACGACTACCGATTCCGGCTTCACGCGTTCGACCTCGTCGCGAATTTCTTCGGGCGGCTGGCGAGGTGGAAGCGATCGCGGCTGCTGGTTCTGGCTGTTCATTTCCTGCTCGATCCGGGTGATTCGTTCGGCATACATGCCGGCCAGGGCGGCATGGTGCTCGGCCGCCGCCTGATGCTCGACCCACGCCAGCCTGGCCTCTTCCAGATGCTCAAGCGACTTGCGGA
>Ga0136611_10000508_pt1 | contig 25566 bp, 26 predicted proteins | sample AntDrymUQ2232306_2_FD_106645 | JGI IMG/M metagenome (GOLD analysis project Ga0136611, IMG submission 106645) | Polar desert sand microbial communities from Dry Valleys, Antarctica - metaG UQ223 (23.06) | ecosystem: Environmental > Terrestrial > Soil > Desert | place: Antarctica: Dry Valley...
AGGAGGTTCGGCATCACAGGTATGGTGCCGCACGTGGAGCCCGACCTCGTCGTCGTGTCCAATCGCGGGCCGTTGTCATTCGCGCGTGACGCCCGGGGTGCGCTCACCACGCAGCGGGCGGCCGGCGGGCTCGTCTCGGCCCTGGGACCCGGTGTCGCCGGGCAGGGCGCCACATGGATCGCCGCCGCCATCACCGACGACGACCGTGAGGCGGCCGCCCGGGGCCTGATGGACGCCGAGGGCTTCACCGTCCAGCTGCTCGACATCGACGCCGCGTCTTACCGCATGTACTACGACGTGGTGGCCAACTCGACGCTCTGGTTCCTGCACCATCACATGTTCGACTCTCCGCGCCGGCCTCGCATTGATCGGCGATGGCGCGAGGCGTGGAGCGCGTACCGGCGAGTCAACGAGCGGTTCGCCGATGTGGTGGCGGAGACCGCGCCCCAGGGTGGCACCGTGCTCGTGCAGGACTACCACCTGCCACTGCTGGGTGAGCGCCTGACAGCAGCCCGACCGGACCTGACCACCGTCCACTTCAACCACACCCCCTTCTGCAGTCCCGATGTCCTCCGGATGCTGCCCGACGGCGTGGCCGAGGAGCTGCTTGTCGGCTTGGCCGGCCATCGAGCCTGCGGCTTCCACGCGCCGCGCTGGGCCGAGGCGTTCGCCGCCTGCTGCGAGGACCGGCTGGGCCTCACACCGACGACGTTCGTGGCCCCGGCGGCCGCGGACATCGCGGAGGTGCGCCGCGTTGCCGCATCGCCGGCCGGCCAGACCGCCCATGGCGACCTCGAGGCCCGGGTGGGAGACCGCAAGCTGCTCGTGCGGGTCGATCGCATCGAGCTGTCGAAGAACCTGCTGCGGGGCTTCTGGGCCTACGACGACCTGCTGCAGACCTATTCGGAGTGGCGGGAACGAGTGGTCTTCGCCGCGTTCGTCTACCCGTCACGCCGATCGCTGCCCGAGTACCAGTCGTACAGATCCGAGGTGGAGGCGGTCATCGCCCGCATCAACTCGAGGTGGGGCACACCGTCGTGGACGCCCATCCTCTTCGATCCGTCCGACGACTTCCCGGCGTCTGTGGCCGGGCTCCGGCGGTACGACGCACTGCTCGTGAACCCGGTGCGCGACGGGTTGAACCTCGTGGCCATGGAAGGCCCGGGGGTGAACGAGCGCGACGGCGTGCTTCTGCTGTCTCGCGAGAGCGGCGCCTGGGACGAGCTCGGGCCATGGGCGCTCGAGGTCAACCCCTTCGACGTCGCCGGCACGGCCGATGCCTTGCACCGCGCCCTGTCGATGGGGGACGGCGAACGAGCCCGACTGAGCGATGGCCTACGACAGGCGGCCACGTGCCGCACACCGGACGACTGGCTGCACCGGCAGCTCGCCGCCGCCCGCTGAGGCCTGAGGTCTCTCAGGGCTCACCAGATCGGAGGCGTTCGAGCAGCTGGGCGGCACCGGGTGGGCCCTCGACCAGCGCGTCCGACCGCTCGATCAGCTCCCGAGGCGCCTCCGCGCTCATCACTCCTACCTTCAGGGCTTGCAAGCCCCGCTCGACCGTGAGCCGGTCGAGCACGTCGAACGCCGGCAGGTCGCCCAGGTCGTCACCGAGGAAGCACCCGGCCCCCATGTCCTCCAACAGCTCGGCGACGACGGTGCCCTTGTCGATGGCCACGGGCGGTCGGAGCTCGTAGCTCATGCGGGCCGGGTGGACCACCAGCCCGGTGGCGTCGGCGCAGGATTCGGCCCACGACCGGGCCCAGCCGGCCGACGCGGGGGAGGTGCGCACGTGCAGGGTGAACGACAGGCCCTTCCGCTCGACCAGCACATCGCCGGGAGCATCCGCCTCGGCCCGGGCGACGGCTTCCTCGACGGTGGGAGCCCAGGCCCGAGCATCGCGATGCACCTCGACGCCTGCTCCCCGGGCCCGTTCGAGCCCGTACAGCCCAGCCACGACCAGGTTGGGTGCCGCGGGACGGGTGACCAGCTCGAGGCGATCGATCAGGAACTGCACGGGGCGCCCGGAGATCACGCCCACCACGCCGAAGGTCTCGGCCAGCCGGTGCAGGACGTCCACGGCGCCGTCCACCGGCCGGGCGGCAGCCGGATCGTCGACGATGGGAGCGAGGGTGCCGTCGAAGTCGGTGAGGATGCCCGTGCGGTGCGGCTGGTCGAGCGCCGAGGCGCACCACGTGGCCAGGGAGTCGGGCGCAGGCACGCGCGCACCGTAGCGGTCCTAGTCTCGAACGTGCGCGCCGCCTGCCCCTCGCCCGCCGACCGTTGGGGGCGCATCCGGGCCGACCTCCAAGCCGATCTCCTGGCCGCCCTCCCGGCGTGGGTGCTGGCACGCGCCATCGTCCTCGCCACCTGGTTGCTGGCCCGGGCCATCGTCGACCGGAGGCAAGACCCGCCGGAGTGGATGACCCGCCACGTCGCCCAGGGCATCCTCGGCTGGGACGCTGAGCGGTACGTGCAGATCGCGGCTGAGGGCTACCAGGGGTTGCCCGACAAGGAGCTGCGCTTCTTCCCCCTCGTTCCCGCACTCACTCGCGCCGCCGACCCCTTCCTACCGGGTGGTGACGGCGTCGCCCTGCTGGTCCTGGCCAACGTGGCCGCGCTCGTGCTGGGCGCCCTGCTCCACCGGCTGGTGCTCCTGGAGATGGGGGACGGCGCCATGGCCCGCCGGGCGGCATGGCTCGTCGCGCTGACTCCGGCGTCGTTCGTGCTGGTGTGGGGATACTCGGAGCCGATCTGGATGGCGCTGGCGGCGGGTGCGCTGTTGGCCGCCCGCCAGAACCGCTGGCCGCTGGCCGCTGGCCTGGGCCTGCTCGTGGGCCTGTCCCGCCCGGTGGCGCCGCTGCTCGCCGTGGGCCTCGGTGTCGAGGCGCTGCGCGGGATCCGTGTCCTTCCGCTCCGTCAGTGGGTGGCCCGCAGCGCGGGGGTGGCTGCGCCCGTCGCCGGCGCCGCGGTGTACTTGGCTTGGGTCGGGGCCACCTTCGGCGACCCGCGCCTGCCCTACAGCATCCAGTCGCGGGCCAACTTCCGGGGATCCTTCGTCGACCCCATCACTGCGCTCTCCCGTCCCGCATCGCAGCTAGCATCTGGGGCGCTCGGCACCAACGCCTTCCGAGTCGTGTGGGCGGCCGTGTTCGTGGCCCTCGTCGTCGTGGCCTTCCGGCGCTGGCCTGCGGGGTACGGGGCGTTCGCCGGCGTCACAGTGCTCGTCGCCCTGTGCAGCAGCCACCTCGGCAGCTTCGAGCGCTACGGATTCTCGGCCTTCCCCATCGTGTTGGCCCTGGCCACGGTGGGCACCCGTCCGTGGGTCGAGCGGGCCGTGCTGGCCGTCGGCGTGACGACCATGGCGCTGTACGGCACCCTTGCCATGCTCGGTCCGTACGTTCCCTGAGCGCTACCGCCCGCGCTCGCGGATCACGGATGACACGTCGGCATCGATCCACCACTGCCCAACGCCTTGGAACCCCCGGCCCGGGCGCAGCAGCTCGATCCGGTCACCGATCACGCGGTACGGGATTCGCACCTCCCACCGCTCCACCTTTTCGGTGTCCTCGGCGGTGAGCTCCACGCCGAACGCGAGGCTGCCCGACTGGGAGCCGACGGCGAACCCGCCGGGCCCGAGGGGTGGTCCGAAGGCGACCGGCTCTCTTGGGCCCGTGATGGTCCACCGCGTCACTTGCTCGGCCGGTGCCAGGACCTCTCGAGTGCCGTCGACCACGTAGGCGGCGGCGCGCGTGCCGGGCGGGGGGAAGACCTCGAAGGCCACCTCGAGCGTCGATCCGCTCTCGACCTCGAGGGGAACAAGCTCGAAGGATCGCGGGCTGCGGTTGCTCGGCAGGGCATCCAGCCGGGCGAAGTGTCGGTCCGGAAAGCGGTCGAGCACGGTGAAGTTCCCGTCAGCCAGGTCCTCGGCATAGAGCACCGGTTGTTCCAGGTCCGGATCGTTCGAGACGAACGGGGTCCAGCTGTCGAAGCCGAGCGTGCCCTGGTCGGTCCGGAAGAGCACCCCTGGCGCGGGCATGTCGTCGACCACCCGCTCGGCCCGCGCGAAGCGATCTCGTACGCGCTCGCTGGCTGCGACCTTGGGGGGGATCCACGCCACGCTCACCACCGCCATCACCGCCAGGGTCACCGCGGTCACGGCGCGCCTCGACCGGCGGACCCGTGCGATCACCTCCTCCATGCCGATGGCCCCGAAGACGGCGAGCGGCACGAGGAGGGGCAGGTGGTAGAAGGGGCCGAGCGAGGCTGCGCCCCGCCAGTTGTTCACGATGGCGAAGCTGCCCCAGAAGAAGACGTACGCCACCGCGTAGGCACCCGCCATGAACAGGAGACCACGTTTGACCTCACTCGGCCGCGCCCGGCGGACCCCGAGGACGGCCAAGGCGAGGAGGATGGGACCGCCGAAGCTCCAGGGCACCAGCCAGGCCAAGTTGGTCACCGTTCCCTCGAGGCCGTCGAGGAGGGTGAACGGCAGGGTCCGCTCGAGGAACACCCCCCGCTGCCCGAAGCCGAACCCGTCCTTGTCCCCCGTCACCGTGAACGGGAGCAGGTGGATGCCCCCGACGATCAGCGCGTTGTAGGCCAGCAGCGCGCCCACTGACGGCAAGGCCCCCAGGCCGAAGGCGAGCATGCGGCGGCGGTGCCACAGCAGCGTGAAGGCGGCGAACGGTCCGACGAAGATGACGGCATCGAACGCTCGGGCGAAGGCGGCGACGCCGAAGAGGAAGCCGGCGCCGGCGAGCAGGTGGACCGATGAGCGCCTAGCGCCGGCCACCAGCAGAACCACGGTACCGACGCCGAGGGCCACCTGGAACACATACGACAGCGCCGTACCCGCCTGGATCAGCACCATCGGAGCCAGGCCGAAGAACACGCCGGCCAGCAGTGCGGTGCTGGTGCAGTCGACTACCTGGCGGGCGAGCAACACCACCAGCGCCGTGGCCACGGCGGCGGCCAGCGCCGAGGCGACACGCGGGTAGCCGACGGCGGCATCGAACACGGCCAGCACCGCCGGCCATGGCGGGGCGTACTTGAGGACGATGCGACCGTCTACGGGGCCCGAGGCCCACGGCCGGAACGGCCAGTGCTCGGAGACGCTGAGCGTGAGGCGCCCGTCGCGCAACATGTCGGCGAACGCCAGGTACACGGTCTCGTCGCGATTCGGCGAACCCAGGGGGAACAGCTGCTGGCCGACGATCAGCGCAGCCGCGAAGACGACCGCCCCGAGCAACAGGAGCGGTAGGAGCGCAGCGCGCCCTCGGGCGTCCGGAGCGGCCCGGAGGTGGTCGGTCAGCGGGTGGTGGTGGTCGCGCCGGCTCTCGCCGTCGTGGTCGTCGTCGCGGCCGACCTGGCCGTCGTGGTCGTGGTCGTGGTCGTGACGGCGGTGCGGCCGGCGAGCTCAGCGCCCACGACCACGAGCACGTTGGCGTCGTTCAGGGCCCTCACGGGGACCTCGGCCGGCATCTCCTTCACGGCCGTGGCCGGCGCTTCCAGGACCTGGGCCATTGCGCCCGCCTCGGGCGCGTACCCGGCGGCGAAGTACACGGTTGTGGCCTCGACCTTGGGACCGGTGGCGTCCACCGGGGAGATGAGGTTGTAACCCGGCGGCCGGAGCAGCTCGGTGACGTTACGACCTGCTCCCACCACGTCGGTGCCGTTGGCCACCAACACCTTGACGTCGCGGGGAGGTCGAGGCGGCACGGCCACGGCGGTCGGGGCGGTCACCGTGGTGGAGGTCGTCGCGTCGCCGGTGGTGCCTCCGCCGCTGTTCCCGTCGTCTTCTGCTGCGGCGGCGGCCACCAGGCGATCTGCTGGCGCCGTCTGGTCGGTGCCGGCCAGGAGGAGCACGCCGATGCCCACTGCCAGGAGCAACAGGAGGATGCCGCGTCCGAGCGCGCCTCCGGCCGAGCGGGCGAGCGAGCCGTCGTCAGCCGCGTGCATGGCGTTGCTCATCGAACCTGAGGCCCGCCGGCCGAGCGGCCCTGGAAGCGAGCCTTGCGGCGCCGATCGCGGTCACGTCGCAAGCGGCGAACCACCAGGGGGTCATACGTCATGGCCTCGGCCTCGTCGAGCAGCTCGTGGACGATCTGGTAGTACCTCGTCGCTGACAGGGCAAAGCGGAGGCGGATGGCATCCTCCTTGAGGCCCGCCTCTTGCCACCACGAGCGCTCGAAGTCGAGGATCGCCCGGTCCCGCTCGCTCAATGCCATGCGCACACCCTGACAGGGCGATGAGTGCACTTCAAGCACCCCCCACGCCCGCGCCCACGGCGGTCACAACACCACAGCGACGGGGAGAGCTCATGGCCCCACGGCGCAAGACACCCAGCACTACGCCGGCGCCGCCGAGCGCCACCAGGCCGTCGAAGCGGCTGCCCCGGCACCGAGGCCGTCCCCCGTCCCGGCCGGCCCGATCAGCCGTCGGCCAGCACGGCTCGCAGCGTTCGCCGCCCGGTGCCGGCCATCATGGGGTTGTCGCCGGAGTTGGCCAAGTAGGCCACGGCCAGGCTCAAGGCCCACCCCCTCGCCCGGGCCCAGCACGCATCATCGGTGCCGTAGCCGGCTGCCTCTCGGAAGCTCGGCCGGACCTCATCCGCAAACAGCATCCAGGCGGCCGAGAGGTCGGTCGCCGGGTCACCGCCGGTGAGGTCGCCGAAGTCGATGACAGCTGAGAGACAACCCTCGTGCACCAACAGGTTCGCCGGATGGAGGTCGCCGTGCAGCCACACCGGTGGTCCCGTCCACGGCTCGATCAGCAGCGCATCCGCCCAGGCCGCCAGCACCACTTCGGCCTGCAACTGTCCCGCATGTCCGAGGACGTGCACGCGCTCTCGGGTGGCGGCGTCCCGCGACATCAGCGGCCCACCCCGCACCGGGTTCGGCGGAGCCGCGGTTGGCGCCGGTCGGTGGAGTGCTGTCAGGAAGGCTCCCAGCTGCGCAGCCGCCGGCCAGGCGTCCTCTGGCGGCACGAGGGCGGACACCTCTCCGGGGAACCACGGGCAGATGCTCCAGCGCCATGGATGACCGCGACCGGGCACGCCAAGACCGACCGGCGCGGGTACGGGAAGGGGCAGCTCCGGCGCCAGCACCGGCAACCAGCGCTGCTCACGTTCGACCAGGTCCGCGCCCGCCGCACGGCGGGGAAGCCGAACCACGAGCTCGGAGCCGAGGCGGAACACGGCATTGTCCCACCCGAAGGCCAGCGGCTCGACGGTCATCGCCGCCAGGTCCGGGAACTGCTCGAGGAGCAAGCCCCGCACCACCTCCGAGGTCACGTCCACCTCGGCGGCCGGCATGTTGCTCACACGGCATGGTGTCATGGTTCCGCGGGACCGCTTTACACGGGTCTGCCCGGGTAAAGGCGGTGCCGCAGGACCGCTCCGCCAACAGAGTGGTCACCGCGCTCTTCCTTTAGGCAACCGCTCACGGACGTCGGCCGAGGCGCTACCCCGGTCGTTTCGGGTGACCCCGAAGTCGGCCGTCTTCGCCACAGACGTTGCGCGATCAGTCGCGGGCATGCCGGGGGTCATGCTGCTCACCTGCCCGTACAGCCTGCCCTGCCCGGGCTGATCCTGGTTGCTGCTATCGGCATGAAGGGTGTGCCGGTATGCTCGCCGACGGCGAAGGGGAGTAGCCCGAAGCCGGGAGATCGACACGCTGGGTGATGAGCCCCGGTCCCCGGGCCCGCATCTGCGGGTGGGCAAGACCTTCGGCCGGCATCGTTCGTCGATGCCCGGTCGAGGGCGTACCGCCTCTCCTCCGGGCCGAACCCGGAGGTACCCGTGCAGGCCCTGCTCCTCAGCTTCGGCATCATCTTCGTGGCCGAGCTGGGCGACAAGAGCCAGCTCATGGCCTTGGCCTTCGCTGCCCGCTACCGGCCTATGCCGATCCTCGTCGGCATCACCATCGCCACCGCGGTCGTCCACGCCTTCTCCGTCGTCGCCGGTGCCCTCCTCGGTGCTGCCCTGCCGACCAAGACGATCAACATCGTCGCCGGGGTCGCGTTCCTCGGCTTCGCGGCGTGGACCGTGCGGGGTGACCGGCTCGATGAGGACGAGGCGGCCAAGGCGGACCGCTCCGCTCGGTCAGCGGTGCTGGCCGCCGCCGTCGCCTTCTTCCTGGCCGAGCTCGGGGACAAGACCATGCTGGCCACCATCACCCTCGCCACCACCGAAGGGCTCTGGGGCACCTGGGTCGGGTCGACCCTCGGGATGGTCGCCGCTGACGCGCTGGCAATCCTCGTCGGCGCCCTGCTGGGCAAGCGCCTGCCGGAGCGAGCCATCAAGATCGGGGCGTCAGCGTCGTTCGTGCTCTTCGGCGTCCTCCTCATCGCCGAAGGGCTCCGTTGACGCCCGGCGGCGCGACCACGCAGGCGTAGGCTCGCCAGCTGCGTGCCCGCCCGAGTAGCTCAGATGGCAGAGCAGGCGCCTTGTAAGCGTCAGGTCGTCGGTTCGATTCCGACCTCGGGCTCGACGGGCCGGCAGCTCAAGCGAGCCGCTGGCGCACGACCTCGAAGCAGGCGACAGCGCCGGCCACGCTGACGTTCAGCGACTCCAGCGTCCCGATGTGGGGGATGCCGACGATGACGTCGCACCGCTCGCGGGTCAGGCGCCCCAAGCCGGATCCCTCCGCGCCGAGCACCAGGGCCAGCGGCTCGGTGGCCACCGACAGGCCGAAGACGGATCCTGAGCCATCGGCGTCGAGGCCCACGGTCCACACCTTGGCCGCGGCCAACGTCTGCAGGGCCGACGGGATGCCAGGGACGACGGCCATGGGCACGTGCTCGATCGCTCCCGCCGCGGCCTTGGCCACCGTGGGGGTGACGTGGGCGGTGCGGTGTCGGGGCAGCACGAGGCCGCTCACGCCGGCGGCCTCGGCCGTGCGCAGCAGGGCACCCAGGTTCTGCGGGTCGGTGACGCCGTCGAGCACCAGGATGAAGGGAGGGGCGCCATCCCGTCCGGCGCGGAGGAGGGAGTCGAGGTCGGCCTCGACGAGCGGCGTGGCATGGGCCAGCACTCCCTGGGGAGCCGAGCTGGTGGCTTCGGCATCGAGGCGACTCCGAGCCACCCGACGGATGGGCACGCCGTGGGCCTCGGCCGCGTCCACGATGGCCCGCATTGGCTCCGACTCCTCGTCGACGCTGTCGGAGATCCAGACGTCGTGCACCCGCCGCCGGCGCGCCACCAACAGCTCGCGCACGGCACGCCGCCCCTCGACCTGGTCACCGCCGAGGTCGCTGCGGCCCCGAGCTCGGCGCTGAGGTGCCGGGCTCATGCCCGCTCGACCAGGGCAACCGCCCAGCAGGCCACGCCCTCACCGCGCCCCAACGCGCCGAGACCCTCGGGCCGCTTGCCCTTGATGGTCACCGGTGCACCGGAGGCGACCGACAGGGCCGTCTGCATCGCCGCCCGTTGCGGAGCCAGCTTCGGTGCGTCGAGGACGACGGAGCAATCGACGTTCACGGCGCGCCACCCTTCCTCCCGGAGGAGGGCCGCCACCCCGGCCAACAGGCGGATGCTGTCGGCCCCGGTCCACGTCGCGTCGTCGTCCGGGAAGTGCTGGCCGATGTCCCCGAGGCCGGCGGCGCCCAGCAAGGCATCGGCGACGGCGTGGGCGATGACGTCGGCGTCGCTGTTGCCGACCAGCCCGCGCTCGCCCTCGAAGTGCACCCCACCAAGCATCAGCGGACGCGACGCGTCGTCCGAGAACGGGTGCACGTCGAAGCCCATGCCGACCCGCATCAGGCGGACCAGCCGCGCATCAGGGCACGGGCCACCGCCAAGTCGGCCTCATGGGTCAGCTTGAGGTTCACGGGATCGCCTTCCACCTCGACCACCCGGCCACCTAGGGCCTCGACCAGTCCGACGTCGTCGGTTGCTTCCGGGTCCCCCCGGTGTGCCCGGCGCAGGGCGGCAGCGGCGAAGGCCTGCGGGGTCTGGACGGACCGGAGGGTGGTGCGGTCGAGCGTCACCGACCCCTCCCTGTCGGGGTGCCGCTGACGGATGGTGTCGATGACGGGGACCACCGGCACCGCGGCATCGGCTCCATCGGCCACGGCGGCGATGGCGCGCTCGAAGACGGCCACCGGCGCCAGCGGTCGCGCCGCGTCGTGCACAAGGATGATCTCGATCTCGTCCGGCACAGCGGCCAACCCCGCTCGCACCGAAGCGGAGCGGGTGGCGCCGCCCGTCACCACCGCCTCGACGCCGGGTTCGCCACGGGCGCCGCCGTCGCGGGGCACGACCAGCACCACGCCCTCGCTCACCGCTCGCGCCGCCGACAGGGCCCAGTCGAGCACCCGCCGTCCCTCGAGCAGCTCGTACTGCTTGAGCCGTCCGAACCGGCTCGACGTCCCGCCGGCCACGACGATCGTCCAGGTGCTTGCTCCTACAGCCACGGACGAGTGGCTACTACACCTGGCTGACCGAGGCGAAGAGCATCGTCCCGATCGAGGTGCGGGCGTTCCCAGTGATGCGCACGTCAACCTCCTTGCCGATCAGCTCGGCCCCGTCACCGACCACCACCATGGTGCCGTCGTCGAGGAAGCCGACGCCCTGGCCCACCTCCTTGCCCTCACGGGTGATGGGCAGCCGCAGCACCTCGCCGGCCACGTGCACCGGCCGCAGACCCTCCGACAGTCGGTGCAGGTTCAGGCAACGCACGCCCTGCAGCTCGGCCACCCGCTGCAGGGGCATGTCGACGGTGAGCAGCCCGACGCGCAACCGGCGGGCCAGCGCCACCAGCTTGGCGTCGACCTCGTGGTGCTCCGGCACATCGTCGTCGAGCACGTGCAGCTCGACGTCAGCCTGGCCCCGCAGCGCTTCCAGGAGGTCGAGGCCCCGACGGCCGCGGCGACGGCGGTTCGGCTCGTGCGCGTCGGCGATGGACTGCAGCTCGTCGAGCACGAACTGCGGGATGAGAAGCGCGCCTTGCAGGAACCCGGCCCGGGCCACGGCCAGCAGCCGCCCGTCGATGACCGCACTCGTGTCCACCAGGTACCCGTGGTCGTACGACCGCTCATAGGCCGTGGCTCGCACCAGGGGACGGGTGGACAGGCCGGCCATGGCCAAGAGGTCCTCGTAGCGCCCCGCAGCCAGGCGGTAACCGGCGTACACACCGATCCACACGACCAAACCAAGCACCGGCCAGCCCCACAGCCCGGGCAGCAGCACGACGGCCGGCACCCCGATCAGCGCCGACAGGCCGCCCAGGAAGGCTGAGCCCAGGGCCCCGACGAGCATCCGGCCGGTCGGCGCCCGCTCCACCCGCTGCTCGACCGCGCCCATCACGTGGCCGAGGAGACGTCCGAAGGCGCCGCCACCGACATACCCCACGCAGGCGCCGAGAGTGGCCCCGACGATGGCGCCGGTGCCCGACGTCGGCGTGTCGCTGCCCGCGCCGAGCTCGTGGCCGGCGGCCGTGGCCAGGAAGACGATGAAGAGGCGAACGATCTCGACGAACAAGCGAGGCTCCTGCAGGGGCGCGTCGAAGTTCGCGCCTTCGCCGCCTACATCGGCGCCAACGCCGACGCCCTGAAGCCAGGAAAGCTAGGGAAGCACCTCGTCCAGCTTCTTCTCGGCCTCTGCCTCGTCGACGCCGATGGCAAAGGTCAGCTCGGACACCAGGATCTGGCGGGCACGGGACAGCATGCGCTTCTCCCCGGCCGAGAGACCCTTGTCCTTGTCACGGATCGAGAGGTTCCGCACGACCTCGGCCACCTGGTAGATGTCGCCCGACTTCAGCTTCTCGACATGGTTCTTGTAGCGGCGTGACCAGTTGGTCGGCATGCGCGCCTCCTTCTTGCGAAGGACGGCGAACACCTCCTCGACCTCTTCGTCGTTGATGACCTCGCGAAGGCCGACCTCGTCCGTCTTGTCGGTCGGCACCATCAACGTCAGATCGCTGTACGCCACCCGCAGGACGAGGTACTCGGCGATCTCCCCGAACGCCTCCTTGGTCTCCTTGCGCTCGATGACTGCGGCACCGTGGTGCGGGTAGACGACCTTGTCACCGACGTCGAACGGCATGGTTCTCCCAAGCAAGAAACAAGAAGTTGATGAGCCCAGGGTAAAGGGCGCGCCCGCCTTTGACCAATCCCTGATCGCCTCGAACTGGCTGTTCAGAGGGGGCTGTCGCCTCCACCGGTAGCATCCGCCACGTGGACGTGCGGGCGTTGCTGGAGGGGTCGGAGCTGTTCAACGGGTTTCCGGCCGGAGATCTCGATGCCATCACCGCCAGCGGTGAGGTGCGACGCCTCCGTCGCAACGATCTGGTCTTCGACGAAGGTCAGGAAGCGCTCGAGCTCTACGTGGTGAAGACCGGTCGGGTAGCCATCGTGAACAGCTCGCCCGACGGCCGGGAGTCGGTGATCGCCCTCATGGAGGCCGGCGATCTGTTCGGGGAGATGCCGCTGTTCGACGGCAACGGCCGCTCGGCGCAGGCTCGAGCCCTCGAGCCGTCGGTGCTCGCAGTGGTGCCCTACGCGCCGGTGCGGGCCACCCTGGAACGATCCCCCAGCCTCCTGTGGCACGTGGTGCGGTTGCTGGCCGGCCGGCTGCGCAACACCAACGCCGACCTGGCCGATTCGGTGTTCCTCGATGTCACCGGCCGCACGGCCAAGCGGTTGCTCGAGCTGGCCGGCACCCACGACGAGTTCATCCTGCCCGTCACCCAGGAGGAGCTGGCCGGCATGGTGGGTGCCTCCCGCGAGCGGGTCAACAAGGCCCTGGCCGCCTTCATCCGCCTCGGATGGCTCGAGCAGGGCGACCGCCGCTACCGCATCACCGACCGCGACCAGCTGGCCCGACGCTCGCGCTGAGCCGGCGTTCGGTCGTCACGCCAGGAAGTCGATCACCCATCCCCAGGCGTCGGCGGCGTCCTTGGCCCGATGCGCCGGGCGGGACGGGTCATGCACGAACCCGTGGTCCGCGTCCGGGTAGACGTGCACCGTGACCCGGGAGCTCAGGGCCCGGAGGGCGTCGATGTCCTCGGCTGGCGTCCACCGGTCCTGGCCGCCGCAGATGGCCAACGTGGGGCAGGCGTCGGTCGATGCCAGCGCGTCGAGCGGGTCGTTCCCGGCCTCCGACCACTGGGCCGGAGGCCGGATCATGCCGTAGAAGGAGGCGGCGCGATCGAACCGGCCGGTGCCGGCCGCCCGGTAGGCAACCATCCCGCCCATGCAGAAGCCGAGCACGGCGACCCGCTCGACCCCGGCCCGGGCGGTCAGCTCGTCGGCCGCAGCCTCCAGGTCGGCCCGGAGACGGGCATGGTCGATCGAGCCGGCCAGCCGGTCTTGGAGGCCCAGGTCAGCCTGGTCCGGGTAGGGCTCGACGGCACAGACGGCCCAGGTGTTCTCCCGGCTCAGGCGCTCGACCAGATCGGCGAACAGCGGCCGCAGCCCCCCGACGTCGGGCGCGATCACGAGCCCACGCAAGGCGGAGGCCGGAGGGATGGCCAGCTCGGCCGGTGTGCCCGATGGGAGCTCGATCTGCATCGGCTCAGTCTGCCCGGAGCGTCAGCTGTAGCGGTCGAGGATGCTGGTCTCGGCCAGGCGGGACAGCCCGTCGCGAATGGCCCGAGCCCGGACGTCGCCTACGCCCTCGACGTCGTCCAGGTCGCTGATGGTGGCCCGCAAGATCTTCTGCAGGCTGCCGAAGCGCTCGATGATGCGCTCGACCAGGTTGTCGGGCAGCCTCGGGACCTTCGACAGCAAGCGGTAGCCGCGAGGCTGGATGTTCACGTCGAGCGCAGCCGTGCCCGGCAGGTGGAGCACGTCGACCACCATCTTGAGATCGAGCAGGTCCTCGGTCGAATACTCGGCGAGGATCTCCATCGCCCGCTCGAGCTCGAAGCTCTTCTCATCGCGGAAGTAGTCCTGGATGACGAGACGGCGATCGTCCTCCACCCCGCCCATCAGCTCCTCCAGCTGCAGCCGGACGAGCCGACCGTCCTCGCCGAGCTCGACGATGTAGCCGTCGATCTCCTCGGCGATGCGCCGCACCATCTCGGCCCGCTGGAGCACGGTGACCACGTCCCGGACCGTCACCAGGTCCTCCACTTCGAGAGCCGACAGCGAGCCGCTGACGTTGTCGAGGCGGGCCTTGTAGCGCTCGAGGGTCTGTAGCGCCTGGTTGGCCCGGGCCAGCAGCCGGGGGATCGCCTCCAACGGGTGCTTGACCGCACCCCGGTAGACCGCGATCAGCGACAGCTCCTCGGACACGGAGAGCACCGGCACGTCGATCGACCGGGCCACCCGCTCGGCCGTCCGGTGCCGGGTGCCGGTCTCGGACGTGGGCACGTTCGGGTTGGGCACCAGGTGCACGTTGGCCCGGGCGATCCGGCTCGCATCGGGAGCGAGGATGATGGCGCCGTCCATCTTGGCCAGCTCGGAGAGGCGCTGGGGTGAGAACTCGGCGTCGAGCAGGAACCCGCCCGAGCAGATGGCCAGCACGTCGGGCCCGTCCCCCACGACGATCAGCGCGCCCATGTTGGCCTGCAGGATGCGGTCGATGCCCTCCCGCAGCGCTCGCCCCGGGGCTACGGCCGCAAGGGCCTCGATGAGCGTTGCGCTTCGCCGAGCCAGCATCGGCGGAATGGTACCTTGCGACCCCTTTTGGCGCCCCCGCAGGGTGGGCATGTCCCGGGGCTGTCGGATAGTACTGAGGTCGTGTTCACCCCCTCCTCCCCCGTCCACGAACGCCTCCCTCGCCGCCTGGGCCGGCGCTGGTGCCGTGGGCTACTGGTGCTCGTGGCCGCGGCCGGTCTGGCCGCCTGCGGGTCGAACGGCAGCAAAGGCGCGGCCGAGGTGACGACCACCGAGGTGCCACCCGGGGCCGTCGTCGTCGAGGTGGTCACGTCGTCGCGCTCGGTCGGCGAGTACCAGCCGAAAGAGGCATCGGTGCCCGTGGGGGGCACGGTGGCCTGGCCCAACAAGTCAAACGCCTCGCACAACGTCGTCTTCAAGGACGACTCGCTGCCCAGCTCCAAGCTCTACGGGGAGGACCGGGTGTTCAGCGCCACCTTCGATACGGCCGGTCGCTACTCGTACCGCTGCACCATCCATCCCGGCATGGACGGCACCCTCGTCGTCGGCTGACCGGCCGGCTCAGTCCGGGAGACGGGCGCCGATGCCGACGGCGGCGATGCCCTCGGCCAGTGAGCCGACTCGGTGCAGGCGCATGCCGGTCGGACAGTCGGGAGCGGAGAGCGGCACGACCGCCTCGGTGAACCCCAGGCGCGCCGCCTCGGCCAGCCGTCGAGCCGTCTGGCCCACCTGGCGGATCTCCCCGGCCAGGCCCACCTCGCCGCACGCCACCAGCCCGTCGGGCACCGGATCACCGGTCAGCGCCGAGGCCAGTGCGAGGGCCAGAGCCAGGTCGGCACCCGGCTCGACGACCTTCACGCCCCCGACCGCGGATGCGTAGACCTCTCGCTCGTTGAACGGGAGCCCGACCCGGCGCTCGAGCACGGCCAGCAGCAGGGCCAGACGACCGGCGTCGAGCCCCTGGGCCGACCGCCGCGGCATCACCATCTGGGTCTTGACCACGAGGGCCTGGAGCTCGACCAGCAGTGGCCGATGGCCCTCGAGTGCGGGCACCACGACCGACCCGGCCACGCCGGGCCGGCGATCGCCGAGGAAGAGGCCGCTCGGGTCAGGCACGTCGTTCAGCCCGGTCTCCGCCATCTCGAAGAGGCCCAGCTCCTCCGTGGAGCCGAAGCGGTGCTTGGCTGCCCGCAGGAGGCGGAGGGCGTGGTGACGGTCTCCCTCGAAGGACAGCACCGTGTCCACGATGTGCTCGAGCACCCGCGGCCCGGCCAGCCCCCCGTCCTTGGTGACGTGGCCCACCAGCACCGTGGCCAGATCACGCTCCTTGGCCACCTGCACGAGGGCGGCCGCGCATTCCCGCACCTGCGACACCGAACCAGGCGCGGCACCGATCTCGGGGTTGAACACGGTCTGGATCGAGTCGACGACGAGGTAGTCGGGGGCCACCTCCGCCACTGCGGCCAGGATGCCCGGAACGCTCGTCTCCGACACCAGCCACAGCCGGTCGTCGAGTGCTCCGAGGCGCTCGGCCCGCAACCGCACCTGATGCTTGCTCTCCTCGGCAGACACGAGCAGACACCTCGCCCCGCGACGGGCCAGCGACGCCATGGCTTGGAGGAGCAGCGTCGACTTGCCGATGCCCGGCTCGCCACCGACCAGGGTGACGGACCCGGGCACGAGGCCGCCGCCCAGGACGCGATCGAGCTCGGCGATGCCAGTGGGCCGCGGCGAGAACTCGGCGCTGTTCACCTCGGTGACGGGCACGGGCCGATCGGCGACGCTGGTGGATCGCGAGCGCAAGGTGGGACGGGGCTCGTCGACCTCCTCGACCATGGAGTTCCACGCTCCACACCCGGAGCACCGCCCGGCCCACTGCGGCGACGCCGAGCCACAGTCCGTGCAGCGGTGCACTGTCTTCAGCTTGGCCATGGGTGCACCCTACGGAGGGGGTGTGTCAGCGCCGAACCCGGCGCCGGGCCATGGCCACGGCTAGGCACGACGTGGTCACGAACCCGAGCGCAGCGACCGCGGCCACCACCAGCAGCACGACGTTCCTTCGGTTGGGCGTGGTCGAGGTGGCCTCGATGGCCACCTCCTGGCCGAGGCTCACGGGCCACACGGCCTCATCGCCGGAGTGTGCCGGCGCGTTCGACCTGACGTCACCGGGAAGCGATACCGCCACCTGCAGACCGAAGATCTGGTCGAGTGGGGCCAGCGCCTCCCGCTCGAGCTGCGGCGCGGTGAGGCCGAGCGGCACACCACCCAACCGGGCCTGCAGATCGGGATCGGTGAACGACTCGATGCCGCCCGTCACGTCCACCACGCCCCGCACGGTCGTCTCGGTGGTGAAGTACGACCGCTTCTGGGTCAACGTGAACCCGCGCACCGGCCCGTCTGGACCGGTGATGGAGCCGAGAACGCGCTCCGCCTCGGCCAGGTCACGAGTGGGGTGGGTGGCCACCAGCTGCACGCCACCGCCGTCCAGCGCCTTCGGAGGATCCACCGACCACCCGGCCGCGATCAGGTCGTCCTTGCGGAGCTGGGTGTTCAGGTCACCCGCTCGCTTGGCGGCCGCCTCGTCGAGGTGGGCCGTCACGGTGACCCGGCCGGCTCCCGACCGGTCGGTCTCGATGCCCACGACCACGTCCACCTTGCAACCACCGCCCAGCAGGAGGCACATGGCAGCCAGGCCCAACCAGGGCCCGACGCGACGAGGCGCACGCTCAGAGCGTGCACCTCGTCGTGTTCCCGGCTGTGTCGCCGGTCGCAGTGCGGTCGGCCGCACTGCAGTCGGCTGCGGACTAGTCGGCAGTGCCGGTTCCGGCCAGCTCCATGGGAGGCGGCTCGAAGCCGTCGAGAGACCGGAAGACGATCTCCCCGTCCTCAGCGTCGACGATGATCGTCTCGCCCGCCCGGAACTCCTTGTAGAGGATGCGCTCGGAGAGCGGGTCCTCGATGTGGCGCTGGATGGCACGACGCAGCGGGCGAGCACCGTACTGGGGGTCGTAGCCCTTGTCGGCGAGCACGAGCTTGGCCTCGTTGGTGAGCTCGAGACCGAGGCCTTGCGCCTCCAGCTGGTTGCGGACCCGCTTGATCTGCAGATCCACGATCTGGGTGATCTCCGCCTTGGTCAGCTCGTGGAAGACGATCACGTCGTCGATCCGGTTCAGGAACTCGGGGCGGAAGTGCGCCTTGAGCGCCTCGTTCACCTTCTCCTTCATGCGCTCGTAGCTGACGGCCTCGTCGCTGCGGGCGAAGCCGAGGGAGGCGCGGCGCAGATCGGCCGTGCCCAGGTTCGACGTCATGATGAGCACGGTGTTCTTGAAGTCGACGGCCCGGCCCTGGCTGTCGGTCAGGCGGCCGTCCTCCAGGATCTGCAGCAACGTGTTGAACACGTCGGGATGGGCCTTCTCGATCTCGTCGAACAACACCACCGAGAACGGCTTGCGCCGCACGGCCTCGGTCAGCTGCCCACCCTCCTCGTAGCCGACGTAGCCGGGAGGAGAGCCGACGAGCCGGGACACGGTGTGCTTCTCCATGTACTCCGACATGTCGAGGGTGATCATGGCCGACTCGTCGGTGAAGAGGAATTCCGCCAACGTCTTGGCCAGCTCGGTCTTTCCGACGCCCGAGGGGCCGAGGAAGATGAACGAGCCGCCCGGGCGCTTCGGATCCTTCAGACCGGCACGGGTGCGGCGCACGGCCTGGCTGACGGCCTTGATGGCGTCCTCCTGACCGATGACCCGACGGTGCAGCTCGTCCTCCATGCGGAGCAGCTTCTCCGTCTCCTCCTCGGTGAGGCGGTAGACGGGGATGCCCGTCCACATGGCCAGCACCTCGGCGATGACCTCCTCATCGACGACGTCGAACAGGTCGACACCCGACTGGCGCGCCTCGGTGTCGAGGGCCGCCTTCTTGTCGAGCAGCTCCTTCTCCTTGGCCCGGAACTTCTCGGCCTGGTCGAACTGCGACCGGTCGAGTGCCCCCTCCTTCTCGCGGCGGATCTTGACGATCTCCTCCTCGAGGGTCTTGTAGTCGGGAGGGGTGTCCATGCGGCGGATGCGCAGCTTGGAACCGGCCTCGTCGATGAGGTCGATGGCCTTGTCCGGCAGGAACCGGTCGGCGATGTACCGATCAGCCATGTTGGCCGCGGCCACCAGGGCCTGGTCGGTGATGGTGACCGAGTGATGTGACTCGTACCGGTCGCGCAGGCCCTTCAGGATCTCGATGGTGTGAGCCACCGTGGGCTCCTCGACCTTGATCGGTGCGAACCGTCGCTCGAGAGCCGCATCCTTCTCGAGGTGCTTGCGGTACTCGTCGAGCGTCGTGGCGCCCACGGTCTGGAGCTCGCCGCGAGCCAGCATCGGCTTCAAGATGGAGGCGGCGTCGATGGCACCTTCGGCTGCTCCGGCCCCGACGAGGGTGTGCAGCTCGTCGATGAACAGGATGATGTCGCCGCGGGTGCGGATCTCCTTGAGCACCTTCTTCAGGCGCTCCTCGAAGTCACCTCGGTACCGGGAGCCGGCCACGAGCGCACCCAGATCGAGGGTGTACAGCTGCTTGCCACGCAGGGTCTCGGGCACATCGCCGGAGACGATGCGCTGGGCCAGGCCCTCGACGATGGCGGTCTTGCCGACGCCGGGCTCGCCGATGAGCACCGGGTTGTTCTTCGTACGGCGCGAGAGGACCTGCATCACCCGCAGGATCTCGTCCTTGCGGCCGATCACGGGGTCGAGCTTCTTCTCGCGGGCCTGCTGGGTCATGTTGCGACCGAACTGGTCGAGGACCAACGACCCCGACGGCTGCTCCTGCGTGCCGCTTGCACCCTGGGGTGCTCCGGAGGTCTGGCCCTCTTTGCCCCCGCCGTAACCGGACAGGAGCTGGATGACCTGCTGGCGCACCCGGCTCAGGTCGGCGCCGAGCGAGCCCAGCACCTGGGCGGCCACGCCCTCACCCTCGCGGATGAGGCCGAGCAGCAGGTGTTCGGTGCCGATGTAGTTGTGGCCGAGCTGCAGGGCCTCGCGAAGTGACAGCTCGAGCACCTTCTTGGCCCGAGGCGTGAACGGCGGCGCGCCGGTGGCCTGGGTGCCGGCGGGACCGATGGTCTCCTCCACCTTCTCGCGCACTGCCTCCAAGGAGACGCCCAGGGACTCGAGGGCCTTGGCCGCTACGCCCTCGCCCTCGTGGATCAGGCCGAGCAGGATGTGCTCTGTACCCAGGAAGTTGTGGTTGAGAAGCCGAGCCTCTTCCTGGGCAAGAACCAGGACTCGGCGGGCTCGGTCAGTGAAGCGTTCGAACAAGGTGACCGCCTCCTAGGACGGTTGGAAGTGACAGAAGTCTACCGGGGTGTTGTGTCAATGGCCGAGGCGCGTCACTTTGCGCCTCACAGCAACTGCCGGGTTGTCTGGAAGCCGCAACTCGCGCCTACCGTGATGACCCGATGAACGTCGTCGACCTCCTCGGTCTTCCCCGGCTCACCGGTGACCTCGAACGCGTGGAGATCGCGCTCCAGGCTTCGCTGGGATCGGTCGATCCGTTCCTTGCCGAGGTGGCCGGCCATCTGGCCGACGCGGGAGGCAAGCGCCTCCGCCCGGCACTCACCGTGGCGGCCGCACTGGCTGGTAGCGGCGAGGCGACCGACGATGTGGTCCTCGGCGGCGTGTCCGTCGAGCTCGTGCACCTGGGTTCGCTCTACCACGACGACGTCATGGACGAAGCCGAGGTGCGGCGCAACGTGGTGTCCGTGAACGCCCGCTGGGGCAACCTCATCGCCATCTTGGCCGGTGACTTCCTGCTGGCCAAGGCGTCCGAGATCGCCGCATCGCTCGGCACCGAGGTGGCCGGCCTGCTGGCCGCGACCATCGGGCGTCTGTGCGAGGGGCAGGTCGGCGAGCTGCAGACAGCCTTCGACATCCGCCGCACGGAGGACGCCTACCTCCGCTCCATCGCCGGCAAGACCGCATCGCTCATGAGCTCGGCGTGTCGCATCGGCGCCATCGTCGCCGACTTGCCGCGATCGCAGATCGACGCGCTGACCGGCTTCGGCCACGCCTTCGGCATGGCCTTCCAGATCCGCGACGACATCCTCGATCTGATCTGCACCGACGAGCAGCTGGGCAAGCCGTCGGGGCAGGACCTGGTGGAGGGCACCTACAGCCTCCCGGTCATCCGAGCCCTGGCCCTCCCCAGAGTGGCAGCCGAGCTGGCCCCGATGCTCGGAGGCCCGATAGGCGGCCCGGAGCGGGAGAAGGCTCGTGAGATCATCCGGGAGTCGGGGGCCGTCGAGTCGGCCCTGGGCGAAGCTCGCCGGTTCGCGGACCAGGCCGCCGAGGCGCTGGCCCCGCTCGGCGAGGCGCCTGCCGCACGGGCGCTGGCCGAGTCGGCTTCCGGCCTGGTCGCCACCGTCGCCGCCTGAGCCTTCTCGTCGGCGCTTAGCCTTGGGCATGCCCCCGCTCGTCGGCGATCTCTCGTTCCCTGAAGGCCCTGTCGTCCTCGACGACGGCTCGGTGGTGTTCACCGAGATCACCGCCGGCCGCCTCCGCCGTTGGGACGGCGCCGCACTGACCACGTTCGCGGTCACCGGCGGAGGCCCGAACGGGGCGACCCTGGGTGTGGACGGATCGGTGTGGGTGGCCCAGAACGGCGGTATGGGGGCCGACCCGAACGCCCAGCCGCCAGACATGCGCCGACCGGCCGGCATCCAGCGGGTGCGGGACGGCGTGGTCGAGATGGTGCTCACCGAAGCGGCGGGACTGCCGCTCGTGTCGCCCAACGACCTGGCCTTCGGCCCGGACCACCGGCTCTACTTCACCGACCCGAACGGGGCGTCGACCGGAGCGGACACCGGGCCGGGGCGGATCTTCGTCCTGGACACGGACTCCGGCGAGACCGAGCTGCTGGTCGAGCTGCGACGGGTGTACCCGAACGGCATCGCCTTCTCCCCCTCCGGTGACCTGCTCTACACCGAGAGCTTCAGCCGACGAGTCATGACGCTGCAGAAGGGCGTAGGCGGCTTCGTGGCCGAGGAGCTCTGCGTGCTGCCCGAGCGCCACTTCCCGGACGGCTTCGCGGTGGCGGCCGACGGCACGCTGGCCGTGGCCGCCACGCGGTCCGGCGGCGTGGACCTGGTGTCGGCGGGCGGGGAGCTGGTCGACCACCTGCCCATCGTGGACCGCGGCATGGTGACCAACTGCGCCTTTGCGGGGAACCTGCTCTACGTCACCGAAAGCCGGTTCGGCGGGCTCTACGAACGGCAAACCGGCCTCACCGGGCTCCCGCTCTTGCGGGGCCGGTGAGGCCGGAAGGTGGGTCAACGGCTGAAGATCAGCGGCCGGGGCCGGTCTCGTTCTTCCCGTCGCCGGGGCCGACACGCCCGTCGTCTTCGTCGATCTTGTTCGGGTCTTCGGAGGCATCGTCACAGGCGACACCACCGGCGATGGCCATGGAACCTACGAGCAGGGCTGCGAGGAGCTTGCGCATCGTCCGGCCTAGTGCTCGTGCTCGATGCGCTGAACCAGGATCTGCTTGCCCATGTCGGCCGCTCGGCGGTAACCCTGCTGCACCTGCTGGAAGTAGGTCTTCAGCTCGTCGTCGATGCCGCTGTCATCCAGGTACTTCTGGATGGTCTCCGCGCCCTGCAGGGCGTGGTACACGACGCTGATCACGTTGTAGGTCGGGTCACTCGTGCCCGTGGCTTGTTGATCGCTCATGGGCCGGTTGTTCCCGTCGCACCCGGGGCCTTACACACACCTCACTGCTCTGGGCGCAGCGTCGGGAAGAGCACGATGTCGCGCACGTTCTGCACGTCGGCCAGCAGCATGGCCAGCCGGTCGATGCCGATGCCGAGCCCACCGGTGGGCGGCAGGCCGTACTCGAGGGCCCGGACGTAGTCCTCGTCCAGCTCGTTGGCCTCGTCGTCGCCGGCGGCGCGGGCCGCGGCCTGGGCCTCGAGGCGCAACCGCTGCTCGGCCGGATCGACGAGCTCGCTGAAGGCGTTCATGAGCTCGCGGCCGGCCACCACCGCCTCGAAGCGCTCGACCAGGTCCGGCATCTCGCGGTGGTCCCGGGCCAGCGGCGAGACCTCCTTGGGGTAGTCGAGGACGAAGATCGGGCCCCACAGGCTGGCCTCCGTCGTCTTCTCATAGATCTCGAGCACCAGCTTGCCGGAGCCCCAGCTCTCCTCGATCTTGACCACGCCGTGCTGCTCGGCCAGGGCGCGGAGCTGTTCGACCGGCATGCGCACGTCGACGCGCACCCCGATGGCCTCCTCGATGAGATCGCCCATGGTGGCCCTCCTCCAGGGAACGGTGAGGTCGAGGGGCTTGCCGTCATAGGTGAGCTGCGTGGTGCCATGGAGCTCGACGGCGAGGTGGGCGATGAGGTCCTCGATGAGCGACATCATGTCGCCGTAGTCGGCATAGGCCTGGTACAGCTCGAGCATGGTGAACTCGGGGTTGTGCCGAGGGGAGAGCCCTTCGTTGCGGAAGTTGCGACCGATCTCGAACACCCGCTCGAACCCGCCGACCACCAGCCGCTTGAGGTAGAGCTCGGGCGCGATGCGCAGGTAGAGGTCGATGTCGAGGGCGTTGTGGTGGGTGACGAACGGCTTGGCCGTGGCGCCCCCGAGGATCGACTGCAGCAGGGGGGTCTCCACCTCGATGAAGCCGCGCTCCTCGAGCCAACGGCGGATGAGGCTCACCATGCGACTCCGCATCTGGAACGCTCGACGCGAGCCCTCGTTGGCCCAGAGGTCGACATAGCGCTGTCGGTAGCGCAGGTCGGGGTCGGTGATGCCCTTCCACTTGTCACCGAAGCTGCGCGACGGGGCGACGGCGGCCAGGACCACCCAGCTCTCCACCTTCACGGAGAGCTCCCCCGTGCGGGTCTTGACCACCTCGCCGGTAGCACCGATCCAGCTCCCCAGATTCAGCTTCGAGAGCTCGTCGAAGCGCTCGGTCCACGCCTTGCCCCCGAAGAGCTGGATGGATCCCGACGAGTCGTGCAGGGTCGAGAAGCACAGCTTTCCGGTCGGGCGGTGCAGCATCACCCGCCCGGCCACCGTCACGACGATGCCGGTCTCCGCCCCCACCTCCAGCCCGATGAACTCGGCGTGGAGCGAGTGGGCGCTGCGGTCGGGCTCGAAGCGGTAAGGGACATCGCTCACCGGGCGTTCCGCTCGTAGACGAGCCGGAGGCCGTGCAGGGTGAGCCACGGGTCGAGGTGCTGGATCTCCGAGGAGTAACGGCCGATGAGCGCGCTCAGGCCCCCCGTGCCGACGACCGTGCACTCGCCCAGCTCGTCCTTCATGAGTGCGCAGATCCCGTCGACCTGGGCCGAGAAGCCGTAGATCGCCCCCGACTGCAACGCCTCGGCCGTGCTCTTGCCGATCACGCTCCTCGGCTCGATGAGCTCGACGCGCGACAGGCGGTCGGCGCGGGCGAAGAGCGCATCCAGCGAGATCTCGATGCCTGGCAGGATGACGCCACCGAGGTACTCCCCCTTGGCCGACACGGCGTCCAGGGTGGTGGCGGTGCCGAAGTCGACGACGATGGTCGGGCCCCCGTAGATGTCGTATGCGCCGATGGCGTTGACGATGCGGTCGGCGCCGACCTCACGCGGGTTGTCGATGAGGATGGGCATGCCCGTCTTGGTGCCAGGCTCGACCACGACCGGTTCATGCTTGAAGTACCGGGTCGAGACGCCGCGCAGCGCGGCAGTGGCACGGGGAACCACGGACGAGATGGCCACGCCGTCGATGGCGACATCGCCGATGAACTGGCGGATGAGCACCGCGTACTCGTCGGTGGTGCGTTCGGCGTTGGTGGCCAGGCGCCAGTGGTCGACGATCGTGTCCTCGTCGTAGAGGGCGATGAGGATCTGGGTGTTGCCGACGTCCACGGCCAGCAACATCAGTCCTCCTCGAGGTCGAGGCCGATGTCGAGCACCGGAGCCGAGTGGGTCAGCGCGCCGACGGAGACGAAGTCGACACCGTCGATCTCCGCGTAGGAGCCGAGCGTCTCGAGGGTCACGCGGCCGGAGACCTCCACGGGGATCCGGCCCTCCACCAAGGCGACAGCCTCTCGAACGACATCGGGCGACATGTTGTCGAGCAGCACCATGGAGGCGCCCGCCTCCAGGGCTTCGGTGACCTGCTCGAGGCGGTCGCACTCGACCTCCACCAGCCGTCCGGGCCATCGGAGGCGGGCCCGGCGCACCCCCTCGGCGATGGCCATGCCGCCCAGGTGGTTGTCCTTGATCAGCACCCCGTCGGACAGCGAGCCCCGGTGGTTCGTGCCGCCGCCGGCCCGCACCGCCGCCTTCTCCAGGGTTCGCAGCCCGGGCGTCGTCTTGCGGGTGTCGAGGATGGTCACGTGGCCGTGGGTGGCGCGCACGTATCGACGGGTCAGGCTGGCGATGCCGGAGAGGTGCCGCAGGAAGTTCAGGGCGGTGCGCTCGGCGCTGAGGAGCGATGGCAACGGGCCCTCGACCCGGGCGATCACATCGTCGGCGCTCACCTCGGTGCCGTCGTCGACCCGCCACTCCACCCGCACGGTGGAGTCGACCTGCAGAAAGGACTCGACCGCGCACAGCCGGCCAGCCACGACGCCCTCGTCCCTCGCCACCAACAACACGGCAGCCTGCTGGTCGACGGGCAGCAGGGAGGCGGTCATGTCCCCGAGCGGCGAGAGATCCTCCGCGAGGGCACGCCCGACTGCATCCCGCACAGCGAACATGGGCGGATGTGGCTCGGTCAAGAGATCACCAGTCTGCGCTTGAAGCGGTCGGAGGTTTCCGGGAAGTCGGTGCGGGTGTGAGACCCGCGGCTCTCCTCGCGAGCCGTGGCCGAAGCCAGGAGCGCGAAGGCGACCTCGACCAGGTTGGCCAGCTCGACGTCTTCACCGCTGTCCAACCCGGCCACGACCGAGCTGGTGGCCGCGAGCGACTCTGCCGATCGCAGCACCCCCGCCCCCTCGGTCATGGCCCGCTGCAGCCGCTCCCGCC
>Ga0136611_10000509_pt1 | contig 25557 bp, 24 predicted proteins | sample AntDrymUQ2232306_2_FD_106645 | JGI IMG/M metagenome (GOLD analysis project Ga0136611, IMG submission 106645) | Polar desert sand microbial communities from Dry Valleys, Antarctica - metaG UQ223 (23.06) | ecosystem: Environmental > Terrestrial > Soil > Desert | place: Antarctica: Dry Valley...
ATTCGTGGACGCTGACGTACATCCCGTATTCCGTGAAGTTCCAGATCGCCTCGGCGGCGAGGTTAGGGTTGACGACGCAGCCCTGGCCGTCGGCGAATCCGAATTCGGTCCGCCATGTGGTGCCGTGAAACGCGAAATCCTGATAGAAATACGCGACCCACGGAACATCTTCCTGATAATACGGGGTTCCGTCCCAGTCGATACCACTCATGGTCTGCGACTCGTACATCAGCCAGATATAGTGATCCCCGATTGGCGTTGGCGACTGTTCAGGGCCAATCACCGATGTACTGCGTAAGACGGGCACATCCCCGACCCAGGCGGTCGTGGAGTAATCGCTGAGGTCAACTTCCAGCCAACGCTCTCCAGGAAGTGAGTCTGCCAGATACATCTGGTCGAAGTCACCAGCGTACTCGAAGCTCGCGACCGTGTCGTTCATCCCTGCCAGAATGCTGAACGATTCTTCGCGGTCGATTGAATCTTCCCACGAGGTATCGGCGAGTGACTGCGCGACCGTGAGATCAATTGCCTCGGCGGGCATCGGCTGCCAGTCGGCCAACTGCCCGTTGAAGCTGGCATCGAGGGAGTCAACGGCGACGCGTTCGACGCCACCGCCACTGATCCACGAGAAGCCGCCATATTCGAAGAACTGATAGACCGTTTCTCCGATCGAGAACTCATCGGAAATTGGTGGACCGAGCTGTTCGGATGCGCCGGGTTGCTCGTAAGCTAGCTGGAAGCCGCCTGTCAAAGAATGGCCGGTGTCAGGGAAGAAGCGTTCGGGGCCAGACGGTTTCGGAGTGAACGCGTCAAATTGCGTGGCGTATCCAATACGCTCCGAGAAGTCTGTTCCAATTGGCATTTCGGTGATATCGGCCCCGACGGCAATGTCGAACGGGACGTAGTGCAGTTCGAGACGTGCGTATTCGAACCACTGAGTCCAGTGACCGTTGAAGCTCACGAGATGGCTGACGGGTTCGCCGATGTGCTGGTTCGAGAGCCAGTAACCCAGGAACGGTCCGTTCGTGATTTGCCCATTCATCTCGAAGTAGAGGGGCAGGTACGGAGACTCGCTGGAGGCATCGGCATCTCCATCGGTCATCGACCGCAGTGAAGGCATCAATGCAAGCGCGAGTACCAGCATGACGCACGGTACGATGCGGGTGGCGCGTTTCAGGACGTTTCTTGAAGTGTCTGACTGCTCAACCATGATCCAGCATTTCCTGTCGTCCATCTCCCGTGGCCGTGTCAACGACCATTCCCATGTGCGGCCCCGAAAGCACCCTTCAATGATTAGAACTATGGAGTCGAACGGCGATGGGATGAACGTCCTGAGTCAGCGTTGCGCGCGTCACCCATTCGTCTCATCTTGGCGATCCGGAGCGAACAGAGACGGATGCAGCCAGCCCGAAGTGATCCGAGGCACTGAGGCGATCGTCATCTGGATGGACGCGATCGAACGTGATCCAGGCATCGAGTACTTCTACATGATCGTTGACCAGAATGAAGTCGATGACGCCAGCCTCGTCGTCTTCTCCGTAGCGACGATGCACTGGCGCAGGTACGGTGTTAGTTGGTTCGTGGCCGTGGTGGATTGCGTAGGCAGAACGCAGATAGCGGCTCGCCAGTGCGATCGCAGCCGAATCTGGAAGAGCATTCAGGTCGCCGACGAGCACCTGAGGAAGGTGCGATTCGCGGTGCATCCACGCCAGGACTCGTTCAATCTGGTTTACGCGCAGCAGCGCCCCGGCCACGCTGTGGTGGAGATGCGTGTTGTAGACGTCCAGTGACGATCCGTCACGCAGACGCAAGCGCACGCGTTGCGCGATACGCTCATTGCCAATCGGAATCCATTCGCTGCGTTCGACGGGCAGCTCGGTCAGGATCGCGATGCCCTCCCAGAAGCGGCGAACACCGGTTTTCCAGGCCGGATAGAGTTGATACGGCGGAGAATGCTCCTGTCGAGTGAGGTTGGCTCCACGTAACAACAGATGACGTTGCAGCGAGGGACGGCGCAGTTCCTGCAGCCCGATGATATCCGGCCCGAGCTCCGCCAGCTGGTCAACGATGAGTTGATACCGCTCCGGCCAGCGGTCCGACGTATTGCGCAGGTTCAGCGTACCAACGCGAATGATCTCTGCCTGCGTGACGGTCACAGTACTCCTGTTGATGCCGCGAACTGTCGCGACAGCGCGCAGTATGGGACGATTGCCACGCGAGCAGCGTCGAACGCTTGCCTGATGCATGCCGAATAGAATCGTATTGTGCCGCATTGTCACCGAACTTGGAAGATGGATACAGGAGGATGCATTGCAGGAGTGGTGGAAGCGAGCAGTGTTCTATCAGATCTACCCACGCAGTTACCACGATTCGGACGGAGATGGCATCGGTGATCTGCAAGGGATTATCGATCGGCTCGATTATCTGAACGACGGGACCGAACGATCGCTCGGCATTAACGCGATCTGGTTGTCGCCAACGTTTCCATCGCCAATGAAGGATTTCGGCTACGACGTGGCGGACTATCGGGATGTCCATCCTGATTTCGGCGATCTTGAGACGATGGATCGGTTGATTGGTGAATGTCACTCGCGCGACATTCGGCTGTTGCTGGATTTTGTCCCGAATCATTCATCGGATCAGCACGCGTGGTTTCAGGAATCGCGGTCGTCACGCGTGAACCCGAAGCGCGACTGGTACATCTGGCGGGATGCGAAGGCGGATGGTTCGCTCCCGAACAATTGGATTTCGGTGTTTGGTGGGCCTGCGTGGACGTTTGATGACTTGTCCGGTCAGTACTATCTACATTCGTTCCTGAAGGAGCAGCCAGATCTCAACTGGCGCAACCCGGAGGTCGTGCGGGCGATGCACGATGTGCTGCGTTTCTGGTTGGGGCGGGGCATCGACGGCTTTCGGATCGACGTGATGGGGATGGTGATCAAGCATCCGAACCTGGAGGACAATCCCGTGAATCCGGACTATATCCTGGGAGATCCGCAGGAACGGGCGTTGATGAATGTCAACAATGTTAACTATCCGGATGTCTTCGAGGCCGTTGTCGGGATTCGTGACGCGATGGACGAGTTTCCGGGCAGCGTCGCGGTCGGAGAGGTGTTCGGCGGTGCGGACATCATTGCGCGATATCACGGCGGCGACGATCTGAACGGGCTGCAGCTTGCGTTCAACTTCCAGCTCATCATGCGGAATGGAATCAAGACGCCGTGGGACGCGGGACTAATCCGAGGCATCGTGACGACGCTGGAAACGACGTTGCCGTCCGGTGCGCAGCCGTGCTACGCATTCAACAACCACGATCAGCCGCGGCTCCTATCGCGACAGGACGATGACGGTCGCGGTGCGGAGCGCGCGCGCGCGGCGGCGCTCGTCCTGCTCGGAATGCGGGCGACGCCGTTCCTCTACTATGGCGAAGAGATCGGTATGGTCGATGGAGATATCCCCGAAGACAAGCTGCAAGATCCGGCTCGATTTCTGCACATCGGCCGCGATCCAGAGCGGACGCCGATGCAATGGGATGGCACGGAAGGGAGGGGATTCACGACCGGCGAACCGTGGTTACCGTTTGGGCCGGCAAGGATCAACGTCGCCGAGCAACTCGACGACTCAGCGTGTCTGCTTGGCCTGTATCGTCGAGCGATCTGGCTGCGAAAGCAGGACGGTGCCTTACATTCTGGCGGATTTCGCGAATTAGAGAGTCCACACGACTCGTTCGTATTCGAGCGCACTTCGAGTGACGCTCGACATGTCCTCGTCGTCCTCAGCACAGCGCTGGAATCATTGACGATTGAGCTGCCTGACTGGTGCAAGCAGGTGCTGATCAGTACCGACATCGCACTGGACGGCGCCGGCGTGGCGGGGAGCGTCACACTCCCAGCACTTGGAGCGGCCTGGATCGTCTGACATTTTATTTGGCGGCAACGGCGTCCGAAGCCAGCCGTTGCTGGAGGAATGCAAGCACTGCCGCCTCCTCAGGTGGGAGCACGCCGATGTCGCCTCGAAGTTCTGATTCGGTCTGCTGTCGGAACACGTCAGCCGCTGCTCCGTCGAGGTAGGCGTCGATGATGGCTGGGTGGACGTAACACTTGCGGCAGATTGTCGGCGTGTTACCGAGGCGGCGTGACACCGATTCGATAGCCTGCACGACGTTGTTGCGCGCCTGCACATCAGTATCGTACGTGCCGATCTCGTTCAGGGCGCGAGCGGCAAGCACCGTGCCAGCCCAGGTGCGGAAGTCCTTCGCTGTGAAGTCAGCGCCGGTGATCTCGTGCAGGTAGGCGTTGACTTCGTCCGATGTAATAGTGCGGAGTTCGCCATCCTGGTCGACATATTGAAACAGCTCCTTTCCTGGTAGATCTAGGAGCTTACGGACGACCGACGCCAGACGCCGGTCGCGCACGCTGAAGTCGTGGATCTTGCCGCTCTTGCCGCGAAAATGGAACGATATTTCAGAACCGGATGCATTGACATGTTCCGTGCGCAGTGTGGTGAGACCAAAAGAGTCGTTCTGTTTCGCATACTCGTCGTTGCCGACACGGATGCGCGTGGTCTCCAGTAACCGAACGACGACCGCGAGGATCTTTTCGCGAGGAAGTCCGTGGCGACGCATATCCGGGTCGGTGTGGGCGTGGATGGCAGGCAACGCCTGGCCGAACGCGATCATGCGCTCGAACTTCGCTTCATCGCGAACCTCACGCCAACGCGTGTGGTAACGGTACTGCTTTCGTCCTTTGTCGTCACGACCGGATGCCTGAATGTGGCCGCGATGATTGGGACAGATCCAGACATCGGTCCAGGCCGGAGGGATTACCAGAGCGCGTACGCGCTTCAATTCAGCGTTGTCACGAATCGTGCACCCATCGGGTGCTGAGTAGCTGAAGCCCTTGCCGCGACGGACGCGTCGTATCCCCGGCGTGTCGTCCGAGACGTACCGTAGCCCGGCTTCTCTGGCGGACACGACAGGGTCCATGTCCGGAATCGAAATCTCTTCGGTACCTGTAGTAGCGGTCACAGTCATGGATTCTCCGTATGTTCAGAATGGATCAAGGAGCGACAGGATTGCTGCATCGCTCTCTCAATGCGACGCGCGGACACGATTGCACTTCGGCAAGGATGCAATCTGCTTGCCAGCACGGACGGTGCATGGTGTTCACAACAGTTGACGAAAGACTCGATTATGATTAGCCTGTGTAAGCATGGACGATGAAACAGGGTCGGGTGCGCCCTTAATAACGACTGACGATTCCCGCGACGTGCGCCAACATGGTGTGACGGTTTCGACAGAACCCGGAGAGGGTAGGAGGACCGACGATGGCACAGGTGGTGTTCGATCACGTTTTCAAGTCGTTCGAAACGTTTACGGCGGTGAACGACTTCGAGCTTGAGATTCATGACGGAGAGTTTCTGGTCCTAGTCGGGCCGTCTGGTTGTGGGAAATCCACCGCGCTGCGTTGCCTGGCCGGCCTGGAAGAGATCACGAGTGGCCGGATTTTCATCGGCGATCGCGATGTAACCTATCTCGATCCGAAGGATCGCGATATCGCCATGGTGTTTCAGAACTACGCTCTGTATCCGCACATGTCCGTGCGCGACAACATTGCGTTCGGTCTCAAGCTGCGACACACGGCCAAGGATGACATTACCCGGCGCGTGAACGAGGCGGCACAGATTCTTGGACTTGAGCCGTTGCTCGATCGCAAGCCGCGCGCGCTTTCCGGTGGTCAACGTCAGCGTGTCGCGTTGGGGCGGGCGATCGTGCGCGAGCCGCAATGCTTCCTCATGGACGAGCCGCTCTCGAACCTGGACGCCAAGCTGCGTGTGCAGACGCGCGCTGAGATTACTAAGCTCCAGAAGCGACTCGGGACAACCACGGTCTACGTTACCCACGATCAGGTCGAGGCAATGACGATGGGCGACCGGATCGCAGTAATGAATACGGGACAGATCCAGCAGCTCGATACTCCGCAGAATCTGTACGATCATCCTGCCAACCGTTTCGTGGCGACTTTTATCGGCAGCCCTGCCATGAACGTGTTTCCAGCGTCGATCAGCAATGGCGGTTCCGACGTGATGATTACCGCCGGGGAATTCAAAGTTGTGATTCCGCCGTCGCGCTCCGGACGAGTCACGAGCAAGGTTGGTCAGGACGTTCTGGTTGGGGTGCGACCTGAGCATATTCAGGTCAAGCAGTTCGCCGAAGTGGTGAACGACGGCAACACGATTCGCATGCCGGTTGAACTGGTCGAGCCGCTTGGCTCTGAAACGTTGCTGCACCTGACTGGACCTGTGGGTTCGACGATCGTTGCGCGTGTCGATCCACGAACCATGTTGCGAGCAGGTGACATCGCTGAACTTGCTGTGAATACCGAACAGCTGCACGCGTTTGACCCGGCGACTGACCTTGCGCTGATGTCGTAGTCCAGTGTTGGGTGACGGGGCTACCTGAGCAGCCCTTCCACATCCGCGCGGGTTGGTAGTCCGGGTTCTGCACCACGAACTGTGGCCGCGTGGGCACCCGCGGCGCAGGCGAAGCGCACGGCGTCGGCAAGCGACATTCCTTCGACAAGAGCGAGGGCGAGGGCCGCGCAGAAGCTGTCGCCAGCAGCGGTGGCGTCGACTGCGGTGATCCCCGGAGGCGCGTCTTCGCCACGCTCAGTAGGTGAGGCGTACACGGCTCCACGTGCCCCCAGAGTGATGACTGTGATGCGGCGGTCATCTGAAAGTCGCACGGCCTGATCCAACAGATCGGTGAGAGCGCTTTCACGTAGCAATGCGGCAGCTTCGATCTGATTCGGACAAACGATATCGGCCTGTTCAAGCAGCACCGACGAACTGTGATGTACTGGCGCTGGATTTAGAAGCACGCGAGCGCCCATCTGCCTGGCCTGGATTGCCGCGGCGAGAGACGTTTCCGGTGGGACCTCCCCCTGAAGCAGCAGAATGTCGCAATCTGGCAGGGATTTGATGTGCCCGGGAGTCAGTACATGATTGGCACCGGGTGCATGGACAAAGCCGACATCGCCGTCTGGCGTGACCAGCGGGGCAGCGACCGAGGTGTGCGTTGACGACAGGCGCACCATCCGGGTTGCGTCGACACCTTCGCGCTCGAGCGCGGACATGAACTCGTCACCATAGGCGTCCGTGCCGACTGCGCCAATCATGGTGACCTATGCGCCGAGGCGGGCGAGCGCGACCGCCTGGTTGTAGCCCTTACCACCGCGATATTGCCCGAACGCTGTCGCCAGAATTACTTCGCCTGGTTCTGGTCGTTTTGGCACGAGGAAACTGAGGTCCATCACCAGCGATCCGACAACGACTGCGCGAACCGTCATGATCTGGTCTCCAATCGTGACTGGTCAGACGTTATCAACGGGTGGTTTGGCTGCGGTGAGGTGAAGACCGGAGGCAAGCATCGGCCCACTGTATAGTCGGTCCTCAACGTAGGCGAGTCGCCAGGTGAAAAGGAAAACGCCACGCGTAACGATGCGCACGAGCCGCAGCGGTATTCGACCCGCACCTCCACTTACACGCTCACGCTGCCAGTAGTCGACGATGTCGTGAACCTGCCCGACGAGGTGAAACGAATAGGATGTGCCGGCAGGACGCAGATCGGCGTTCCACACCAACTGAATAACATCTGTCGCGGTGTAGTGTTGGATGTGTCCGACGTGATTCAGCTTCCAGCGGTGAATCGGAACCCGCGCGTCGTCACGCAGTGCGTGGTATAGCGTGCGGGGCTGAGCTTCGAGTGGGACGAAGAAGTGCAGCACGCCACCGTGTGTGAGTACGCGGGCGCACTCGCGCAGTAGCCTCAACGGATCGGGGACGTGCTCCAGAAGATCGAAGAACACGACTGCGCCGAACGCCTCACTGCCGAATGGGAGCTGTTGCGCGTCAAACACAAGGTACATCGGCTGGCCGCCGTGCTGGACCGCCTCCTGAACAGCGACGGGACTGAGGTCGCCTGCCACCACATCGAGGTCAGGCCGAGCCTGCGCGAGCGCGCGAGCATAGCGGCCCGCGCCAGCACCGAGCAGGAGCAGCCGTCCGGAAACCTCGCCAATTGAGTCAAGGGCACGTTGCAGTCGGATTTCGGCGATGTTGCGGCTACCAATAACGATGTCATCGCGGCCCTGGATTTTGCCAGGATCATCGACATCGTATTCGTCTGCGTTTGCGACCGATTTCTGGTGCATTACGTCAACCGGGGAATGCGTGCATTGGCGAGGTCGCTGACTGTCGCAAGCGTGTCGACGATAATGTCAGGAATGATGCCAGTGTCGGCCACTTCCTTACGGGTCGAGACTCCGGTGAGGACGAGCAGGGTGCGCGTGCCGGCCCGCTGCCCGGCGAGAATGTCGGTATCGAGACGATCGCCAACCATGAGTGTCTCGGCTGCCGACGTTCCCATGATCGTCATACACGACGCGATCATCTCGGGGCTGGGCTTGCCGATTACGACCGGATCAACGTCGGTCGCGGCGGAGAGCGCTGCCACGATCGCACCGGCACCGGGAATGAGTCCGTCCTCAGTTGGGAACGTTTTGTCGGCATTCGTGGCGACCCAGGCTGCGCCTGCGCGAATGGCGAGACAGGCGGTGCGGAGCATGTCGTAGCGAAGTTCGAAGTTTGCCCCTGACACGACAACCTCTGCATCGCGATCCGCCGCGACGAAATAGCCGTCGGCGAAGACAGCCTCCTCCATCGCGGCCATTCCGACGATGTAAACGCGGGTTCCTGCCGAGTAGTGCGACTTCAAGTACGTCGCGGTGGCAATGCCAGATGTAACGATCCGGTCTTCGGGAGCAGCGATGCCCATGGAAGCGAGCTTCTCAACGTAGTCGCGGGGCGTTGCAGTCGAGTTGTTGGTCGCCATCGACCACGCGATGTCGGCGGCATAGAGCGCGGCCATGAAGGCTGGAACTTCTGGAATCATCGTGTTGCCACGATAGAGGACTCCGTCCATATCAAGGACGCAGCCACGAACCGAATCGAACCAGTTCTTCGGCAGTTGTTGTGGATCTATCACTGCGGCAGGTTTCTTTACATGCAAGCGGAGGTACCTCGTTCTTCGACAGCACACGTCCAACGGCGCGGGGCGCGGGGCGCGGCGGCGGCTGACTATACGATCGGTGAATGTACCACAGTGGGCAGTCGTGTCTGGCGTCCGCGCTATACTACTCGGCACTAGAACCAGGAGTGAAACGTAACCTGCGGCAGATGAGGGAGACGAGATGGACGCGCAACAGGCGCAACAGGTGGTTGACAGTATCGACCAGGATGAGACGATTGCATTCCTCCAGGCGCTCGTGCGCGATCCTGAGTCCGTGAACCCGCCCGGGGATGTGCGGCAGTCGATCCGTGTGGCGACGGAGAAGCTGGCAGCCGAAGGATTCGAGACAGCGAGCATCGGCGATCTGGAGGTCATGCCGAACCTGATCGCGACGCTGCGGCGCGGCGCTGGTCCAACGTTGCTGTTCAACGCACATGTGGATGTCGTGCCACCAGGGGCGCTGGAGGCGTGGAGTCATCCGCCATTTGCCGCAGAGATCGCGGACGGCCGAGTCTACGGGCGAGGTGCCGGAGACGATAAGGCGAGTGTCACGGCACAGGTCATGGGCGCAATCGCGTTGGCTCGGTCGGGCGTGCCGTTCAACGGGACACTGATTGTGAATGTCGTGGCCGACGAGGAAACTGGTGGTGTCCACGGCGCGAAGTATGTCGTTGACAACATCAGAACTCGACCCGATTTCGTGATCGTCGGCGAGCAGACGATGAATCGTGTGGCCGTCGGAGAACGCGGGTTCGCCGGGACGACCGTAACCGTCCATGGTCGTGCCGCGCATGGCGCGCTGCCGTGGGAAGGTGCGAACGCAATCGAGGGCATGGCGGAGGTCATCGTTGCATTGCGGCGCGAGCTCTGGCCAGTGCTTGAAGATCGGATCCACAAGTACTTTCATCATTCCTCGGCGTCGATCAATACGATTGAAGGTGGCATCAAGCAGAACGTTGTGCCGGACCGCTGCACGATCTACATCGACCGCCGGATCATCCCCGGAGAAGACCCGCACGAGGACGTGCGCGAGATTCGTGAGATTGCCGAACGTGCTATCTCCAACGTCGCAGGGGCGAGCGTCGAGGTGGTTGGACTGGGCTTGTCTCCGGCGGCGATGAGTGATGAGGATTCGGCGGTTGTGCGCGCGATGCTGGCGACGAACACGCATCTGGGGTTGGACACGACGCTGACTGGCTTCTCGATGGGCACCGACGGTCGCCACTTTGCGGCAGATGGCATCCCGACGATCATCTACGGGCCAGGCGATCCGGCGTTAGCGCACATCCCGGACGAGTGGGTCGGAATCGATGAGGTGATGGATGCGACACGGGCGTATGCATTGGCGGCCCTCGAGATGCTGGGCGTTGGCTCGTAGCGAACGTTGAGAGCGATGGAGCGTCGCTTTTGACCTTCCGTCGTAGGGTTGCCGCTTGCCGCGACCGGCGTGGGAGGTCAGACGTCAGGACGTGACGATCGTTTGTGAAGACATCTCGGTCGTCTCACAGGCTGGATTGGCAGCGAACTCGTCCAGCGGTGGTGACGTCACGTGCGAACGCGCGGTTACCGACGCCGGTCGCGGCTGGCGGCGACCCTACGAGATGGCAATCGATCGAACGCGCTTGCGGACGATGCGGTACGCGACGAACGCGAGCAGGCCGATTGGGAGGAACACGGCGGTGAAGATGGCGATGGTGATGCTGGCGATCAGGAGATTCTCGATCGCGCCGCTCGAGTGATTCCAGGCACGCTCGAAGATGCCGGTGACGCTGAAGCTGGGTTCGGTGACTGGGTCTGATTCAGCGGCTGCGACGAGCCCAACCGGCGTTAGCGCCACGGTGATGGTTGAGAACGACGTGGCCTGCTCCAGATACTGCTGCCGCCCCTCGACGGTCTCGATCTGTTTGCGGATTGACTGAAGCTCGTATTCTAGTTTTAGGATTTCATCAACCGTTGTGGCCTGCGAGAGGAGTTCGAGGAACCGACTGTGCGTTTCTCTGAGCGTCAAGACGCGACTTTCGTTGTCGACGAATTCGGACGAAACATCCTGCGAGGACGATTCCTCTCGCTCGACCGATGCGACGAGATCGCCGTCACGAAGCTGGTTCATGACGTCGTCGAACGTTTCGACGGGAACCTGGATCGTGATTTCTCCGAACTGCTGGTCCTCTTGAAGATAGGTGTTCGAGCTGAAGACGTAGCCGCCCTTCGACGCCGCAACGTCGCGGACCCAGGTCACTGCCTGGCCGACGTTTTCGACGGACAGGTTCAGACGAGCGGTGCGGATAATGAGGCGGTTCCAATCGGTCGGCTCGGTCTGCGCCTGAGCGTTGCTGTCCTCATCGGATTCTACCCCTGACGATGCGTCGGTCGAGCCAGCACTCGTGGACTCAGCGTTGGAAGACGCGACGCTGGCAGATGCGGAAGTTGCCACGCCCGCGCCAGTTGCCATGTCGGGAGATATCTCTGCGTCGTCATCGTCTTCAGAACCAGCGCCACACGCTGAAGTAATCACCAGCAGAACCACCAATGTCAGTGCAATTCTGAGAACACGACGATTCACTCGAGGTGCACACATGGCTCTCGACTCCCTTGCCTGAAACGTTCAGAATGTCACTGATTGGTGTTCGGAAACTGATGCTCAGACGCGTCTGTCAGGTATACGCTGGACACGACAGAATGGTTCCACGCATGCGCGTGGAATCGAGAATCAATCATCGAGCAGACGGTTAGAGTTAGCGGTTCATCCGCTCGTCGATGCCGGTGGCGATGCTGAAGATCGTCATGAAGAGGAAGGGAATAACGATCAGCACCAGCAGGATGCCAACGACTGCAATGAGCGCTTTTCCAATGTCGACGATCAGGTCCATCGTGGTTACCCGGCTTCGTTTCGACCAGCGCGCATGCTGGAAATCATTCATACAGTGGCGGTGAATTGATCAACCGCCACTAGTATACGTCCTGAGCAACCTTGCATGCGTTCAGGCAACGAGCGATGCGCCAGAGAATGATCCACTCAGTTCCAGCCCGCTGGCACCCCGTGTGATGACCACGGTTTCGCCGTCTCGGATTTCGCCAGCCAGCAGCTTCATCGCCAGTGGGTCCAGAATCTCCTTCTGAATGACGCGCTTCAGCGGACGGGCTCCAAACGCCGGATCGTAACCACGGTCGCCGATCCATTCGCGCGCCTCTGGTGTGAGAGAGAGCACCATGCCGCGTTGCTGCATGCGTTCACGGACGCGCTCGAGTTGGATATCGACGATCGCGCCGATCTGTGCGCGGCTGAGCGGATCGAAGATGACGATTTCGTCGATACGGTTAAGAAATTCAGGACGAAAGTTGGCCTGGAGCGCTTCCATCACCCGTGCCTGAGCGTCCTCACCGCTGTCACCGTTCAGGATGTAGGTTGATCCCAGGTTGCTGGTCATGATGATCGCCGTGTTGCGGAAATCGACGGTTCGTCCCTGTCCGTCGGTGAGACGACCATCGTCAAGCACTTGCAGGAGGATGTTGAACACCTCCGGATGGGCTTTCTCGATTTCGTCGAAGAGGATGACGGAGTATGGACGGCGACGAACCGCTTCCGAGAGTTGGCCGCCCTCTTCGTATCCGACGTAGCCTGGCGGCGCTCCGATCAGCCGCGAAACGGCGTGGCGCTCCATGTACTCAGACATGTCGATACGAACGACGGACTGCTCGTCGTCGAACAGGAACTGAGCCAGCGCGCGGGCCAATTCCGTCTTGCCGACGCCGGTCGGCCCGAGGAAGATGAACGAGCCGAGCGGTCGATTCGGGTCCGACAGACCGGCGCGGGAACGCCGAATGGCGTTCGAGACGACCTTGACGGCGTCATCCTGCCCGACGACGCGCGCGTGCAGGCGCTCCTCCATCTTGACGAGCTTTTCGATCTCGCCCTCGACAAGGCGAGTGACCGGGATGCCGGTCCAGCGCGCGACGACCTCGGCGATATCGTCGGCGTCAACCTCTTCCTTGACGAGGCGCGGCGCGCCGTCGGTTGCCTGAATGGCGCGTTCTTGCTCAATCAGCGAGCGTTCCAGCTCGACAAGCTGCCCATATTGCAGCTCGGCGGCGCGCGCGTAATCGGCGGCAGCCTGGGCACGTTCGATGTCGTTGCGCGTAAGCTCGATCTGCGCCTTGATGTCAGACAAGCCCTGGATGGCGCTTCGTTCCTGATCCCACTGGGCAGTCAATGCGTCGCGTTGCTCCTTCAGGTTGGCCAGTTCCAGTTCAAGATCGTTGAGTCGCTTCTGGGACGCATCGTCACGTTCCTTACGTAGCGCCTCTCGCTCGATCTCAAGCTGCATGATCCGTCGATGGAGTTCGTCCAGCTCGACCGGCATGCTGGTGATTTCCATCCGAAGCCGAGACGCAGCCTCATCGATGAGGTCGATGGCTTTGTCCGGCAGGAAGCGAGCGGTGATGTAGCGGTTCGATAACATGGCGGCGGCGACGAGAGCGCTGTCCTGGATGCGGACGTTGTGATGCACTTCGTAGCGCTCTCGCAGGCCGCGCAGAATCGAGATCGTATCTTCGACGGTCGGCTCTCCAACGAGCACCGGCTGGAAGCGGCGTTCGAGGGCGGCGTCCTTCTCGATGTACTTGCGATACTCGGTCAGCGTGGTCGCGCCGATGGCGTGCAGCTCCCCGCGCGCGAGCATCGGCTTGAGCATGTTGCCAGCGTCCATCGCGACTTCGGTGGCGCCCGCTCCCACGATAGTGTGCAGCTCATCGATAAAGGCGATGATTTCGCCGTCCGAGTCGGCGATCTCTTTCAGTACTGCCTTGAGGCGCTCCTCGAACTCACCGCGGAACTTTGCTCCTGCGATCATGCTCCCGAAGTCGATCGAGTAAAGGCGCTTGTTCTGAAGACCTTCGGGAACGTCGCCGCGCACGATGCGCTCGGCGAGACCCTCGACGATGGCAGTCTTGCCGACGCCGGGTTCGCCGATCAGGACCGGGTTGTTCTTCGTGCGGCGACTGAGCACCTGGATGACGCGGCGGATCTCCTCGTCGCGACCGATGACGGGATCGACCCTGCCAAGTCGAACGGCGGCGGTCAGATCGCGACCATACTTCTCCAGCGCTTCGTAGCGACCCTCCGGGCTCTAGTCGGTCACCCGCTGCGAGCCGCGAATCTGCGTGAGCGCCAGCATGATGCGCTCGCGGGTGAGTCCGAGGCCGACGAGCACGCGGACGGACTCACTCTTTGGCGCGGCTTCGAGCGCCGCCAGGAGCAGATGCTCGGTGCTGATAAAGTCGTCGTTGAAGCCTCTGGCCTCGTCCTCGGCACGCTGCAATGCGTTGCGAAGATGTCCGCTGAGGGTGGGTTGAGCGGAATACTGAAGTCGGGCGGCTCGCTCGAGGGCACCGTCAATGCCTGCCTGCACAGTAGCAGGGATAACGTTCAGGCGCTCGAAGATACGAGGAACAACGCCGCCCGCCTGGGTAGTCAGCGCGTTGAGCAGGTGGTCGACATCGAGGGTGGCATGTTGTCGTCGCTCGCTTTCGTGCTGGGCGGCGGCGATGGCTTCCTGAGCTTTTTCAGTGAGTCTCTGCGGGTTCATGAGCTTCTCGGTTTCCTATTCACTCGGACCTCATGGACTTCGACAGAAATGTGGGTTTGCTGCTGCGGCTCGTCTGGCAATTCGGATTCCGGAGTTGCTCCCATGACGACGAGGAGATCGTCGAGCTCGGCAGCGATGGCGTCGTAATCGTCGCGCTTTTGTCCACGTAGCTCGCTCTGCAGGCCGCGCAGCCGCTTTGTCAGATGAAGGGCCATCTGGACACCGGCGAGGTTAATGCCCTGGCCTTCGACAAGTGTCTTGACCTGTCGGAGCCGGTCGATATCCTCGACAGAATACAGGCGCAGATTGCCAGTCGTCCGCGAAGGTTCGACGAAGCCTTCGCGCTCGTATTTTCGCAGTGTCTGTGGGTGCAGCTGCAGGAGCCGCGATGCGACGCTGATGACGTAGAGCGGCTCGCTCTCTCGCATGCATCCTCCGTACCTGAGTCACGTTCGGATCGAATCAATCGCAACAATGTTGATACGGATTATATCAGAGGTGTTCATCGAGAGCAACCTCTGAATTGGGTAGTCGGCTGGGCCTGCCCCCAAGTCGACTCAGCAGACATGCTGAACAGACGAAGGTGCTCGGACGTGTGCGTCTACTGGACCCCTTTTTCTGACTGGCTTAGGTAAGTTCGATTATGAGGAGCGGGTTTGGCCCTATAGTCACAACCTGCTGGCGCAAACAACCGTCGCGGACGGGCACAGAACGCCCCTCTTGTTGTGTGTCGCCATGACCCACCTGGATCGCTGGTCGTTAGTCGCCAAACGAAGGAGCGGCGGACGCACGACCTCTGAGGAGACGTTCTCTCGTGGACCTATCCCAGATCAGGAGCAGGTCGGGATCGTCTCCAACATTCACCTGAATACTTGCTTGTCGGACTGCGGAAAATGGCGTGGTTTCCCAGGCTGCATCGCTGGGCCGACGTTGCACGTGAGCCAACGTGGACTGGCGTGAGCTCCGGAAGGAAATGATCTTACCTACATGCGCTAGAGCATAGAGTACTCCTGCTATGACGATGAGCGGAAAGCTAAGCCAGAGCCAGGGCGACCGTTTGGTCGAGCCAGTGATGCGCGGTTCATTGACCAGCGAAGTGCCTGCTCCAACGGTGATGACCTGTAGTTCAGATTCACTCGCCAGAACCGGTTCCGCTGACTGCTGCACAATCACCGGTGCGGTGACGGGAATCGGTGCGCCAATGGAGATCAAGTCTGTGGCAGGGAGCCTGCCGGGCGTCGCCAGAGTTGCGAAGCCATAGTCGAGGAGGAGCTGCGCGTCGGCATACCACGCCTCGGACGTGCTACCGAGCAACACAGTAATAACGCGCTGACCGTTCCGCTCGGCGACCTCCATCAGGCAGAAGCCTGCCTCATCAGTCACGCCCGTCTTCCCGGCAACGAGTCCGGGATAGGTGATGTGCAGATCGTTGGTCTGGAAAAGCGTGTGACCCTCGGCGGTATGTTCCAGAGAGCCGGAAATGCGCGCGAAGTCGGGCTGTGTGCGCAGCAGGAACATGGTGATGGCTGCGAGGTCTCGGGCGCTGGAATAGTGTAGATGAGCATCCAGGCCGTGTGGATTGATGAGGACGGTATCGGTCAGCCCGAGTTCCGCGATCCTGGCGTTCGCTTGCGACATGAACGTATCCAGCGAGCCGTCGCCGAGATTGCGAGCGATGGTTGCGGCGGCGTCGTTGCCGCTTGGGAGGAGCAGTCCGTAGAGCAGGGTTTCGAGCGACAGAGTTTCACCGTCGATCAGCCCCATGCTCGCCTCGCCGACGATGTCTTCGGGGGCGACGCTCAAACGTCGGTCGAGCTGATCGGATTCCAGAGCAACGAGTGCGGTGAACAGCTTGGTAAGGCTGGCAGGCGGCAGTCGCAGTTCCGCGTCTTTGGTGTAGAGCACTTCGCCCGTGTCGGCGGTCAGGACGATCGCACTGTTCGCGGTGATGTCTGGCTCGCTAACCCTGACTGCCGATTGTGCGCGCACCACAATCGGGATCGCAATGGTTGCGAGCAGTGCGCAGACGCACAGACAGATGTACTTTCCGGCGCGGTTGTCCTGCCGTCGCACGATTGGTTACCCCTTTTCCCAGCACCACCTGACGGGCAGTAGCAATCGCCGCATGACACGCCGTGTCATCGCCCGTCCTCGTCGGCGAGAATCGTTCTGAAGTTCTGGGATGCTCGTGTCTCGTCGTCAACAGTCTAGCATCGTCGGTGTACGTACACAAGGGCTAGCGACGAACTCTCCGACGACGTTCGGTCTGTTCTTCGCTCATGCGCACACGGACGCGCGCCTGTGCTGTCGCGCGATCGACCGCTCCGCTGATGCGGCCGTGCGTGGAAATCGCGACGAGGGCTTGCGACTCGACCTCGTCGAGGGCGGTGAGAAGATCGGTGACCGGGGCGTCGTGCGGCACGACTGGAACGCCCGTGAGCGGGACGGTGACATCGCGGACGACGCGTTCGGCCCAGATGGAGCGTGGAACCTTGCGAATCTGCGCGAGGCTGACGATTCCGAGGACATCGCTCTGGTCCATGACAAGCATCGGTCCCTCGTGGATTGTTGCCAGCAGGTCATCCAGAGCGCTGTCGATCGAGCGCTCGGCGTCGATGCGTCGGCTGTTGGAGAGACCGGCGTCGAAGATCGTCAGGTTTGAGGTCGTTTCTCGCCACAGCGTGCGAACATACCCATCGCGGCCAGAGCGGTTGATTGTCCAGAAGGCGAGCACCAGCCAGGCACCCCAGACCGACAACGTTTCACCGATTGCAAACATGAACAACCCGCAGATCAGCGCGACGATCGCGATGATCTGGCCGAACGCGGCAGCGAAGCGCGTGCCGACGACGATGTCGTCGGTCAGGAACCAGATGAACGCGCGGAACATGCGCCCGCCATCGAGCGGGAAGCCTGGCAGGAGATTGCCGAGGGTCAGCACCAGATTCGCGATAGTGACCCCACCGACGATGTTGCCGAACGTCGTCGATCGGTCGGGCAACACTAACCAGACCGTACCAGCCAATAGCGTGAGAATGAAGCTGGCGATCGGCCCCGCGCTCGCCACAAGCGCGTCATCTCGTGGCGACGCTGGTTGGTATGCCTCATCCGGGATACCGCCGAAGAGCGCGGGAAAGACGCCATCGACCCTCGCGCCGATTCGGCGAGCGGCGCTCGCATGCGCGTAATCGTGGATGAGCAGCGAACCGATCGCGAGGACAGTAATCGTCATCGCGGTCGCGTACCACGCGATGCGCCCGTCACTGCCACGTCCGGGGGCGAGCGTGTCGAGCGTGATACCCAGCAGCAGGACGACGAGAATCACCCAGCCGCGACTGGCGCGAACTGGGAGATTGAGTCCTCCGCGCCTACGACTCGCCGCGTTCGTTGGAATGCCTCCGTTGCTGGGCTCAGGCTGGGTAACGCGGCGAGGTGGACGCTAGAGGCGCTGATATTCCTCAAGGTCCAGCACGAAGACGGTCGCTGCGGCAGTCTGGATCTCGCTCTTATTCGCGTCCTGCTGCTGCGATCGGCTGCGGGCTTCCTGGCGGATCAGGTCGAGGACGTGGTCGACCTGCTCGTCCTGGACACCGATCATGACCGTGGTGTTGCCACGGCGGAGGAAGCCGCCGGTGCTGGCGAGGCGGGTCGCGCGAAAGTCATTCTCGAGCAATGCGTCCACGACCGCGTCCGCATCATCGTTCTGTACCACCGCGATGATCAGCTTCATGCCGTCTCCCGCCTCACTACGCCAGCACAAACACCGGCTCGTCGATCGTTTGAATTCTGATTATAGGGCGGTTTGGAAATCGGGGTCAACTATGGGAGGGAGTGCTGCTCACCAGAGCGACGTGTAGACACCGAAGCTGATCAAGCGTAGAGTGAGATCAATGAATTGCGTGTTCGATTCTCTGGAGTATATGCCGACAGGATGCAGCGCGCAAGTTCGACAGCAGAATCGGGAGAACCTGGGTGAACCGATGGATCAGCGTCATTGTGGTCGTTGTCGTTGGATGCGTCATGCTTATTGCAACTGCGCTGACACTCGATACGTCCGAAGGTCGAGTCGGCCTGATTGACGAAGGGCAGCATTCGGACCCATTTCCCACCGTCCAACCGCCAGATCAGCCCACTCTGCCACGACTGAGTGGCGAAGACAAAGTGTGAATGAAAGCAATCGTGCTGGCTGACACGCGAGTTCAGGAGCTGCTGGCTGATCATCCATTCAGTATCGGCAGTGTCGGTCTCTGGACCGGAACTGATTTGCAACTGATTGGCGGCACTGTGAATCTGCGGTTTGCCAAACCCGCACAAGTTAATGGTGAATGGTTATCGTTCTCGTGGCTTGACTGCGAATCTGATCCGCTACCGTCGCCGGTCATCGTCCCGTATCGAGCGACGTATGCAGCTGTCGGCGAGATTTCCGTGATGGTGAACCTGTCAACTGGCGAGATTGAGCAGATTGTGCCACGCGTTGGCGGCAAGAAGTTTCGATTGATAGGCAATGAGCAGTTTACCGGCGCGTTTGATGAGATCCGGACGTGCTCTAACGACTGATTCTGCGGATTTGTCCGGGAATCTTGAATATTCGTCACATGATAGTGGTCGGGTTCCGATCCGGCGGCAACATGCGTGTCGTTCTGCTACGACCGGGAAAGTTTTCCTGACGCCACGCCAGCCTGATACTCGATGAAACCCATCCCTGCGCCGCGAAACTCACCTATAACACGAATCCCAGATTGCGTAACGATGCTCCGACGTTCATCTGCTGACGTCACCGCCGAAGATGTTAACGACGAACAGAGCAGATGGACGCGCTACGCTGGTGCTCCGAGTGCGCGGTAACGCTGGATTCGTCCGTTTGGCAATCGGCGGGCCGGTGCGACTGGTAGGATGCGTGCGTCGATCACAGCGTCGTTGCTGAGCGGCACGCTCAATCCACGTCATGATACGAATATATTCCGCAGTATGGTTGCTGAGGATAGGGGACGCCCGTGTCGTTTATCTAGAACACTGCGTGCGGACTCCGACAAATATGATGGTCCTGATGGTTCACATTGAGCATTTCGATTGACGAGGAGATCGATACATGGATTCTGCCGCATGGCATTCGCTTCATCGAATGATGAGCGACAAGAAAGATAATCGGCCAATTTCCAGAGTAACACTGCGGAGAATCGGCGCGTTTGCGCGGGTGCGGCGTGGGCAGATCGGGTTCTTCCTGCTGCTCAGTGTGGTCATGGCCGTACTGGCCGTGGCGACGCCAGTGCTGGCAGGTCGCGTCGTCGATGCGATCGTCGATGGCGAATCTGAGAGTGTCGTTATCCGGTTGGCGGTGCTCATCGCGATCATCGCACTGGTGGAAGCCGGGATTGGGATTCTGACGCGCTGGCTGTCGTCGAATATTGGCGAGGGTCTGATTCTGGACCTGCGAACGGCGGTGTTTGACCACGTCCTGCGGATGCCGATCGCCTTCTTCATGCGCACCCGCACAGGGGCGCTGGTCAGCCGGCTGAACAGTGATGTCATTGGGGCGCAGCGGGCCTTCAGCGACACGCTGTCCGGGGTCGTCAGCAATGTCGTGATGCTGCTGCTCACGCTCGTGGTGATGCTGAGGATTTCCTGGCAGATTACGTTGCTGGCCCTGGTACTGCTGCCAGTGTTTGTGCTGCCAGCGCGGCGGATGGGTTCTCGCCTGGCGCAGCTTCGGCGTGAGTCGGCCAACCACAACGCGACGATGAGCACACAGATGACCGAGCGCTTCTCGGCACCGGGAGCCACGCTCGTGAAGCTGTATGGTCGCCCGATTGAAGAGTCAACTGAGTTTGAGAAGCGCGCGAGCCGTGTCCGCGACATCGGGGTGCGCTCGGCGATGCTGCAATCGGTGTTCGTCATGGCCCTGACGCTTGTTTCGGCATTGGCGTTGGCCCTCGTCTACGGCCTGGGCGGGTTCTATGCGCTGCGGGGCGACCTGGAACCCGGTGCCGTCGTCTCTTTGGCGCTGTTGCTGACGCGCCTGTATGCGCCGCTGACTTCATTGGCGAACGCGCGCGTCGAAGTAATGGGCGCGCTGGTTAGCTTCGAGCGGGTGTTCGAGGTGCTGGACCTGGAGCCATTGATCGTCGATAAGCCGAACGCCGAGGCCATGCCAGACGGTCCGGTGTCGGTGGAGTTCGATGACGTGCGGTTCAGCTATCCGTCGGCAGATAAGGTTTCGTTGGCGTCGTTGGAGGAGGTGGCCGATCTCGATACTCGCGGTGGTGTCGAGGTACTGCACGGCCTGTCGTTTCGGGCGGAACCGGGCGAGATGGTCGCATTAGTCGGGTCGTCTGGCGCTGGCAAATCGACCATCGCTCAGTTGTTGCCACGCTTGTACGACGTGGACAGCGGTGCCGTCCGTCTGGCTGGTGTCGATGTACGAGACCTGTCGGCGGAGGCGATCCGCGAGACGTTGGGCATGGTGACGCAGGACGGGCATCTGTTCCATGAATCGGTCCGTGCCAACCTGCTTCTGGCGCAGCCAGGAGCATCGGAGGATGATCTGTGGGACGCGCTGCGACGGGCGCGCATCGCTGATGTGATCGAGGCGTTGCCCGATGGGCTGGATACGATCGTCGGCGAGCGTGGCTACCGTTTGTCTGGCGGCGAGCGCCAGCGGCTTACGATCGCTCGACTGTTGTTGGCACGTCCGAGAGTCGTGATCCTCGACGAAGCCACGGCGCATCTCGATTCCACGTCTGAGGTTGCATTATCAGAAGCGATGGAGGAGGCGTTGGCAGGACGCACCGTCGTCGTGATCGCGCATCGGCTTTCGACGGTGCGTGCAGCGGACCTCATTCTTGTGATCGAGGACGGACGAATCGCCGAGCGGGGAACGCATTTCGATCTGCTGGCTGCTGGCGGACGATACGAAGAACTGTATCGGACTCAGTTCGAGCAGTCGCCCGCCGCCGCAACCGTTCGGTAAATTATCCGAACAAGCCTGACGTACCGCAGCGGTTAGCGCGTGCTCAGTTTCTGCCGTCACGCCGTTGTACTACCGACGGCAGGCGTGCGGCAACAGCCGCGCCCGTCGCGATCGTAGGTAGTGGCAGGCTGGTGGCTTGTGGAACCGAGACGGGACCATGCTCGTTGAACGTCACCGGGCGATCGACGTAACGACCATGATGGAGGAGCGCCAGCTCGTTGAAGTTCTGGTCGAGACGATTCAGGGCTTGTCGATGTTCGGTATCAGCGAGTGGACGACCATGACCTCTGATGGCGGTGCGTGGATGCAGCGCGCAAGGCGGATACGGAACGCCGGGCCGACTGCCAGTCATGGGTGAAGTAAATCGGCAGGCTCTGGATGTGGACGGGCTTCATGAGTGCTGCCGCGGCCGATTCCTGGTTCGTGGTGATGAACGCGTCTCCGGCGACGACGAGTACACCGTCGGACTCTCGGAACAGCGACGTGTGGCCAGGTGGATGCCCAGGTGTCTCAATCAGCGTCCATTCACTGAGCAGTGGCACGTCCGTCGGATTCATGAGCACCTGAGCGCGGTCCCCAACGTCGATGGGACCGCGAGTTAGGTGTGGCGATGTCCATGTCATCGCGCCGCCGCCGGCCGTCGGATCGGGTGGCGGGTACGATGTTTCGCAAGTGACGTATGGCATTTCGAGGCGGGGAAAGTAGATACGCGCATCCCAGCGCGATGCAAGGGTCTTGAGCGCTCCTACATGATCGTAATGTGCGTGCGGCAGGACGATCGCGGCAGGCCGTGCGTCGCTGCCGAAACGTTCGGCGGCTGCAGATGTGATCGAACCTTCGGTGCCGGGAAGTCCGGCATCTACCAGAATCCAGCCGCGATCCCCTGCGTTGGCGGAACCTATTAAGACGACGTTGACGATCGGCTGCGGTAGCGCGACAACATCGTCAGCGATGTGCCAAGGGCGATCCTGGTGTGTGGAAGCTGATGTTGAAGACATTGGAACGCGCTCTCTCGAATCCAGCCAGACTGCGGTGACGATAGAAAAGATCGCAGCATAGCCTTCGGGTGACCTCGCGAGCGTGGGCCGCAAGGGTGATACTAACGATGTGGTCGTGATTGCAAGACCGGACGACGTTAGTTACTCGAATCCTCGTGCGGACCGCCTGACGATACAATTCGGCGCAGCGGATTCGCGTCGAGGTAAGACTGAAGCATGACGGCGGCGGCGATGGCGTCGCGTTCGCTGCGCCGTTCGCGGGGCGTGCGTCCCTTTGCCATGAGCACCTGGTCGGCGATGGCGCTGGTCAACAGTTCGTCCCAGAAGACGATGGGGACTTCGACGATAGAGGCAATCTTCTCGGCCATGAGGCGTGTCGCGCGCGCTTGAAAGCCCTCTTCACCGCGTGATGCACGCGGAAGTCCGACGATGATGCCGTCTACGTGCAGTTCACTGGCGATCGTTGCGATCGCTGCAAGCGGCGAGTACTTCAGGTCGATGATCCGATGGGGGCTGGCGATGATGCCGGTTTCGTCCGATACCGCGACGCCGACGCGCCGCTCACCAAGATCCAGGCCCAGCAATCGTGGACCCGGACGACGCGGCTTGGGTTGGTAGACCTTTGGCATGTGCGGTACTCAATTCGGGCGTTGTGGTCGCGTCGGCAAAGACGAATGTAATGCGAGATGTCATGCGTGGTAAGCGGTCGCCGATCCAGGCTCGGTCGCGCTCTATTACGACCGCGGCGACGCCGGGCACCTGTTGAACGCGCGCTATCGCGTCGCCCTGCTCGCGTCCCGTCAACTCGGAGCGTATCGCGCCGAGCGTGTTGGTGTCGATGATGGACTCAGTGGACGCGCTTGTATGGAGCGTGAACGCGACTCCGTTCGCGCCCTCGATCGGCTGTGGATCGTCGATCGCCACCGACTCGGAAATCAGTCGAGCATTTGTTCCCGCTGATTCATTGATGCGTCGTTCCGCTTCCTGACGTGCCAATTGCAGCGCGGCAGCCGGGTCGTAGGTCTGCGCGGTGATTCGCAGGGACGCGCTGACGTTCACTGAATGCGCATCCGCACCCACCGGGTGATCGAATGTTGAGACGACTGTGCCTGGTTCGACGGATCCAGGGACAATCTGCCGTCCTTGAGGAACGCTACCGTCAAGCGCGCTGGGTGCCGCCCCGCTGAGGTTGAGGCGGGCTTGTTCATTGAGGGCGTCCTGATCGGCCTGGGTGACGGTTGCGATGCGCTTCATCGTGCCGCCCGTGAGTGGCTCACGATTGACGAAGAAGATGCCGTTATCGAGTTGTCCGAACACGACCTGCGAATCGATGTTTCCGTCGGGGCCAGCTATCGCGGAGACCACCTCGACCGAGGCACTGCCGAACATCAGCGAGCTATAAGGGTCGGCGGCCGGCACGACGACTTCGGCTACGCTCGTGACCTCGTATCCCGTGTCGTTGAGGAATGACGCACCGGCTGAAATCACGATCTCCTCAGTAGACGCGTTTGTGAGCTGGAGTGCGCCAGCAGCGGCGGCGTCGGGTTCGAAGCGCTCGCCTGTTGTCGGTAGCGACGCGGTAAATGTTACCGTGTTCTCGATTGGCGTTGGTTGGATAGCGACATCCCATGTCGCACCTGGCAGGGCGACGCCATACGTGAGGTCGATCACGAGTGGTGTGACGATTGGAGTGACGATGATCGTGGCGGTTGGGACAACGAACGCGGCGAGTAGACCGGCAATGGTGAGCAGTGTCCCAATGACCAGCGTCGCGGCAATAAAGCGCGAGCGGCCTGCGTTGGAAGGTCGCACGATCTGAGTGCGTACCGGCGCAATGCGTTCCCAGTCCTCGAAGCGGGGAATACTAGCTTGCCAATGCTCGTGCGTCTGAACCGGAGGTTCGGTGACCACCAGCGCCTCGCGCCTGGGAGGAGTGATGACGAACGAGTAGGAGGCGTCGGTACGATCGGGGTCGGACCAGTGCCCCGCCTGGCGCCCTGGTTCCCAAAGCCGGAAGTGATCTTCATTGTTGTCGGAAACTTCGGATCGATCGTTCATCGGTTCGATTTTGCGCGTTGGTGCATCATCAGCAGATCCCGGATGAGTTTTCTGCGCGTCACCCAGCAGTTCGGGAGATTCGGCAAGGCGCGCGCCGACGATACGAGCCAACTCGCGTCGGAGCGGGTCGTCTGTCTGGAATTCAAGGCGAGTTCCGACGTTACGCGCGGCTCCGACAATACGGCGGAACTCGCGCGCGCCGAGGAGTGCCGTCGCGGAGTCGGGTATATCGACCATGACTGACGCGATGCCACCCTCGTTCAGAGCGAGTTCAAGCTCGTCGAGATCGTCGGGCGTCGTGACGATGAAGCGTTCGGAGAATGTCGTGGCCATGCGTGCGCCTGCTCTCCAGTGGAGCCGTCACACGCATGGCTGTCTCGCTGAAAGCCAGGAGTGACGGCGTTAGTCCGACTTATTCGTTGTGCCGACTATTTGACGTTGCACGACCACTGCGACCGCGTCGAGCGCGTCGTTCAACTTGCTGCTGTCGATTCCGCCACCCTGGGCGAGCTCGGGACGGCCCCCGCCGCGTCCGCCAACGATGGGAGCGATCTCCTGGATGAGCTTCCCGGCACTGAGGCCGCGTCCGATGAGGTCCTTCGTCACCATCGCCAGGAGCGCGGGCTGTGCATCGAATTCGGTGGCGAGGACGATGACGCCGGACTGGAGCTTGTCGCGCAGTCGATCGGCGAGCTGCAACATGGCATCACGGCTATCGGCTGTGATGCGGGCGGCAACGATGCGCACGTCACCGACGGTCTGGGCTGTGCTGATAAGCTCGTCGATGCCGGAACTTGCCAACGACAGGCGTAACCCCTCGATTGTGCGGTCACGCTCGCGAAGTTGAGAGGTGAGCTTCCGGACTTCGTCGACAAGATTTTC
>Ga0136611_10000510_pt1 | contig 25525 bp, 20 predicted proteins | sample AntDrymUQ2232306_2_FD_106645 | JGI IMG/M metagenome (GOLD analysis project Ga0136611, IMG submission 106645) | Polar desert sand microbial communities from Dry Valleys, Antarctica - metaG UQ223 (23.06) | ecosystem: Environmental > Terrestrial > Soil > Desert | place: Antarctica: Dry Valley...
CGGCGCCGGCGCCGAATACACCGCCGAGCTGGGCCAAGCGGACATCATCCTGGTGAACACCTGCGGCTTTATCGACGCGGCCAAGCAGGAGTCCATTGACGCGCTTCTGGAGGCCGGCCGACTGAAGGCCGACGGTAGCTGTCGCGCGGTGGTGGCACTCGGATGCATGGTCCAGCGTCACGAGTCGGAGCTGCGTGACGCGCTTCCGGAAGTCGATCTGTTCCTCGGCTCCGCCGACGTGGACCGGCTGATCCCGGAACTCGAGCAGCGCGGCTTTCTGGATGGGGTGACCGAGTCGCATCCGGGGGAGCGGGTTTACACGGGAGCCTTGCCGCACGTCCGCTACCTCAAGGTGAGCGAGGGGTGTGATCACGGATGTGCGTTCTGCGCCATCCCGCTCATGCGCGGCAAGCATCGCTCATTCTCGCTGGGCGAGGTGGTGCGGGAAGCACAGTTGCTGGAGCTGCAGGGGGCGCGCGAGATCAACCTGGTCGCGCAGGATCTCGCGCATTATGGCCGGGACATTCGCGGCGGTGCGCGGCTGTCGGAGCTGCTCGAAGCGTTGCTGGCCGAGACGTCAGTTCCCTGGTTTCGGCTGCTCTATCTCTATTCCGCGGGCATCACTCCGAAGCTGCTTGAAGTGATGGGAGCGCATTCGCGGATCGTTCCTTACCTGGACATGCCGATTCAGCATGCGTCCGATGCGGTGCTCACCCGCATGCGTCGTCCGGAGCGGCGTCAATCGATTCGGGATCGCGTCGCCCGAGTCCGGGAAGTGATTCCGGAGGTCGCCATTCGGACCACGTGCATTGTGGGATTTCCGGGGGAGACAGACGATGATTTTACGACGCTGCTCGAATTTCTCGAGGCAACCCAGTTCGAGCGCGTCGGCGCGTTCACGTATTCCCCACAGGAGGGAACGCGCGCGGCGGCGCTGCCCGATGACGTCCCGGACGCCGTCAAGCGCGAACGGCTGGAGCGGTTGCAGGAGCTCCAGCGGTCGATCACTGTCGAGCGTTACGAAGCCCGGCTTGGTCGCGTGGTGCGTGGCATCGTGGACCGACGAGCCACCGACGACGCGTCCACGCAAGCGCGTGTCGTCTGGCAAGCCGATGACATCGACGGCGTCACCTGGCTGCCTGGCGCTGTTCATGTCCCGGGCACCATCGTCGACATCGTGCTGGACGATGTGGTGGATGACTTCGATTTTCGCGGCCGCATCGTTCGGGCCATCGATGCGCCCGCGACAATCGTGACCGCTGCCCGTCGTCCGCTGCCGATGGTGGCGACGATGGGCAGCTTCGGGCGGTAGTTGCGGCGGTGAGGCCCGCAACGGTGCGACAGGGAAGGGTTCGCGGGCCTGGCACTCGGCGCGCCGCCCTGGTCGCCGCGTTCCTCGTCACCGTGGTCGCGTGTGCGGCGGTTTCCGCCAGCGGGGCACGCCGGAATCAGGCTGCTGAGGACGGTCGCAGCATCCGCGTCGGTGTCGTGCCAGGGAAGAAAGGTCCCCGGATCAGCGCCACCGGCGACTGGCGACTGCTCGAGTCGAACGGTCAAACGGTGCTGGCCCGCGGTCGGTCGGGTGACAGCTGGACAGTCGAGGCGCGGTCCGGACGCGTGCGCGCGGCGCGCCCGGATGGGACGCCGACTGCGTGGCGCGACGGTCCGCTCGTCCTCCGAGCCACCGGCGACGGCGAGTTCGTCAGCGTCGATGGAAAGACCTATCGCGGGGAGCTGTGGATCAGCGGGCGACCTGGAGATCTGGTGCAACTCGTGAACGTGGTGCCAATGGAGCAGTATCTGCGCGGCGTGGTGCCACTGGAAATCGGCACGACGCGCGACCTCAGCGAGTTTGCCGCCATCCAGGCACAGGCGGTCGCGGCGCGTACGTACACGTATGCCAAGTTACCGCTCACCACCGCGCGTCCGTACGACGTTGCCGCCACGGTGGACGACCAGGTATACGGCGGCGTGCAGGCCGAGCGTCCGCTGTCCGATCGTGCGGTGAAGGAGACTCGCGGGTTGGTGCTGCGTTACGGCGGCCGACTCGCGCAGGCGCCCTACAGCGCCACGTGCGGCGGAAGCACCGCCGCGCAGCCGGAAGTCTGGACGCACCGGAGAGAGGAGCCGTATCTGCAGCCCGTGAGCGATCGCATTCCGGGCACCGACCGCCATTTCTGCGACATTTCGCCCAGGTTCTCGTGGAGCCGCAGCTACACGGCAGACGAGCTCAACGCGTCCCTCGAGCGATATCTGCGAGGCTACGCCAAGGTACCGGCCGGGGGCGTCGGGACCACGCGTCTCATCGCCGTGGACAAACTCACACCGTCGGGTCGGGTCGGTACATTGACTCTCGTTACCGACCGGGATCGCTACCAGCTTCGTGGAAATGCCATCCGCTTCGTGCTCCGCACTTCCGGTGGCGAGATTCTCAACAGTACGTATTTTTCGGTTGAGTCTGACGTCGGCCGCGATGGGCGGCTGTCGCGCGTGACCTTCACAGGCAGGGGCAATGGCCATGGCATCGGTATGTGTCAGTGGGGCGCCATTGGCCGAGCGCGCGCCGGGCAGGACTTCCGGACGATCCTGCGTACCTATTACCAGGGGACGACGATTGCGACCATCGAGGATTGACCATGCCGTACGCGTGGCACTGGTACTGCTGGCCACGGCGGGAGCGCATTCCGCTTCGGCGCAGGAGGAGAACAGCTCGCTGTTCGAAAAGCTGAACCTCGACAAGCTGCGACTCTCGGCGCTTGGCGGCTCCGTTGGGGCCATGAAGCCATCGCAAATGCACGCCACGCGGTCCTATTCGCTCCACTCGGATTACGGCGAGATCGTGCCCTCGATTCGCGTGGTATTTACCGCGACGTACTGGGAATCGCGGTATACGGACAAGGCGGTGCGGCGGTTCTCGGATCAATTCCGCACGAACCTGTCAGATCCCGCGGGCGATGACGAGCTCCGGGAGTCGCGCATCAAGGTCTCGGACATCGCCGTCACCGCCGACCTGCGCTACGACTTCTGGAATCGGCCCACGATGCGTGGCTACATCGGCGGTGGCGGAGGGGCGCACGTGCTCAACGGCGAAGGCAAGTATATCTCGCAGACGTTCATCGAGACATCGCTCGACAACATTGCCGCTGGCGTGCTGGCGCTGATCGGCGGAGAAATCGTTGTCGGTCAGCGTGTCTCGGTGGGCATCCAGGGTCGGTACGACCTGCTGAGTGGCGTGAGTTATGGCTCCATTCGCTTCACCGGGAGCTATCACTTCGCGGCTACCGAGCCGGGAGCGAAGTGATGACCAAGCCGGTGCGCATCGGGCTCATCGGCGCCGGCGCCATCTCGCAGGTAGCGCACCTGCCCGTCCTGTCGCGTATGCGCGGTGCCGCGCTGGTGGCGCTGTGCGACAACGACGGTCCCAAGGCGCGCTCGCTCGCCGATCGCTTCGGCGTGCCCGATGTGTTCACGGACATCGACGACCTGCTGGAGTTCGACGAGCTCGATGCGGTCGTCATCGCGACGCCGAACCATCTGCATGAGCCGCACGTCCTCGCCGCCCTCGCCAAGAAGGTGCACGTGCTCTGCGAGCGGCCCCTATCGCTCACCACGCGTGGCGTCGAGCGCATTCTTGCGGCCGCCACCCGCGTCGATCGGAAAGTCATGGTGGGCAACAACCATCGGTTCCGCAGCGATGTGCAGATGCTCGAGCGTTTCCTGCGCGGCGGGGAGCTCGGCCGAATGGTGCGTATTCGGTCGGGCGCCTATCAGATTGGCAAGCCCACTGAAGGATGGCGGCACCGCCGGGCCGAGGCGGGCGGCGGGGCGTTCCTCGAGCACGGGTTGCCGCTTCTGGATCTCGCGCTCTGGCTGGGAGATTTCCCAGTGCCGATCCGCGTGTCCGCGCACGTTGAACGGGCGCGCGGCGCTGGATCGGTCGAGGAGGCGATGCTCGTCCATCTCGAGTGTGAGAAAGGAATTTCAATGTCGTTCGACATCACGTCGTCGTACGTCGGCGAAGAGGATCGCTGGTGGTTCGAGGTGCTCTCCACCCGAGGCACGGCGCGTCTGGCGCCCCTGCGCGTCGTCAAGCAGTTGAACGGCAAGCCAACCGACGTTTCGCCCAGTGGAGCCGCCGCGCGCGAAAGCGCGTTTCTTCAGTCGTACCGGGCGCAGCTGGCCCACGCGATCGCGGTCCTCGGCGGCGAAGCGGAGTATGAGGCGCCGACCGATCAGGTGGTCGTGTATCGAACGCTCGATGCCATCTACAAGGCGGCGGACGAAGCCAAAGAAATCAGATTGTGAGGGAGCGAGTTCTCTGGCCGGATCGCGCGGAGGCGAAAGTGGCGCTCGCGTCCGCCGCCCTGTTCGCGATCTCCTTTCCACCCTTCCTGCTGGTCCTGCCGGCGTTTTTGTGTCTCGTGCCGTTCGCGCTCTACATCACGCGGCTCGCGGATGGCACTGGAACGGCACGGAGTGCGGCGCGCGTCGGTTTCTGGTTCGGCCTCATCGGGTACGCCTGCAATCTGTACTGGATCGCCATCGCGCTGTCGCTATACACGAAACTCGCGATCCTCGGCTACTTCGGGGCGTTGCTCGTTCTGGCGCCGGTTACCGCGGCTGCGGGTGCGTCCCTGTACGCGGTTCGACGGCTCACGCGACTGCCCCTGGGTCTGCTGCTGCCAGTCGTATGGTCTGCTTCGGAAGTGGTCATCAACCGCATGAGCGACCTCGCGTTCCCTTGGCTGCCACTTGGGCTCGGCGTGTCGCGCGTCCCTGTGCTCGCGCAGATCGCGGATCTGAGCGGCGTCCGCGGCATCACGTTCTGGATGGCGGCCACCGCCGGCCTGCTGGTAGACGCCTGGCTGCACCGCGCCGTGCGAGGCGGAATTGCACGACGCACCGCCGGAGCCGCCACCATCGCCCTGCTCGTGACGGCATACGGCGTCGCGCGGATGCGCACCGTCGAAATGCGGACGCTGGCTCCCATCGCGATCGTGCAACCCAATATTCCCCAGATCGACAAGTGGCAGGAAGCCAATCGGGGTCGTATCGTCGGCATGATTGCCCAGTTGACACGCGAGCGCATGGCTCGGGGCGATGCGAAGCTCGTCGTATTGCCCGAGGTCGCCTTGCCGGGATTTCTCGTCGAGCACCCGGAGTGGCAGGATACTCTGCGAGCGCTGACGGCGGTGAATGGTACACCGATCATTTTCGGCGTGCTGGATCTCGACTATCGCAGCCCTGAAGATTACGAGTACTTCAACGCGGCCATGCTCGCTGACTCCACCGGCGCCACGAATACTCAGCCGGCGTATCACAAGGCGAAACTCGTTCCGATCGTGGAGCGCGTCCCCTTCATGAACCCGCAATGGTTCAAGCGCTTCAAGTATTTTGGCGGCCTCGGGCGCGGTGAGCGGCAGACCGTGTTCCAGCTTCCCTTCGGGGGCTCGGGCGTGCTCATTTGCTACGAGTCGGTGTTCCCCGAGATCTCGAGATCCTATCGGCAACAGGGGGCCGACGTCCTTCTGAATATCACGAACGATGCGTGGTTCGGACGTTCGCTGGCGCCCTACCAGCACGAGGCGCACCTCGCGCTGCGGGCCATCGAGAACCGGATCAGCGTGGTTCGGTCCGCGAACACGGGTATTTCGGGATACATCGACCCGCTTGGACGTATCCACTACCGCACCGGTCTCTACGAGACGGCCAGCGCGACGTATCGCACGGAGACGACGTCCATCACGACGCTGTATGTCCGGTTTGGCGACTGGCTTGGCATCGCTTCGCTCATTGCGACGGCCATCGGCGTGATGGTGTACGCCTCGCGCCGCCGCCGACCCGCGTGACCGGCACGCGCGCCGGGGTCGCCGCATCCCGCGGCATCTCGGTGGGCATCGATGTCGGCGGGACGTTTACCGACATGGTAGCGCTCGGGTCGGACGGGCAGGTCACCGTGCGCAAGATACCCACGACCTCACACGACCAGAGTGAGGGCGTCGTGCGGGCCATTCGGGATCTCGGTGCCGGCGTGGCAGCGATCACCCGGATCATTCATGGCACCACGATCGCGACGAACATGTTGCTCGAACGCGCCGGTGCACGGGTGGTATTCTGCGCCACCGAGGGGGCCACGGATCTGCTGGAGCTCCGCCGGCAGGAGCGCGCATCCCTCTACGACCTCTTATCGCACCATCCGCCACCACTGGTGCCGTTCGACCGCGTCGTTGCGGTCCAGGAGCGACTCGAGCCGGGCGTCGTGGCGAGAGCACTGACCGAAGGTGAAACCCGCCGCGTCGCCAACACGGTTGCCGCCTTGTCGCCCGATGCGGTCGCCATTGCGTTCCTGCATGCGTATGAGAATCCCGTGCACGAGGAAATGCTTGCCAGGGCGCTGCGCGATCGCCTTCCCGACGTTGATGTCATCCTGTCGTCCGATGTCCACCCGGAGATTCGCGAGTACGAGCGCACCTCGACGACGGTTGCCGAAGCGTACCTGCGCCGAGGCGTCGCGGGATACCTGGATCGACTTGGAGAACGGTTGGAGACGCTTGGCGTGCCGGCGCCAGGCGTGATGCTGTCCAGCGGAGGGATGCGTCCCGCGAAAGCCGCCGCTCGCAGTGCAGTGGCGCTCGCACTGTCCGGCCCGGCTGGCGGAGTGATCGGCGCGAGTGCGATTGCCCGACAGGCAGGGATTCACCACGCGCTGAGCATCGATATTGGCGGCACGAGCGCCGACGTGGGACTGATCATCGACGGCGCGCCGTTCACGGAGAACGGCGGATCGATCGCCGGTGTGCCCATCGCACTTCCTCGCGTGCTCGTGGAAACAGTCTCCGCGGGCGGCGGCAGCATTGGCTGGATCGACGGCGGCGGGATGCTGCGCGTCGGCCCGCGGTCAGCCGGCATAACGCCCGGACCCGCTGCGTTTGGACGCGGTGGAACCGCCCCAACCGTGACCGACGCGCATGTCGTGCTCGGTCATATCACCGGTGCGCAGCTCAGCGCCGACATCACGATCGACGCCTCTGCCGCGGAGCGCGCGGTGGCCACACTGGCCGCCGGACTATCCACGACGCCAATGCGTGTCGCGCAGGCCATGATCGCGATCGCCGACGCCGAAATGGCTCGCGCACTACGTCGGCTCAGCGTGGATCGCGGCATCGATCCTCGGCGCTCCGTACTCATTCCTTTCGGTGGGGGGGGACCGTTGCATGCCTGCGGACTCGCGGACCGCATGGGCATGACGCGCGTGCTGGTGCCTCCGCATGCCGGGGTGCTGAGCGCGCTCGGGCTGGCGATCAGTGGTGAGCAGCGGTCGGCGGCTCGCAGCGTGATGCGTTCTGCCTCGCAATGCGACGCGAGCTTCATGCGGACGCTTCAGGACGCGTTGTCCGGGCAGGTGCGCGCTGACGGTGGGGCAGAAGGGGCGGTTCACCGCTGGTGGGCCCGGAGCCGATATCAGGGCCAGGGGCACGAACTCGAGCAGATCCTCGAGCATGGCGACAGTGGCGACCACGCGGCGCGACGGTTCATCGAGCATCACAGCGCGCGATATGGATTCACTCTCGATCGTGCGGTCGAGATCGTGAGTCTGCGGTGCGTGGCTGAGCTACCCGGCAGAGCGCTCGACCTGGAGGCGGCCGGGCAGGGCCGGCGGGATGCGGCGCGCGGGAAAGCCGTGGTGCCACTTCCGGACGCCACCATGTTCGTCGGCGAGGGATGGACGGCACATCCCCACGACAGCGGCGGCTGGCTTCTCGAGCGCGACGCATGAGCCAGCGCCCCTTCAATGCGCTCCGTTGCGGTACCTGGTCGCACGCCGCATGAGCCAGCGGCCCTTCGATGCGCTGGGTCTTGGCGTCCTGTCGCACGCCGTTGCTGCCATCGCCGAAGAAATGGGAACGGTGCTGGAGCGGGGCGCGCTGTCGCCGAATATTCGGGAGCGACGCGATGCATCGTCGGCGATTTTTGACGCCGACGGCGTGATGGTCGCGCAGGCGGCACACATTCCCGTGCATCTCGGGGCCATGCCTGAATCCGTGCGCGCGGTGCGTGAGTGTGCACCCTCACCGGGTGACGTCTTCGTCCTGAACGATCCGTTTCGCGGCGGATCGCACCTCCCGGATCTCACACTGGTTGAAGCCATCGAGGATGCCGGTACGACCATTGGGTACGCGGCGGTGCGCGCTCATCACGCCGATGTCGGAGGAATGAGTCCGGGCAGCATGCCGCAGGGCGCGACAGAACTGGTGCAGGAAGGACTCATCATTCCGCCGACACGACTGGCGACCGCGCAGGGCATTGATGAAGCCATGCTGGCTCTTATTCTGGCCAACGTGCGCACCCCCGCCGAGCGGCGCGGCGACCTGCGCGCGCAGCTGGCTGCCTGTTCCGCGGGCGCCGAGGGCTGGCGGGCTCTGCTCCGCCGCGAAGGACATGCCGTCATCGCGGACGCCGTTCGCGCATTGACCGACTACACCATGCGGCTTGCCGCCACGCGCCTGGTCGAGATGGACGGCGCGCGGGGGCATGCGGTGGATCGACTCGAGGGCGACGGCGTCACTGATGCCGACGTGCGGGTAGAAATCGAGGTGCGTGTCGAGGGTGGGCGGATGCGCGTCGACTTCCTGGGCACGTCGCCGATGGTCCGCGGCAACGTGAACTGCCCGCTGGCGGTGACCCGCGCGGCCGCGGTGTTCGTGCTCCGGACGCTTCTCCCTCCGGAAGTGCCGACGAATGATGGGATCGCCCGGGTGATCGATCTCCTCGTGCCTGATGACTGCGTAGTCAACGCGCGATGGCCTGCCGCGGTGGCCGCTGGAAACGTCGAAATGTCCCAGCGCATTACGGACACGCTGTTTCTGGCACTTGCCGACGCCGGTGTCGATGTTATCGCACAGGGCCAGGGTACGATGAACAACGTCACCTTCGGCGGCAGCGGCTGGACATTTTACGAAACCATCGGGGGCGGGCAGGGCGCCGGCAGTCGCGGCTCTGGTCCGTCCGCGGTGCACGTGGGGATGAGCAATACGCGGATCACCCCGATCGAAGCCCTCGAAGCCGCCTACCCGATCCGGATCGACGAGTATCGCATTGTTCGCGGATCGGGTGGTGCGGGCGTGCACCGTGGTGGCGACGGTGTCATTCGCCGATACAGGGTGCTGGAGCGCTGCACGGTGACACTGCTGACGGAGCGCCGGCGATACGCGCCGCAGGGTGCTGCCGGGGGGGCTCCCGGAGACTGCGGTGCCAATCAGCTCAATGGCAGGCCGCTACCCGCGAAATGTCGCGTGGAAATGCAGCCGGGCGACGTCCTCACCATTCAAACCCCGGGCGGAGGGGGGTGGGGACCCCCATCTACCTGAAGACGCGGTGCTCGCCCGAGGAGCGTGAGACGATGTCGTATACCTTGCTGTCCACGAACACCTTGAGGAGGTCCTGGTCCAGCATGCCCTCCTTGGCTTCCATGTGGAGGATGTCGAGTGCGCGCTCGGTGGTGACGGCTCGCTTGTACGGTCGGTCGCTCGCCGTCAGCGCATCGTAAATGTCCGAGATCGTCATCATCCGCGTCTGCACTGGAATGGCCGCCGCCTGTACCGCGCGGGGGTAGCCTCGCCCGTTCAGCTTCTCGTGATGTCCGAACGCAATATCGGGGACGCCGCGGAGATCACGCGTCCATGGAATCTGTTGCAGAAAGCGAAAGGTGTGCGACACGTGGGATTCGATCTCGCGTCGCTCGCGGTCGTCCAGATTCCCTCGCGGAATTTGCAGGAATCGCAACTCATCCGGGCTCAGGAGCGGGCGCTCGGCACCATCGAGATCCACCCAGGTCTGCTGCGCAAGCAGCTTCAGCTCCTGCGAGCTTGCCTCGGCCAGGATGGTCGGCTCGTTGGCGGCGATGATCGTGCTCATGAAATGCTCGAGCTCTTCGCGACGCTCCCCGCGCTGCCGCTCGAGCTCGAACTCGATCTCGGCGTATTTCTCGCGACCGTGCTGCTGCAGGAAGTTCGACCGTGTCCGCTCGAAGTGCAGCTCCACGTTCTGTTTCAGATACGCGAAACGGTGCTTGATCGATTCCAGGTCGTAGGGATACAGCTTCTTCTGCTTCACCAGCACCTGTTCGCGAACGCCGACCTTGCCGAAATCGTGCAACAGGCCCGCGTAGCGAAGCTCCTTCAGCTGCTCACGCGAGAACCGCATACCGCGATATGGCCCTTCGCCGCCGCGATCGATGGCCTGGGCCAGGCCGACCGACAGCTTCGCGACGCGACCCGAGTGTCCAAACGTCGTCGGATCTCGTGACTCGATCGCCGTCACGGCCGCCGTGACGAAACCCTCGAACAGTTTTTCGATGTCCTCATACAGCAGGCTGTTTTCGATGGACACCGCCGCCTGCGAGGCCAGGGCGCCGATGATCTCGACCGTGGTCTGATCGAATGAGGCCACCTCGCGGTCGGTGATCTCGGGACTGGAGAGCACCACATCCGGCGCCCGCTTCCGGTTCACCAGTTGCAGCACCCCGACGACCTCGTCGCGATGCGACCGCATCGGAATGACCAGCATCGACTTCGTTCGATAGCCGAACTTCTCGTCAAAGCTGCGGTTCTGTTTGTAGGACACATCCTCCGGGAGCAGGTAGACGTCGGCGATCATCAGTGCCTCTCCGGTGGCCGCGGCGTACCCGGAAAGACTGGTGCTATCAATCGGCACGCTGAACTCAACGAGCGGCAGATTCGGCAATGAGAAGTTCTGTGCGATCTTGATTCGAAGCGACTTCGGCATGTCCTGCTCGTCGCGTTCCACCAGGTACAGGGATCCCGCATCGCTGTTCGTGATGCGGCGCGCCTGCGACAGAATCATCTCGAGCAGTGTCAGCAGATTCCGCTCGGTGGAGAGCGCGACACCGATCCTGGAGAGCTCGGTCAGCTCGTGATGACGCTGGCGTTCACAGACCTTCGCGGTGCGTTCCCCGAGGAGTGCGGTCGCGTGCCGGAAGGCGCCGCGAAGCAAGGTGAGGAACAATGCGGGGGGAGCACCCCCGGGGACGTAGCTGACCATGTGATGGGCGAGCGCATGCGGAGGCTCCTCTTCACCGGGCTCACCGACTCCCATGATCGCGGCGACCTTTGCCGCCTCGGCGAGGCGTGTGTGATCGCCGCCCAGGCTTTGCAGCATCTGCTGGTCGAGGAGAATCAGCGTCGCGCGCTCGGAATCGAGCGTCCCTGGAGCGGGAAACGCGGGGACACGGCGAACCTCGATATCGTCCCCCCTTCGTCCAAGGGGGGCATTGCCGATCGCACGGCCTATGCTCACGATCAGCAACGGCTTCATACAGCTGCGATGAGCAGGGTGTTCGCGCGGGTCGCCAGACTCACAAACGGATTACCTGGGTTGGGGCTCGGAGCGAGCCTCAAACAATACGCCGGCGGCCGCACCAATGCGACCGCCGGCGCCACTACAGGAGCATCACCCCGAATTACTCGCCGGTCGCGGTCTGCAGCTTCGAGAGCTGCTTTTTCGCTGGACCGAACTCCGGGAACTTGGCCAGCACCGCCTTGAAGCTTTCTTCCGCCTGCTTCCGATTGCCGCTGTCCATCTGGTTCAGCGCCTTCGAATAGAGCATCGTGGCCTTGAAATCGAGCTTCCGCTCGGACTTCTCGCTCTTGCTCTCCATCTTCGCCTCGAGCGTCGCTGGCTTTGTCTCGAGCGTGGTGTTGCTCTTGATCTGACCTTCGATCGGCGCGGCGTCGCCGACGCGAACCTGAATGGCTTTGAGCTTCAGCTTGGAGTTCAGGTTCTCGGCGAGGATATCGATCAGCGCCATAATGTCTTCCTGCTTGCCCGAGACCTGTTCGGTCGCCTCGATCACGGTCGTCTCCACCTCGATGGCGCGGGCGGTGAGCTTCAGGTTGCCCTTCGGGTCGCTGACGAAGCCGCCGGCAATCAGGTGATGAGCGCTGAGTAACTTGCCGACCTTCACGGCCGTCTTCAGATCGACGACACCGTCGGTTTTCGTGAGATTGAGCTCCTGAATCACTGCCTGAAGCTCATCGCGCTCCACAATGCGAAACCTCGGATTATTCGCCATGGCGGTGATCAGCAGATCAGCGATCCCCTTGCTCAGGGGCTGATAATCGGCGTTGTTCTTTCCGAACGTGGAGTTTTCGAAATACAGCACGGCAATGGTCGGACGAGTGTCATCCTGCGCCTCAGTCGGCACGGGGGCGAAAGCGATCGCTGCGGCTGCGAGTGCGAGCGAGCGAACGGCCTTGAGCTGCTTCATAGCGCTCCTCCTGAGAGCATTCACACAGTAGAAATCCAATGTGGACGAGGCGGCGCACCGCCTGGTTCCACTCGCCAACGGTCAGACCGACAGCGTCATGCCTTCAGCGGCTGCCAGCACCTCGAGCCGGCCGCCCCGGCTCTTCACCAGCGCCCGGCATGCCGCCAGCCGCTGATCCACCTCATCATCACTGCGCTCCGGCTTATGGTGGAAAAGCACCAGCTGCTCCACTTCAGCCGCCAGGGCCAGTTCGACCGCGTCTTCATGGGTCGAGTGTCCCCAGCCACGGTGGTGATCATACTCTTCCACCGTATACATCGTGTCGTGCACCAGCACTTTCGCTTTTCGCGTGAACTCGATCAGTGATCCGTGCCAGTCCGGCTTCGAATCGTACTTCGCGCTCGGGCTCAATTCGTTGTCCGAGATGTAGACCAGCGCTTCTCCATCGCCATTGCCTTCCGTGAAGCGATAACCGAGCGCGCCCCCCGGGTGGCGCACCTGAATGGCACTGACTTCATATCCCTTCTGCGCGCACTTATCGTCTTCCGACATCACGCGAAAATCAATGCGCGCGTCGAGCTCCTCGAACGTGACCGGGAAAACAACGGGCGACATCTGGTCCCGCACCACAGAGTCAATGCTCTTCTCGAGCGATTTTGACCCCCAGATAGTGAAGTGGTTCCCCCTCTGAAAGATCGGCGCAAAAAATGGCAATCCCTGAATGTGATCCCAGTGCGCATGCGTCAGGAAAATATCGCCAACGATGGGTGCCCCGTTCGCTCGCTCGATGAGCGACCGCCCCAACTCTCGCGCTCCAGTGCCGGCGTCGAGGATGATCAGCCACCCTTCGGCTGTCCGCACCTCGAGACACGGGGTGTTGCCACCATACCGGACCGTCTTTGGGCCTGGACTCGGAATCGAACCCCGGGTTCCCCAGAACTGCATTCGTAGCGTCATCGGCTTTGGGTTCCCGGCACCGTCATAAATAGGTGGCTGGCCTTGGCTTGTGAAAGGAACGCTGTCACGACTGGCCTGTGATGGTAATCACACGCGTACCTGCGCGCGTTTGTTGAGCGCGGCGCGATCGGTCACCCGAATCTGCCGACGCTCTACCGCGATCCATCCGTCGTCCTGAAACTCGCGCATGGCGCGTGACACCGTCTCGCGACTGGCGCCAATCATCTGCGCGATGGTCTGGTGCGTCAACTGTTTTTCGACCTTCTCACTGCCACTCTCCTCCGCGAGGTCGAGAATGAGTCTCGCGATCCGACCGGGGACGTCCAGGAGGACGAGTCCGCCAATCTTGTCATCGGCTCGACGAAGCCGGCGGGAAATAGCCGTCAGGAGAGCCCATGCGATCTTCGGGTTGGCTTCGACATGACGCCGGAAATCCTCTCGCCGCAGCACCACGAGCGCCGCGTCCTCCATGGCGATGACATGCGCGGAGCGGGGCTGATCGTCGATCAGGGCGAGCTCGCCGAAATGCTCACCGACGCCAAGCACTCCCAGGATCACTTCGCGGCCGTCTTCGCCAATCAGCACGACCTTCACCCGGCCTTCCCGCACGATGAACAGCGAGTCGCCAGGATCGTCCTCAAACAGGATGACACTGCCCTTCGGATAGCTCTTCTCGCGCGTGAGCTCACCGAACCGGTCCAGATCGGTGGCGTCGAGCCCACTCAGGATCGGGACCGTGGAGAGGAACTGGGAAGTTTGCACGCTTGGCGGATTGAAGAAGCGAACCGGGCAGCAGCGACGCCAAACTAGGGCTATCGCAGGGGTACTGTCAATTTTGGCAACTGCTTGCGCGCTTGTCTGTTAGGGCAGGAATGAGGTATATTTGGGACTGTCGTGCATGGGGCCTGGTGCGTGAACCCCTGCCCACAGCCGCTTTGGAGTTTCAGGCGAAGTGCACCGACGGAGCATTTCGCACCCTTTCAGCATTCGAATCCCCATGAAAACCGATATCCATCCCGAATACGCGACGGCCACGGTCAAGTGCGCGTGTGGCAACACTTTCCAGACGCGCTCGACTCAGTCCGATATCCATACCGACGTCTGCTCCGTGTGTCATCCGTTCTTCACGGGCAAACAGCGACTGCTCGACACCGCTGGCCGAGTCGAGCGCTTCAAGCAGAAGTACGGGACGAAGACCTGAGCCTGCGAGACCGGCTCGACGCCGAACTGGCGCGAGCCGCCGAGGTAGAACGCGCGCTTAGCGATCCAGCGACCGCGAAGGACGGAAAGAAATACGCGCAGCTGGGCCGGGACCACCGGCAGCTGCAGCGTCTCGTCGAATTGGCCGCCGATCTGGATCGCCATGAGAACGAGCTCGTTGAGGTCCGCGAGCTCGTTCTGGTTGACGACCCGGAAATGGCCGCCGAGGCGCGTGCCGAGCAATTGCGACTCGACGCGTCCGTCCAGGTGGTGCTGAAGGAAATCAGGCCCCTGTTGGTGCCGAAGGATCCGCTCAACGATCGCAACGCCATTGTCGAGATCCGCGCGGGCACCGGGGGCGACGAAGCCGCCCTGTTCGCCGCGGATCTCTACCGAATGTACACGCGATTTCTGGAAGGGCGCGGGTTCAAGCTCGAGGTGCTCTCGATGTCCGAGGGGACGCTCAAGAGCCTCAAGGAAGTCATCTTCAAGGTTGCCGGCGGTGATGGAGGCTACGGCGTCATGCGGTGGGAGTCCGGCGTGCACCGGGTACAACGGGTGCCCGCGACCGAGAACGCCGGTCGTATCCACACCTCGGCCGCGACCGTCGCCGTGCTGCCGGAAGCCGACGAGATCGATCTCAGGATCGAGGACAAGGACCTTCGGATTGACGTCTTCCGCTCGTCTGGCCCGGGAGGCCAGAGCGTGAATACCACCGATTCCGCGGTGCGGATCACGCACATGCCATCCGGGCTCGTGGTGAGTCAGCAGGATCAGAAGTCGCAGCTGCAGAACAAGCTCAAAGCCATGGAAGTGCTGCGTGCCCGGCTTCTGGATCTGAAGGTGCAGGAGCAGGAGTCCGAGCGCTCGCGCATGCGGAAGACCCAGGTGGGAACGGGCGACCGCTCGGCGAAGATTCGAACGTACAACTTCCCGCAGAACCGCGTGACCGATCACCGCATTGGGTACACGATGCACGAGCTGTCACAGATTCTCGAAGGCCGTATCGCTCCGCTCATCGACGCGTTGAGCATGGCCAGCGAGCAGGAACAGCTGGGTGAGTAACGGGCTGGCAGACGCCGGCGCGTCGGTCCGCTCCCTGTACGACGAAACCCGTGCCGTGCTCGAGCATGCCGATGTCGAACGTCCGGCCGATGAAGCGCGCGACATCATTGCGGCCGTGCTCGAGGTACCCCGATTCTGGCCGGTCACGAACGCCGATTACCCTGTAGGTGCCGCGACGGCCGATGCGGTCCGACATGCGACAAGGCAGCGGTCGCGGGGCGCTCCGTTCGCGTATGCGGTCGGCCGGGCGGCGTTCCGGTCCTACACGCTCAGGGTGGATCAGCGCGTCTTGATCCCCCGCCAGGAAACGGAAGAGCTGGTAGATGCGGTCCTCGCGCTGGATCTCGAAGGAACGGCCATCGACGTCGGCACCGGATCCGGTGCGATCGCCATTGCCCTTGCCGCCGAAGGACGGTTCAGCCGCGTCATTGCCACCGACATCTCGCACGATGCGCTTGCGGTGGCCCGGGACAACGTCACGCGATGTGCGTCGCTGTTTCGGGCGCCAGTTGAGTTGCGACAAGGCGCTGGCCTGACACCGGTCAGGGACGCTGCCGCCTCGCTGCTTGTGTCGAATCCCCCATATATCGCCACAGCGGAATGTCGCGACCTGCCAGCGAGTGTTCGCGACTGGGAACCGCCGCTCGCGCTCTACAGCGGCGTCGATGGAATGCCTGTTACGCGATCGCTCATCAGCGGCGCACGGGACGTCCTGGCCATTGGCGGCGTGCTGGCGCTCGAAGTCGATTGCCGGCGGGCGACCCTGGTGTCCGGGATCATCGAAGCAGAGGGCTCGTTCACCGACATCACCGTTAAATTGGATCTCAGCGGCCGAGCGCGAATCGTTCTCGCCCGCCGGCAACGCTGACTCACTACAAACCGGAGTAAGTCGTGCTCGAAGAGAAGGCAAAGGAACTCGGACGAATCATTGGCCAAAGCAGCGAGTATCAGGCCGTGAAGCGCGCCAACGATGCGCTGACGGCGGACGCGGAGGCGGTGGGTCTCATGCGCAAGATGGAAACGCTGCGCAAGGAAGCACAGCGTCTCATCGAGGGCGGGCAGGAGCCGACGCCGGAAATGGAGCGCCAGCTCGATGAGCTGCTCGAACAGGTGCAGCGCAACGCCATTTATCAGCGCATGGTCTCGGCGCAGACCAATTTCGAGAAGATCATGACGCGCGTGAATGAGTGGATACTGCAGGGGATCTCGAAAGGCGCTACCAGCTCGATCATCACGCTGGGCTGATGTCCGCCCGCGGCACGTTGATCATCTTCGAGGGGGTCGAAGGAGTCGGGAAAACGACTCAGATTCGGCTTCTCGGTGATGCACTTGTCGCGCGGAACCACCGGCATTTCGTGATCCGGGAGCCCGGAGGGACGGCCCTTGGCGATGAGATCCGCCGGCTCCTGCTCGAACTCGGAGCACCGGTGACGGAACGTGCCGAGGCGCTCCTGTTCATGGCGTCTCGCGCCCAGGTCGTGGCCGAGGAGATTGTACCGCGACTCGAGCGCGGTGAGGTCGTCATTGCCGATCGCTTCTTCCTGTCCACGTATGCCTATCAGTGTGGCGGAAGAGGCCTGCCTGAAGCCGTCGTCCGGCAGGCCAACCGCCTCGCGACTGGCGATCTCGTTCCCGATCTCACGCTCCTGCTGGACCTTCCCGTGCGCGACGGGCTGGCCCGCATCGCGCAACGAGGCGCGCCGGATCGCATCGAACGGTCGGAAACGGAGTTTCACGATCGTGTCGGTGCGGCCTTCGCGAAATTCAGGGATACCGATTGGCAGCAGGCACATCCGGAGTGTGGGCCCGTGGTGATGGTCGATGCCAGTGGTGACAGCGCGGCGGTGCATGCCCGTATCATCGAGGTGCTGGGCGGTCGCTGGCCTGAAACTTTTCGTCTCGGCGGGAGTTTCACAGCCGAGATGTCATGAACTTCACCACTCCGTAATGCGCTCTCGAGTCCTCATCACCGCCGGAATCATTGCCGCGGCATGCGTCACCGGCGGCTGGCTGGTGCAGCGTGGTGCTGGCGGGGGCATTGCGGCCTTCGACCGCGCGACGCTGTTCGACAATGTGCTGCAGCACGTGACCCGCCATTACGTGGACTCCATCGAGGCGGGCAAACTGTACGAGATGGCCGTCACGGGAATGCTCCGGGAACTGCGGGACCCGCATACCATTTTCCTGACTCCCGCGCGTCTTGCCCGGTTGAAGGAGAGCACAACTGGGCAGTACGACGGCGTTGGCATCCGCATCGAAGTGCGAGACGAGTGGATCACGGTCATCGCGCCGCTTCCGGGGACGCCTGCCGCGCTGGCGGGTATTCAGACGGGCGATCGCATTGTCGAGATCGAGGGCAAGGCCACCCATGGCTGGTCGGCAGATGACGCGACGCAGGCGATTCGCGGCAAACCCGGTACCTCGGTGAGCTTCCTTGTCGAGCGGCCGGGAACGCAGGCACGCATCCCGTTCACTCTGAAGCGGCGGGCGGTGCATCTGCGGTCCGTCCAGCATGTGAGTCAGCTCCGTCCGGGCATTGGTTTCGTCGATGTGGACATCTTCAGCGATTCAACGGCGGAAGAGCTGAATGCGTCCATCCAGCAGCTCCGGAAGGAGGGCATTACGTCGCTGATCGTCGACCTGCGCGACAATCCGGGCGGCCTGCTGGACCAGGGGGTCAGCGTGTCCGATCTGTTTCTGGATCGAGGGCAGAAGATCGTCGGTATGCGGGGCCGCGTGCGTGACGCGAATCGCATGTTCGAGGACCGTGCTCCGCAGCGCTGGGCTGATCTGCAGGTGGTAGTGCTCATCGACAGCGGCAGCGCCAGCGCATCGGAGATCGTTGCGGGGGCGTTACAGGATCATGATCGGGCGCTCCTCGTCGGGACCACGAGCTTCGGCAAGGGGAGTGCGCAAAGTCTGTATGCCATGACGGACGGTGGTGCCCTGAAGGTCACGACCGCCCGGTGGTTCACTCCCTCGGGCCGCAGCATCGACCGTCCGAGCCCGGTTGACGACGACGAAGTCGCGGAGAGCGCGGGCGATCCGCTCGCAACGTCCGATTCGACCCAACGTGCGAGCGCGAGATTCACGACCAGCGGTGGCCGCGGCGTGTTCGGGGGTGGTGGCATTACCCCGGACGTCATTGTAAGCGACGTCGAGCTCTCCGCGGCGGATCGCGCGTTCACGACCGCGCTGGGCGGAAAGGTGCCGCAATTCCGGAACGCGCTTGCATCGCACGCGCTGTCACTTCGCGGTAGCAAATCCCTCTTGTCCGCCCGCTTCGAGGTGTCGCCCGCAATGCGCGAGGATCTGTGGCGCCGCATGGTGGCTCGCGGCATCATGGTAGACCGGGCGGTCTACGATGCCTCTCCGCTCGTGGCCCGGCTGCTCGGGACCGAGATCGCGAAGTACGTCTTCGGCCTCGAGGCGGCGTTTCAGCGCGGAACGCGGGAGGACCGGGCGATCCTCACGGCCGTCGAGCTGCTGACCGGGGCGCGATCGACCGCTGACCTTCTGGCGCGCGGTGCTGCGCGCGCCCTGGTGGACGCAGAGTCCCAACCGAAGTGACGGATCGCGTGTTCGTGCTGGGCGCGGGTCGAGCCGGTCGAGGGCTGGCCCGCGCCCTTCGCGCATCGCGGATCGAGATCGTGGGCCTGCACGGCACGAAGGCCGTCGCGGAAGAGGGGATTACCGCGGGTGCGATTCCGTCGACGGTTCGCAAGGCGACGATCGTCATCGTGGCTGTTCGCGATGCGCAGCTCGATGCCGCCCTTCGAGAGCTGTCGGCAGCGCCGATGGACGAGGCGGCGGTAGTCCTCCACGCGAGCGGCGGAGCAGAGCCAGCGGCGCTCGATGAGTTGCGCGCGTTGGGCCGAGCAGCGGGGACTTTTCATCCGCTCGTTCCACTCGCCGATCCCGACCGGGCGGCCGAAGTGCTTACGGACGCGTGGATCGGCATCGACGGCGATGACGCGGCGCTGGATGCGGGTCGCCGACTGGCGGCCCGTCTCTCGGCGCATACCATGCAGATCCCCCGCGGGGAGAAAGCGCGGTATCACGTCGCCGCCGTCTTTGCGGCGAATTTTCCCACAGTCCTCGCCGCGCTCGCTCATCGCCTGTTGAGGGGGGCGGGAGTGCCGGAAGCCGACAGCTGGGACGCTGTGCTGCATCTGATGGTTGCATCGGTGAGCAACATTCACGCGAACCGGCCGGTCGATGCGTTGACGGGTCCGATCGTGCGCGGAGACGTTGATACTGTGAGAACGCACCTGACTGCGCTTCGCGAGGATCCGGAGGCGATTGCGATTTACCGCTCGCTGTCTCGTGCGGCGGTGGAGATGGCGAGACAGGGGGGGACTGACGAGGGGCTGCTCGGGGGGATTACGCGGGCGATCGACGCCGAGGGCTGATTCCGCACAGCTGAGCGGGAAGGGAGTCGTCCGGTTTGACGGGGCGACCACTGTCCGTGTTCTAACTGAACTGCCAGTATCCCGGATTCAACGGATTGAAACAGCAATTCAACGGATTGCTCCCTGGGAGATGCAAGTGCATCCTGGCCGCCCCCAGTTCAGACAAAAACAACAAAGCAAGAAGTCATGCGGCGCATGCTGCTGCTGTCCGCGCACTGTTCGATCCGTCGAATGTTGTTTTGTAATCGGTCGAATCCGTCCACCGGCTGTGCAGTTCTGACAGAGGTGCGTTGTCTCTGGGTGGCTTAACGACTCATACGGGCGACGATCGGAAGCGACCCGGATCCCGGCCCCGATCGGCTACGGTTGCTCAAACACCTTCACTCCCTTGGGCGCCGAAAAGATGAATGCCGAATTGGGAATGGTGGGATTCAGCTTCACTGACGACAGCTTGACGGTACGCACCACGCCACTGGCATCAGTGATCTCGAACTGGCGGATGAGGCCATCGGCGGTGTCGACCCACACTCTCGCTTTCGTGAACTCCACGGGCACTTTGGATTCCGGTCTGGGCGTGAGGGTCAACTCATGCACCGTGCGCTTGTTCGCGGTGCTCTTGCCGCCATCACTCACCATGAAGCGCTCGCGCGGATTCGTGAACAGCTCGGCCATCAGATCAGTGGAACCCGCCATACCGGCACCGATCGGCAGCTTGTAGGCCTGCCCCGGCGTCGTGCTCGGGGTGTAGACCCAGACGAACCGGCCATCGGCGACGATGCGATCGCCCTTGGGGTCCGTAAACCGGATCTCGAGACGATTCGGGCGCCGTTGCTGAATCTGACCGCGGGAGCGATAGCTGCTTCCGGTGAGCGGATTGAATAGCGTCTGCTCCATGGTCGCGCGCACGGTCTTGACCTTCGCGTAGGCGGCGACCGCGCGGTCGAGCGTGACGTCAACGGTCTGCGCCGAGACCGCCGATGCCGGAAGGGACAGGATCAGGAGTGACGCGAGCAGGGCGGTTGGTCGAAGCGGGGGCATCGGGACTCCGGAATTATTGCGAATTGCGAACTGCGAACTGCGAACTGCGAACTGCGAACTGCGAACTGCGAACTGCGAACTGCGAACTGCAACTGCAACTGCAACTGCAACTGCAACTGCAACTGCAACTGCGAACAGTGCGTTGAATCACGTAAGAGGATCGTTACCAGCGGCGCACCGCGAACCACTCGCCGTGCATCCAATTACCCTGCCGTCGCTGTCGCAGTTCCCGGCGCGGGTATCACCGATCGTCCAATCACCTGCGCAATGGCACGCAGCTCCGGCATCAGCGACGCAAACTGATCGGGATAAAGCGACTGCGCGCCGTCGGAGAGGGCCCGGTCCGGCGTCGGATGCACTTCGATCATCAGACCATCGGCACCGGCCGCGATGGCGGCGCGCGCCATCTGTGGAACGCTGTCGCGACTGCCGGTTCCGTGACTCGGGTCGGCGATGATCGGCAGGTGTGACAGCCGCTGGACGAGCGGAATGGCGGTAAGATCGAAGAGATTCCGGACAGCGGTGTCGAAGCTGCGCAGACCGCGTTCGCACAGGATGACCTGGCTGTTGCCTTCCGACAGCACGTACTCCGCACTCAACAACAGGTCGGTGATCGTCGCCGCCATGCCGCGCTTGAGCAGCACCGGCTTGCCCAGTCGTCCGACGGCTTTCAGCAGCGAGTAGTTCTGCATGTTCCGCGCGCCGATCTGGATGCAGTCCGCGTGCTCCGCGACGAGCGCGGCGCCTTCCTCGTCCATCGCTTCGGTCACGATCGCGAGTCCGGTCTCTTCGCGCGCGAGGGCAAGCATCTCCAGGCCCCGTTTGCCCAGCCCCTGAAACGAGTACGGTGAGCTCCGCGGCTTGAACGCTCCGCCCCGGAGTGCGCACGCGCCCGCATCCCGCACGGCGCGAGCCGCCGCCACGATCTGTTCCTCGCTTTCGACGGAGCAGGGTCCGGCGATCACCGCGACGGCACTCCCGCCGATTCGGACATCCTTGCCAATCGTGACGACCGTGTTCTCGGAGCGCCACTCGCGCGACACCTGCTTGTACGGCTGCGACACGTGAATGACCTGGGCCACGCCAGGCAGGGCCTCAAGGCGCGAGCCATCGACCCGGCCGTCATTACCGACCAGACCCACCGCGGTCCGCTGCGCTCCCGGCATTGGCCGCGCCTCGTAACCCAGTTCCTCGATCATCCGAACGACGCGATCGATCTCCGCGCGGGTGGCACCCTGCTGCATGACTACGAGCATTCACAATCCGCGATAAGAGAAATGGTCGCGCGAGGCGCAGCTCCGTATGCGCTGGAGCGTGCGCGCTTCCTAGGTGACACCGTGTCCGGCCCCGCTCTCCCACTGCCAGCCATCTGACGTCACGACCACCGTGCCGTCGTAGCTGGCGCTGACCATCCCCAGTACATCGACACGGTCGAGCGGTGGATACAGGTGGGTCAGTGCCAGCACGCGGGGGCGAGCCCGTGTCGCGAGAGCGGCGCACTGCTCCGGCGTGAGATGCTCGGGAATGGCCATCGACGTGGGCAGTGAACATTCACACAGCAGCAGGTCGCACCCCGCGGCCCATGCCGCGAACGACTCGTCGTAGCCTGTGTCTCCCGAATACACCACCCGCGCCCCAGCATGCTCGACGGAATATGCCACACTCTCCACGGTATGGGGAACTTTGCGGCACGACAGCACTATATCGCTCGCAAGGACCAGCCGGTCGCCGGGAGCCAGCTCCCGGACCGTCAGTGGGAAGCCGGGCTCGGTCACCCACTCGCCGTGCGCGGCAGCCAGACGATCGAGCAGCAGGCGCGTGCCAACCGGTCCAATGATCTCGAGTGGCGCGCTGCGCGCCGGCAGATCCCCATATCGCCACGCAAAGATGAGCGTCGGCAGATCGCCGACATGGTCCATGTGAAAATGTGTCAGCGCCACGTGGGTGATGGACATCCACGGAATCGCGTATTCGGTCAGCCGCTGCAGGACACCGCTGCCGCAGTCCATGAGCAGTCGAATCTCACCGGCCTCGATGAGATGACCGGCGCGCACCCGGTGCGGCGTGGGGGCGATGGTGCCGGTGCCCAGCGTCGTGAGCCTGATCATCGTCCCTGGAAGAACACCTTCTTGACGGACTGGCCGCGGTCGGTGCGCAGTCTCAACAGATACAAGCCGCGCGGCACATAGCGCCCGTCGTCGGCGCGGCCATCCCAACTGAATCGCGCATCGCACCCGGTTCCCTCGGCAGTCAGCCGGCCGTACTGACCGGCAGGAAGCACTTCCGGGAGCTCACTTTGCTGAAGCAGCGTGCGAACGAGATTCCCGCGCAGATCGCGAATGTCGAGCAGCACCGTGCTTCGGTCGCTGAGATCAAACCAGATACAGGTGCTCGTCCGTCCCTCACTCGGAAACGGATTCGGGAAATTCTGATAGAGCAGTGTCAGCAACGGGCGGCTGGTGGACGTGATCACGAACGACCCAAAGCTGCTCACGCGCGTGCTGTCGCCATTCTGCAGGCGCGCCGTGACCGACCATCGATAGGACGTGTTCGCATCGAGCTCGAATGGCGGGGTATACACGGTGTCGACGAGCCCCTGAACGATCGTGGCGGTGCGCGTGGCCACGTTAGTGATATGAATGTCGTAGATCCACGGACCCGGCGGACTCACCACCTCGATACTCCGCCAGATGAATCGGGGGCGGCGGGTATTCACCGTGGACCCATTGGGCGAGTTCGGCGAGAGCAGTACGAGCCACGCAATGGTGGTGTGCGGACCGGAGATCGCCGAAAAGGTCTGCGTGCCCGTGGGGCCGAGCGCGCTCGCCCGAAAATAGAAGGTGGTCAGCTCCGGCAGAGGATCGCGGAGGGTTAACGCCCCGTTGTCACCCGGAATCACGGTATCGACGAGGATAACGGCGAAGTCCGGACGCGTCGAGACCATGAGACGCAGCGACACGGGTTGGTCGGCCATGGAGAAGCCGCTGGTCGCAATGCCGAAGGTAGGCGTTGCCGTGCGCAGCGAATCCCCCCGCGGGGCGATCAGGGTCACGACGCCCGCACGTCGAGCCCCCGATGCGCCCGCCGCTGCCAGCAGGAGCAGCATGCCGGCCATCACGAAGACGCCGGGCGTCCTTCTCACGCGGGCGCCGCCATTGCCTCGGTGTCCTCAGCTCGACCGGCAATCGCCTCCTCGATAGCGGTGCCGCGCATCCGAACGCCCACCAGCGACGAAACACCGGGCTCCTGCATCGTCACGCCGTAAACCGCATCAGCGGCCTCGGTGGTGGTTCGCGGGTTGTGTGTGATGACAATGAACTGCGTTCGCGACTTGAACTGATTGAGCATGCGCACGAACCGGCCGATGTTGGCATCATCGAGCGGCGCATCGACTTCGTCGAGCAGGCAGAATGGACTGGGCTTCGTGAGAAACAGCCCGAAGAGCAGCGAGAGCGCCACGAGGGCTCGTTCACCGCTGGATAACAGGTGAATGCGTTGTGTGCGCTTTCCGCGGGGCGACGCATGAATCTCGATATCACAATCGAGGGGGGTGTCCGGATTCTCCAGGCGAAGGTCGCACTCACCGCCCCCGAACAGCGTCATGAAGATCTGACGGAAGTTCTCCCGCACTGCGGCAAAGGTGGTCAGGAACAGATCTCGAGCGCTCGCGTCGATCTCGCGAATAGCCTGGGTGAGCGAGTGCTTTGCCGACGCCAGATCGTCCCGCTGGCCTTCGAGAAACTCCAGCCGCCGTTGTGATTCATCGTGTTCCTCGATCGCGAGGACGTTGACTGGACCGAGGGCGTCGAGCTGCGCGCGCAGCGTGTCCACTTCCGCGCGCAGCGGCTCGTCTTCGAGATCTACCGGCTCTGCGCCTGCGAGCAGATCTTCGAGCGGGCGCTTCCATTCGGCCTCGAGACGCTCACGAATCGCACTGCGCCGCCCCGACAGCTCGCTGAATCGCAGCTCCGCATGGTGCAGCTGGTCCGCCGCCACCGCGGCTCGTCGCCGCGCATCATCCAGCGCGTGCTCCGCCGTGTCGAGCTGTGCGTCCGATTCCCGCACGGCGGCTTCCGACCCCGCCAACCGCGCCTCGGCGTCCCGCAGCGTTCCCTCACGCGCCTCCAGGTCGAGCTGCCACAGGGACATCTGCGAGTGAAGCACGCCGTCCGCCTGAGACAGATCACTGAGCTCGGCCTGCAACGCAGCGAGCCGCGCGCCTGCAGACCGCTCCTCATCGACAAGCCGCCGATCCCGGTCCAGCGCGACCTGCAGCCGCGCGTCGGACTGCGCCTGCTCGATCTGCCTGTTCGTTCGGCGCTCACGCGCCTCATCCTGTGCGCTTGTCGCGCCGGCGACCGTCGACTGCGCAGTGGCAATCGCCGTGTCGCGTTCGGCAAGCTCGCCGGCGAGCGCGTCAACCTGTTCATCCTGACGTCGCATATCGGACGTCAACGCCTCAACGCGCACGCGCATGCGCTCCAGCGTCGCCGTGGCTTCCTCCATCTCACGAGCCGAGCGCAGGCGTTGCCGGTGCAGTTCCTCGCGGCGTTCTCCGATCTGTCGC
>Ga0136611_10000511_pt1 | contig 25514 bp, 21 predicted proteins | sample AntDrymUQ2232306_2_FD_106645 | JGI IMG/M metagenome (GOLD analysis project Ga0136611, IMG submission 106645) | Polar desert sand microbial communities from Dry Valleys, Antarctica - metaG UQ223 (23.06) | ecosystem: Environmental > Terrestrial > Soil > Desert | place: Antarctica: Dry Valley...
AGCGGATGTGATGGCTTTGTCTACAAACGGTGTAGAACGGTTGCGCGTGGATGCCAACGGCAATGTCGGTATCGGCACTACAGCCAGCATTACCAAGAAGCTGTATGTCGCCGGAACTTCACGCTTTGAAGGCAGTATTCAGGAGGGTAATGTTACAAACCTTAAGGCCTACCGCAACTTGGCATCTTATACGAATGAATTAAATGCCAACCCAGGAGCAATTGTAGTACAGACTAATGTGCCAATGACCAGCAACACTATGACTCGTACAGTTATTGAAGGTTACTTATTCGACTCTACGGCACCGTTTAAGATAGAGGTGGGCGGCTATTTTTACAGTAGTGGTTTCTTCAACCAAGGTTACACCAATTATGGTTCTAAAAAACCAACGGTACGCTTTGCCAAAAACATTGCTACTGGCATGGTGGCCATTATTATTGGTGATGCAACCGATAGCTTCAACTTCCCTAAAATTGCCGCTACCTACTTTCAGGCCGGCTACGCTACCTTGAATGACAACTATGGTGAAAATTGGACAATAACCCAGGAGACAAACTTGGCGGCTTACGATACTTTAGTGGCTGTCCCCGATGTTACAACTATTAATGCTTCGAGTATAAATGCCGGTACGTTCAAGCCTGGGAACTTCCTGTTTGGCGGTACGGTAGGTGGCATAACTGCACTTACTACCTCTGGTGCAATCAATGGCCAGACAATTTCCAGCGCGGCAAACTTCACGGGCACACTCTCAGTAGCCGGCGCCACCACATTCAGCGGCCTAGCAACAGCCGGTATTGTAACCAATACCGCTGGCGGCGTACTGGGTACTACCAGCACTATAGCCGCCTCTAACGGCGGTACTGGTTTGTCTAGCTACACGATCGGTGACTTATTATATGCCAACACTGCTACTAGCTTTGGCAAGCTGGTCGCCGTTGCATCTGGTTCTTGTCTTATCTCTCAAGGCGTTGGTACGGCACCAGTTTGGGGTGCTTGTGGGGCAGGCGGTGTTAATACCATTGGTGCCTTCAGCAATACCACAGCCTATGCTAACGGCGCCAGCATTACCGGTACCACCCTGACGCTAGGTGCGGCTAACGCCACTAACCCCGGTCTGGTGACAGCCACGGCTCAAACCTTCGGTGGGACTAAGACATTTAACGGTGGCGTTACTGTCAGCAACAGCGGCACCACCGCCCTCCGAGTCACCAACGGCACTACGGCCGCCCTAAGTGTTGATACTACTGTTGGTACTACCACCCTCCGTGGCACCACCACTGCCAGTGACGCTGCCGTAGCTGGAACTGAACTAGTCACCAGCCAAGACTTCAACAACGCCACCTTCTGGACTTGCTCTGGCTGGACCACGACTACTACCAGTGCCACCCACACCACCGGCAACACTACTGCTTGTAGCTCCACCGCCAGCAACTTTGCCGTAATCGCCGGTGCAACCTACCAAGTAAGCTTTACGCTGGCTGGCAACATCACCGCCACCGACACCGTCACGCCAAGCATCGGCGGGGTTAACGGCCAAGCCCTAGGACAAACCGGCACCAACACCCAGACCGTCGTTATCACCGGCACTAGTACCGCTGGCTTGAGCTTCACCCCAACCACCAACTTCAACGGCACCATCTCAGCTGTTTCAGTCAAACTAATTACCAGGTCAACTAGTGTATTGACCGTCCAGACCAGCAACGGTACCGCTGACCTGGAAGTCCGCACCAACGGCATTAACAACCTCTTTCTTGGCCTGAACTCTGGCCAAAGTAACACCACCGGCTACCAAAACACCGCCAACGGCGCCTACTCCCTCCAAAACAACACCACCGGCTTCCAAAACGCCGCTTCTGGCTACCTCTCTCTCTTCTCTAACACCACCGGTAATCAAAACACCGGCGCCGGCGCTTCCTCCCTCCAAAGTAACACCACCGGCAACAACAACACCGCCGCTGGCGCCTACGCCCTCGAAGACAACACAACCGGCTCCGACAATACCGCCGCCGGCTCCCAATCCCTCCGACGCAACACCACCGGCTACCAAAACACCGCCGCTGGCGCCTACGCCCTCTATTTCAACACCACCGGCTACCAAAACACCGCCGCTGGCGCCTACGCCCTCTATTTCAACACCACCGGCTTCTCCAACGCCGCCGCCGGCGCCTTCTCTCTCTTTAACAACACCACCGGCTACGAAAACACCGCCACCGGCGCCTCATCCCTCCAAAGCAACACCACCGGCTTCTCCAACGCCGCCGCCGGCGCCTACTCCCTCCAAAACAACACCACCGGCAACAATAACACCGCCGCTGGCGCCTACTCCCTCGTGAACAACACCACCGGCTCCAACAACACCGCCACCGGTTTCAACTCCCTCGTGAACAACACCACCGGCTCCAACAACACCGCCACCGGTTTCAACTCCCTCCAATTAAACACCACTGGTACCAACATGACAGCCACCGGCTTAAACTCGCTCCAGTCCAACACCACCGGCAACAACAACACCAGCACCGGCAACAACTCGCTCCGGTTTAATACCACCGGCGCCAACAACACCGCCACCGGCTTCGACTCTCTCACCAACAACACCACCGGCAACAACAACACCGCCACCGGCTTCAACTCCCTCCAAAACCTCAAAACCCTATCCGGCACCATCAGCGCCACCACTAGCTTCGCCGGCTTTGCCGAGTTTACCAGCACCAGCACAACTGGCCTGGTAGCTGGAGCCAGCATCACTATCTCTGGCACTACTAGCTACAACGGAGTTCGGACCGTCCAGGCGGTTACCTCGGCTACCAGCTTCGCTATCTCGACTGCCTTCAGTACGGCTGACACCACCGGTAGCTGGACTACAGCTAACACCGCCAACAACACCGTCTTCGGCTTTAGCGCCGGGCAGGGCAGCACTAGCGGCTACTCCGCCGTTGGCAACAGCCTATTCGGCTTCCGGACCGGCAATCTATTGCAGACCGGGGCAGACTACAACACTTTGTTTGGCTACGACGCCGGCAGTGTTATTACCACCGGCAAGAACAACACGTTCTTAGGCTACAACGCCGGCTTAAACGTTACTACCGGCAGCAACAACATATTAATAGGGCAGAACGTTAACGCCGCCAGTGCGACTGGGTCGGATCAGTTGAATATAGGTAACTTGCTAACTGGTAATTTGAGCAGCAGGGACTTAACCATTAACGGCTCGATAGTAGCAATGAATACTACTAACTCAACTTCTGCTTTCCGGGTACAGGACGCTGCCGGTGCGGTACTGTTCAGGGTGGGTACTTCAGATGGCTTGGTATCAATTACTTCACCCAGCCTATCAGTCACCGGTGATAGTACGTTTACTTCGTCAATTTATGCGCGGCGAGTAGCAGCGACCAGTGGTGCGGAGGGAGCGTTGACCGTAGGAGCTAACACCCCCGTCACAGCAAACTCAATAAATGGAGTGATAGGTTTCCTTGGTTCCGGTGTACAACATGGGCAAATAGCATTTTCTCCTGGAAGTGGGTTTTATCTTTGTGACTCATCTGCCGGTTCGCCATCCGGTAACTTTGGACAATGTTCGAGCCGTATCAATCTATTTGCTAAAGCCGGTAATTTTAACGCCGGACTGACTGTCGCAGACGCCCAAGCCTCCTCCTATGTTACTCGTATCCAAAACACCAGTACCTCCACCGACGCCGACGGCCTCCTGATTGACCTCGGGGTCGCCAGTGCCAGCCGAGCAGGGACCAACTACTTCGTTGGTTTCGCCAGCGCCGGCACGGTGGCTGGTAAAATTCAGGGTGGCGCCAACTCCGTTGCCTATACCACCACCGGCGCCGACTACGCCGAATACTTCCGGGCTGACCCGGCTAATCTACCAGTTGCCGGTGAAATCGTAGCCCAGAGTACATCAGACGGCAAAGCTGTCGTGAAGGCTACAGCTGGCAGTAGTTTACTGGCTGGAGTTGTATCGACCAATCCGGGCTTTGTTGGTAACGGCCCACTGTGTAATGTTAGTGATAATGACTGCGATACCAATTATGCTAAGTACAACGCTCTGGTTGCGCTGAGCGGCCAGGTGCCAGTCAAGGTAAACGCCACAAACGGTGCGATTGCCATCGGTGATCCAGTTACTGCCTCTTCTGTCGCAGGTGAAGGCGCCAAATTGGTTACGACCGGCTACATTGTAGGTTATGCTATGGAATCTTTGGCTACCGGCAGCGGTATTATCCAAGTACTTGTCCGGCCTGATTTCCGAGTTCAGACCCAACAGGACATGTTGCAAGCAACCGACTTGGCCCTGAGTGGTAACGCCAATATAAGCGGAAGTTTGAACGTTAGTGGTGCAACCAGTCTAACCAGCCTGACCGTTAGCGGCGATGCCACATTCAAGGGTAAACTAACGGTTGTGGACTTGGTAGTTACCAGTAATCTGTTTGTCGAAGGCCAGCTAATTAGCCGTGGGGCTATACCTACCGCCACCGCTGGCATAGCCGCTGGCCAGGCCGGTGAAGTAATAATTGACGGCACCGACACGGCGGGTACCATTACTATCCGGGCTAAGGTCAAATCTGCAACCGAAAGCCTTCAAAACGGCGAGGCAATCAGTATCGTATTTAAGCGACCGTACCCGGTAGTCCCACGGGTTCAACTGACGCCAATAAATGAACCTGGTACAACGCTGCCGTACTACCTAACGCGTGATGTTAACGGCTTCAAGATAGTGGTGACTGGCCCTCCGGTTGATGGGCAGGACTATAGCTTTGATTACTTTGTGATTGGCGCTAGTGGGGAATAGCACAGCGCCGGATTTTTTGAACGTCTGTATATTAAAATTGACACTTTTGTTTTAGAGTCCAGCCCCAACATAGTCGTCGAGGGCAAGCTAGCTTGACCAAGCCTAACCTAGTCTGATATTCTAAACTTATGAAGACTTTTAACGTTTACGATGCAAAAACTAACTTCTCTAAAATACTTGACATGGTGCAGGCCGGCGAAGCCGTAACTATTGCCAAGGCCGGCCAGCCGGTTGCCGACTTAGTGCCGCACGTCATCCCCAAAAACAAGATTAAATTTGGCACCATGAAAGGCAAATTGCACTATAAAGACTCCGATTTTGTTGGTTTGGACCCCGAAATTCAGTCTATGTTTTATGGTAGCGACGGTACAGTGTAGTGCCGTCAATTCTGCTTGATACCAATGCTTTGTTGTGGCAGGCCGGTCCAACCGAGGGCGTATTAGGGGTGGTAGCTCAGCGTTTACTAACTGGGGCCGACAAAGTATACGTATCCTCGATTACTGTCGTCGAACTGCAAATTAAAACAATGTTGGGCAAACTTAACGTGCCCGATGACTGCATCAAAATGATCACTGACACCGGGGACGAACTGTTAGCTTATACCCCCGAGGCTGCCCAGGCCATTAAATTGTACCCGCAACTGGCTCGACACGACCCATTTGACCGGATGATATTAGCTCAGGCCACAGTTTTGAATGTCCATTTAATGACGGCCGATGCATTCTTATTGGCTCTCGGCTTGCCATTTTTGATTGACGCCCGGGTGTGATAGAACTTCCCGGGTCGCAAAAAATCTAAAAACGAAGCCCCAGTCAATCTGTTATAAAAATAGGCTAGTATTATAAAGCTAGTACTAAAAAGCTGGGTAAAAATTAATATACACCTTGTTTACTAAAGAGGTCAAACAGGGGTACAATAGAGCTTAGATCAATCAAAAACAAAAGCCGATCTAAAACAAACAAAAAACACAAAAAAGGGCATTATGCTTGCTGCAAGACTGACCAGCAACCTAATGCGACTCCAGGTTTGGACTCAAACCGTACGTCGCACAATATCCTCTACCAACCAGATTGGTAGGGGTTTTTGTCTGTTTATGGTGGTTTTATTGGCTAGTTTGACGCTATATACATATACGCGGGCAGGTGCATGGCTGGGTGCGAACGGGCAGGTGCAAGCTGCTACAGTTAGCACACTCAACTTCCAGGCTAGATTACTGGGGTCGAGCGGAGCTATTACGGCCGACACGACCTACTCGGTCCAGTTTAATCTGTACAATGTCGCCACTGGAGGCGTAGCCGAATGGACCGAAACCCAGAGCGTGGTAGTGAAATCGGGCTACCTCAGTGTGGGACTAGGTAGTGTGACAGCATTTCCGACTACGATTGATTGGAGCCAGGAGCACTGGTTGACCATGAACGTCAACGCCGACGGCGAAATGAACCCGCGGCTCAAAATGACGGCTGTACCGTACGCGTTTAAGGCGGCCCAGGCCGACAAGCTGGCCAGCAGTAACGGAGCGCTCAGTGGTGATAACTTCGCCCAGTTGAACCCGACGACCATTCAATCCATCACCAGTGCCCTGGCCGGATTGCGTATCAATCAGACCGGTGCCGGCGGTTTGCTGCAATTGCAGGGTGACGGTGCCGATGCCTTTACACTCAGCAAAACCGGTAACGGCGTGTTTGCCGGGGCTTTAACGGCTGGCGGACTGGTTACTGCGCCGGGGCTTACCAGTACGGGCGGGTTGGCAATCAGCTCCGGCGGGGCGGGCGACCTTAGCTTTGACTCGGCCTCCAACAAACTTATTATTGCGGGCACTGATACCAGTTTGGTACGGACTGGCGCTGGCGCCTTTAGCATTGACCTGGCCGATGCCGGCACGACCGAGTTAACGCTCAAAAACTTGGGTGTCGGTGTGGCCAACCTTAACCTGGCCGATGGCGCTTTCCAAACTAACGGCGTCAACCGGATTACCAACACTGGTGCTTTGGCCAATATCACCGGCGACAATCTTAACGGCGTCAGCTTTAACGCAAACACCATAACCAGCGGTACCCTAGGCGTAGCCCGCGGCGGCACGGGGCTGAACACATTAACCACCAACGGCATAGTCTTCGGCAATGGCGTTGGTGCTCTGCAAACCACCAGCGCCGGCACGATTGGACAACTTTTAGTGGCTGGCACCGGCGGCGTGCCGGCTTTTGCAACATTAAGTGGTGACGCCACACTGAGCGGTACCGGCGTGTTGACAATTGCTGCTAACGGCGTGGCGCTGGGTGCCGATACGACCGGCGCGTATATCGCCGATATTACGGTTGGCGGCGGCCTGACAGTTACCGGTAATGGCGCCGAAACGGCCACGGCAGCTTTATCGCTGGACGTGGTGACAACTGGAACAACTGCCGTTACCAGCAGTAACTCCGGGTTGGAAGCGACCGCCACCGGCCTGCGTTTGCTGGGCGGTTGTACTAATGGCCAGTTATTAAAGTGGAATGGCACCGCTTGGGCCTGTAGTGCCGATAACACCGGGCTGTCCGATGCCACGCTCAAAACCAATGTCGTCAATCAGACTTCTGTGTTAGATGCCATCAAAAACGTTCGGGTAGTCAACTATAACTTCAAATGCTTGGACCCCGGCTATGCTTATTTGCGCCTGACTTGTGATAACCAAAAAGGCATATTGTCGCAAGAGCTGGCAGCCATATTCCCGGATGTCGTCAAAGCCAATTCAGACGGATTGTTTGAAGTCAACTTTGGCGCCCTCAACTTCTATACCCTCAAAGCCGTCACCGAACTGGCCAACGTAATCGATTCTGGCGGCAATGCCAGACTGGGTAACCTGAGCACCGGCAACACACTGCGCCTTACCAGTACCGGCGAGCTCAAAAATATTACTGGCCTAAGTACAACCGGCAGTGCGACATTCGGCTCTATAACTAGCGGATTGGTGAAAGCAGATGCAGCCGGTACATTAGCCAATGCCACCGCCGGCACCGACTACGAAAACCCATTGACGTTCATTAACGGCCTGACCCGGGTCGGTAACTCCATTGAACTGGGCGGCAATCTAAGCAAATCAACCAATATTTCATTAAACGGTAATAATATGACATTCACCGGATCAACCGGCAGTTTGACGACATTATTCAATAGCGGCGCTTTCGAAATCAAGACTGATAGCTCAACCGCCTTCAGCGTCAAAAACATTAGTGGCGCTAGCGTCTTTAATGTAGACACCTTAACCGGCCAGGTCAGGATAGGCAATGGCAACGGGGCATTACTGGTGCTGGATAATAAGACAACCGCTGGCGACCCCGCCGGCACTAACGGCGCCCAGTACTATAATTCCACCAGCAATAAGTTCCGCTGTTTTGAGGCTGGAGCCTGGAAAGACTGTTTGAGTGTATCGCCAGCCGGTACGCCGTCCATCCGCAGTTTCGTTGATTCGGTGGTAGATGCCGTCGTCGACAACAACATTACCGATTATTGGGATACCGGCACTGAAAATAATAACGCTTATCCAAACATTACGACGTCGCAACCAACCGGCAAAGCTATTATGGGGCTGGTTACAATGGAAACCCGCTCAACTGGAACGGCTGATTCTGAAGTCACCAGCCGGGTAGAGCGAAGTCTGGGCGTCCGGGCGGTCTGCGGGGCTGGCACGGTAGTGGGTGGTCAGCCGGGAACGTTCTCGAGCAATACCAACGGACGCAAAACCAGCACCACCCAATTCGTTGATGTGCCGGATTCGACGCTTCAAGTCTTTTATACACTATGTTCAGATGTCGATACAGTAGGTACGACTGTTCAGATTACCCGCATCCGTATCACCCTGCAAGAAGTCAACAACACAAACTAACAATTTACGTCTAGCGGTTATAGTGGTAAGCTTATGGTAATAAAGGGAACAACAAACATGGGCGCAATTATTGCGGTTTTAAATCAAAAGGGCGGGGTAGGCAAAACTACCACGACTATCAACCTGGCAGCTTACTTGGCTAAGGCTGGTCGGCGAGTTTTGATTGTCGATTTTGACCCGCAGGGCAATGCTACCAGCGGGTTGGGGCTCGACAAAAATGTAGCGGCCGCCACCATTTACGACGTGCTGCTCGGCAAAGCAACCGCCACCGCAGCCACACAGCAGACTACCGTCGACAACATATTAATTATTCCGGCCAATGCCGATCTAGCCGCTGCCGAGGTCGAACTGGTCGGGCGGGCCAATCGTGAGCGATTGCTAAGCGTAGCGCTAGAGGGCCTGGATTACGATTATATTTTGATAGACTGCCCGCCATCATTAGGGCTGTTAACCGTCAACGCTTTAGCGGCCGCCGATCAACTACTTGTGCCAGTGCAGGCTGAGTACTACGCTTTGGAAGGTTTAAGCCAGCTGTTAAGTGTATTTCAAACTGTAAGAAATGGATTGAACACAAATATTAACATTCTTGGGATAGTCGTCACTATGTACGATAGCCGGACTAGTTTAAGCGAACAGGTCCACACCGAACTAAAAAATCACTTTGGCGACAAGCTATGCAAAACCGTAATTCCACGCAACATCCGCCTGGCCGAAGCCCCCAGCCACGGCAAAACCATCGCCGACCACGACAAATGGAGCAAAGGCGCTCGGGCATACAAGCAATTATCAAAAGAAATTATCAAACGGATAGAAGGGTAGTAATAATATGGCAAAAGCATTGGGCCGAGGCTTTCAAACACTAATACCAACCGACTTTGATACTAGTTTGTATCTGGAAAGTAATGAACGAATACAAAAGTTATCAATTAAGGTTATTGTGGCCAACCCGGACCAGCCACGGCGCCATTTTGACGAAAAATCCTTGGATGAGCTGGCTCAGTCATTAAAACAGTTTGGCGTGCTACAACCGTTAATTGTCAGTACCGCCGGTGACGGGAATTATCGAATTGTAGCCGGTGAACGGCGCTGGCGAGCCGCCCACCTAGCGGGTTTGGCTGAGGTCCCGGCAATTGTGCGGGCTGCCAAAGCGCTTGAAGAGCTAGAAATATCTTTGGTCGAAAACGTCCAGCGGGTTGACCTGTCGCCGCTCGAGCAAGCCGTCGCAATTGAACGCTTGCACCATCAGTTCAGTGTCGGCTACAAAGATATTGCCAAGCGGTTAGGCAAGGCCGAGCCGACCATTACCAATATTGTGCGACTGTTGCAATTGCCCGAACCGGCCCGCCAGGCGTTGCAGCTGGGCGTAATTAGTGAAGGTCATGCCCGCTCAGTTTTGGCTCTCAAAAATATGCCGGACCGCCAATTGGATTTGCTAAAGCACATTATAGACAGCGGCTGGTCGGTACGCCAGGCCGAACAATATGTCACATCTTGTAAAAAGGGCGACCAAGTGGCCACAACCGTCAAACAACATATGGCCGCCGAAACACCAGCCACTAAACGCCTGGCCAAATCACTCAATGTTCCGGTTACTATTAAACGGACTGCTAAGGGCGGGCGGCTAGAACTGCATTTCAAATCTGACGATGAACTGGCCGATCTTATAAATAAACTAGGCTAGTGGAGCTGTTTAAAAAACCTGGGCACTTGTTAACGGATAAATCCGCAGAACTAATTTACCGACAATATCTGCCGATGGTACGGTCCCGAACATTCTTGAATCGGCTGAATTGCCGCGGTTGTCGCCCATCACAAATACGCTGTCAGGCTCAACTAAAACGTCAACATTGCCGGTAGTTGATTTGATTGAGCTGGACCATTCGACGTCATTATCAGGGTTGAAACCACCGGGACTCTGGCTATTGTAGACCGTGACGTTACCGTCTTGCACTAGAACCCGGTCGCCCGGCAGGCCGATAACACGTTTTATAAGTTGCTTTTCGCCACTTGAACTACCTAGCTGCGGCAAATTCCGTTCTTTGAACACAATAATTGTGCCACGTTCGGGTACGTAAGCTTTTTGGCTAATACGGGCTAAACTGCGTGGCACTTTCCAGACAATTAATCGGTCACGATTGTCTAAGGTTGTTTCCATACTGGGGCCATCGACCTCATATGATTGAAAAACAAACACGGTCAGGCTAAAGGCGATCAACAGAGCAGCTAATACAATACCGACTAGTACAATGATGTCGTGAAAAGCACCGCCTGAGCGATTGTCGGGCTGCGGCAATACCGACGGCTGTGAATAAAATTCTGTCATTTCTGTATATATACTATAGCTTATTTTCAAAGCTAAAGCGACTATAAAAGAGTTTACGAATGGGAGCTATAAGCGGTATACTAATAGATACTTATATGGATTATTTACGTAAACAAAAACCACGAACTGGTAGTGGTACAGACGGCTTTGTCAGCACTAGCGGTTCGCTAAACCGTTCGCCGTCTAACCGGACCGCCCCGGTGCTGCCTGGCGGGGCTCAGCCAGTTACCAATTTGAGTAACTTCAAGCGCCGGCCAGGTTTCGCTGCCAGCACTAAGCCGTTAGGCTCCTCTGTGCCATCGGCTTTGCCCCAGTCACCGGCCGGGCGCCAAACGCCATCGCCTGTGGGCGGGCCTCGTCGTCCACCAGCCAACAATATGGACATGAAGCTGCCAGGCGCCACTCGTCCCGGTCATAAAAAACCAAAAACCAAACGCCAGATCGTCAAACGTATACTCAAGGTTTTGGCCGTTCTAACGGTTTTAGCCGCAATCCTGGTTGGTTTTTTAATATTTAAAGGTTTTTTGAACGTTAATGATGTTTTGCGGGGCGGCGGCAATGCAGCGGCGCTGGATCGCAACGTCGATCCATCCAAACTGAAAGGCGAGGGTGACGGCCGGGTCAATATACTAATGTTGGGAAGGGGCGGCGAAGGCTTTGATGGACCCGACTTAACCGATACCATTCTGGTAGCCAGCATCGATCCAATCCAAAAACAAGCCAGCCTGCTCAGTATTCCGCGCGATTTGTATGTCAAAAATGGCGACGGCGGCACCAAAATAAATGCCATCTATGTTAACGCCAAAAACCGGGCGCTCAACAATAACCGCGAAAGATTGGCCAATAAAGAGGCTGCCCAAAAGGCCGGCACCGACGCTATCAAATCCAAGGTCCAAGAAACTATGGGCATCCCCATTCATTATTACGTAATGCTGGACTTTAAGGCCTTTGAAGACGCCATTAACACGGTTGGCGGCGTATCGCTAAATGTCGACAAAGACGGCGAAGTTTACGAACGCCTGTACGACCCGTCCACCCGCAAACAGTACATATTGAGCGTCAAAGCCGGGCCAAATACGTTTGACGGCAAACGGGCGCTATTTTACTCTCGCTCTCGCCAAACCAGTAACCGAGGTGATTTTGACCGAGCCGAACGCCAAAGGGCCTTGTTGATTGCGCTCAAAGAAAAGATTTTATCGGCCGGGACCTATAGCAACCCAGTCAAAATTAACCAGCTCATCACCAATTTTGGCAGCCATGTATCATCCGACTTAGCCACCAACGACCTAACCAGACTATACGATATCGCTGCTCAATTGAATCCAGTAAAATAACTTCGCTCGGCTTGGCCGATCCGCCCAATAATTTTGTCACCAACGGCATGGCTGGTAACCAATCTATTGTCCGCCCGATTGCCGGCTTGTACGATTATTCCCAGATCCACAGCTTTGTGCGCAACTCCTTAAAAGACAGTTTTTTGGCCAATGAAAAAGCTACGGTGGCGATCTATAACGGCACCACTGTTGAAGGTTTGGCATCCAAGCGGGCGGCCGAGCTCAAATCTTTTGGCTACAACGTTATAACGGTTGACAGCGCCCCCACCTCCAACTACAGCGTCACAACTCTCATAGACCGAACCAAAGGTGCCAAGCGCTACACAAAAAACTACCTGGAGCAACGCTTCAAATTAAAGGCTATCGACGGTCTGCCAGACGCTTCTATCACAACGACGGCTGACTTTGTTATAATAATCGGTAGCAATGAGACAACTCAGTAATAAACTGCGGCCGACATCCGGCTTCGCCCATTATTTCCATATAGGGCTAACGTCTTTGATACCGATTTTGGTATTTATTTTTGTATTGAATGATTTTGCACTATTGGCCCTGGCTACCATCCTGCTTAGCAAGTGGCGTATTTTTGCGGTTCGACCGCGTTACTGGCTGACTAATATCCGGGCCAATGCGATTGATATTTTATTTGGCGTGGCCATGCTGGTGTTTATGTTGCAGACCGATACAACCGCCTGGCTGTTGCTGTGGGTGGTGGTGTATGAAGCTTGGATTATATTCATTAAACCTGGTTCCTCGACTTGGTTAATTAGCCTACAAGCCGGACTGGGCCAGCTAGCCGCACTGATGGCATTATTCACATTCTATGGTGACAAACCGTTGTACTGGCTAGTGTTAGGAAGCTGGTTTATCTGTTATATAGCTGCCCGGCATTATTTGTCAGGCTTCGATGAGGGGCGGGTGGGTTTAATTGCGGCCTGCTGGGGGTATTTTGGCGGCGCACTTACTTGGGTTCTGGGGCACTGGCTGCTGTTTTACGCCGAAGTCGCCCAGATTATACTGATAATCAGCGCCATTGGCTACGGCCTGGCCGCCCTGTATTACTTCCATGACCGCGACCGGCTGTCATCATTATTACAAAGGCAGTTTATTTTTATTATGGCCGTAATCGTTGCCGTCGTATTTTTACTGTCTGACTGGACCATTAAGCAAACTTAACTTTTAAAAGGAACAAACTAATGGAAGACACTAACCCTAAATCGATGCCCCATGTAACCCCCTCAACAAACAATTTAACCGCCCAACCTCCTTCGTCCGGCCGTAAAATCCGCTACTTATCGGCCACTTTTTTGCTGTTAGCCAGTTTGAGTTTGGGTTTCTTAGGCGGTTGGCTGGGGTCAGATAGTCGGGGTAATTTTGCCAATACACAAAATAATCGGGCTCAAATAGTATCGACCGAAAGCGAGCTAATCAGTGGTATTGCCGACACCGTTGGCGATAGCGTGGTGTCGGTGAATGTGACTGGTCAAACAGAAGTCCGCAGTATATTTGGCGAGCGTGGCACCCAGGCCCAGGCCAGTGCCGGCACCGGTGCGATATTGAGTACTAACGGCTACGTTATAACTAACCGCCACGTTGTGCCGGAAGGCACGACTGAGGTCAGCGTTACTCTATCGGACGGGACCGAGCTAACTGATGTCAAAGTGGTAGGCCGGACAGCTGCTACCGATACGCTTGACATAGCGTTCCTGAAGATTGGTGACACCAAAGGCAAAAAACTGGTCGCCGCCAAAGTTGGTGATTCGGCCAAAGTCGAAGTTGGTGAAAAGGTGATTGCCATTGGCAACGCCCTCGGCCAGTTCCAAAACACCGTTACCTCCGGTATTATTTCGGGCTACGGCCGCAGCGTAACGGCTGGCGACGGTGAATTCGGCGGCGACAGCGAAACCCTCCAAAACCTGTTTCAGACCGACGCCGCCATCAACCAGGGCAACTCCGGCGGACCGCTAGTTAACGTCAACGGCGAAGTCATCGGTATAAACACCGCCATCGCCGGCGGCGACGCCCAGAATATCGGCTTTGCCATTCCAATTAACGATACGCAGGGCCTAATAAAAAGCGTCCTCAAAAACGGCAAGTTTGAGCGGCCCTTCCTTGGTGTCCGCTATGTCACACTAACCGATGATTACGCTTTCCAGTTTAACCTAAGCACCAAACGCGGCGCTTATGTGGCGCCTAGCGATAACGGTCAATCATCAATCGTACCAGACAGCCCGGCCGCCAAAGCCGGCATCCGTGAAAAAGACATCATTACTAAAATTGAAGGCAGTGTGATTGATGAACGCAACAGCTTGGTTTCTTTAATTGGCCAGCGCTCGGTCGGCGACAAAGTCCAGCTAACAGTTATCCGTGACGGCAAAACTCAGACTATTGAGGTGACTTTGCAGGCTGCGCCGCGCAGTTAATATTGGAACAATTGTATAAAATCTTTTGCCCGCGCTAACCGATAGCCCGCCTGAGCCGCAATTTCTGACAGTTGACTGTGCTGGCTGGGCAGGGCCTCGGTGTAGATATGTTTAGGGTTTGAATGGCCTGAGTTTGACTGGCCTGAGTTTGACTGTTGCAGCAGCTGCCTAAACATGCGCCGGTATAAATCCAAACCGTCGTCCCCCCCAAAAAGTGCCAACCGCGGTTCGTGCCGGGCGGCTTGGTTAATTTGATAATTGGTGGGAACGTAGGGCAGGTTGCATAGCAAAGTTGTCGCTGCGGCGTTGGTCGAACTATTATGTGGCAGGTCACTTGTGGCACCAAATGGCAGACTTTCAAGCAGGTCGCTTTTGATAAATGTTATCTCGGCTTTAAGAATGGTTGAGTTTTTTTCGGCCACATCCAAACAACCATCGTCAATATCAATGGCTATAACAGCCGCGGCTGGCAGTTCCAGTTTGGCGGTAATTGCCAGCGCTCCGGAGCCGGTGCCAACGTCGACGATATTGCCGCCGGCGTAGTTTTGTTTTAGCAAACCGATTATGGTTTCGGTTTCTGGCCGAGGTTCAAGCACGCGCTTGTCGATGTAAAATGTCCGGCCGTAAAATTCTGAGCGGTTTCTAATATAGGCCAGCGGTTCGTGACTTGAACGCCGAATTAGCTGGGTGTCTAACTGATCTATTTGGGCCGATTTGAGGCTTGCTTCTGGGTGGGCTAGCAACCAGGCCCGATTATGGCCAGTTATGTCTTCCAGCAAAACAAGGCTGTCCAGCCGGGCGGTAGTAATGCCGGCTTGCGCCAACCGGGCAATTGCCGCCACAAGCCACTCATAAACAGAGCTTTCAATAGTCATAAAAAACCTTACTCCTGGTTAATAAGCTGCCGCTCGTACTCGTGCAGCTGCTCAATCAAATCGTCAATATCACCGCTCAAAGCGGCCGGAATATTGCTGCGGCTGTAGCCGATACGATGGTCGGTAATGCGGTCTTGGGGGAAGTTGTAGGTTCGGATTTTTTCGGACCGGTCGCCGCTGCCGATTAGTTTTTTTCGGGCGTCGGACAGCTCTTTTTGTTCGCTATCTAGTTTGGCAGCCAACAGGCGCGAGCGCAGTACTCCCAAGGCTTTATCTTTGTTTTTGAGCTGTGACTTTTCGTCTTGGCAGGTCACCACTAGGCCGGAGGGCAGGTGGGTGATGCGGACGGCTGAGTCGGTTGTGTTGACCGATTGGCCACCGTGGCCACCACTGCGGTAAACGTCGATGCGCAGGTCACCTGCATTGATTTCGATGTCGGTTTCGTCGGCCACCGGCATGACGGCAACGGTGGTGGTGCTGGTGTGGATGCGGCCCTGGCTTTCGGTGGCCGGAACGCGTTGGACGCGGTGGACACCGGCTTCGAATTTGAGGTTGCGGTAGGCTTGTAAGCCGTGGATTTCAAACACGATTTCTTTGAACCCACCGGCTTCGGAGGGGCTTTCGCTAATCAATTCAATTTTATAATCGTTGGCTTCACACCAGCGGGTGTACATGCGGAACAGCTCGCCGGCAAACAGGGCCGATTCATCACCACCGGCGGCGGCTCGGATTTCGACCACAATATCGCGATCATCGTTGGGGTCGCGCGGGGTTAGGGCTTCGGCCAGGGCAGTAGTATTGTTTTCCTGTCGGTCAGTTAGATCGGCCAACTCGCCAGAAGCCAGTTCGGCCATCTCGACGTCATCCGATGCCGCCAGTTCGCGGGCTTCGGCTAATCCGGTCTGTAATTGCTGACGCTCATCAAACAATTCAATCAGTTTAGTAACTTCGTCGACTCTTTTGGCCAGTCGTGGATAATCTTTGCTGCTATAAATATCCGGGTCCTGCAGCTGGTGTTGAAGTTCAACCTGTTCGGCTCGTAGGGCGGTTTCTTTGTCTTGCACGCTAGCGGCTAGCCCTAACGGCCGAGCTTGGTAGCGTCGGTCTGTTTGGTGCCACGGGTTTTATTAGCGGCGGCTTTGGTAGCTTCGGACCGGCTCTTGGCGGCGGCTTGGCGGGCTTTAAATTTGTCGACCCGGCCTTCGATATCGATCATTTTCTCTTGGCCAGTATAGAAGGGGTGCGAGCTGCTGCTGATGTGGACTTTGACTAGCGGGTATTCAATGCCGTCCAGTTTGATGGTGTCGGGGGTGGTGACGGTCGATTTGGTGAGGTAAGTCGTTTGGTCGTTTAAGTCCTGGTATACAACCGGGCGATAATTTTTAGGATGTAGGTCTTTTTTCATAATGTCCTTACGGCTCGGGGTTAGTTAACTGGTTAGCAGTGAGCCTGGACTGCAGTCAGGTTGTCTAAATCAGAGGTTATTGTACAGCGGTGGCGGGGTTTAGTCAATCCCGCCCCATAGACCGGCCGCTTTTTAACACCGGCCAGTATTTAAACCGCTGCTGCTTGCATAACCAGGCGGCTGCCATTTATGATGAGGTTAAGTATGAATACAACAACCAGATCTGCGCCACGCATCACCAGGCTGAATTATGGATTAGAAGCCGGAGGTAAAATTAACACCCCGTTTATTGATGTCCCCCGTAAAGTTGTGGACAGAGCTAATAGGCGTGGGGGTTTAATGCCTGATGATTTTGGTCTGGCAGTTGAGTGTTATGACTTTGATGGCTGGGTGAGATACTTTATAAGAACAGCCGCCGCCCGTAAAGTTAGCGAGGTTCAGCGGCCAGCTGCTGTCATAGGCATCACAAGTCTGTTATTTGATATAGATGTACATAGTCAGGTTGACGAAAAGGATCTGGATTTTCGTTTACGGGTCAGCCCAGGTTTTAGATCGGATGAGACCGGCTTGCGGGCGGTGGCCAGTTTGCGTTGGCCACGGATTAAAACTTTTGGTCATAAAAACGACTCAGACCTCAGCAGCCGTGTTGAAAAATCTATGGTCAAAGCCGCTGGTGACTTACGCTTTGGCAGTCCTACTGCGATCGACGGCGTCGAAGCGGTTCTAGATAGAGTCAGCGGTTTGGTATTAGTGACAAATGGCAATTACGATCAAGCATTAAGGCCCGATCCGGATTCTTACGGCTACATGCACCAATTTGGTGATGCTCCGTTCAGAATCAAATCGGAATCCGTCGCCACACCGGCCGACCTGGTAATTGCTGCCATCGGCGCCATCGCCTTCGCCAAGCCGACCCTAGTTGTACCCGGCGCCTAAATCTGTTAAAATACCAGATACAATCAATTAATCAGTCTGGGAAATAGTTCTCCAAAACCAATATATTGGCAGCGGCACCCGGATTAAGGTCAAGAACTAAAGAAAGGCACTTTATATTATGGCTACAGTTGAAGTAGACGTTCGTAAATTATTGGAAGCCGGCGTGCATTTTGGTCACAAAACCAGTCGCTGGCACCCCAAAATGGCTCCATATTTGCACAGCAAGCGCAATGGCAGTCACGTTATCGACCTCACCCAAACGGTCACTCACCTGGCAACTGCTCTCAAATTTATCGAGGAAACTACGGCCTCCGGCAAGCAAGTGCTGATAGTCGGCACCAAGCGCCAGGCCCACGATATCGCCCTCAGAGTGGCCAATGATACCAAAATGCCATTTGTAGTCGAACGCTGGCTAGGCGGCATGATGACCAACCGTAATACCATAGGTGGCCGGGTCAAGCATCTGGTCGATTTAGAAGAAAAAATGGCCAACGGCACGCTGGCCGCCAAATACAGCAAGCTGGAAGTCCAACGCTTCCAGGAAGAAATTGATGAAATGAACCACCTCTACGGCGGCATCAAAAACATGGCCGCCCGGGTCGGTGCCGTCTTTATTTTTGATATGGTCCACGACGACAACGCCGTCAAAGAGGCCACCAAACTGAACATTCCAATCGTCGCCATGTGCGACAGTAACTCCAACCCCACGCTGGTGCAATACCCAATCCCGGGCAACGACGACGCCATCAAAGCTTTGCAACTAATCGCCGATTACGTCCAGGCCGCCATTACTGCCGGCCAGGCCGCTCACGACAAAAAGCAGGACCAGCCTCCTGCCGCCAAACTTGACAGCAAACTCGAAGCAGCTACCCCCAAAGCCGAACCAGCTGCCGCCAAAGATGAAGGCAAGCCCGATCCAGTCACCAACGAACCATCAAAATCCTAAAAGGAGACAATTATGGCAGAAATAACTTTTGACGACATTAAACGATTACGCGGGCTGACCGGCGTCGGCATAACCGATGCCAAAACAGCTTTAGTCGAAGCTGACGGCAACTTTGACCAAGCTCTGGCCGCCATGCGCAAAAAAGGCCTCACCAAAGCCGAAAAGCGGGGCGAGCGCGAAGCCCGTTCCGGCGTGATTGGCACTTACAACCACGATAGCCGAATTGGCGTACTAGTAGAAGTAAACTGCGAAACCGACTTCGTAGCTCGCAATGAAATGTTCACCGATTTGGTCAAAGACGTGTCGATGCACATTGCCGCCAGCAACCCGGAATTTGTCAACGCCGATGCCGTACCAATGGCCGAGCGCGACGCCCGTTACCAGGAATTTGTTGATAAAGCCAAAACCGAAGGCAAGCCCGACAACATGGTCGAGCAAATTGCCTCTGGCATGCTCAAAAAATACTTCGCCGAGCGCTGCCTACTAGACCAACCGTTCATCAAAAACCCCGATCAAACCGTCAACGACTATATCAAAGAAAACATCGCCAAACTGGGCGAAAACATTGTCGTCCGCCGGTTTTCACGGATTGCTTTGGGCGAAGTCGCTTAGCCCAAATTATTTACGATTACGACTATTAACCAGCTTAATGACAGTGCTTGTAGTACACTAATAACTGCTAAACAGGAATAATCCAAATAATATGAACCCTGATTCGATCGTCAATACCGCCAAAACTAAATTCGCGGCCGCCACGGCTCATTTCCACGAAGACCTCAAAAAGGTTCGGACTGGCCGGGCCCACCCCAGCATGCTCGATGGCGTCATGGTCAAGGCTTATGGTGCCGATATGCCCCTAATCCAGGTCGGTAACGTGACCGCTCCCGAAGCCCAGCTACTGCAAATTACGGCCTTTGACCCGTCAACCATCCAGGCAATTGCCAGTGCTATCCGCGATAATCCCAGCCTTGGACTTAACCCGACCGACGACGGCCGAGTAGTGCGGGTACCTATTCCAGCCCTCAACGAGGAGCGTCGGCGCGAATTTGTCAAACTATTAGGCAGCAAAGTCGAAGACGCCATGGTGGCCCTGCGCAACAGTCGCCACGACGCCATCAAAGCCATCAGCGATGCCAAAAAAGACAAAGCCATCGGCGAGGACGACGCCAAACGGCTCGAAAAGCAAGTTGACGACGCCATGAACGCCAGCAAGCAGGACGTCGACTCTAGTGCCAGGGCAAAAGAGCAGGAAATAATGACCGTTTAAATAAATGCTGTTCAGGCGTCTAAATTAACTCTATAATAGGGAGCATATGGCAATTCTGTATTTGATAATTGGGCTTATTCTGTTTGTCGGGTTGGTGGTTATCCACGAGTTCGGCCACTTTGTGATGGCTCGCCGAAATGGCGTTGAGATCGAAGAGTTCGGCATAGGTTTCCCGCCGGCATTCTACAAAAAACGCATCAAAAGCGCCAAGGGCGATTATGACTTTACACTTAACTGGTTGCCATTAGGCGGTTTTGTGCGGCTGAAGGGCGAAAACGACGCCGCTGACGAGACGGGCACCTTCGGCGCGGCATCGCTCAAAGCCAAGGTCAAAATCATGGTGGCCGGTGTCGTTATGAACCTGGTGGTGGCCTTGGTGCTTCTAACCGCTATTGCCGCAATTGGCATGCCAAAACTAATCACTCCGGCTTCGCTCGGCGAGGATCAATTTACGGTGGCCAGTGACACCAAAGTAGTCAAGCAAGAGGTAAAAATAAATTTAGTTGAAGCCAATTCTCCGGCTTCCAAAACCGGGCTCATGACCGGTGACAAATTAACTGGTTACGGTAACCCTGAATCTCCCGCCGGCGCACTGAAACCTTTTGCCGGCGTAATCATACAAGACATCACCAAGCAGTTCGCCGGCCAGCCGCTCCGCTTGGCTTATGAACGGGATGGCAGGATGGCCCAGACAATCGTTCAGTTACGCTCAACCGCCGAAGTCGAAGCCAGCCAAAAAACCAGTAATCCAAAAGGCTACTTAGGGGTTGGTACCTATGAAAGTATTGTCCAGCGGTCGACTTGGTCATCGCCGGTGGTGGCATTAGGCCTAACGGCTCAACTGACCAAACTGACTATTCAAGGCCTAGGCAAGGCGCTAGCCGGTTTAGGCGGAACTATTGCCGGTGCAGTCACGGGCAATACACCAGCCCGCCAGGCCGCTCAAACGGCCGCCAGCGAGCAGGTCAGCGGTCCGGTCGGTATATACTTTATCCTTAAAGAGGGCGCCAAACAGGGTATTGTGTTTATACTTTTCATAACCGCCTTGATCTCACTCACTTTGGCCATTATGAATATATTGCCAATCCCGGCCCTGGACGGCGGCCGGCTGTTTGTTACCTTGCTGTACCGCGTTATCCGCCGCCCACTGACGGCCCGAGCCGAGGAGCTTATCCATGGAACCGGTATGCTGGTGTTGCTGGTGTTGTTCGCTCTCATTACAGTCGTCGACGTCAAACGGTTTTTCTAGGCCGTGGACTTTTTGCAATTAAACGGCCTGAATTTGGTCCAAATTGCGGCCACTGTCATTGGAGCCGGAGTAGTCATTTATGGTTTGGTATCATATTTCCTAACACGGACCATCAGGCCGGCTGATAAGGTCAACTGGAATCCAGGTCAGGCCATTGCCATGGCGGCGGCCGTCTTTTTGGTCGCCCAGATCGTTGTCGCCATAATTGTCAGCTCGATTGGAATAATTTTGACCGGGTCACCCAGCACCGAGTGGCTAAAGGGTGGTGCCGTTGACCAGTTTATATTTATTTTATTGATTGAAGCTGCTACCATTGCCGGACTTATCAATTTTATGCGCCGGCGGGGGACTGCCCTCAAAGCGATCGGCGTGGTTCGGCCAGCCTGGAGTGACGCTGGGCTGGCTCTAGTCGGTGCACTGATATACTTTTTGGCCTACATTGCATTTGTATCAATAGTAAGCGCCGTTATTCCCGGCCTTAATCTCGAACAAGAGCAAGATATTGGCTTTGACAAAAATACGGCCGGCCTGAGCTTAATTCCAATTTTTATCAGCTTGGTTGTCCTACCGCCTTTAGTCGAAGAATTTATTTTCCGCGGCTTTATATATACCGGTTTGCGCAACCGCTTCAAGCTATTGACGGCCGGTCTTATCACCAGCCTGATTTTTGCCGTCGCACATTTACAATTCGGTAGCGGCAACGCCCTGCTGTATGTGGCCGCCATCGACACCTTCGTATTGTCGATGGTCATGATTAACCTGCGTGAGCGGTCCGGCAGCCTGTGGCCGTCTATCGGCCTCCACGCCATCAAAAACGGCATTGCATTTACAGTTTTGTTTATCGTCAAATAATCAGTATGATTAAACTGTTAATTAAGGAGATCCCATGCGCCTGAGCCAACTATTCACCAAAACCCGCAAACAAGTTCCGGCCGATGAAACCGCCCGCAACGCCCAACTGCTCATCCAGGCCGGTTTTATCCACAAAGAAATGGCTGGCGTCTACGCTTATTTACCGCTAGGCCTGATGGTTATAGATAAAATTAAGGCCATCGTCCGCGCGGAAATGAACCTAATCGGCGGCCAAGAGCTAATTATGACCAGCCTGCAGCGACCCGAGTTATGGCAAAAAACCGACCGCTGGAGCGATGACAACGTCGACGTCTGGTTCAAAACTAAATTACAAAACGACACCCCAATTGGTCTGGCCTGGTCCCACGAGGAGCCTATCACCGACATGATGCGTAACTATGTTACCAGCTACCGCGACCTGCCAATATATGTCTACCAGTTTCAAACCAAACTCCGCAACGAACTGCGCAGCAAAAGCGGCATTATGCGCGGCCGCGAGTTTGTCATGAAGGATCTTTACTCATACTCAATTGATCAAGCCAGTCACGAAGCCTACTACGAAAGCGCCAAAGCAGCTTACATGAACGTTTTTCGGCAAGTCGGCTTGGGTGATATTACGTATATGACTTATGCCAGCGGCGGAGCTTTCACCAAAGAGTTTAGCCATGAGTTCCAGACGATAACCGAGGCCGGGGAAGACATAATCTATGTTGATGAAACCAAAAACGTGGCCGTTAATGAAGAAATGATGAGCGACGAATCTTTGGCCAAGCTGGGTTTGGACAAAACAGCACTGGTCAAGCACAAAGCGGCTGAGGTCGGCAACATATTTAGCTTTGGCACCGACAAAACCACCACATTGGACTTAACATTTACAAATGAGGCCGGTCAACAACAGCCGGTTTATTTAGGTTCATATGGGATTGGTATTACCCGGTTGATGGGCGTCATTGCCGAGCACTTCGCCGACAGCAAAGGCCTAGTCTGGCCAGAAGCGGTGGCACCGTTCAAAGTTTACATGGCCCGGCTAGACAGCAGCGATGAAGTCATCCAAGCGGCCGACGACATGTATTCTCGCTTGACGGGGGCGGGGATTGCTGTACTATATGATGACCGTGATGAACGGCCGGGGCAAAAATTTGCCGATGCGGACCTGATGGGAATCCCGTACCGACTAGTAATTAGCGCCCGCACAGTCGCAGCCAATGCCTTTGAGCTCAAACCACGTACTAGCGACGTTACAGCTAATCTTAGCGCCCAGGAAATTATAAATAAGCTAGCCGTCTAACTGGAGGCTTGCTATAATCAGATTGAATTCAGTACCCACGCAAATAGCAAAGGTATTTATCGACAGGAGAAACCATGAAAAAACAATTCCACCTAACCCAAGAGGGTGTCACCGAGCTTGAAACCGAACTAACCGAGCTCAAAGGCATGCGGGCCGACATCGCCGACAAAATCAAAACCGCCCGTGAATTTGGCGACTTGGCCGAAAATGCCGAATACCAAACCGCCCGCCAAGATCAGGAAAAAAACGAATCCCGCATTGCCGAGCTCGAACACATCCTTCAAAGCGTCGAAATTATTGCCAAACCAAAGGTTGGCGATCGGGTCCAACTAGGCTCTATCGTCACGCTAACAAGTGGCAAAACCACTAAAACATTCCACATTGTTGGCACGGTCGAAGCCGACCCGATAGAAGGCAAAATTTCCGACGAATCACCAATTGGCCAGGCCGTTATCGGCAAAAAAATTGGCGAGGAAGTCGTTATCAAAACCCCGGCCGACGCCATTACTTACAAAATTTCCAAAATTTCCTAGTATGGCCACGCTCAAAGATTTTCGTGACGAGCGTTTACGCAAGCTAGCCGAGCTTAAGGCTCTCGGCGTCGACCCATACCCAGCGTCCGCCCGCCGGACTACCAAACTGGCCGGCCTGTTGGCCGATTTTGATAATCTAGCAAGTCAAAAAGCCGTTGTTACAGTAGCTGGCCGCATCAAAAGCATCCGTAAATTTGGTAAGATTGCCTTTATTGTCATTCGCGACGACCAAGCCGAACTGCAATTATTTTTAAAACACGACGGCCTGGCTAGCCCGGACCGGGCCGACAGCCAGTTGGCTTTTACCGACCTCAGCTTGCTCGACAGCGGTGATTTTTTGGAAGCCAGCGGCGTCGTAGCGCCGACTCAGACCGGCGAGCAATCGGTCGTCGTCAGTACCATGCGACTGCTTACCAAATCACTTCGGCCGTTGCCGAACGACCAAGAAGGATTCACCAATAAAGAAGAGCGCTTGCGCCGCCGCTACGTCGACACCAACGTCAATCCCGACGTTTTCCAGCGCTACATCCGGCGCAGCCGGTTTTGGCAAGCCACCCGCGACTTTTTACTGCAAAATGACTTTTTAGAAATCAACATTCCAGTCTTGGAATCAATTGCCGGCGGGGCCGACGCCAACCCGTTCGTGACCCACATGGACGCTCTCGATCAGGATTTTTACCTGCGCATCAGCCACGAATTGCCCCTCAAACGGCTGCTGGTTGGCGGTTACGAAAAAGTGTTCGACATCGGCCCGCGCTTCCGCAACGAAAACTACAGCGACGAACACCTGCCAGAACACGTTGCCATGGAATGGTACTGGGCCTACGCTAACTGGGAAATGGGCATGGCCTTGAGCGAGCAACTGGTGCGCCAAGTTGCCGATTCAACCTGGGGTAAGCGCCAGTTTACGTTTTTGAACGGCCATAAAATTGATCTGGGAGCCGACGGCGAGCACTGGCCACGACTCAGTTTCCCAGTCTTAATTCAAGATACATTCGCCATAGACATATTCAACACCAGCCTGGTGGAGGTTCAGCCCATACTCAAAGCCAATGCCATCGAACTTGAAAAGTCCGACAACCTGCCACGCTGCATCGACAAGCTATGGAAAAAAATCCGCACTGGCATAGCTGGCCCGGCCTTCCTCGTCGATATCCCGACATTTTTGCAACCACTGGCCAAAACCCAACCGAGCAAGCCGCACCTAACCGAACAATTCAACTTAATTCTGGGCGGTACCGAAGCCTGCAAAGCCTACAGCGAGCTGAACGACCCAATAGACCAACTCAATCGTTTCAAGGAGCAACAGGCTATGCGCGACGCCGGCGACGCTGAGGCCCAAATGATGGACATCGACTACGTCGAAGCTCTAGAATACGGCATGCCGCCAGCCTGTGGCTTTGGTTACAGTGAGCGACTTTTCTGG
>Ga0136611_10000512_pt1 | contig 25499 bp, 26 predicted proteins | sample AntDrymUQ2232306_2_FD_106645 | JGI IMG/M metagenome (GOLD analysis project Ga0136611, IMG submission 106645) | Polar desert sand microbial communities from Dry Valleys, Antarctica - metaG UQ223 (23.06) | ecosystem: Environmental > Terrestrial > Soil > Desert | place: Antarctica: Dry Valley...
AGAACTGGAGATCGGACTGTTCACCTGGATCGAGACATGGTATAATCGGAGACGTCGGCACTCGACCCTTGGCTACCGGACACCGGAACAAGCCGAGACCGAACACCGTCAAACCAAGCAAGCATCATAGAGTCAAATCACACTCCGGAATCAGGGGTGAGCTCCAGAGTGTCGCCGGCAGAACATGGCGAGACGGGCTTCACCGAGGCGCGCTGCGGACTCTGGTGTCGGGTAGTCATTGAAGAACTCCAGCGCGATGGCGGATCCAAGCCGGGAGAAGATGGCGTTGGCGCCTGGCCAATGCGCTTCCAGCAGTGCGTGGAGCTGGTTGGTCGCAGCGGTGCGCGCTGTGACGTGATCATCTCGCATGCGGACCAGTGCTTGGAGTTCGCGAGTGACCGAGTCGAGCGGTCGGAGGCGGCGGAGTCGGTGGCCATCGGTGCGGAGGTAGTCAGCCAGCATGTAGCTGTCGGCCGGGTCGGACTTGGCCCGTCCGGCACCCCATCGCAGTCGCGCGGCGTGGAACGCGTTGGGGTGCACGGGCACCACAGGGTGTCCGGCAGCAAGCAGGCGCTCGACGATGATGCCGTCGGGTCGCTCGATCGCAACTGGCAAGTCAGCCGGCGCAGCGAGCGACGCGAGATCGCGCAGTAGGCCGTGCAGGCTTGGTTCGTCGTGGCCGATCGCGAACCGGGCCTGGATCGTGCCCGTGTCGTCGATGACCGTGACATCGTGGTTCTGGCTGGCCCAATCCCATCCAACGTGCATGGTGTGCTCCTCGCTTGCTGTGGGGTTGCCGTCGGTGGCGAGGCCGTGCCGGATTCTCATTGTTCGGCCTTCGAGAGGCGAGTCCTTGGCGCCGGTCTGGTGACCTCGGCGAACACCGGGAGTGACTGACTAAAACTGGCCGTCGAAGCGGCGAGGCAACGTGGTCATCTCCCGGCGTTCACCGACAGGCTCGGCATCTTGGCGAGACGCCGCGATCTCCATACTCGTCCAATGAGGCAGCAGATGATCTCCTTCTTCGAGAGGCCTTCGGTGGTGCGTCGGGTGACGTAGGCGATGGTCGGAGCGTGCCAGCGCATGCGCACGACGACAGCGCAGCCCACCAGCGGGCTCCCACCAAACTCGTGTGTGCTCACCCGAGGGGACGTTCGCGGCAGAGCTGGTAGGTCGAGTCCCATGGCCTCATCTGCTCGAAGACCCGGCTCGCCGTCAGTACCCCGGCATCGTCGTAACGCCCGCCGATGATCTGCATACCGACGGGAAGCCGGCCGTCGATCATTCCGGCTGGCACCGATGCGGACGGGTGGCCCGAGAAGTTCGTGAAGTAGGTCATGCACCAGCCGATGAGCGGATCCACCTCACGCCCGGCGACCTCGCGCGGCCCCAAGGTGTTGCCGTCGGTCGCGTTGTCGACCTGCACCGCGGACAGCGTCGGCGTCACGAGGAAGTCGTACGAGTCCAGAACCTGTTGCACGGCGTCGGACACTGTGGTGCGCATCTGCTGGTCGCGGGCGACATCGTGGATCGTGTAGTCGTACGCGGCCTCGATCCACTGCAGGTACTCGGGCGGAAACGAGTCTCTGTGATCCTTGAACAGGTCGAGACCCGCGGCCTTGAACCCTTCGATCGTGCTGACGTTCAATGGCGAGATCAGCCTCGACCACAGATCGCTGAGCTCTCGCTGGCTGTAGGGGATGTCGATCTCGAGCTCCTCGACGATCGCACCGGCGTCCTCGAACGCCCGCAGGGCGTCGGCAACGACCTCGGCGATGCGCGGGTCGACGGCGTACACGCCGAAGTCGGGGCTGTACGCGACGCGCTTGCCGCGGAGGTCGCCCTCGAGCGCAGCGAGGAAGTCCGGCGTCTCCGCCAGGCTGTACGGGTCGCGGGAATCATAGCCCGACAGGGCTTGCAGCACCAGCGCACCGTCCTGCACGGTTCGCGTCAACGGGCCCTCGGCCAAGAACGGGTTGGTTCCGGCGAACGCGTCGGGGCGCAACACGGTCGGCACCCTCCCCCACGATGGCTTGAACCCGAAGATGCCACACCACGCCGCTGGAATGCGGATCGAACCACCTCCGTCGGTTCCTTCGGCGAAGGGCAGGAGTCCGTCGGCGACGGCCGCTGCGCTGCCTCCGGACGACCCGCCGCTGTTCTTCGACGTGTCGAACGGGTTGCGGGTCGGGCCGAAGAGGTAGTTGTCGCAGGTGCCCCGGAACCCCATCACCGGGCTGTTCGTCTTGCCGACGATGACAGCGCCCGCCCGTTCCACCCGCTCGGCGAACACGCAATGGGCATCGATGACGTTGTCCGCGAGCGCCGGGATCCCGCCGAAGGTTGCCGTCCAGCCCGGCTTGAAATCGAACAGATCCTTGATCGCTGTCGGAACACCGTGCAGGAGGCCGAGTTCGGCGCCTGACACGACGGCCTGTTCGGCGTCGGCCGCGGCCCGTCGTGCGTCGGCGTACCCCTTGAAGACGAAGGCGTTCAGACTGGCATTTCGATCCTCGATCCGTTCGATGACCGCTTCGAGCAATTCGACGGGCGAGACCTCCCGGTTGCGGATGAGGCGGGCGAGGTCGGTCGCAGAGGTGTAAGCAAGATCGTTGTCGAGGGTCATGTGGGGTCTCCTGCTCAGTGTTTGATCGATGACGTTGGTTGGAGGTGGAACATCCGACATGCGTTACCGCCCTCGACCAGCGATCGAGCGGCGGGGTCGAGACGTGCGTTCGCGACGCGGCTGCGCTCGTACTGGAGGTCGAAGTACGGGCTGAACGAGGCGTAAAGGACACGCGTCGCATCGAGGTCGCGGGCGAGACGTTCGATGAAATCCTGGCGGTACTCGCCGTTCGTCATGACGTACAGGTTCGGGGCGTGCTGCAGCGCCAACCAGGCATCGAGCATGCCGAGGCCGGAGATGTTGATCTGCCCGCCAGAGGTCATCACGACCGGCACCGACGGATATGCGGCCGCCAGCTCCATCACCTGCAGGGGCTCCGACAGCGCGTACAGCCCAGCGGCGACCACGACAGGAACTCCCCGGTCGGCAGCGACCTCCATCACCGGCGCGGCCTGTCGAATCGGAAACGCCTCCTCGCCTGGATGGAGGAACAGCCCGGTGCAACCGAGATCGCCGAGACAACGCTGCGCTTCAGCGGCTGCATCCGCGCCGCACAGAGGATCCACGCGTCCGAGGCGGGCGATCGGGAACGATGCGGCGCCGGCGGCATCAGCGAGATGATCATTCGCCGGGCCGAGATGGTATGCGAGCGGTCGGCCCGGGGTCACGACGAGACCCTCCACTCCCGCTGCGGCCGCGGCCGCGACGATGTCGCGCAGCTCACTGCTCGGCCGGAACCGGTTGGGACCGGCGACGACGAGTGCGTCGACGATCATCGGGACAGCCTCAACAATCGAGCCGCGTTGGCGCCCAGAACAAGCACCTCGTCGTCTGCCGACAGGCCCGCCTGACGGACCTTGGCCAACTCGAGCGCAGGATTGCAGCCCGGGCCGTCGGAACCGAACAGCACGCGATCGGCGCCGATGCGATCCACCGCAACCCGGATGAGCGACGGATACGGCATCGCCGAGGTCTCCAGGAACAGGTTGTCGTGCATCTCCGCGACCGCGATCGCTTCCTCGACATGCAGGTATCCACCCATGTGACCCAGCACGATCAGACAGTCCGGTGCGCCGGCAGCAGCGAGCGCGAAGGTCTGCGGCGTCGTGTACGGATCGTCTCCGCAGTGGAACAACACAGGAATGCCGATTTCCCCGCAGCGCCTCAGCAACGCCACCGTCGGCTCCTCGGCCGGATGGGCGAGCGTGGTCGTGGGGTGCAGCTTCAGACCTCGTGCACCCCGCTCGACCGCTTCGTCCAAGAACGCCGCGGCCTCCGCCCGATAGTTGGGATTGAGGCGCACGAAGGCCACCAATCGGTCTGGGAAACGGGCCACCGCATCGAGGATGTAGTCGAGGGCGTCCGGATTGAGCCCCGGCAAGTCGGTGTAGGTCATCGCCACGGCGAGATCGATCCCCGCCTCATCGAGCAGGGCCACGATCTTGTCCGGCGGATCGATCCACCCGAAGGCAGGCGCCTCGTCGACGTGGGTGTGGAAGTCGATGATCACGGCGTGACCTGCGCACACAGTTGGGCGAGTCGCACCAGGATCTGCACCGCTCGTTCCGCCTCATGAAGATCCACCCATTCGTCGGCCGTGTGCGCCTGGTCAATCGAGCCCAGGCCGAAGACGACGCAGTCGAGCCCGCCGACGCCGCCCAGGCGACATGCATCCGTGCTGTACGGCACACCGCCGGCTTCGTGCTCATCGCCGAGCACCTCGGTGATCGCCTGCGCGAGCATCTTCACGAGCGGATGGTCCGCCGGCGTCTCGATGCCCGGCAGACCGACCGATGGTTCGCCGAGCTCGAGGCGCCCCTCGGTGTGAACCGACTCGACCGTGGCGCGGATCTCGTCGAGTGCATCCTGCACGCGTTCACCCGGTGCCAGCCGGCGATCGAGCGTCACGTCACATGCATCGGGTACGACGTTCGGTGCGATGCCACCGCTCACCATCGTCGGTGTCAGGAGCGCTGGGCCGATCAGCGCATGCCCGCGAGCGCGGAGGGACTCGCCGAGCAAGTCGGTCAGCGCGACGGTCGCGCGTGAGGCGTCGACGACGGCATTCTGCCCGAGGTGGGCTTTGGAAGAATGCGATGCGCGGCCGTGAGCATGGAGCTTCACTCGGATGAAGCCGTTGTGCGCGCGGATCGGCAGCAACGACGTCGGCTCGCCGATAATGGCCCCCATCACCTTCGGCAGCGAATCGATGAGCGCCGCCGCGCCCTGCATCGTTGCTTCCTCGTCGACGACACCGGCCAGGATCACAGTGGCGCGAGGGCCATCCAGTTCGGCCAGTTCGACGAGGGCGGCCATCATTGCGGCCAGCGACGCCTTGGTGTCGCACGAGCCGCGGCCGTGGAGCCGCCCGCCCTCGCGCCGGAAACCGATGTCCCCCTGAGAGCACGGGACGGTGTCGAGGTGCGCCTCGAACAGCAGTGTGGGTGCGCCCGGCGTGCCGTCGACCCTGGCGATCACGTTGGGGCGCGCGAGCAGCGCGTCCTGAAGTGACGCGTCGATGCCGTGCTGGGCGAGTGTCGCGACGACGTGCCGAGCCAACTCACCTTCCCCGTTGCTGTGAGGCTGCAGCGTCGGATTCTGCGAATCGATCAACACGAGCTCCTCGAGCAGTCCGATCACGTCGACGACGCTCAAGTCGCGACCTCGTGCCAAACGGTCGGACGACGGAACGTGCGGTCGAACCCGCCCCCGTTCCACGTCGACATCTTGCGCGGCCACACCTTGAACGGTCGCCGATCGAAGCCGAACGTCGACTCTGCATACTCCATGCCCTCAGGCCCGAGGTAGCGCAGCACCATCTCCCGCGTGCCGGGCCGCCAGTCGAAGTCGTCCGGCATGAACTCGGCCTCACCCTGCACCGACACGCGCTTGTACGGCAGGTCAACGTTGTCGACGAGGAGCCCGCACCGGGAATCGCGTTCGAGGTTCTGCACGAGGCTCGTGTTGGACTTGCTCACGACAAGGAACGAGCTGCCGTCCCACGAGTACCAGACTGGGCTGAGCACGGGCCAGCCATCGTTCAGGGTCGTCGCGATCTTGGCGAAGAGCTTGCCGGATTGCAGGAACTCATCTCGTTCCTGGTCGGTCATCCCGCGTCCGTTATCAGAGGTCATTGTCATGAGCCGATCCTTTCTGATCGATGAGAAGCGACGATGCCGGGCCCCATGCCGGTGTCAGGCTTCGGTTGGCGCTGTACGTAGAGGGCGGCCGCGACCAAGATGACGCCCCCACGGACCAGCTGCTGGTACCAGACCTCCACCTTGAGCAGATTGAAGACGTTGCCGAGCATGCTGAACAGCACCACCCCGCCGAGCACCCCGAGGAGCCGGCCGCGCCCACCGGCCAAGCTGGCGCCGCCGATGACGACGACGGCGAGCGACTCGAACTCGAGCGCAGCCGCCGCGCTCGAGTCGCCGACACCGGTTCCGCCGATCAGCACCAAACCCGCAAGACCGGCGAGCACACCCGCGAGCAGGTACGCGCTGATCGTGATTCTGCTGACACGAAGGCCACTCAGCCTGGCCACGTGCGGGTCACCGCCCACCGCGTACAGATGCCTTCCCCAACGCGTGTGGACGAGCAAGATCCACATGAGGGCGCCGATGACGCCGACCAGCACGACGAGCACCGGAATCGGCCCGATCGTACGGTCGTAGAGATCTTCCCACCACGGCGACGAACGACCGGTCGGCGTTCTTGCCACGTAGAGGGCGAGACCGCTCACCACTGCCCCTGTGCCGAGTGTTGCGATGAAGGGCGCGATGTTCAGTGCCGACACGGTCAGCCCGTTGACGGCTCCCACCGCCAACGACACGCCGACGGCCACCAGCACCCCGAACAAGAACTTGCCATCGGAGCCGTCCATCACGATCGCGGCCACGATCGAGGCGAGGCGAACGCTTGCGCCGATCGACAGGTCGACGCCACGGGCGAGTACCACCACGAACTGGGCCAGGGACGCGAGGCCGAGCACGACCATCTGCCGCGAAAGATTGGTGAGGTTGGCGGTCGTGCGGAAGGCGTCGGAGGTGGCGAAGGCGTAGAGGCCGATGATGGTGACCACCACCCACACCGCCCCACCGGACGCCGCGACCCGGGAAAATCGGTTCCTCATGATTCGTCCACACGAGCCTGCGTGGCAGCCGCGACCGCCCGAGAGTGTCCCTCGGTGAACAGGCGCACGACGTTCTCCTCGGTCGCCTCGGCACGCTCGAGCTCACCGACGATCCGGCCGTCGGCCATGACGAGCACCCGATCCGAGAGGCCGAGCACCTCCACCAGTTCCGACGAGATCACGAGCACTGCCATGCCATCGTCGGCGAGACCGCGGACGATGGCGTAGATCTGCTCCTTGGAGCCGACGTCGATGCCCCGCGTCGGTTCGTCGAGGATCAGCACCTTCGGCCTCGTCGCCAGCCACTTGGCGAGCACCACCTTTTGTTGGTTGCCCCCCGACAGCGAACTGGCGACCGCCGACGCATCTCGTTCGGTTCTGATGTCGAACTCGTCGACCGCGCCAGCCGCGAACACCTTTTCCTCGCGTGCGCCGATCAACCAGCCGCGTCGGAAGTTCGCGAGCACGTTCAGCGACGCGTTCCAGCGGACGCTCTTGTCGAGGGCCAAGCCCTCCTTCTTGCGGTCCTCCGGCAGCAGAGCGACGCCTGCGTCCATGGCGGCATCACTTCGCGAGAACGCGCCGCGTCGCACTCCGTCGATCAGGATGTCACCTCGTGCCGGCACAGCGCCGAACAGGCCCTTGGCAAGGGTGGATCGGCCGGCCCCGTTGAGACCGACGAGTCCGACGATCTCACGTTCCTTCACGTCGAAGGAGACCGGACCCGCGAGTCCCGCGACCCGCAAGTCCCTGACCTCCAGGCGTGGTGTGCCCGGCGGGACCGAAGCGACCGGGAACAGCTGTGACACCTCTCGCCCGACCATCATCGTCACCAGTTCATCGTGGCTCACGTCGCCGATCAGGCCGGTCCCCGACACTTGACCGTCCTTGAGAACGGTGTAGCGGTCGCAGATCGAGAACACCTCGTCGAGTCGGTGGCTGACGTACAGCACGGCGACACCCTGGCTCCTCAGGACCGAGACAACGTCGAAGAGTTGCTCCAACTCCGCGCCGGAGAGCACGGCAGATGGCTCGTCCATCGCGACGACATCTGCGTCGACGGACAGGGCCTTGGCGATCTCCACGATCTGAAAACTCGCGACGCTGAGGGTCTCCACCGCCGCCGTCGGAGAGATCGAACTGCCCAGGCGATCCAACAGATCTGCGGCGTCGGCCAACATCCGCCGCCGGTCAAGGAGGCCGTACCTGCGCGGCTCACGACCGAGGAAGACGTTCTCGGCGACCGTCATCGCCGGAATCAGGGAGAACTCTTGGTGCACCACGGACACACCGAGGCGCTGGGCCTCCTCGGGATCGAGCCGCCCGAAGGCGACAGACTTGCCGCGAAGGGTCATCGTGCCACTCGTCGGCGCGGTCACGCCAGCCATGATCTTGAGCAGCGTCGACTTTCCGGCGCCGTTCTCGCCGACGATCGCGTGAACCTCCCCTGCCCGTGCCGCGAGCGAAACGCCGCGCAGCACGAGCGAGGGTCCGTACCTCTTCGTGATGTCGTCGAGTTCGAGGGTGGCCATGTCCGTGGTGTTCGTGGTGTCCGTGATGTCCCACCGGGTAGACCGCTCGCGGTTCACCCGGTGGGACGACTCAGGTTGGAGCGCCAATCAGAAGCCGGCCTCGACGTACACGGCGTCGGGGTAGATGGCAGGTCCGATGAAGTCATCGTTGAACTGCGGCTTGTAGTTGGCTTCGATCTGCTCCGGGCCGAACGCATCGACATCCGGCAGCACGGTCACCACGCTCGTGTACTTCTGGACGGGCTGCCCCTCGAGCACCGCGATCATCGTGTCGACACATTTTGCCGATCCTGCCGGCGGGAACTGGACGGCGAAGAAGTCGAGGCCGTCCTCCTGGGCAATGCGCAGGAAGCCATTGGTGATCCCGGTGCCGCCGATGAACGGAACGTCGCGACCAGCCTCTTTGAACGCATCGACAACACCGACACCCATCTCGAACCCGCCGGCCCAGATCGCGTCGATCTCCGGCTCCTGCACGAGGACGGTGCGCATCACGTTCAACGAGTCGGCTGTCGACCAGTCGCCGTTCTGCTCGGCGACGATCTCGATGTCGGGATACTCGGCAAATGCGGTCTTGGCGCCGAGCTTCCAGAACTCGGCTGCATCCACGCCGGCGATGCCGTGGATCATGACGATCTTGCCCGTGCCGCCGATCTTCTCGGCGACTGCCTTTGCGCTGTCGTAGCCCATTCGCGGCATCTCCGCGCTCACCTCGGCGGTGAACTGATCGGTCTCGGCGCCGGCCATGCAAAGGATGACCGGGATGCCGGCCGCTGTCGCCCGTTCGACGGACGCGGCAAGCCCTGCACGCGACAGTGAGGTCAGCATGATCGCGTCGACGCCCTGGGCGATCGCGTCTTCGATGCCCTTTTGCTGGTTGGCGACGTCGAAGTTCCACGGCACGTAGAGCCGGTTCGCCATGTCGAACTTGCCGGTCTCCTCCATGCGCGCGTTCATCGTCGCGTCGAAGATGGTGCCCCAACCGTTGATGGGGCCTTGCACGATGGTCGCGACGCGATACGGCGCTTCCTTCTTGAACTCCGCCGTGTCGACGGTGACCTCCTTCAGCCGAGCGATCTGCTGGGAGTACTCGTCGGTCAGCGCAGGGGCCTCTCCCTCGGACGTGGCGGGTGGTGCGGGTGTCTCGCCGGTGCTGGCCGGCGTGCTGGCCGGCGCGGCTGTGGTGGCGCTCCCGGCGTCGTCGTCGCCACAGGCGGCTGCGGTCAGCGAGATCGCTGACAGCAGCACGATGGGCAACGTGAGCCGCCTGCGGCGGCGTGTCGTGGTTGATCGGTTCACGTGTTCTCTTTTCTGGAGCATTGATGGAGTCGGAAGAAGGTTGGAGAAGGACGATCGCGGCGGCTGCAGAGGCCTCACCTGATCCCAGTGCGCCGAAGGAGACCCTGCGCCGCCAGCGCCACAACGAGCACACATCCCTTCGCCACGAGTTGCAGCTCGGCTGGCCAACCGAGCAACACGATCAACGTGAAGAGTGATGCGAGCAAGAGCGACCCGATGGCACCTCCGACGAACGAGCCTTCACCGCCGGAGAACTGGGCACCGCCGAGGAGCGCAGCCGTGATCGAGTCGAGCTCGCTGTTACGCCCCACGAAGCGATCGACGTAGCCCGTCGAGCCGGCCAACAGCAGGCCGGAGAGCACGGCCAGCAAGCTGCAGGCCACAAACGCGCCGATCTTGTAGCGATCCACCGCCAGCCCGGACAGCCTACCCATCTCCTCGTTCGACCCGGCCATCACCATGCGTCGCCCTGTCACGGTCTTGGCGATGAACAACGACGCCGCGATCGTGACGGCGATCCAGATCACGACGGGAACCGAGACCGGCCCGAGCGGGTGCCGAGCGAAGTCGACGAGCGACCGGTGCACCTGACCCGACGTACTGCCTTTGGTGTACGCAAACCGAGCGCCTTCGAGCAGGACGAACATCCCGAATGTGGCGATGAACGGTGGCACCTGACGGCGCGTCACGAGCCACCCGTTGATCAGGCCGACGACGACGGCGATGACGATGGCAGCCAGCAGCCCTGCCCAAAGCCCAGGTCCACCATCGGCGACCAGTACCGCTGTGAATCCGATGACCGCCGCGACGGACAAGTCGACGCAACGGACAAGGAACACGAGAACCTGACCGACCACGACGACACCGAGGATGCCGGCCATGCGTCCAGTGTTGCGCAGCCCGTCTGCGGCGAAAAAGCGCGGCTTGGCCAGTGCAGCGACGACGAAGATGCCGACCAGAATCACGAGCGCCCCGTAGTTGGCGAGGATTCCGCGCAACTTCCGGCCGCTCCCGCGCGGCTCGGACACCACGTGGGCTTCCACCAACCTGGGTGGTGTCGCCATCAAGAATCCCCCCCTACGGCAACCGCTTGCCGCTTTGACATCCCATGTACATCGCGGCGCACGTCCCTGTAAAGCACCTCGCCAGCCCGGTCGCGCAGCCCGTCGTCAGGTCCATTCCCGCGGCCTCCTCGGCCGCGTCGTGCTGGACCGGATCGTGAGTGCCAACGGGAGATACACCGGCTTCGGGCGCTCCCCGCCGGCGAGCAGGTGCACCGCCAGCCGGAAACCGCGAACACCGAGTTCGTACAGCGGAACATGGACTGTCGTGAGCGGCGGTTCGATGTATGTGCACGGCGAGATGTCGTCGAATCCGACGACCGAAACGTCGTCGGGAACGGCGACGCCGTGGGCTCGCAGCCCGCGTGCGAATCCGATCGCGGCCTGGTCGTTCGCTCCCACCATCGCGGTGGCCGGACATCCGGCTGCGACGAACGTGGCGGCCGCGTCCTCTCCGCACGAACGGCTGAAACCACCTTCGAGGACGGCATCGTCGGCGAGTGCCAGATCGTGTCGCTTGAGCGCCCGCCGAATCGAGGAGAAGCGCTCGTGCGAGGTGGTCAGTCGAGCGGGACCCGACAGGAACCCGATGGAGCGGTGGCCCAACGCGACCAGGTGGTCGACGGCCAGACGGAACCCGACATCGTTCGAGAACCCGATGTCGGGCTTGCCGCTCTCATGGGGAGCGAGCCGGACGATCACTCCCCCGGATGCCTCGATCTGCACGAGTTGTCGATCGACCTCCGCGCGATGACGGCGATCGCGCAGCCCACTGGCGGCGAACAAGATCGCGTCGACCTGCATGGACCGCAGCTTGCGCAGGTAATGGACCTCCTTTTGGGCGTCGCGGTCGGTGTTGCAGATGAGTGCGACGTAGCCGTTCGCGTATGCCTCGTCCTCGATCCCCCGCGCGATCGAGCTGAAGTACTCGTCCATGACGTCGTGAACCATGACTGCCACAGTCTGCGTGCGGCTCCGGGCCAAGCCGCGCGCGAGCATGTTCGGCTCGAAGTCCAGCACCCTCGCGGCTTCGAGGACCTTCTGGCGCGTTCGCTCCGCGACCGGGTGCGACGAGGCACTGAGAACGCGCGAGACCGTCGCCGTCGACACCATCGCCAGAGCAGCGACGTCTTCGAGCGATGACATGTCAGGATGCTCCAGCTCGGTTGCCGGTCTCTGGGTCGCGCCAGATGGGGCCGCGGTCGACGACGCTGTCGAGGAGGCCCTCTTCCAGATAGGTCGGGTACTCCAATGCATTGACCGGCTTTGCGATCTGACCCTCGTAGCCGAGCAGGGCCCGCACCGTGGCCGCCGTGTAATAACCCGCCACGATCACCAACTGCAATGCGGCCTCAGCGTCGGGTTCCTGCGTTGCGAGAAAATCGAGGCGCACCTCGATGTCGTCGCCGAGCTCCGGACGCAGCGCGGTCATGAGTGGGTCGCGAAGATCCGGCCTGGAGCGGAGTACGAACCCGACCCGTGCATCAGTCACGATCTCCGCGGCCGACGGCATGCCATGCGCCGCGGGCATCAGATGATCGCCCACGCGGGCGAGGACGGCCATCCGCTCGTGACCGAGCTCGAGCGGCACCGGGTCGTTCACGGCGGTTCCGATCGGTTCGGCGTTCATGCAGGTACCTGCTGATCGAAGCGAGTCTCGACCATTCGATCGGCGGCCCGGAGCGCGAGGGCGCAGATCGTCGACGTAGGGTTGACCCCGCCCGATGTGACGAAGCAGCTTCCGTCCACCACGTAGAGGTTGGCCACGTCGTGACACCGGTTCCACCGGTCGAGCACCGAAGTGGCGGCGTCGTCGCCCATTCGCGCCGTACCGAGCAGGTGCCAGCCGGAGTAGCGCATCAACCGGTCGACCTCCACCGTGTGGGCGCCCGCCGCACGCAGCGATTCCGAGGCCTTGTCGATGTGGAAGTCGAGCAACCGGCGCGAGTTCTCCGACACCTTGTAGTGCAACTCGGGAGCGGGAATCCCGTGCGAGTCGGTCAGAGACGACGACAGAGCGACCCGGTTGGCAGCGTCGGGCAGGTCCTCACCGAACAGCCCCCAACTCGCACCGCGCCCGAACCTCTCGCGCACGTGGAGATGATGGTCAGGGCCCCACACCGCGTCACCGGCGCGGCTCGGGAGTGCGGCGTTGATCGGTCCGCCGGTCGGCGCCAGACCCCACTTTGCGCCACGAACGAACCCGCGCCGCTCATCGGTCTCGTAGAACTCGAACGACTCGATGGAGCAGCCGAAATGCCCCTGCCAGCTCTCCAGGTCGTCATCGAACAATCCCGAGACGCTCGCGAACGGATGCATCATCAATCGGGCCCCGACGAGCCCGCTCGAGTTGCCGAGCCCATCTGAGTGACTGCTCGACGATGACAACAACAGCAACCGAGCCGTACCGATCGCGTTCGCGGCCACCACAACGACCTTTGCGGGCAGGAAGTTCGCGCGGCCCTGCTCGTCCAACCACTCCGCCCCAGTGGCAAGACCGTGTGCGTTCGTCTCGATCCGCAGTACTCGGGCACCGGTGACGAGGCGGGCACCGCTGGCGATCGCTCGCGGCCAGTGCGTCAGGTCGGTGGAGGCCTTGGCACCCTCGTTGCAGCCCTGCATGCAGGTACCCCGCTGTACACATTGGTGGCGACCGTCATAGGGCGCCGACAGAATGGCGTTGGGTTCGGGCCACCAGTGCCAGCCCAGGCGATCGTGGGCCCGCGCCACCTTCAACGCGCCCGGCCCGATCGGCAGTGGCGGAAGGGGCGGATCTTCGCCCTGCGGGTAGGCCGGATCACCTCCGAGGCCGGACACCCCGAAGTGGCGGTCGTTGCGCTCGTAATACGGCCGTAACTCCTCGTACGTGAGCGGCCAGTCGTCGGCCACGCCGTCGAGCGATCGCACTCGGAAGTCGGAGGGCAGCATCCGTGGCCACGCACCTGCGAAGAGCAGCATCGAACCTCCCACGCCGGCGAACATCAGCGGCGAGAGATCCGCGTCGGCATCGTCCACCGGGTAGTCCTCCGGCAGTGCCCGCACGTTCGGACTTCCGGCCCACTGACGTCGAGCTGTGAGCTCCCAGTCGAGGTCTGCGCCGCGGTATTCGCTGCGGTCGTGCCAGCGGCCCTGTTCGAGGCACACGACGCTGAAGCCGGCTTCGGCGAGGCGTCGGGCGACGACGCCCCCGGACGCACCGGCGCCGATGATGAGCACGTCTGCGAGTTCAGTGCTCATGCATTCCCGGATTTCGTCGCGACGGCGTCGCGACCGTCGAGCAGCGCCGACAGCGTCGACGACTCCGTGACGATCGCGAACTTGGCCGCCAAGTTCTTCAGCGTGGCGCGATGAAGCTCAGGATCGAACGACGACACCCCATCGGCGGCGACGACGACCTCGAAGCCGCGCCGGAAGGCTTCACGCGCTGTTTCTTCGACACAGATCTGGGTCACGGTTCCGACCAGCCACACCTGACGGACATGGGCCGCCCGAAGCGCGTCCTCGAGGATCGTGTTGTAGAACGACCCGTAGCCGAACTTGTCGACGATCACCTCGCCCGGGCGAGGTGTGAGTTCGTCCACCACCTCATGGCCCTCGAGCAGGAGGTCGCGATCGCCGTACTGACGAACGACTCCTGGCCAGCACGAGCACGACGGCGGCCCACACTCCGGCGAGAACCATCCGAGGTGTGAGGTATCAGGGCCTGCGGTGTAACGGGTGAAGAAGACGGGCATGCCTCTGGACCGAGCACCTTCGAGCAGCGCGCCCACCGTACCGAGCGTCGCTCGTGCGTCGGCAACCTCCTGCGGTGCTCCCTCGCGCACGAAGTCGTTCTGTAAGTCGACGACGACGAGAGCAGCCGACGACGCGTCGACCCGGAACGGAGGAGTGCTCACGCACCACTCCGGAACGGCTCGACGATGTGCTTGGCGATCAGCTCGAGCTGCTCGACATCGGCCGAGAGCGTGTGGAGCATCATGTATTCGACCCCGGCGTCGACGCGGGCTTGAACCTTGGCCTGGATCTCGTCGATGGTGCCCGGCATGTACACCTCGTCGATGTACTCCCACGGCCGCTCGTCGCTGACGACATCAGCGAAACGCTGCTGCTGAACGGCTCTCACGTCGTCCGCGCTCCCGCGCTCTTCGATCCACGTGAAGTTCTCGTGGGCCACCGTGAAGGGCCCGGATCGCCCGTCCTGCGCCCGCGCCGCGGAGACCAGTTCGAGATCGGACGCGATCAGATGTGGTGGACAGGTCGGCCGGGCGATCCAGCCATCAGCCTTCGCGATCCTGCGCAAGACGTTCGGGTGCATCAGTGGCCGTTCCGGCGAGGCCTCGTGAACAAGTTGGCTACCACCCGCCGCCCACACCGGAGGGAGCGGGTCGAGATGCGGCTCCACGGTCACACTGTCGAGGTCGTAGTACCGGCCGTGGAACTCGACCTCGGGTCGGGCGAAGAGGGCCATCGTGGCATCGAGCACTTCGTCGGTTCGGCCGCCTCGTTCGGACTTGTGGACACCACATGCCTCGAACTCCGGCCCGAACCAGCCTGTACCGATCCCGTAGATGTAGCGGTGACCGGAGAGATAGTGGAGCGTCGCGATTTCCTTGGCCAGCACGGCCGGCTGGCGCGTCGGCAGGATGAGGATCGAGGTGCCGAGCTTGACCTCCTCGGTCACCGCTGCGACGTGCGACAGAGTCATCAACGCGTCGAGCCAGCCGACGCGATAGAAGCGGTGAGCCGTGATGATGTGATCGGTGATCCACAGCGAGTCGAAACCCAGGTGTTCAGCATTCCGGGCAAAGCTGCGAAGGTCGTCGGCGTGGCTCCCTTCGCGACCCGGGATGATGTAGGAGGGGAGGAAGACGCCGAACTTCATGCGTGCGACTCCTCGATGAGCCCGACCTCGGCGAGCACGTCCGACAGCGCCACACGCTCTTCGTCGCTGATGCCGAGCAAGGGTCGGCGTACATGCGCGGCGTCGAGCACGCCGAGCCCAACAAGACATTCCTTCAGCCGGACGCGGTAATCGCCGACCGGCTTGGCGAACACGACGTCAGCCAGGCGCTGGATCCGCCGTCCCAATGCCCTCGCCTCGTCGATCCGGCCGTCCTGCCAGGCACGGATCATGTCCACCTGCTCGCGGGTCATCACGGCGCCGAAACCGATGAGCGCGCCGGTGGCGCCCAACATGAACGACTCCAGGATGAAGTTGTCGTTGCCCGTCAGCATCGTGATCGGCCGCGGGAGATCCTCGAGCAGGCGGGCCGTGTCCACGAACCGGCGGGCGTCGAACGAGGCTTCCTTCATCGCCACCACGCCTTCGACGGAGGCCATTGCACGAAGGGTGTCGCGCTCGAAGTTCAGGCCCGCGAGAGCCGGCTGGAGCTGGAACAGGATGAGCGGCAGTCCCACTTCGGCGATCGCCTCGTGGTACTTGACGGGCACCCGCGGGTCGAGCGGCTCGCTGAGGTAGGCGGGAATGGGGAAGACGAGGAACGCGTCGGCGCCGGCTCGGGCGAACTCCTCGGCTTGGCGAACTGCAGCATCCGTGGAGGGCCCTGCGAGCCCGGCCACGATCGGGATCTCGGTGACCTCGTCGACGATCTGAAGCACGCGGACCTTCTCATCGTGGGTCAGATGTGGTCCCTCACCCGTGTCGACGTTGATCGCCAATGCGACCGGTTCCTGCGCCGCGACCCACGAGATGTAGGACCGAAGCCCTTCCTCGTCGATGCTGCCGTCGGCATGCATCGGCAGCACCGTGGCCGGAATGAGGCCATTCAGGTTCAATGTCATCGCAACTCCAAACTGTTGGACAGGACGGGCGGTGTCCCGTCGGACGTGGGAGCACCATGCGCGGCGAAGACCGCCGGCTGCCCGCCCGTGTGCCAGAACACGACATCACCGTCACCGAAGCGACCGTCGCGGTCGTACTGCACAAGGCCCGCGAATGCCTTCGCCGTGTACACACGATCCAACACCCAGCCGCCCGAGCGGGCCAGACCGAGCATCGCCGCATCGGCCTCGGCCGTTGGGACGGCGTAGTCGGCGCCGGCAAAGGACGCATCGACGTGGACGGCAGCGTGGTCGACCCGGTCGTCGAGCCCGAGTCCGGCGAGGGCCTGGTCGGCCAAACAACGCGCCAGCTTGCCGAGGTCGGCGGACTCCTTTGCCACATCCATCGCGTAGATGGGCGGTCCGCCGAAGAGCTGTCGTCCGGCGAGCATCCCGGCATGGGTGCCGCCCGTGGAGGAAGCGACCACGACACCCGCGACGGCCGGCGAGCCCGCCTGGCTCAGCTGGTCGAGCAACTCCCGCCATGCCAGCAGGAATCCCAATGCACCGATCCACGTGCTGCCGCCGATCGGCATCGCATACGGCTTGCGACCCGCCGCCTTCCACGTCTGCACCATGTCGTCCATGATCCGCCGGAGCTCCGGCCACGAGTCGGTACCTGCGTCGTGGATGTGCGCGCCGAACAGCGTGGCCAGCAGTTGGTTACCTTCGCGGACGGCAGCTCGCCCACCGAGGACGATGTGCGTCTCCAGCCCCAGACGAGCCCCTGCCGCCGCCGTCACCCGAGCATGGTTCGACTGCGACGCGCCGACCGTGACCAACAGGTCGCAGCCCTGCGCTATGGCGTGGGCGCAGAGCGTCTCCAGCTTGCGGGCCTTGTTGCCGCCCATCCCGAGCCCGGTGAGGTCGTCTCGCTTGAGCAGCAGCCGCCGACCACTGCGGAGTGTGCCTGCGGATTCGAGCGGTGTCGGCAAGGTCGCCATCACCACTCGCCGAAGTGGGTGGCTTCCGACTCGGAGCAACTCCTCGATCACCGTCACGTACGTCCTCGATCTCCCTTTGCGGCAAACGCTTGCCACACGCAATTTACGCACTGACGATTCATCGTGTCAACCGTCGGTCAGGCACCTGTGTCTCGCGTGCTACCAGACGTACGTGACGTTGTGGACTGAACCCCGGTCATCCCAGCGTGGTCGTGGGAGCGGCGGTCGTTGCCGACCGCCGCTCCGGTGACTTGGCCGTCCACGTCGCGCGCCACTGCTCCTCGAGTTCGCCCATCTGAGTGACCGTCGCGTCGACGTCCCACTCCAACCCGGCGAACCGGGCGTAGTTGCCCCCAATCATGCGTGCCAGATCCGTGACCGGCACCGGTTGGTCGTCGCCGGCCTCGTCGTTGACGAGCGCGAACTTGGGCAGAAGCGTCTCGGGCATCTCGAAGCCGGGATAGTCGGTTGCCCAGCAGATCCGACTCCACGGGCAGCCGAGCCGGCGGGCGCGCTGGAGGAACTTGAAGGTATCCCGGCGAGTCATCACGCTGTTGAAGAAGCTGATGTCGATGTACACGTTGCGATGTCGGGCCACGACGCAGAGGCACTCGTCGACCCACGGGTGTCCTGCGTGGCACACGAGGATCGGCACCTCGGGGAAGTCGTGGGCGACCTCGTCGAGCAGCACCGGCCAGCCGTAGAGCAACACCGTATCGGTGACAGGCGTCGTCGACAGGTGGATCATGACGGGGATGCCGAGCTCCCGTGCCTTCTCGAAGATGGGATAGGCGAGCGCTCGGTCGTTCACTGCCCAGTGGTCATACATCGGGTACAGCTTCAGCCCAGCGAGGCCCAGCTCCGTGATCGCCCGATCGAGCTCGGCCACGGCGGCGTCGACCCCCCGGTAGCGGGGGTTCACGGCCGACATGCCGATGAAGCGGTCGGGCCGCTGGCGCACAAGGGCCGCGATGTAGTCGTTCGCCTTGTCAATGCTCGGCGGACCTTCCACACCGGTCACACCGGCGATGTCGACGCTGCCGCGCTGTCCGTAGGCGGTGTAGTCGGACGGAGCGACAGTCAGCAGCACGCACGTGTCGACGCCGACGATGTCGTGATCGGCCAGCAGCGTCTCGGGGTCGATCGGCTCCCACAGGTATTCGAGGCCGCACCAGTCGTCGTGGACCGGTTCCCGGTCGTCGGGCAACTCGCCCCTCGCCTGAAAGTAGCCAAGGGTCATCTCCTTGATGAACCGCTCGTAGCCGGGGTAGAGCCCGGCCGCTAGGACGTGATTGTGGGCATCGATGATCACGGACGGCTCCCTCGGTTCAGATCCCCGAATGGCAAGCGCATACCAGCATTATACGCGCAGTTGGCGCGGCCACTTTTCATCCCACTCTTGACAGGAACCGTAGGCAGCCCGCATAGTGGCAAACGTTTGCTGAAACGTGTTGCTGGGCGGTGGTGCAGACGAAAGCCGCTGCCTCTTTCGCCGACGAGTTGGCGCGAGCCAACCACCTTGCACCAGGAGGAAATACCCTCATGACGAACATCTCGCGCCGCACGTTCCTCGCGGGAGGAACGGTGCTGACAGCGGGCGCCGCCCTCGGCGGTTCCGCTCTGCTGACCGGCTGCGGCAACGACGACGACACCGACAAGAGCGCCGGCACCACCGGTTCAGGAGGACCCAGCGGCGAGCCATGGAAGCTGGGCGCGCTCATCCCGATCACCGGCATCGAGACCCAGGTCGGCGAATCCATGAAGATTTCCACCCAGATCGCCGTGGACCAGATCAACGCCACGGGCGGCATCCTCGGACGACCCATTCAGCTCATCATCGAGGACGAAGCGAGCGATCCGGCCGTCGCAGTCGACAAGGCCCGCAAACTGATCCAACAGGACGAGGTCACCTTCATGGTCGGCACCCTCATCAGCGCCGTGCGTAACGCCGTCCTTGAGGTCACGGCGGCGGCGAAGGTTCCACTGTTCAACCCCACGTACTACGAGGGCGGCCTCTGCCAGGAGTACTTCGCCTCGACTGGCGCTTTGCCGAATCAGCAGATCGAGCCGTTCATACCCTGGATCTACGACAACCTTGGGAAGAGCTTCTACCTCATCGGGTCGGACTACGTGTGGCCTCGCGGGTCGTTCGCCTTCGTGAAGTCCTACGTCGAGCAGCTCGGCGGAAAGATCGTCGGCGAGGAGTACGTACCGTTCGGCGTCACCGACTTCTCGGCCTCGATCACGCGCATCCTGGACGCCAAGCCCGACGTGCTGTATCCGCTCGTCGCCGGCTCCGATGGCATCACGTTCTGGAAGCAGCTGGCCGGATTCGACTTCAAGGGCAAGCGGGCATCTCACTCCGTCTCTGAGGCGATCGTCGCCGGGCTCGACGCCGAAGTTGCCAAGGGCATCATCTCCGCTGGGCCCTACTTCATGGTGATCGACAGCCCGGCCAACCGCACCTTCATCGAGGAGTACCACTCGCGCTTGGACGACAGCGCCGTGGTGGACACGTTCGGCGAAGGCATGTACGACGCCGTCCACCTCCTGGCCGAAGGGGCGAAGCGGGCCGGCTCGCTCGAGATCCCCGCACTCATGAAAGGCATCCAGGGGGCCACCTTCGATGCACCACAAGGACGCCTCGTCGTCGACGCGGCGACTCAGCACGCCTCACTGGGCTTCCACATCGCCGAGATCAAGGGCAACGGCTGGCGCGACTTCGAAATCCTTGAGTCGAAGGAGGCCATCGCGCCGGCTGCCGACTGCGGCATCGCGCCGGCCACTTGACGGTCAGCGAGCCAGCGAACCCCTCCCCATGGTGACGACCTTCCTGAACAGCGTGTCGCTCGCTGCCATCCTCGGGCTGGTGGCCATCGGGCTCGCCGTGATCTTCGGAGTACGCGGCGTGATCAATCTCGCCCACGGTGAACTCTTCGTCCTCGGCGCGTACAGCACGGTTTGGTTTGACGGTCGAGGCCTGTCGCTGTGGTTCGGCGTCGTCGCCGCGCCGTTCGTCGTTGGAGCCATCGGCTGGGCCCTGGAGGTGACGGTGGTGCGGCGTCTCTACACCCGGCCGATCGATACCCTCGTCGCGACGTTCGGTCTGAGCATCATCATCCGGGAGATCATCAAGCTCTCCTTCGGGAAGGGCAGCCGCAACGTCCCCCTGCCGCTCTCTGGTCAAGTCGATCTGCTTGGCACTTCGTACCCGCAGTACCGGCTGTTCCTGACGGCGGCCAGCGCCGTCATTCTCGGCACGGTCGCGTGGCTGGCCGTCCGCACGGACATCGGCGTCAAAGTGCGGGCGGTCATCCAGCGGCGACCGATGGCCGAGGCGATGGGGATTGACGGCCGGCGGATCGACCAGGGGATCTTCGTGATGGGGGCGGCGCTCGCCGGCCTGGCCGGTGCGCTCATGGCCCCATTGATCACGCTGAACCCCGAGGTCGGGCCGACCTTTCTCGCTCGGTCGTTCCTCGTGGTGATCATCGGCGGCATCGGGTCGGTGCTGCCCGCGATCGGAAGCGCCATTGTCATCGGCCTGAGCGAAGGCCTCATCTCGTCGTACATCCGGCCGGTCTACGCCCAGATGCTGCTGTTCGTCGTGGCGATCGTCGTGCTGTGCGTCCGGCCCACCGGGCTGTTCCGACGTGGCGGTGAGCCGTCGTGACGTTCGCCCACGATCTGCGCTCGGCCGGGACGGCAGAACCGCCACCCACAGCCCGCCGAACGCCGACCGCGGCGTGGCGCGGGCTGGTCCTCCTTGCCGCCGCAGTCGCCCTTTGGCTGCTGCCCATGGTGCTCGACACCCGTTCCGTCTCGTTGCTGTCGCGCTTCATGCTGTTCGGACTCGCGGCACTTGGACTCGATCTGCTCTGGGGTCGCGCCGGACTCCTGTCGCTCGGGCACGCCGCGCTGTTCGGGCTCGGCTGCTACACGAGTGGACTCGTGCTCACGAGGACGACATGGGCGGCGAACGACCTCGTCGCCGTGCTGGCTGGCATCGCAGTGCCGGCAGCCTTCGGATTCTTCGCCGGTCTGGTGCTCTTCAAGGGACGCATCAAGGGCGTGTACTTCGGCATCGTGACCCTGCTTTTCGCACTCCTCTTCGAGCAGCTGGCCGGCACGTGGGGCAGCCTCACCGGCGGGTTCAATGGCCTGGTCGTCCCAGGTGGAATCACCATCGGACCGCTCGACCTCGAGATGCCGAGCGACATGTATCGAGTCGTGCTCGTCGTGTCGATCCTCGGCTATCTCGTCGTGCGTTGGTTCGCGTCGAGTCCCCTCGGCCGCGCGATCGAGGCGAGCCGCATGAACGACCTACGCGCCGAGGCGCTCGGCTACGACGTCGCTGTCGTGCGCGCGATCACGCTCGGCGCCGCCGGAGCGCTCGCCGGTCTCGCTGGCGCGCTGTACGCGCCGGTCGAAGGCTTCATCTACCCCAACCAGCTCGGTCTCGTCGCGTCGACCAGCTTCATCGTCTGGGTCGCCATCGGCGGTCGAGGTACGTTGATCGGCGCCTTCGTCGGCGCCGTGATCGTGAACGGCGTGCAATCGCGGCTCTCGGACCGATTCCAAGAGTACTGGCCGCTGCTCATCGGGTGCTTCCTCCTCGTCGTCATCCTCTTCGAACCCGGTGGCGTCGCCGGCTCGTCGCGTCGGCTCGTCGCCGCCGTCGGTTCCGTCAGGAGCAGGTTTCGTGCTCGAAGTTGACCAAGTCACGAAGCGCTACGGCGGCATCGTCGCCATCGATCGCGTGAGCCTGCGCGTCGAGGAGGGTGAGATCCGCTGCCTGGTCGGTCCGAACGGGGCAGGCAAGACCACTCTGTTCAATGTGCTGGCAGGCAGCACCAAGCCGAGCTCGGGGAGCATCCGGCTGCGCGGACGTGACGTCACGGGACTTGCGCCGAGACGCATGTCGAGGCTGGGCGTCGCCCGCAAGTTCCAGTCGCCGTCGGTCTTCGACGAGTTCACCGTGCGCGACAACCTCGAGGTCGCGGTCGACGGTAAGCGGCCCGTTCGACACCTCTTGCGCCATGACCGTCGAGCCGACGAGAGCGTCGAGGACCTCGTGGACGAACTCGGTCTCGCCGACCACCTCGGCGTCAAAGCCGGCCACCTCTCTCACGGCCAGCGCCAGTGGCTCGAGATCGGGATGGTCCTCGCCAACGAACCGCAGCTCCTGCTGCTCGACGAACCGACCGCGGGGATGACGCGTGACGAGACGACGAGCACCGAGGCGCTCCTGCGCCGAGTCGCACGCGGACGCCGGCTCACGATGATCGTCATCGAGCACGATATCGGCTTCGTGCGTGCGCTCGGCGATCGCATCACCGTCCTCCACAAGGGCCAAGTGCTGGTGGAGGGCTCAGCCGAGCAGATCGAGGGGAACCCCGAGGTGCGCCGCGTCTACCTGGGGGGTTCCTGATGGGCCTGACTGTCACCGCACTGGCCGGTGGGTACGGACCCGTCCCGGTCTTCCAGGACGTCAGCATCGAGGTCGCGAACGCCGAGTCGGTGGCGCTGCTCGGCCGCAACGGGAGCGGCAAGACGACGCTGCTGCGCGGTCTGATGGGACTGCTCCCTCGCTGTCGCGGCGGCGTGGCGCTCGACGGGCTCGACCTCGCCGATGCCCCGACGCACCGGCGGGCGCGCGCCGGCCTCGCCTATGTGCCCCAAGGACGAGAGATATTCCCCGAGCTGACCGTGGAGGAGAACCTGCGATTGGGCCATGTCCTCGGCGGACGACCCATGCGCACCCCGATTCCCGAGGACGTCCTCGGGCACTTCGAGTGGATGCACGACCGGCTGGGACAGCGCGGCGGCACGTTGTCGGGCGGCGAGCAGCAGATGCTTGCCGTGGCTCGCGTGCTCCTGGCCGAACCGAAGGTCATCCTGCTCGACGAGCCCACCGAGGGTCTGGCGCCTGCCGTGATCGAGCACCTTGCCGAGTTGCTCGGTCGAATCGTGCGGGAACGGCGCCTCGGCGTGCTCGTGGTGGAGCAGAATGTCTGCTTCGCGCTTGCGCTGGCCGGACGCTGCTACGTCATGGAGAAAGGTGCGGTCGTGTGGTCCGGGAGCAAGAACGAGCTGAGCACCGACGACGTCGTCGGCCAATACCTCGCGATCTGAGCTGAGGGTGTGATGACGCGCGACGAACCAACCGGTGTGTTGATCACGGAGGCCGGCGCCTCGGCTGGTCGCGTCCCGCGACCGCGTCGACGACAACGGAGCCCGAGCCGCACAACGGGACGGTTGACGTGAGTTCCTTGAGCGACGTCGCGGCGCTGGCTGGGGTCTCGGTGGCGACCGCGTCGCGCGTGTTGGCATCGTCGTCGCACGCCGTCGCCGCGAGAACGCGCCAGCGCGTGCTCGACGCCGCACACGCCCTCGACTTCGAGCCGAACCTCCTGGCGCGTGGTCTGGTCAGCCAGCGAACCCAGACCGTGAGCGTGCTCGTCCACGACGTCATGGACGAGTACTTCAATGAGATCGCCCGAGGCATCGAAGACGAGGCATACACGCACGGCTACGCAGCCTTGATCTGCAACTCCGACCGCGACCCGGTCAAGGAGCTCCACTACCTCCGCAAGCTTCGCGCCATGCGGGTCGACGCGATCCTCTTCACGGCCGGAGGTATCAACGACGCAGAGCACCAGCACGAGGCCCAGCGCCAGCTGAATCAGATCGAGTCGGCCGGCGGGGTCATCATCCGCCTGGCACCGCACCCGAACCACCGCCCCGACATCGCCTATTCGAACCCGAAGGGGTTGCGGCTCGCCGTCGACCACCTCCACGAGCTCGGGCACCGCTCGATCGGCTTCCTGAGCGGCCCACCGCAGCTCGCGACCAGCACCGAGCGCCTTGCCGCGTTCCGAAGAGCGCTTCGCCATCACGACCTCGACCCGAACGAAGCGCCGGTCTTCGATGGAGACTTCACCCGCAGAGGCGGCGAGCAAGCTGCGCTCGACTTCGTCGCCGCAGGGCTGCCTGCCACGGGCATCGTCGGCGCCAACGACCAGATGGCCATCGGGTTCGTGCGCGGCCTTCGTAACATCGGGGTCTCCGTGCCGACCGACATGTCGGTGGTCGGCTTCGATGACGTCGCCCCCTGCTCCTTGGTCGAGCCGCCCCTCACCACCGTCCGCGTCCCGCTGTATGAGCTCGGGGTGCAGGGGATGCGGCTCGCGCTCCACCTCCTGGCGGGGGCCTCGAGGCCTCGCCCGAGAAATCTCCCCCTCGAACTCGTGGTGCGGGGCACCACTGGTCCACCTCGAAAGCGAGGCCGGCTGCGAGACGGGTAGACACTACTCAACTCGCCGACGGCTCACCCCAGGTGCCGGTCGTCTGGATCGGTGCCCACATGGAATCGCCCCAGACCTCAGCCGAGGTCGTCGTCCCCCGACTGACGATCGAGGTGTGACGCGTCTGGGGCATCGAGGGCGGCGGGGGTAAAGCTCTCCTGGTAGGGCGGCTCGTCGTTCGGCTCGAACACCAGGGGCTGCCGGGCTGTCTCGAGCCCCTGTTGGTGATCCGGGATCTCGGTCAGGGCCGGTTCCGCCGGCAAAGGGGGCTGCGAGGCGGCCGGGACGACGTCGACCGCGGCGTCGGTGAGTTCGACGGCGACGAGATCGCTGCCACCCACATCCCGATCTCGGGTGCGGTCGAGGTCGCCCGGCAGGTGTTGTCGACACCGGGGAACCCGAGCATCGACGACGCCCACTACCCGCCCCGACCAGCCGGCGCTCTCGCCCGGCAACCCAAGCCGGGGAATGCCGCGGAAGCCGAGTTCTTGGCGCTCGGCGACGGAGCACGAATGTGGCTGATCGAGGCCGCCGCTGCGGGGACATCGCGGGTCAAGGTGAAGATGGCCGAAGCAGTCTGAAGCTCCCCCCTGATCCCGGAGTCCGGGAAGGGGAAGTTCAGTGGGTAGATTGAAGCTCCCCCCTGATCCCGGAGTCCGGGAAGGGGAAGTTCAGTGGGTAGATCGTCGAAGTTCGATGTTGGGTTTCGGGTTCATGCGGTGGAGTTGGCGAGGATGTCGCAGCGTCCTCGTTG
>Ga0136611_10000513_pt1 | contig 25487 bp, 23 predicted proteins | sample AntDrymUQ2232306_2_FD_106645 | JGI IMG/M metagenome (GOLD analysis project Ga0136611, IMG submission 106645) | Polar desert sand microbial communities from Dry Valleys, Antarctica - metaG UQ223 (23.06) | ecosystem: Environmental > Terrestrial > Soil > Desert | place: Antarctica: Dry Valley...
GCGAGATATCGTCCGACGTTAATATCGTTGAGGAGTGTCTGCTGTGAATTCGCTGTCAGCCGGTTTACAAAAATCTTAGGGACGGAGGCCGGAAGTTCCGCAGCGAGCATTTGGCTCATCGCATCGAAATCGTAACCATTGGGCTCGTCAAACGCGAAGATTGCACCGCGATTCATATTCTGGTTTGCAGGCGTTTCAAAGGCGATGGTTTTATTCAGCGCCTGCGTGACCTGGGCCCCAGTCTTGACCGGTATTCGACCTACAGCCATCTCCGCGAGGCCGTCGTTATTAAAGTCTGCGAGGGCTTCATCGCTTCCCGTCTCGAGATACACCGTGCTGACGAACTTCGTTGGCACGAGGTTCTCATTTCCGAAGCCCAAATAGTTTTTTGGATCGTTCGAGGCGTCGCCGAGAAGCAAAACGTATTGCGGCGGCGTCTGCCAATTATTGCGTGCGTATTTTAGAAAGTCCGTGATCGAGCGCGACGTCGACATTCCGAAATTGAATTCGTCGTATACGTCGGCAATGTCGACGACCTCGACGGGCATTCCCTGGGCACGTCGATAGTTCGCCCATGCCTCCGCCTGAGCGGCAAAGCCTCCCCACGTTATGATTACGAACTGGCCATTGCGCCCGGGCGTCGAAAGGGTCGATGGCGCATTTGGAATAATCTGGTCCACCTGCTCGATTCCCGAGTCCTCGACTGCGTGGTAGATGCGAGCTCTATGCGCCGGAAAATTAATAGCGAAGGTCGATCCGTTATTGACAACGTTCAGGTTGGTCACCTGTTTTGGCTCGCCGTCAATGGTAACGTCAAACATACGGACGTTCCCCGTTGAGAAGTTGCCGATAACAGCGCGGCGATTGGGTAAGGTGTAAAACGTAGATCGATTCTGATCGGCGTTGAAACTGCGCTTAAATCCGATCTCAAGTGAGTCGAACAAGGGAAACGAACCTACCGCTCCGGTCAACGTTAAAGTATTCGCCCCTTCCACAAGTGCTGAGGTCGGGATCGTGGCCTCGCCGCCAAAAGGGTTTCTGAAAGTGCCTACAAAATTCCCTATTGGCTGGCCATTGAGCGTCGCGTTGACGCTGTGGTTGGCGCCGACGAAACCCTGAAACTTGATGGTAACCAACGCGGTTGCCGAGGACGCAACGATCCCCGATAGGTCAAACGTGATATTGGTCGGCGTCGTAGAAAGGATCGCACCCCACCAGTTATCGGCCTCGCCGTTTAAGATGTCGTAGATATAGTTCGTCCGCTGCTTGAGAAGGAACGACTGGTCGTAGCCCGATGCGATCGTCTGATTGCCTGAATCACTCGGAACACGCGATGTCATTCGCCGCCCGGCGACCGTACCGTTAATCAGGAAGAGATATCGCGTATCGGACTCGATGACTTCCTTGCCTTTGGCGTAAAACTCGATGTGATTGCCTGCAGGCTCAACGATAATCGCTTGCTCAATGCCATCGAGGAAAAGCTGCCACTTCGTGTGGTCGGTATTTACATTGAAACCCGCCGCCGCAAGCTGGGCACGAGTTACTCGATAGAAACCGTCCTTTTTTATCCCGAGCTTTACACCAGGCTGCGCGGCCACCATGCGTTGAATTATCGCATTAGTAGGCTTTATGCCGGGGTCGATGCCCACCGCAACGTCCGGAGAGATGCCAAACTGATAAGACGTATACACGCCCAGAGTTCCACCGATCTCAGCTAGCCGGGCTGACGAACGCCCACCCGTTTCGGCGCTCAAATCGGGAACGTATTCAACCGGAACCTGAGCCACTCGACCGCGGTCGCCGCTGGAGTCGATCGATTCCAAGATGTACGTCGAGCCAAGCGTCCCTTCGCGGTCGAAGAAGCCCTGCCCACCTATGACTTTAGGTATCGGACCCGAGTTTACCGGTTTCGCAGATTTATGATCGAGTCGGAAAATCTGAAACGCCCGCTCGTTCGAGTCGATGCTCGATTCCCACGAGATCCAGACGCCGTTGCCATCGGAGGCGGCACGCACAAATGTCTGAGGCACCGGGGACGATGCAACGACGGGCGAACTTAGCGTTTGGGATTTCTGAGCAAGGGAAGGAGAAACTGTCAGAAACAGCAAGGAGAAGGCGACGACGCTCGCAGCTATATTTTTCATACGACCTCAATTCAACCAAAGATGAAACACACTCGAAGATACATTGCTGTGAGGGGCATAGTTACAATACCACAGGTCTTCCGTTTTCCAGAACGCAAGTGGCCCGCTTAAAATGGCCGTCAAGCTGCGACTAACTGCCTCAAAACATAGGGCAGAATACCGCCGTTCTTGTAATACTCGACCTCGATCGGCGTATCGATTCTTAAGGTCGCGGGCAACTTGAAAACGGTTCCGTCCGCCTTCGTAACGCGCAGCGTCACATCTTGCCGCGGCCTGACATCCTGACCTTCGAGACCCGTCAGGTCGAACTCTTCCGTGCCGTCGAGAGCGAGCGAGCGAGCGGATTCGCCATCCTTGAATTGAAGCGGCAGCACGCCCATACCAACCAGATTGGACCGGTGAATTCGCTCGAATGATTCCGCAATCACGGCTTTGACTCCCATCAACGCGGTCCCCTTCGCAGCCCAATCCCGCGAGCTGCCCGTACCGTATTCCGCACCCGCGAAGATGAAGAGCGGTGTGCCGTCTTCCTTATATCGTATGGCGGCGTCATAGATCGCCATGTCATCGCCGCTTGGCTGGTGTTTGGTAAACCCGCCCTCGACCGGCGCGACCATGGCGTTTTTGATGCGGACATTCGCAAAGGTCCCTCGCACCATTACTCGATCATTCCCGCGGCGCGACCCATACGAGTTGAAATTTTCCGGCGAGACGCCTCCCTCTTGTAAATAAAGGCCCGCCGGCGAGTTTGCCTTGATTGCTCCGGCGGGCGAGATGTGATCTGTCGTCACCGAATCCCCGAAGATCGCCAGTGCCCGGCCACCATGAATATCGGAGAACGTCCCTGTCGCCATCGAGAAATCCGCGAAAAAGGGCGGCTCCTGAATATAGGTAGACGCGTCATCCCATTCATAGATCTTTCCGACAACGGTCTCGATATTGTCCCAGAGCGGATTCTGGTCGACGAAATTCGAGTACAGCTCTCGATAGGTGGCCGGATCGAAAGCTGTAGCCAGATACTCCTTCACTTCATCCAGCGATGCCCAGATCTCTCGAAGAAAGACATCGTTACCGTCGCGGTCCTGGCCTATTGGCTCCAAAATAACGTCCTTAAGAACAGTCCCGGCGAGAGCGTAGGCAACGACAAGCGGAGGGGACATTAGGAAATTCGCCTTGATATTCTGATGGACCCGAGCCTCGAAATTGCGATTCCCCGACAGCACAGACGCGGCGATAATATCATTCTCGACCACCTCCTCATCGATGGCCGGATCGAGCGGCCCGGAATTTCCTATACACGTGGTGCACCCGTAACCGACGAGATTAAATCCGACTTGATCGAGATACGTTTGAAGACCCGCGCGCTCGAGGTACGCGGTGACCACGCGCGAACCCGGCGCGAGCGATGTCTTAACGTAGGGCGGAACTGTCATGCCGCGTTCGACCGCCTTCTTTGCGACGATTCCGGCTGCAAGCATCACCGATGGATTCGACGTATTTGTGCATGACGTTATCGCCGCGATCAGCACGTCGCCATTGCCGATATTTGTGTTGATGATTTCCGATTCCTCGGCGTCTATATCAACACGGTTAGGCGTGGGCCGATTATTCACCATCTCGATCTCGGTTTCGACGTTCGTATTATCGGGTGATGTCGTCGCGTGTATAGACTCAGGAAGGGATTTTGCGCTTTGTTCGCCGCCGCCGACGACGACGTTCGCTGGATGCGAGCCGATCGAGACGTTATACCGCTTCGTAAGGTCCTCAGCCAGCTTGCCATATCCGCCGTCCGCCACAGATTTGGTGAAAAGCTCGATAAAACGATCGTCCAGGCTTGAGAGCTCAATCCGGTCTTGAGGACGCTTCGGACCGGCCACGGCCGGCGTAATCGTTTCGAGGCTGAGCTCAATGACGGTCGAATAATCGACATCCCCATCCTGCGGGATACCGAACATTTGCTGCGCTTCGAAATAATTCCTAATCGTCACTATATGCTCTTCGTCGCGGCCGGTATTCGTGAAGTACTCGAGCGTCTTATCGTCTACACCAAAGAAACCCATCGTCGCCCCGTATTCGGGCGCCATGTTGGCGATTGTTGCACGATCGGTAGCATTGAGTGCCGTCGCGCCTTCTCCGAAAAATTCCACGAATTTTCCGACCACGTTCGCCTTGCGCAACATTTCGGTGATGCGGAGAACCAGGTCAGTCGCAGTCGCTCCCTGAGGGAGAGCCCCGGTCAAGTGCACGCCAACCACGTCGGGAGTTAGAAAGTAGACGGGCTGCCCGAGCATTCCGGCTTCTGCCTCGATACCGCCGACGCCCCAACCCACGATTCCGAGACCATTGATCATCGTCGTATGCGAGTCTGTACCAACGAGTGAATCCGGAAAAAAGACCCCGTCGCGTTCGAATACACCCTTCGCGAGATATTCGAGATTCACCTGGTGAACGATGCCGATTCCCGGAGGCACAACACTGAATCCGTTAAATGCCTGGGTACCCCATTTGAGAAAGCGGTAGCGCTGCTCGTTCCGCTTAAACTCCATCTCCATATTCCGCGTCATCGAGTTCGCATTGCCCGCGCTGTCAACCTGAATACTATGGTCAATGACCAGATCGACCGGGACAAGCGGTTCGATGACGCCCGGGTCGCGCCCCATTCGTTTAACCGCGCTTCGCATCGCAGCGAGATCTACGAGCAAAGGCACGCCGGTAAAATCCTGCAGGACCACTCTCGCGACAACGAACGGAATCTCCTCGCTTCTCTCCCCGCTCGCGTCCCACGCGGCAAGCGCACGCACGCTCGCCTCGCTGACTCGCTTTCCTGCGTCGAAATTTCTCAGGACGGATTCGAGGACGATTCGAATTGAAATTGGAAGGCGCGCGATCGTCCCGAGCCCGGCGGCCTCGAGCGCGGGCAGCGAGTAAAAGAAGCCATCGGCTCCACTGCCGGTTTTGAAGGTAAGGCGGGAATTGAAGAGGTTGTGCGTCATAAACTTCAATTATATTTCGAAACAACCAGATGCGGAAACCGATCCGTTGCGAAGAGTTCGGGGAGCGTTGTATACTCTCCCGGTCAACACGGCGCCTTCGTCTATCGGTTAGGACGTAAGATTCTCATTCTTGAAAGACGGGTTCGACTCCCGTAGGCGCTACCACAATATCCATAATGATCGTAACGACCGGTTTTGAAATCGAGGGGAACGGCATCGTCGAGTACCTCGGTGTTGTTCGGGGAATGGTGGTACGCGCCACGGGGGCTCGGGCGTGGAATCGTCGGTGGACTTAAATCACTTGCCGGCGGAAACATCGAGGAATGGTCCGCTGTCTGCGAGGAGGCGAGACGCGAAGCCTTCAGCCGTCTCGTCGGGCAGACCCGGGAGATTGGAGCGGACGCAATTATCGGAATGCGCTACGACGCCACTGAGTTTTCACGGGGAGCGACCGAGGTGCTGCCGTATGGCACGGCTGTCCGCCTCGCCAACTCGGCCGCGCCAGATTACAGGTTAAGGTGCATTCTCGTCCCGTCCGACCCCCAGGCCAGAAAACCAACGCACTACATTTGATCGCATTCGACGTGGCTCCAGGACTTCGACGCAGCCGATTGCTTTTCTCGGTTTCTCATCCCCTTTCGTCAGCGTTATTTCGGCCGGGAATCTCGTAAAACATAGTTCGGATTCGTACGGGGGCATGAGCTTCACGCGAAGCTTCAGGTCGTCGGCGTTCAGTAGAAATCTCCGAGGGTACTTAATTCCGTATCGCGTCCGGGTCCAGTAGTGCTCGGCGGAAACCGCTTTGTTCTCGATCACCTCGCCGTCGAGAATCAGCGACAGGCTTGCACGACTGTCGTCGGACAGGAGATTCGCCTCTCGACAAAAGAAAATCGTCGAGTCGATGAAATGGGCACTACCCGACAGCCTGACTCCGAATCCCGCGTCATCGGCCGAAGCGCATTGATAGTGCGAATGGCTTCCGGTGCCGCGGAACTGGTGCACATCTCCGCGGCCTCGACGATCCGTCACCGTGATGCGGCCACTTACATCGGAACGCGGCGATTCAATTTTCCAGTCCCCACATCCAGCTTCGCTGAGAAGGGGCGGATTCGACCTGTCATCTGCGAGTGATAGCCATTCCAGCCGCGCGTCTACGATCTTCCCCTGACGCATCGGAAGCGAGACCTCCGCATTAAATCCATTTCCGTAGTCCGACGATTTCTTACCGAATCGGCTTTCCCCCATTTCGAGCTCCGGACCGGCGATTGTCATAGCGTCTTCGTGGTACTCCATCACGGCCCGACACACCTGCCGTCCTCCCGCGAAATAGACAAATGAAACCGTCGGCAAGAGATCTCGCTCGCTACTCGAGAAAAGATGCCGGTTGAAGAAGCGAATCGACAGAAAGGCCTCGCCGTCGTCCGAGACAGCATCAAAACTCCACCATTCTATCGGGCGTTTTTCTGGAAAGTGCGAGACTTCTTGCATCGCTTTACTTGATTGGAATCAGCTCAGCATCGCAGAATCGGAAATATATGGCAAACTTTTAGCGTTTCGCCGAATCTGTAACAAGTGCTTTCCCAAAGAGTTTAATCTAGTGAGGTAAAGATATGAAACGTGCGGCCCTGCCCATCTTTCTTTTATTGATTGCCGGCGCAATCTTTGCGACCGGTTGTCCGGAAAGGACGCGAATAGCGGACATTGAGAGGAATCCGTCCCGTTTTACTGATAAGGACGTAGCGATCGCGGGCACAGTACGCGACAGCTACGGATTTTCGATTCCGGGAACACGTTTAGGCGGCGGCGCTTACAAGATTGACGACGGCACCGGGTCGATATGGGTGCTCGTAAGCGACGGCTCCGTGCCCCAGAATGGTTCGCAGGTGGGCGTTCGCGGCAAACTCGGAACCGGCGTGAGCTGGAAAGGTAAAAACTACGGACTAGGACTTTACGAAAAAGACCGAAAATATCGAGGACGCTAACAATTTACCCGAGCTGCGGACGATCGCAGAATTTGACGGCGCATTTCGTCAACTTTACGTTCGGATCCGCGAGATCCTCTCCAGGCTTCCCGCTGATCTTCTTTACTCTCGCGCAAATGCGGCGCCGGGAAGGCTTTCTCGGGGTGAGCAGCTTCTTCGCGCAGCCGCGGCGGTCGAGCAAATGGCCGGCGGAATCACGACGCGGCTCTGGGACGACCCATTCGAGTGGACACTGCCGGAGAGACTCCATAATAAGGTGCTCATTGAGGACTACCTTAAAGAGGTCGAGGAATCTCGGCTACGTGCCTTCGCTTTTCTTCACTCCGATGCGGATCTGTCCCGTCAGACGCCTGCTCCCACGCAATTGAAAACAATAGAATCAATCCTTTGCGACACCCTCACGATTGCCAACACATTTGCGGAGCGTGCAGCAGGCGGCGACGCCGTAAGGTCGAGTAACTGACGCATCGACGCGGCGGCTGTGGGCCGGGCATCGTTGCGCCTCCGAACCTTTTCATGTAAGAATTCGTTAGTTTTCGCGAGACACGGAATCTATGCATTGTCCTAGCTGCGGTCAACAGCAAGCTTTACACGAAACAAAATTCTGCTCCCGGTGCGGTATGCCGCTCAGCGTGGTGACGGAAGTGCTCAATAATGGTGGGTATCTGCCGCAGCTCGCCGAGCTGTCAAAAGCCGGCTCCTCCATTTTCAACCGGCGCAATGGGCTGGGATTCAGCGCGATTTGGATCGTTTTTCTCCTTCTGCTCACGGCTCTCGCGGGCGTGGCCGGGGCCGACGAACTCGCTGGTGGCCTTGCGATAATTGGAGTTTTTGGTGCGCTACTGGTGGTGCTGTTCTCACTGATTTTCCTTCGACAGGCCCCAAAACAGTCGAACCTCGCCAGGGATCAGATCGCCGAGCTTAGCGGTGCTCGAGCTCGCGCGGCCCTTGCGCCCAATCAGACTGTCCCCGCGGATTTTTACACGCCGCAGCGCACCGACTGGCGCGATACGAGCGACCTAGAGCCGACGAGCGTGACTGATAGTACTACGAGACTCTTAGAGAAAAATCCGCGCGATTAATATCCAATGGCGGCGCCGTCGCTGCGCGAGTCTATTGCCCCAAGTCGATAACCGTTTTCATCGATCATGATGCCGGTCGCACTTGCGATGGTGCCGGGCGTGGAAAACTTGTGCCCGTACCCGCGTAAAATCGCGAGCGTATCTGGCGACATCCCGAAAAGTTCATAACGGAGCTCATCGGGCAGCCATTGATGATGAATTCGAGGCGCGTCGATCGCGGCCTGTATGTTCATCCCGTGATCGATGACATTGATCACAGTTTGTGTCACTGCCGAAATGATCCGCGGCCCACCTCTTGCCCCAAGCGCAAACCAAACCGAACCATCCTTTCGCAAAACAATTGTCGGCGTCATCGATGATAGCGGGCGTGCAGACGGCCGAACGGCGTTCCGCTGACCCTGTATCAGACCAAACAGGTTGGGGGCACCCGGCCGTGCCGAGAAATCGTCCATTTCGTCGTTCAGCAGCACACCCGTTCCCTTCGCCGTGACGCGAGAACCGTATAGATCGTTAATCGTATAGGTATTCGAGACGACCGTGCCCGCCGGATCGACGACAGTGTAATGTGTCGTGTCCATTGACTCGGATTTTTCCGCAATGTTTCCGGGGCCAATTTCCTTGCTCGACGAAGCTCGTTTCATATCTATGGACGACGCTCGACGGCGGGCGTAATTCTTGTCGATCAATTGCCCGACCGGGATCGCCGAGAAATCGGGGTCACCCATAAATTCCCCACGGTCTGCAAAGGCACGACGCGACGCCTCCGCCAGGAGGTGATATTTTTTCGCCGAACCGAACTCGAGGTCACTCGCACCAAAAGTTTCGAGCATATTCAGCGTCGAAAGCATTACCGCACCGCCCGAGCTCGGCGGCGGCATCGAGATAATCTGAAACCCTCGATAGGTGCCGGTAAGCGGCTTCCGCTCCGCGGCTCGGTAATTCTGCAAATCTTCCAGCGTAATTAATCCGCCGTTCGCTTTCATATCGGCGGCGATCATCCTTGCTGTTTGACCGGTATAAAATTCTCGCGCTCCGAGCCGCTCGATTCGTGCGAGCGTTCGTCCCAGATCTGCCTGTACCAGCCGGTCGCCTTCTTCGAACAGCTTTCCGTCATTCAGAAAGATCCGCCGGCTGTCGTCGTACTTCGAGAGGGTCTCTCTATAGTCTTTAAAAAGTTCGGCGAGCCGCTTTGAGAGAATGTATCCGCGCTGTGCGATTAGCCGTGCGGGACGAACGAGCTCGGCCCACGAAACCTTCCCCGAACCATATTTCCTGAATGCGAGATCGAATCCTGCAAGCGTCCCCGGAACGCCCGGCGCTCGATAGCCGACGGTCGAGCTGCCTTCTCCCTTGATCAACTCGCCCTTGCTGTCGACGAACAGATCGCGTGTAGCCGCCCGCGGAGCCATCTCGCGATAATCAATGGCGAACGTCTCGCCGTTAGCCCGGCGCATGAGCATAAATCCGCCGCCGCCGATGTTCCCGGCTTCGGGATAGACGACCGCTAGTGCGATCCCCACCGCGATCGCGGCGTCGACGGCATTCCCGCCGCGTTTCATCACCGCGACGCCGATCTCCGACGCTAATTCATGCTGCGAAGCAACCATCGCGCTCTTTGCGCGCACCGGCGCCGGCGACGCAAGCGCACGGCTCCGGGCGACCGCCATCGGCACAACCGACAATAGCAGTAAAGACAAACTCAAGACGGCCGACAGGGCGCGAATTCTCATAAGGGAAAGATAGCAGAAATCAGGGCGATGATCGCACCCTACGGAAAGCGAAAATCACCATTGAGTCGGGTTAGAGACGCCTCTGTGGTACATTCCTTCGAGACAATGATCCGAGGCCGAATCAAATCAAGAGACTTTATCAGACACGCGAAGGGCCGCATCTCTCGCTACCGTGTTTTCGCGTACCTTGCGATTCTCGGGCCGGGGATTATTGCGGCGAACGCCGGGAATGATGCGTCCGGTATAGCCACTTATTCGTCCGTCGGAGCAACGTACGGATATTCCCTGTTGTGGGTGTTCGTGCCGATGCTGATAAGCCTGATCGTCGTGCAGGAGATGTGCGTGCGGATGGGCGTCGTTACCGGACAGGGCCTCGCCGACCTGATTCGCGAGCAATTTGGCGTCCGACTCACCTGTCTAGTAATGCTTGCGCTGCTGATCGCAAATACGGGCGTAATCATTTCCGAATTCGTAGGAATTGCGCAGGCCTCAGAATTATTTGGGATTCCGCGATACGTCACCATTCCTTTTTCCGCGGCGCTCATTTGGTGGCTTGTCGTTAAAGGCTCGCAGAAACGAGTCGAGCGCGTATTTCTCGTGATGTCGCTCGTCTTCCTCTGTTATGTTGCCTCGGCATACATGGCCGCGCCGGATTGGACCGCCGTCGGGGCGTCATTCGCCTCGCCGACGATTTCGTACGACGCTCCGTATCTCTTCATGATAATGGCCCTTATCGGGACGACGATAACGCCGTTTATGCAGGTATATGTGCAGTCGGCCGTCGTAGAAAAGCAAATGGATGCCGAAGATCTGCCGGTTGTGCGAGCTGATGTAATCGTGGGCACCCTCTTCGCGATCGCGATCGCGGCATTCATCGTCGTCACCGCCGCAACTACTCTTCATCTCAACGGAACTACCGAGATCGAATCCGCCGCCACCGCCGCCGAAGCACTCGAACCCGTCGCCGGTGTGTACGCGAAATATTTGTTTGCGATCGGGCTATTTGGGGCGGCCATGCTCGCCATGGGAGTGCTGCCTCTCGCAACCGCTTATTCAGTAAGCGAAGCTCTCGGATTTGAAAAAGGCCTGTCCCGGTCGTTTCGCGAGGCGCCGATATTCCTGGGAATCTTTACCGCCCTTATTATCGTAGGTGCGGGCGTCGCATTGATTCCAGGCATACCGCAGATACAACTTCTCCTCGCGACGCAGACGATGAATGGGCTGCTCTTACCGGTCATCCTGTTCGCAATCGTTGCGCTCGCGTCTCGTACCGAAATTATGGGAAAACACGCAAACGGCCGCATCCATAACATCGTCGCCTACGGAATCGCGGCAATCGTTTCCGGCCTATCCATCCTATTTATCAGCAGGAGTCTACTTGATATCTTCTAGCGCCTAATACCCAACTCAGAGATATAGGCAGGGCGGCAGTGAATTTAGGCCGACGGCGAAGGCTTCGGCGGTCGCGCCGAGCGCGGTCGGTTATGCGAACGCGTCCGCTTGTTTGCCTCACGCTTCTCCTTTACGTCTTCGGCGGCCCGCTTGGCTTTCGATTCGACCTTATCTCCGAAATCAGACAGTGCATCGCCAACCTTTTCCAGCATGCGAAAAGGCTGTTCAATCGCATAGGTGAGCGCTTCCTCAATGGCCTTCGCTTCCATACGAAATAGCTCAGCAAACTTCTGATCAAGCGGGAGTGCGTCAAACTCAGAACGGATGTTGTTTCTCTCCGAGGTGTTTTCTTTGTTTTCCATAATGCTTAATACGTCGAACCTTGATGCGAAGTTCGCGTTTTATACTCCTACGCCCGACTTCACCCGGACGCGCGGCTGACCACCCGAGGGAGTTTCGGGCTCGTGACTCTCTTTCGTCTGGCAATCCGCGCAAAGCCCCCACATCCGCAGGCTGTGGTGCGTCGGGCGAAACCCAGAACGCGTTGCCATTTCATCCTGCAGGGCCTCGATATCGGCAGAAAAGAATTCGATCACCTTGCCGCAATCCGTGCAGATCATGTGATCGTGATGCTCGTGATTGAAGTGATGCTCGTAATAGGTCTTGTTGTCACCAAATCGAACCTCGCGTGCGAGTCCGGCTTCGGTAAGTAGCTTTAGCGTTCTATAGACCGTTGTGTGGCCGACCGAGGCATCCTCCTTATGAACGAGCCAATGCAAGTCTTCGATCGTTAGGTGATCCTCGGTTTTGAGGAAGATCTCCATAATGAGATCCCGCTGGCTAGTTCGACGGAGGCCGAGTTTTTGGATGTGTGCGAGAAAAATTTCGCGCTCCTGCGAGAACTTATCTTTCCCTTTTATTGCACTACTCGCGGAAGGCGTCATAACGTGATTTTAGCACCGAGGTTTTTCTTTGGCTAGAGCTATCATTTTTGCAATCTCTTCTACGTCCTCGACGGCAATCCCGTTAGCTAGGGCTAACCTTAAAGATCGCAGCCCTAGCGCGAGATAAATCTCGATTTCCTCCGCGGAGAGATTATGCTGAAACGCGTCTAGATGACGAGCGAATCCGGAAGCATCTGCCCGCGCGAATGTGCCGGTGAGAGAGCTCGCGCGCCCGTCATTCTCGATGTTCCGAAGCGTACTAAATCCGAGGTGCATCAAAGCTTTCTCCGCCGCATCTGAATCCACGCCTGCCTTGCGCATCATGGCCACGGATAGGTCGAAGAGTGCGGTGATATGGCCGCAAGCGGTGACCGCCGCGGCATGATAGAGAGCCTTGCTTGCCGCGGGAACAATCAGGTATTTAGCACCGAGTGCAGCGACGATCCGCTTCGCAGCGATGACCGCGTCCGCACCACCCTCGAGACCGAAGTAAGCTCCGCGATATGGATTCTCGGCGCCGGGTCCCCCATTAAACGAAAGGAGCGGATGCATCGAACCAACGCTCCGCTCGCCGGTCCGCAGTGAATCGAGAATTTCGCTTGTTAAAAGGCCGCTGGTGTGGAGCACGACCGTGCCCGAATCCAGCCTCGTCAGGAGAAGTTCAACAACAGATGGAATCGCGGGATCGGGAACGCAGACGACCACGATATCGGCCCCGATAGATGCTGTTTTCTCTAGCGACGCATGTGCAGATCCCGCGTCCCGGCCGAACAGTCCGCTTATCCGAAGGTCGGTTTTGTGGAGAGCCCGGGCGAGGCTAATACCGACACGTCCCGGGCCTACTATCGCGATTCGATCCATCGAATCTGAATATAATCGAAAAGTATGCGCGAGACTATCGCGTGAGAACTAGTTCATCGCACTCGAGCAGTTCGGAGGCGTCGATGGTTTCGTGATTAAATTCTGTCCGAAGATGGGCCGTACCCTCAACTCGGCGTAACGTCCGGCTTCTCTAACTCTCCCGCGAGCAGGTCATATGTCGTGTCCCCTGTCGTACTGATGCCTATCGGGGAATGTAGCAGTCAGAGCATCCCAGATCTCTCCTCTGAGCGTGGGACGCGATCCTCGCCTAAGGAGAGCGAGGGATAGCGCTTTTCTGTAAAGTCCCGTCAAAGCCTTCACAACATGCGGTGGATCGACGCGTCCGCGAGCTATGATCGTTATCGTCCCTTTGCCCACCTAACTTTTGCGACCGGATCGCATTTTCCAGTGATTCTAGCGTCAGTTGTGTAAACCCCGGATGGCTTTCCTGCATCAGAGAATTGTTGAATTACAATTCCGGTATAGCTTCTCTCAGTTTCGGAGTCGGATTATGAACAGAGTTTTCTTCAGGAAAATCCTCGCGTCAACCGCGTTGACAGCAATCACGCTCACGTCGCTCGCATTTCTTCCAGCCGGGATTCACGCTCAGGAGGCGGTAAAGCAGGGGGACAAGAAGGCAAAGGGCTCGCAAGCCAAAGAAGGCGACGCGAAGCCATCTGCCACGCCGGCTGTCCCATCTCCACTGGCTGAAAAGGACGACCCCTCCAAGATCGGCAAGCGAAAAATCAATAATGGGTCGGACAAGCTGTTCGGCTGGCTCGGCGGCTCGCGTGAGAAGGAAATCGCACTCGGTCGACAGTTGTCCCTTGAAGTCGAAAAGCAGACGAAGCTCGTCGAGGACCCGATGGTAACGGAATACGTAAATCGAGTCGGGCAGAATATCGTGCTCCACTCAGACGCAAAGCTTCCGTTTACGATCAAGGTTATAGATAGCGACGAGGTTAATGCCTTCGCGTTACCCGGCGGATTTTTCTATGTGCATCGCGGGCTGGTCCTGGCTGCTGAAAACGAGGCTGAGCTCGCAGGTGTAATGGCCCACGAAATCGCCCACGTGACTGCGCGCCACGCGATGGAGAATCAGGGCAAGAGTACGGCCATCAACTACGGAGCCCTCATCGGCATCATCTTTGGCGGGCCCATCGTGTCGGGAGTCTTGCAGAACGGAGGCGGTATTCTCGCCGGACTTGCGGGGATGAAGTTTTCGCGGAACGCGGAGATCGAGGCTGATCGCCTGGGCGTTCAATATCTCTACGCGGCGGGATACGATCCGCAGGCGATGTCCACGATGTTCGAAAAGCTCGCCTCGCAGAACAAGAAAAAGCCCGGCACCCTTCTAAAGCTGTTTTCGACGCATCCTCAGTCAGTTGAGAGGCGGGATGGCAGTCTCGCACTTGTCGCTCGATTTCCGGAACGCGAAGAATACGTGATGAGCACTTCAGAATTTGAACGGGTTAAGGGGCATCTTGGCCGCCTAACTAATGCGAAGGCCGGAATCTCGGTTGACTTTGATGAAGCCGGTGACCAGAAGCCTACTCTCAAGCGTCGACAGCCGGAATCTACGGATGGCCCTGAGGTCGAGGGCACGAGCTCGTCGGAGGCTCCGCCGAAACTAAAGCGCCGCGACGAGCCAACCACACCACAGCCGACCCCGACGCCGCAGAATTAATTCTTTTCGTGAGTTCTACAAAAAAGCCCCGCTCACTGGCGGGGCTTTTTATCGTTTGAGCAGCAGATTAACTGGCAAAAAGGCCGGCCGTTTCGAGTAAGCGCCTTGCGCGATCGCGAACTGCGTTGGCATCCGCCAACCGGTTCGCGGCGCGATAAACTTCGATGATCTTGCCAAACACTAGGATAGCGAAATCGCGATCTGAAGATGCAACCGGCATTCCGCCGATCGCACGAGTCCTCAAAGCTCTCTCGTATGAAGTGACGGCCTCGGGTACGCGCCCTGCTCCCGCATATACATCACCGAGCACAACCTCGATCGACGCAGCGGCAGTTCGATCCGTCTCCAGCAGCCTCGCGGCGGTCTTCGTCAAACCGCCCACCGCGTCCTCAGTTCTGCCGCTGCGAACTTGGGCCTCGGCCAGCAGCCTCACAAGCGTCACGTTCGTCGGGTCGCCAAACGCGGCTTGCTGTAGAGGCTGAACCGCGAGCGACGCCGTCCGGGCGTCAACTGACCCGAGGGCCTTCGCAAGGTAGTCGAGAGCCACCACATTATCCGGCGCATCGGCGATAACGATGCTTAAGGTCTCAACGGCCTCGCGAAATTCGCCCGCGTTCGTCAACGCTATGCCAAGCTTGATCGACGCAGCCTCCGGCCGAAGGTCCTCTGCAGCGCCCATCACCCTCCGATAGAAACCGACGTCAACCGGTTGCGAAGCGGCAAGCCATTTTCTAAGTGCGGCGATTCGCTGCGCGGGCTGCTTCAATTCGTCGTGCAGCTCGGCCAGGAACGCCCAGGCCTCGGGATTACGAGGATCGATCCGAGCGACATCTTTCCATTCAGCAACCGCGAGTGCTGCCTCTGCCGCGCTGAATTGATTTGTGTTCACGCCGCTGCCGAACGTGTAGAGGCGGGCTAGGATCCGATGTGCGCCGATATTATCCGGGTCAATCTTTACCGCGCGGTTGGCGAGGTCGAGGGCACTTGCGGAATCTCCGGGCGGCGCAACTACCGAAAGCTCTGCCATCGCGGTATAGGCTTCGGCAAGAGATGGATCCGTTTCGACCGCGCGTGCAAACGCGGATTTCGCGAGCGAGGCATTGGTCGCCATCACCGCCTGAGAGCGTGTACGCGAGAGCAGCCACATGTACCGCTGCCCTTCGAGCATAGCGGCAAACGCCTTCTCGCGGTCGGCCGCCGAGGCACGTGTCGGCGTCGGCTTGACCTTGACCTGTTGGCCGAACGCCGTCGCTATTCCAAGCGTCGTGACAAGTCCTGCCGCTAGAATCCGAAACCGCATTATTTCTTCTCAGGCTGGCGGATAGGCGCCTGTGTGTTTGGCTGTTGAGCCGTCCCGGGCGCGACCGCCGGCCGAGTCGAGATCACCGTCGTCAGGGCCTTCGGAATTTGATTTACGAGAATATCGCCCTGATTCGCGATCACCTGGTCGATCAGCTGGAAACTCTCCTTGTCGAATTCCCTGCTCATCAAAACTCCATCCTTATCGATTGTCATCGGATAGATTCCAAAGAACTGATTCTTAAAGTTTTGAAAGAATGAAACATCCTCGGGCGGCAGAACCTTCTCGCGACCGGGATTCGGGGGCGGGACACTCGCGCCGATCAACTCGAGCTGCTCTTTCGATTTCTTGGAGTATTCACTATTCGGATAATCAGCCATAAGCCGCTGAAAATATCGCGCAGCCTGATCTGTTTCCTCTTCGAGCTGATAGGTGACGCCGAGGCGGAACAATACCTCATCCATAAACTTGAAGTCAGGGTACTTATCGATGATCTCTCGAAAACGCGACTGGGCGCCCTTTAGGCCACCTTTCTTTTGATCGACCGCAAGAGTGTAGTAGTAGTTTGCGATCAAAAGATTGTGAAGTCCGAGATTGTCTTGTACCTCGGCGAGACGCCTCTCAGCATCTTTTTTTAGGATCGAATTCGGATACGTCTGAAGAAGTGCCTTCAACCGATTCTCCGCGCGCTTGGCTTTAGTGGCATCGCGATCGGGCAGGCCGATCTGACGCATCTCCGATTCAGCGATTTTCAGAACAACGCGATCCGCGAGCGGATGCGTGGGGAAAAATGTTAACCAGTCCTGATACGCGGCGACCGCTTGGATTAGCGTGCCCGTCGAACCTTCGATGAAGAATGAATCGGCCACGGCGAGCTTCGACATCGGCAGATACGGCGAATCGGGATACGTCGTTACGATCGTCTGGAAAAGTAAGCGCCCTACGTCGTAGTTGCCCTTCCGCACCTCGCGCGTAGCAACGATGAAAAGCTCGCGATCGCGCCCCGGCGTGACCGTCCCGATCAGCTCGTCGTATTCGTCATTACCACCGCCCCCGAAAATTCCTAGAAACTTCTTCTTTTTCTTGATCTCGCGCGGCTTGCCGACCGTCGATTCAGGCGTCGCTCTCGCACTCGCAGTCTCGAGCTGCGCTCGATCGACACGCGTCTGCAAGTCGCTAACCGCCTGCTCGAGCGTTTCAATCTCGCTTCGCTCCGACTTCTCAGCTCGATTAATCCTGCCGCCAAGGGAATTCACGTCTGACGAGAGCGTGTTTGCCTCTTTTTCGAGCGACATCATCCGGCCGAGCGGCGTCTCTAAATTTGCTTTGTCGTCCTTTTTGGACTTATCGGCCTTGTCGTCCTTGTCGTCCCGCTTGAGCGCTGCGATCGATCCCGAAATCGAGCGCTTCATCGAAGTCAGCTTCGATGACATAACGCCGATCCGCTGGATATCTGTCCCGTCACCTACCTGTGCCACCGCGCTCATACCTAGCGCGAGGATTGTCACCATGACGGAGATAAATCTTGTTCTCGAATAATGCATATATTAAAGACTAAACCCAATTCGTCCCCTTTCTCACTAAACCCAATTCGTGCCCTTATCCAAGAGCCTTCCCACGGCGTCTGCGGGTGCGCCCTGGCCAAAAACGGCCGAGCCCGCCACGATGATGTCTGCTCCGGCACGAACGATCGAATTAATGTTTGACTCATCAATCCCGCCATCGATTTCGATTCGCGTGCCGAGGCCTTGCTCGACGATCATCGAATGCAGTTTCTCCAGCTTTGCGAGCATCGATGGGATAAAGGATTGACCTCCAAAACCCGGATTCACCGACATCAAAAGGACAAAATCCGCATAAACCAGAGCTTCATCAAGTGCGACGAGGGGCGTTGCCGGATTGATCGCGATACCGCATTTTGCCCCTGCATCCCTAATCGACCCTAGCGTGCGATGAAGGTGTGGATCGGCTTCGACATGCACCGAGACCATATCAGCACCGGCTTCCGCAAACGCCGCCGCGTACCGGCCCGGCTCCTCGATCATCAGGTGAGCATCGATTGTCAATTTTGTCGCTTTCCGCAGCGACTTAACGACGGGCAGTCCAATTGTTATGTTCGGGACGAATCGCCCGTCCATAACGTCAACGTGAAGGACCGTCGCCCCGCCTCTTTCTACTTCCGAGATCTGCTCGCCCAACCGAGCGAAGTCGGCCGAAAGCAATGATGGCGCAATCTCGAAGGTACCGGCGTTTACTGAATCTTTTGTTGCGCTTGCCACAGATTTCGTTGTATTTCGCCTTAAGGCCGCTGCGTACGGGATTTCGGCTCCGATGCCGGAGGTTTTCCGGGGTCCGTAGGCGGCGGCGTCGATTTGTTCGACTTTTCAACTGAACTACCGCTCGCAGGCACCTTGATGGCCGAATTGGCGCCCGTGACCGTATTACCCGCGGCTGTGTTCACATCGCGAGACGTATCCGCCTTTTTCTTGTTGGCATTCGCGCTTGTCTTTGCCTTCTTTGGCTTGTCCGAGATCATCTCTTTGATGGTTTCGGTGTCGTCTGCGTCATCAGCGAGCCCCTTTGGTATCGGTGCGGCTTCGCCTCCGACCGGCGGCTTACTGGTCACCACCAGGATAAGTTGACCGGTTTTCACAATCTCGCCTGCCTTGGGCATCTGCTCAACGACTGTATTTGGGGCGTCGCTACTCACTCGATCCGCCCGCTTCTTGATCTTGAGCCCGAGTGAGACAAGCTCAGCCTCGCTTTCGACAAAATTCTTTCCAATGATCTCGGGCACTTTGATCTCATCGCCCTGCAACGACATGTAAACAACGCCGGCCATCCCTCCGAGGAATACGGCAAGCAGCACACCGAGCAGCAAAAGCTTGCTTAAAGCAGAGACTGCAACGTTTGAAAAACCCATTGGAAAACGGCCTCGCGAAGAATAGAATTCTAACAAATTTTTGATGCTATCAGTACTGCGCACGATGCCGCCGGGGATCGGCTCAATCAACGCTTCTCCAGCACGGCAATGAAGAACCCATCGACCTCGTGGAGCTGAGGCCACGTCCGAGCCGTAAGGTCAGCCGTGATGAACTCCTCGGGCACACTTGGGCGCTTCAAACGGAAATCGTCTCTCCCGTCAAGAAATCGCTCGATCACGGCCTCATTTTCCTCGGGTTCGAGCGAGCACGTCGTGTACATCATCTGCCTGCCCGGGCGGACCAGCCTTGAGCAGCTCATCAGTATTTGCAGCTGCTTAGCCGATAGCCGAATCAGATCATCAGGACCGACGCGATAACGAATTTCCGGATTATGCCTAATCGTACCAGTACCAGAGCAAGGAGCGTCAACGAGCACGAAATCGAACGACGCATCCTCGAACGGGAGCGTTCCTTCCGCGTCGTGCCGGAGTGTCGTCACGGGCGCGTCCTGCCTGTGCACGATGCTCTTGAGGGTCGCGACGCGGCTGGCTGTTACGTCTCCGGCAAAAATGCTCGCATCCGGCACGCGTGCGGCGACCGACGAGGCCTTGCCGCCCGGAGAAGCACAGACATCGAGGACTCGGTCGCCCGGGCGTATATCGATGGCGTTTGCGATCATCTGCGAGCCTTCATCCTGAAAGTAGATGAGGCCGTCGGCCGCCATTCGGTGTAAATTGCCATCAATGCGCTCAGCGAAGAGACACCCTTCGGTTCGGTCGGATTGTCTGTAACCGGATAGATCGATCGCCTCCCGCAAGCCTTTCGTGGTGATGCGAAACGCGGCAGATGGCACCCGATTGTTGGCGTTCGCGAGATCCGACGCCGCATCGAAGCCGATATTGCCGATCCATTTTTCGAGCAGCGAGCGAGGATGCGACGTGTCGTAAATGAGCTGGTCGACGCCGTCTTCGTGCGTCAAAACATGTTTGGTCCTAGCCGCGCTCCGGAGGGCCGCATTTACAAAGCCTGCCGCTGAGCGTTTGCGTGCGTACTTCACCAGCTCAACGCTTTCGTTTATCGCGCTATGGACGGGAACTCGATCAAGAAAGTAGAGTTGATAAACTCCCAGACGCAGCGCGATGCGGACCTCGATGTCGAGTTTCTTTGCCCGAGCATGGGCGTCAATATGGCGGTCGAGGTGAATTTGCCTACGCAATACACCGAGCACGAGCTCGTGAGTTAAGGCTGCGTCGCGGACTGTGAGGTTCGCTTCGTATTCCGGTAGGAGCTTGGCAGAGAATGAGCCCTCTGTCTCAATCCTTCGCAGCACCTCGTAGGCGGCGACGCGGGAGGGCGAGATTTTCATCGTTGCTTTTTAGACGTGTGACGGAGCGAATAATCGGGGCCGGAGCCTTGCGAAAGCTCGGTCGTAAGCGTACGGCGTTCGTCGAAAACGAAGCACTCGCCCTCCCACAGAGAGTCCTCCGCCGAAACCTGCTCGATGTATCGCAAAATACCGCCAGAAAGCTGAAAGACATTCTCGAATCCACGTTGCTTGAGGTACGGAGCAAATTTTTCGCAGCGAATGCCACCGGTGCAGAACATTGCTATGCGTTTGTGCTTCTCGGGATCGAGGTTCTGCTCAGCATACTCGGGCAACTCGCTGAACTTTCCCGTCTGCGGATTGACCGCCCCGCGAAATGTCCCATTGAGGTGTTCGTAATCGTTTCGAGCATCTAGGACGAACGTGTCGGGATCGGTGATCAGCGCGTTCCAGTCGGACGGATCGACATGCGTTGACTCGGCTTGGGTCATATCGACCTCACGTTTGAGTGTTACGATCTCCGGTTTGATTTTTACATCAATTTTTCTAAGGGGACGGTCCGGATGCTGAGAGATCTTGGGAGAAATGCTGGTTCCAAGTATCTGCTCGAGACGAGGAACGAACGCGCTCACTTCGTCGCCACTGCCACAGAGACTCGCGTTAAATCCCTCCGCTGCAAGGATTATCGTCCCGCGCACTCCTATTTCCGCCATCAGGTCTTTCAAACTGACCTTAATCAGCTCAAGCGCATCGCGGGATTCGAATTTCTTAAACTCGTAAAAATTCAGAATCTGAAATTGCCCTTTCTCTTCCATTAGCCAAATCTCTCGCCGACCTGCGGCCTCGCGCCATTTATAAAATCCCTCGAGCTCATCCGCCGTTGGCCTTCACTCTGCAGCTCTTTGATGCAAAGCGAGGCCGTACCACATTCGACGATGATTTCATCCGGGCTCACAGAAACGATCGTTCCCGGCGGCTCATGCTCTTCAGATTCGCCCACTCGGGCACTCCAGATCCTAACGCGCGCGCCGCGAAATATTGTAAACGCGTTCGGGAACGGTTGAAAGCCACGTACCCGATCCGAAATATCGTTTGCGGACATCGTCCAGTCAATCTCGCCGTCGGCCTTCTTCATAATCGGAGCGTGGGTAGCGCGGTCGTGGTCCTGCGGCCGCGCTTCGATCGAGTCAATCGCTGACAGCACCTCGACCACCGCCGCCGCACCTAGGGCCGCGAGCCGCGCCATCAGATCGACAGAGTTTTCATCTTCACCAATTCTCGTTTCGGTTTGCAGCAAAATGTCACCGGTGTCGAGACCCGCGTCCATCCTCATAACGGTAATGCCGGTCCCCTTTTCCCCGTTAACAATCGCCCAATTCACCGGTGCCGCGCCGCGGTATTTCGGGAGCAGCGAGAAATGCAGGTTTAAAGCGCCGTATGGAAAAGCGGTCAGATAGTTCTCCGGAAGGATCCGTCCGTAGGCCACGACGACGACGATATCGGCGGCGTGCGATCGAAATTCTTCTAAGGTTTCCGGCGTCTTGAGCCGCAGCGGCTGATAGATTTTGAGGCCTCTCGAGACGCTCGCCTGCTTTACCTCTGACTCACGCATTCGCTTACCGCGTCCGGCGGGTTTATCGGGCTGCGTATAAACAGCGACGATTTCGTGGCCAGCCTCGTTCAATGCGTCGAGCGTCGGCACGGCTGCCGACGGGGTTCCCATAAAAACAATTTTCATTACTCAAAATAAAAGTGCCAATCCCGACGTCTCGAGATCAGCACTTCCCGCTCACGAGCGCCCTAGTAAGCGCAGTGATAATTTGAACCTTCGAAAACCTTCGTCCACTTCGCGCCACTGCGTTTGTAGATCATAAATCCGGAACCTTCAAATGAACTTACGTGAGTAAAGATCTCGCCCACGCCGTCCGAATCGTAATCAAGCACATCGAGCAGCATCTCATGATAAATGCCGCGATCGACCGCCGCGATTTCTTTGCTCATCACCTCGCTTTCCTTTATTACCCGATAGTCGGTAAAGCCGAACGCGTATTTACCGGCCGCGTTTTTCTGAGCGATGAAAAAGAGTACCGCACGCTGCGTTTTAGCGTTTGCAATCCAGTAAGAACCGACTAGTTCTGCGCTGCCGTCATTATCGACATCGATCGCTGTAAGGTTGTGAAATCGAAGCAAGCCCGTGATGTTGTTTTTGCTGTACTCACTCTTGACGAGAGCTTCAACCTCGGCCTTCTGTTCCGCCGTCGGCTTGACCCGAGAATTGACCGTGTTCGCGACGGGAATGCTGGTTGCGAGCGCCATCACAAAACCTTTAAGTGGCGGGCCTGTCGTCTTTGAGGTAATATTCGCGGTATTTTTCGCGCAGTCGGCTCCCTCGTTGGAACCTCGCACCGCTGCCGTACCAACCGTAGCCCCGCCGAAGACCACCGGATACTGCCTTCCGGGCTTGTAGTACTGCTTATTAAACGTCGCTATCAGACTGCTCTCCTGACCGCCCTCGACCGGCGCAACCAAACGCCCCTTTTCTAGTTGAACGATGGGCTCCAGGCGGGTACCGTCGTTTAAGACCGCAAATACGATCGGAGCTTCTGCTGCCGGCTTTGGTTGGGTTCGGTTTCGCTGCGCTGCGATACCGAGCGTGCTTCCGAGGACAATTGCGAGAAATGCCGCAATCTTTATCTTCATAACTCCCCTACAGTTTCTGTGCGACCGATTTGCCCTGCATAAACTGGAGCAGATATTCGCGACCACCGGCCTTTGAGTCGGTACCGCTCATGTTAAATCCGCCGAAAGGATGGACGCCGACCAGGGCACCGGTGCATTTACGATTTAGATAGAGGTTCCCGACATGAAAGTCTCTCCTGGCCTGCTCGAGGCGTTCCTGAGACTTTGAAAAAACCGCACCCGTCAGCCCGAATTCCGTGTCGTTTGCGATCTCGATCGCGTGGTCGTAGTCCCTCGCCTTGATGACCGCCAGAACGGGGGCGAAAATTTCTTCTTGTTCGATCGTGTCGCCCGCTTTCACGTCAGTGATGATCGTCGGCTCGATAAAGAATCCATCCGCATCCTCGCCTTTCCCGCCAGTAAGCACGCGACCGCCGTCCTCAATACCCTTCTGAATGTACTCAAGAGTCTTGTCGAATGAACGCTTATTGATGACCGCGGCGACGTTCGTGTCGGCCTGCGCGGGCGGCCCGAGCTTTAGTTTGCCCGTCAGGTCGACGATCCTTGTCATCAATTCGTCGTGAACTTTCTCATCCACGATCAGACGCGAGCATGCCGAGCACTTCTGCCCCTGAAAACCAAATGCTGCCGAGACTGCTCCACTCGCCGCAGCGTCAAGATCGGCGTCGTCGGCTACGATAATCGCGTCCTTTCCGCCCATTTCCGCGACTACGCGTTTAATCCAAATCTGTCCCTCGCGAGTCTTCGCGGCCTCCTCGTTAATGTGCAGTCCGACGCCTTTCGAGCCGGTGAACGAGATAAATCTGGTCTTCGGATGCGTGACCATCGCCTCGCCTGTTGCAGCAGAGCCGGATATAAAATTGACCACACCTTTCGGTAAGCCCACTTCCTCTAGAATCTCAACGAATTTAGCCGCGATGGTGGGCGAATCTGATGAGGGCTTGAGGACGACTGTATTACCCGTCACGACTGCGGCCATCGTCATCCCAGCCATGATCGCAAGCGGGAAGTTCCACGGAGGAATGACAGCCCCAACGCCCAACGGAATGTACGTGAGCCGGTTGTCTTCGCCAGGATTTGGCGTGATCGGCTGCTCGCTTCCCCAACGGAGCATTTCGCGGCCGTAAAATTCGCAAAAATCGATAGCCTCGGCAGTGTCGCCGTCGGCCTCGGCCCAAGTCTTTGCGACCTCGAAAACCATCCACGCCGACAGTTCGTGCTTACGCTCCCGCATTATGTCAGCGACCTTGAAAAGGTATTCCGCACGCTCTTGGTACGGCACGTTTTTCCAAGTCTTGAATGCCTCTGTCGCAGCGGCTACTGCCTTTTCGACCAGCGATACATCCGAATCGCCTTCCGAAAAAACGCCGACTACCTCCGACTTGTTCGCGGGATTGATACTCTCGAACTTTTTCTCGAGCATTATCTTTTCTCCATCGATCGTATTCGGGTACTCGCGGCCGAGTCGCCCACGCACCTTTTCGATAGCGGCCTCCATCGCGGCCTTATTGTCCGGCGTCGAATAGTCTGTAAATGGTTCGTTCCTAAACTCGTCCAGGCTTGTTCGTGTCTGCATATTTTATCGCTCACAAATCAAAATGTAATTGACAAGAATACGCCAATCCCGTGCTCTATGCCATTGCGGACAAGATTAAAAGGCCGCTCACGAGCAGCAAGGACTTTTCGTGATCGCGGTCGCTGTGGAAAATGTCCTGCCGGTCATTACCACGCGTGATAATGTGATAAAGCCCGCCTTCAATCTCAATCCTCGTTCGTCGAGCCATAGATGCTGAACGGAGTTTACAATGGAGCACAATACGAAAAGAAGTCAGGAAACGCACAAACGCAAGCCTGACCCCAATTCTTCTGAAACTAGGGGATTTAGCGAATATGGCCGCTGCCGGTGATAGAAAGCAGAAACGGTTATCAAATTAGTGAAACAGGCAGGCAAAAAGGCACAGAGGTACTAGTCACATGATTAACATCGAAGATTGCTGGGGTGAGAAATTAACCAAGACCCTTATTAAGCCGAACACCGACTACGCAATAGTTGAAGGGGAGTGTACGCCCGATGAAATTATCTTCATCTTGGAGAAAAGCAAGATTCGTGTTTTGCCTGTGACTGACACAGACGAAATTCACGTGGAAATCTCCAAAAATGATCCAGAAAACCAACGCGATCTGAGCATCGCCGTACCGATACTTAATGATTATAACGGCTTGAGCCTTTCAATGGCATGGAACGGCGCTAACTCAAACGGTTATTTCGATCTTTACGTTCTTGGATTTGATCAGCTGCACCCCACGGTGATGATGTTGTCCGAAGGAAACGTATTGAAGCTGTTTACAGTGACGGGATTAAAGATACCGGCTACGAAAAGGACAGATTGACGAAACGAACTGGAAGGGAGAGATTCGGGGTCA